>Ga0310823_100227_pt1 | contig 64437 bp, 72 predicted proteins | sample P4_ome_3_FD_201316 | JGI IMG/M metagenome (GOLD analysis project Ga0310823, IMG submission 201316) | Sorghum-adapted microbial communities from Joint BioEnergy Institute, Emeryville, California, United States - P4_Day56_Rep3 | ecosystem: Engineered > Bioreactor > SSF (Solid state fermentation) >...
GCCCGCATCCGACGTTCGCGGACGCGACGGCACGGATACCGGGGTAGGTGTTCGAGGACGCTCGGCCCCACCACGAGGGATGCGTACCGATGCGAAGAATGGTGTCCGAGGGGGGACTTGAACCCCCGAGTTGCCCGGCCACTGAGCTGCCGCGATGCTAGCCCGCCTGTTCAGCGTGTGTCTACTCGTGGCCGCTTGTAGCCGCTTGTGGCCCGTTGTTCCCGCCCATGTTCCCGCCGGGAACATGTCGGGCCCGGACACGGCGAAGGGGCCGCCGCGGCGCGCCGACCCCCGCCTGTACGGCTACGGTCTGACGGTGCCGTGCACGTGGTCGGCGGCGTCGACCGGGACTTCCTCCCAGGTCCAGATGCCGCCCATCACCACGTACATGCCGCGCTCGTCCGGCGCGATCCGCAGCTCCGGCTCATCCTCCCCGAAGGGCCGGCGGTCGACCACGATCACGTCGCCGTCCCACCGCATCTCCGGAACGTCGGCGTCGACCGCCTGGCTCAGCCTCGGCTCGGTCATGCCCTGCGCCTCGAAGGTGGCACGCCAGTGCCGGCGGGCCGCCTCCTGGTCTGCGACGATCGCTTCGGCGACCTCGCGGGTGCACTCCCACACGGCCCAGCCGTTCCAGCGCCGGATCAGCGTGCCCGCGTACGCCGACTCGAAGCGCTGCCCGCCGTCGTACGGGTAGGCCAGCCACTCGCCCGCGAAGTACCCGGACTCGCCGGGCCGCAGGAACGGGTCGAGGTCGAGGGGCGCGCCCGTCTCGGCGGGCGGCCGGTCAAGAGTCATCTCCACGTGAACTCCTTCTCGGTCAGTCGAACAAGGTCGGGGCCGGCGGTTCGCGCCGCTCGGCCAGTTCGGGCACTTCCCGGCCCGTCTGCTCTTCCCACCAGGCGGCGAACATGCGCCGGTGGCACCAGTTGTCCGGTGGTGGCACAGACAGGTCGCAGAAGCAGAGCAGGACGAGCCGATCGGTGCCGGCGCAGTCGGCGATCTCCGCAAGCTGCTCGGAGATCAGGTCGACACCGGCGGCTTCCAGCCGCTCCAGATAGATGTGCCGGTACGGGCCCTCGGCCATCTTGAGCATCGCGTAGCTCGGCGCGAGGAGCCGGGCGTACCCGGCCAGGTCGTACGGCAACGGGAACCGGGGCGCACCGACGGTCGTGCGGACCGGCGCCCCCTGGTCGGGGTGGAACCGCTGGTAGCGGTTCGTGAACAGCTGCAACTCATCCCCCATGGGTGGGCTCTGCGTGGTCGTCGTAGAACTTCCCGATCACCGGGATCAGGTCGTCCAGGTGCTCGTCCAGGGCGTCCAGCGCGGACGCGACCACCGACGCCGGACCCGCGATGGTCGCGGTCACGCCGCCGCCCTCGCCTCGGTCTGGGCCTCGGCCGCCGGCAGCGGCACCACGGCGGCCGCCGGCCGCTTGGTCAGCCACTCCCGGCCGACCCGGGCCAGCCGCTCGGTCAGCTCGAAGCGCACCCGCTTGACACCCTCGGTGTACTGCTCCAGGAAGGGGAGCGCGCTTCGGGTGCCGGCGTCGGCCTTGGCCTTCTCCCTCGCCTGCGTGAGCAGGTACCGCTCGTTGGCGGCCACCTCCATGTCGGCGACGTCGCACGCGAACGCGATGCCGCGCAGCTCGGCCGGCTTGTGGATCGCGTCGACCACGGCGGTGGCCAGGTCGCGGGCGTCCCGCTCCCCCAGCTCCAGGCCGAGGTCTTCGGCCATCGCGGTCAGCGCCGCGGTGGCCAGCTCGCGGACCGCGAGGTAGCCGGGCAGGGCCGCCCTGACCTCGCGGGCCTCCTCTTCGATCTTCGCGTCCCGGCTCACGCGGCGTCACCTCGCGCGGATCGGTGGCCGCAGTCAGCGATTGCGGCCGTACACCTTGCGGGCACAGTGGCCCCCTCTCTGTTCGGTTTCTCCGGCAGCTGAGCTGCCCTTACTTCCGCGACGAGCGCCGGGCCGACGTGGGTGTCGAACACCGCCCGGAGGGCGACCCGGTAGGTTGCCGGCCCGAGCGGGACCGCGTTGAGCATCCGCGCCTGCTGATACAGCTCGGCCTGCGCTTGTCGCATCGTCCGCTGGAGGTCGGCCGGTTCGTGCGGCAGCGGCCACGCCCACAGGACCGTGACCACGCCGCGCGCACCGATCGCCTCCAACAGCCGAGGGTTGTACATAAACATTGTATCCTAGGCGGACCTTGCGGTCAAACTGCGGCCGTACAGCTCACGGGCGCGGCGCGGGCCGGATCGCCTGGTCACAGGTTCAGTGCCCGCCGCTGGTCGTCGTCGAGCTGGGCGCGGGCCTTTTCGACGAGCGGGCCGCCGTCGCAGGCCAGACACAGCACCACCGGGTCCCGGTCGCCGCGCCGCACGCGGACCCGCGCCCGCCGGCACACCCCGCAGGGCGGCAGGTCGATCGGCCCGAGAACCGGCATCAGCGCGCCCCACGCGAACAGCTGCCCACGCCCGGAGCATACGCAGTGCCACTGTGCCCGCATAGGGTCCGCCGGCACGGCGAGGGCGCCCCGCGCGGCTCCGCGGGGCGCCCTCAGCTCCGGCTACGCGTCGGCCGGCGTCGGCGTCACGTTGACCAGCTCGCCGGGGATGACCACGACGGCCGGGTCCAGCTCGACGGTCACCGCGGCAGCCAGGGCCTGCGCCTTGCGCAGCTTCGCCGACACCTTGCCCGCCAGCGACCGGAGGTCGTCGACGCGCTGCCGGTACCCGGCCACGCCGCCTTCGGCGCCGGCGAGCAGCCGCGCCAGGTCCTCCGCGTCCATCTGCGCCAGCTCGTGCAGGATCTTCCCGGCCGCCTCCAGTCGCTCGATCTTGCTGACGACCTTCTTGCGCTCCTCGGCAACCTTCGCCTGCGCCTCCTCGCCGTGCTCCTCCTGGTCGAGCTGGAAGAACTCGGCCTGGTCCTCGGCCGCCTTGCAGGCCTTGGCGAACGCCTCCGCGTCCCGCGCGGACGAGAACTCGCCGCGCGCCCACTTCACCAGGAACCGCCGCTGCTGGTCGGCCGACAGGCGGCACACGTACCAGGCGACACCCACCTGCAGCTGCCCCTTGGCGACGAGCTGTTTCGCGTCTTCGATCAGGCCGAGCAGGTCGATCCGCCACCCAATGTAGGGCACGCTCTTGCCGAACAGCTCGGCGATCGCGTCGGTCTCCCAGCCGGCGTTGGCGAGGCGCGCGTACGCCGCGGCTTCCTCCATCGGCGTCATGTCCTGCCGGTTGACGTTCTCGGCGACCTGGGCGATGAACGCTGCCTCGTCGTCCATCTCCCAGACCATCGCGGCCAGCTGCTCGATGCCGCCCTGCTGGGCGGCCCGCCAGCGCCGCTCGCCGACGACCAGGCGGTAGTGGCCCGGCTTCGCCGTCTTGCGCACGGCGACCGGCTGGAGCTGGCCGAGCTTCTTCATCGACGCCGCCAGCTCGGCCAGCTCCTCCTCGCTGAACTGCTTGCGGGGCTGGTCCGGGTCGGCCTCGATCTTGCTGACGGGAATGGTCCGCAGGGTCGGCTTCTTGGCCGTCGCGGTGGCAACCATCGTCTTCCTCCACAGTGAACGGTGTACGCGACTGGTACACATTCATTGTAGACGGAAAACGATCTTGACGTCAATGTTTTATGTATAGCTCTCGCGACGCCGCCCCGGCGCTCAGCTCCATCCGCCGGCCGCAACGACCAATCAGGTGACCAGCGATGCGCCCACAGGCAGAGGGAGGAGAACCGGAACCTGCACCGACGCGGCGCCCCGCGCCATCAACTTCCGGATCCCGCCGTCACCGGGCCGGACGGACTGCATCGGCGTCGGCGCCGGTGGCCTGAGTAGGCTTGCGATCCGTCGCGCCTGCTCGTCGCTGATGTCGGCGTCGTCGCAGCGTCCGGACGCCAGCTCGGCCTCGATCCGCTGGGCGAGATTCAGAACCTCGATCGTGCGTCGCCGTGGCAATTGCAGCGCTCCCCCGTTCCTCCTCGATGTGCCATCAATGGCACTGCGACCCCACACCTCGGGCGGACTTAAGTCCCCTTAAGAAGCACGCGTGATGAAGATCGTAAACCCGTGACCACAGCGAGCAACAGACCGAACGGCCCTGTCGCCACCGACGTTCAGCGGATACGGGAAAGGGCTGACACCGGGTAATGGACCGGGCAAATCGCCTGGTCGGGTCACTTCCAGACGAACTCAAGCCGCTCAGTATCGAGGTGCGTCTTCCCCGGCCGGCTCGCCGGCTTCACGATGATCTTGTCCAGGACCAGGGCCAGCAGCTCCCGCCGCCGCTCCAGCGGCGCATCGACCCACCACTCGGCCAGACCCTCAGGTGTGGTCGCCGGCAGCGCCTGCAACCGCGCCGCCTGGTCCAGCCGCTCCTGGAGGTCGCGCCGCTCGCGCCGCGCCTCTTCCTCGATCGCCTTGAGCGTCACCAGGCTGATTTCCCGCTTCGCGTACGCCTGGCCCGCCTCGGCGAGCCGGTCGTCGATGGCGCTCAAGGCGCCCGCGATCGACTCGGCGGCGGGCATTCCCGCATGGGCTTCCAGCCGGGCCCGCACCTTCGGCGACGCCAGCCGGGCCAGTGCTCGGGCGGCGACTTCCTCCTCCAGGCTGGCGGCCGCGATCCGGATGCGACCGCACCCGTAGCTGGGGCTGCCCGACCGGCACACGTACCCACGCTTGCCGCTGTTGCTCGGCTGCGTGTACAGCGGCTTCCCGCACCTGTGCGTGCCGTCGTCGTCGACCAGCGGGTAGCCGCACTCGAGGAACCCACCGGACAGCAGGTACTTGCGCACGTTCGTCGTCGTCGGCTGCTTGCGTGCCGGGTCTTCGAGGATCTCCAGGACCTTGCGGTGCGTGGCCCGGTCGAGGATCGCCTCCCACTCGCCGCTGCCGACGATTTCACCCCGGTACGTCTTGAGGCCCGCCAGGCGAGGGTTCCGCAGGAGCCGCGACAGCGACTGCTGCGTCCAGGGGCGCCCGGCCGACGTCGTGACGCCGCGCTTCCGCAGGTCGGCCACGATCGAGCGCATGCTCTCGCCCGCCAGCACCCGCTGCGCGACCTCGCGTATCACCTCAGCCTCGGCTGGGATGATCTCCCGCCCGGTCTCGTCGTACCCGTAGCAGCGCACTGGCGACCCCCGTATCTCGCTCCCCGTATCCTCTTCATCTCGTGTCGGCGCACCGTTACGCCAACGGCCAGGCGCCGCCAGGTCAGAACCCCACCCTGACCTGGATCAACACCCGGCACGGTCAGCCTGCCCATGCAGTCTGGCCTATAAGGTAGCAGTGCGTCACCGCACTGTGCCACCTACACGAACGTATGAGTTCGCGTCACCTTACCGACAGTATTCGCGGCCCTTGATCTCATACCCGCCCGTCAGGCGACGCAGGCAGCGTACGGGATAGGGCTGACCACCAGCGCAGAGAGCCCGGGGCCACCACGTCGGGCAGCTCCCGGGCTCTCTGCGTACGCGCTGTGGGCTGGCGTGGGTCCGGTCAGACACACAAGTCCCCCGACTACTGTCCGACCGGACCCACGTCCACCCCTCAGGAAGGGCAGGTGCGGTCACATTGAACCACCGCGACCGCACAGATCGCCACTACAGCGAAACCCACCTCCCCTTCCGGTCCCGGTACTGGATGTCGACGCACCCGTACCGCGGCTCGCCGAAGTCCCGCAGCGGCCCAAAGTCCGTGTCGGTGCCTGCCTCGTCCTGGGTCCAGATCAGGCCCTCGTAGACCACGCCGCGCTCCGCCGGGTCGACGTCCTTTCCATCGGCGATCGCGCCTTGGTCGATGTCGCCCTCGTCGAGCATCCGGAACGGTCGTCCCTGCGTGCGGGCCCGCTCGATCATCTCGTCCGTCGCCTGGTGCGGGCCGGCGGTCCCGACCTCCGACTCCGACGTGCCGTGCAGCTCGTGGTCCCGGTCCCGGGTGATGACCCAGGCGTACGGGTGCTCGGGGAACAGAGCCGCCCGCTCGGCGGCGACCATCGTCATGCTGACCATCGGTCTCTCCTCCTCTACGCGGCCCCGGCGCCGGCCGGCACCAGGGCGTCCTGCTGGTCGGTTTCGCCGGCGACGTCGCCGGCAGTCTCCTCGGCTTCGAGCTCGGCCCGCGCCTCCCTGATGCGGTCCCGGCCCCACCTCTCGCTTCGGCCGAAACGCTCGCCGAGGGCCCGGCCCGTCAGCGGCTCTCCGGCGGCCGCCGAGTCCTTCCACGCCTTGCGGGCGGCAGCCCACAGGGCGTCCGTCGCGGCGTCCTGCGGCACCGGCACCGGGTCGGGCGGTGGCAGCGGCAGCGCCTGCTGCTGCGGCCACGGCTCCGGTGGCACGACCGGCTCCATGCGCGGCAGCGGCACCCGGGCCGGCTCCGGCAGCGGCTCCGGGTCCGGCTCCGGCAGCGGCACCGGCAGCCCCGCCGGCACCGGCAGCGGCTCTGGCACGGGGTCGGCAGCGGCAGGCGGCACCGGCACCGGGGCCTGCGGCGGCAGGGCCGCGGCGAGGTCGGCGGCACGCTCGGCGGCGATCGCCGTCCGCCGCTGGTGCGCCAGCACCACCAACCCGATCGACGCCACCAACGCCAGCCCGTCAACGGACAGCGGCAGGGTGCTCGCCGTCAAACTGTCCTCGCCGTACTCCAGGGCCAGGGCCTTCATGTGCCGGTAGCTGGCCACAGCGGCGACCCCGGCCACGATCACCGTGCCGAGGATCTGCGCCGCCCTCACCAGCGGGTGCCGCGGTGCCGGCACCCGCATCATCACCTCGGAGCACAGCAGCAGCGCCAGCGGCAGCCAGCCGGCAACGAACTTCTCCCCGATCTCGTCGCCGGCGTGCGCGATGTTCGCGGCCAGCGACGCGCCGATGCCGGCAGCGAACGCCGACCAGGCGACCATCCACGCGCCCTTGCTCGGGCGCTCCGGCAGCTCGGCGTCGACCTTCTCCACGTGAACCACTGCCGGCACCTACCGGGCAGCCTCGGCGGCGGTGCAGCCGCTGTCGGCGCCGGCCTCGCGCAGCATCGCCGCCAGCGCCCACAGTGCCGCCCGGACCGATGCCGCGCGGTGCCGTCTCGGCGCTGCCGCGATGTGCTCGGCAACGGCGATCCACGCGGCACGCGGGAACGCCGGGTCCAGCCGCTGCCGCGCGCAGCCCTCATGCATCCGCAGTCCGCCCAGCTTCACCGCCGTCTCGCCGCCGCCGATGTCCCGGCCGCAGCCGAGGCACCACGGCGTCCACTCGTCGCCGTACACGCCGTCGTCGCCGGACACCCACGCCGGCAGGCTCACCGTGATCTCCACCGACCGCGGCGGCGGCTCCGCCGCGGCGGCCGGCGGCCCGAACACGTCCACGTCCACTTCGTCTCCTCCAACAGGTCGAGGCCGCCCGGGGTCCCCGGGCGGCCGTCCTCGATCGCTACAGGCAGGTCAGCGTCTCGCCGACCAGCTCGCCGCGCTGCGCCACCGCCGCCTTGTGCTCGTGCAGGTGGTTGGCGCACAGAAGCTCCGTCTGCGTCCACGGCGAGAGCTCCAGGCCCTCCTCCGGGTCGAACAGGCAGAGCCCGCCGTCGCCGCACTTCTCGCCGTCGTGCTCGATCACCAGGCGGGCGACGGCCGGCTGGGTGCACGGGCCGCCGTCCTGCTCGGGCGCGAACTCGGCGTTGAAGGTCGGGACGGTCACTCGCAGGGTGCAGGTCGGGGCGGTCATCTCTCGTCTCCTTCGCTCAGGTCAGGTCAGGTCAAGTCGGGTCGGGAACGGAAGCGGCGGGCGCGCTCGGGGCGCGCCCGCCGGCTCGGTCAGCGGTACCGCTTGAGGGTCAGGGTGTACTCGTGGCCGTCGGTCAGCCGGATGACCACCCCGCAGTCGGTCGTCATGAAGCCCGCGTCGGCCAGCGTCTGGACCTCGCGGACCTCGACCTCGACCTTGTCGTCGTCGGTCAGCGGCGGCTCGCCCACCGTCTCGGCGGCCATCTCCAGGTCGAGCGCCTCGCAGGCGACCAGCAGGGCGCGCTCCAGGATTTCCTCGTAGGACATCATCGCTGCTCACTCCTTCTCAGGTGGGGGGCGGTGCGTACAACATCATTGTATGCGGACGCCACTCTCACCGTACATGGTTTATGTACATCGAGAGCTGTGGAGCGAGTCACACGGACACGCCGCTGGCTACGCCGGCCACCGCCGCGCCTCCAGCTCCCGCGCCGCCTCCAGCACCCACGCCGGCGGTGCCGGCCGGCGATCGACCGGGCGTGGCCGGCACCGGCCACCCGGCGCGGTCCGCTCCCCGCCGCACGCCCGGCACCGGGTCGTCAACCACACCAGCCCGCCGCCGTTCTGCGCCGACCCGTCGAGCAGCCCGCCGCAGACGTCGCACACACCCACGGCGCCGACCTCGGCGGCCGCGGTGAACGCCTCCACGTCAACCACGCCGTCACGCACCAGCCTCGCGTCGATCGCCACCGCTCACCTCCTCGCGGCTCCGATGTGGAGCGGGGCCGGGTGAAGGTCGCCCCTCGCCCGGCCCCGCACCGCTCACTCCTGCGGGCTCGCCGGCAGCGCCAGCAGCTCGGGCAGCGCCAGCCGACCGTCCCGGTAGGCCGCCGCCACCTCCTCACGGCCGCCCTTCTTGAACGTCAGCGTCGTCGTCGGCGGGCCCGGCTCCGCGACCTTCACGAAGTCCAGGACCCGACCCGTCTCGCCGTCGACCACGGTGCCGTCCGGCTCGACCCGCAGCCGGGCGAGCAGCGCCTTCCGCCAGCCCGGCCGCACTTGCTCGACCGGCTCCGGCACGTGCACCTCGGTCGGGTGCTCCCGCTTGCACCAGGCCAGGAACTCGGCCTCGTCGACCACGAAGCCCGGCTTCGGCTCGGAGAGCGTCACCTGCGCCACCGCGCCCTCGTAGCCCGGCAGCTTGACCTCGATCGTCTTCACGCCCAGCGCCCCGTTCAGCTCAACCAGGCGACCGTCGGCCTCGGCGCGGGCCGCGTCGTAGACCTTCTTCACCTCGTCCATCAGGGCCTTGAGCACCGCCGCCCGCATGGCCGCCTGCTGCACGCTCACTGGCCCGCTCCCGCCGTCTCTGGCCGGCGACCGTTCGCCATCCGGCCGGCATCGCGGGCCATCTTCGCCGCGGCGTGCTCCGACGCGTCGGGGTCGGCCGGGTCACCGGCGGCGGCTTCGGCGAGCGCCCGGTCCAGCTGCGTGCCCGGGACCGCCGCCGCGTTCCGCGCGGCCGCGATCTCCGCGCCCCGCTGGTTGAAGGCGTCCCGCAGCTTCTGCGTCTTGCCCAGCCGCTGCGCCCGCTGCCACAGCACCGACAGGTCCTCTCGCGACGCGCACGCCGCGAGGGCCTTCGGCCAGTCGACGTCCTTCGGCGGCTCGCCGTTGTCCAGCCAGTCGAGCAGCTGGTGGCCCAGCTCCGCGCCTGGCTTGTGGATCACCTGGTCTGCCAGGGCGTCGCACCGGCTCTTCGTCACCCGCAGGTAGTGGTCCTGGTCGAGGTCGCCCACCAGGTCGAACTCGTACTCCAAGCCATCGCGCTGGTCGGGCTGCATCCCCAGCTTCGCCACCTTGGCCTTGCCGTCGCTGCCCTCCACCAGCTCGTACTTCTGCCGCCGCTGGTGGAGATCGTCGTCGCGTTGACCCCGCTGATCGAGCTGGTGGCGCAGCTGGCCACCGTCGCGGTCGCCCTGGTCGCGCCGCTGCTGAAGGTCGCGGCGGTGCTGCTCCAGTTCCTCGCGGCGAAGGCGGTCGCGCCGCTGGTGTCGGCGATCGCCGGCGCGTTGACGTGGCTGCTGTCCCCGCTGTCCGGGGTCGCCGACTGGCTCGGCCGGGTCGCCGCCTGGCTGAACAACATCGATTGGGCCGGTGTCGGCGCGGCGATCGGCGGGGCGTTCTCCACGGCGTGGAACGCGGTGGTCGGGTTCTTCCAGTCGATCGGGACGTGGTTCGCCGAGCTGCCCGGGAAGATCGGCGCGTTCCTGGCCAGCCTGCCGCAGATGCTGTGGAACCTGTTCACGGCGGCGGCGACGATGGCGCTGGAAGCCCTCGGTGTCGGTATCGGCCTGATTCTGTACGCGGTCACGGTGCTGCCGGGGCAGATCATCGGGTTCCTGGCGTCGCTGCCGGGCCGGCTGCGTGACCTGTTCACGCAGGCGATGGCGTTGGCGAAGAACGCGTTCCTGGCGGGTGTCAACGCTGTGGTGTCGTTCGCGACGGCGCTGCCCGGCCGGGTGGTCAGCGCGCTGGCCAGCTTGAAGTCGCGCATCCAGTCGACGTTCAGCAACGCGGTCAGCGCCGGCCGCACCGCGGCGGTGAACGGCTTCAACTCGATCGTGTCGTTCATCGCCGGCATCCCCGGCCGGATCGCCAGCTACGCCGGGAAGTTCCTGTCCGCCGGGTCGGGGCTGGTGAAGAAGCTCGTCGACGGGCTGCGGAAGGTGCCGTCGCTGGGCAGCATCGCGTCAGCGATCACCGACACGATCCGGCGGCAGCTCAACAAGATCATCGGGGCGATCAACTCGGGCATCGCGCGGGTCGACTCGATGTTGCCCGGGTCGCTGCCCCGCATCCCGTACCTGGCGAACGGCGCGATCCTGCGCCGACCGACGCTGTTCGTCGGCGGCGAGGCCGGCGACGAGGTGGTCATTCCGCTGACCCGGCCCCGCCGGGCCCGGCAGCTCGCCGAGGAGTCGGGGCTGCTGTCGCTGCTCGCCGGCGAGGCCGGCGGCGGCCGGCCGATCGTGTTCAACCGCGGGGCGATCAACGTGACGTTCGAGGGCGTCGTACCGACCCGGCAGGAGGCGTGGGACACCGGCCGGACGGTCGGCGACGGCGTGTGGGAGACGTTGGCCCGGCGGTCCGTGGCCACGACAGTGAGGGCGATCTGAATGGGCGAGTACAACCCGGACCGGCCGTACGTGCTGGGGATGCAGTGGGCGCCGCTGGTGAGGAACCCGCTGACCCTCGACACCGCCAGCGAGGTCGGGTATGTGTTCCGGGCCGCCGGCGAAGACCTGGAGCGGGTGTGGCTTCGGACGACGTCGCCGCCGCCGGGCCGGCCGTCCCGCAAGGAGCTGGTGGCCAACCTGTACCGGGCAGACGCGGTGGCCGGCACCGGGCCGCTGCGGAAGCTGGTGATCCCCTGCTCGGTGGGTGAGTTGCTGACCGGCGCGGCGCTGGCCGGCGCCGCGTCGTCGGCCGACGCCGTGGCCAACCCGTCCGACCAGCGGCACATCACGCTGACCGGGCCGAACGCGGCCGTCCGGTTCTGGTTCCGCACCACCACCGACGAGGTGAAGGGCGCCCTGTTCCACCGGCGGATCATCGACGTGACGGTGCTGTACGTGATCTCGGGCCCGTTCGCTGACCTGGCCCCGGCGGTGACCCTCGGGTTGGAGCGGCCGTCGGCTGGCGTGGTGTGGCCGATGGACGAGACGTTGACGGGGCCGGCGGCGCACAGCGACGTGACCGTGGTGCGCCGCTCCCGCCTCGGGGAGCTGAACCCGTGGTGGAGCACGACGGCGACGCCGGTGAGCACCACCTGGCGTAGGCCGTACTCGTGGGCGGGTGGGCTCGCGCCGACGTCCGGGCTGACCGCCTGGTCGGCGCCCGGCGGCACGAACGTGAACGTGCGGCTCCAGGTCAGCGCAGCGGCGCCGGCCGGCACTCAGTTCCAGGTGCACTACATGGCGTTGGAGGTGACGTACGGGGAGGAGAACCGGGTCGCCGCCGGCGGGCTGGACATCACGAACGGGGTGTCCCAGGACGCGAGCGGCCTGTGGTACCAGCTCGACCTGGTGCAGATGTACAACTTCGGCTTCGCGCCGTCGCTGCTGCCTGGGTACCCGTACGCGATCACGGTCGGGCAGGCGCACGCCGGGCAGCTGTCGGTGGCGTCGCCGGTGCCGGTGCCGGTCGACCGGCTCGGCATGGTCGACGAGCTGCCCAGCCTGCGGGGGGTACTGCTGCGCAAGACGTTGCGTGAGGGTGCGGTGCCGACCGTGGAGACGGTCAACGAGCTGCCGGCGCTGACGTTGTACGCCGGGACGCCGCTGCCCGGCGTCGTCGACGGCCGCTCGCACAGCTACCTGGCGCAGGCGATCGCCACCGTCGCCAGGCGGCACTTCCCGGGGCAGATCGTGCAGCGGATCCTCGACGACACGCCCGGCACGTACGTGTGGATCCGGTTCTACGCGCGGCACCTGCCCGGCACCCGTGACCCGCTGACGGTGTACCAGGCCGACCCGGCGGACCCGTGGACGAGGCTGGGCCCGCGGGCGCAGATCAGCGTGGACGAGTTCGACGCGTTGCCCGAGGTGGCGGACGGGTGGAAGGCGGTCACGCTGAGGCTGGATCCGCCGCTGGTGACGGCCGGGCCCGGCGCGAACGCGGTGACCTGGTGGGTGTTCGACACGCTCGCCGACGACGAGTCACCCTGGCAGATCCTCGGCGCGGACACCCAGACCGACGCGCTGCTGCTGAGTTCGGTGAACGACACGACGTACGGCGGGCAGACGGCGTTCGCCACGATCGACGGCGTCGACGACGTGTCGTCGGACCTGACGGTGATGCTGGTGCGGGAGATGGACCCGGTGACCGGGTTCGCCGTGCAGCCGGCGGTGCAGGCGCTGAACGTCGTCGACGAGCAGTGCGTCCGGCCGGTCGGCGGGATCCCGACCGGCATCCACTACCACGCGCTGACCTGGGATGCGATCAACAGCGACGTGGTGGCCGGCTGGGGCTGGTACGAGGTGCAGCGCCAGGACGACACGATGGACGCCGACGAGTGGGAGACGATCGCGCGGGTCGGGGCGCCGCACAGCACCGCGGTGGACGACTACGAAGCCAGGGTGGGTGTCGAGTCGCGGTACCGGATCCGGATGGTGCACCGCATCGGCGTGGCCGGGCCGTGGTCGGCGCCGGTCGCGGCGACGATCCCCGCGCCGGGCGTGACCGGCACCCGCGTCGACGTGGGGGTGCTGATCCTGACCAGCAACCACAACCCGGCGGGGAACCTGGCGTACGTCACGAACCCGGAGCGGTCCGGGGAGGAGTTCACGTTCCCGGAGGCGGGGCAGGTCGAGCTGCAGGCGATGTTCGACCGGGACTTCCGGGCGGCGTTCCGGCCGTTGGAGCGCGGCGGTGTGGAGTTCACCCGGACGCTGCTGGTGAACGCCGCCGCCGTGCCCGGCCAGACGCTGGACAAGGGGTTCCGTGACCTGCGTGACCTGGCGTGGGACACGGTGCCGTACGTGTGTGTCCGCGACGAGCTGGACAACCGGTGGCTGGCGACGCTGCTGGTGCCCGGCGGGACGGTGCGGCGGCACCGCAGGCGCGGGCACATGCAGCTCGCGCAGGTGACCGTGATGGAGGTGACCGACACGCCGGCGCCGGTCGACGGCGGCCCACCGCCGTGCGAGGGCCTGCGGCCAGAGGGCACCGTGTCGTCGGTGACGGCAGAAGCGGACGACCCGGCCGGGATCGCCTGGGACCCGAAGGTGGTCATCGACCAGTTCGGTCGGGATGTCGCGGGCGGGCTCGGGGCGACGGAGACGCCCGGCCTGCCGTGGCAGGTGGTGACCGGCCCGGCGGCGGAGCTGTCGGTGACCGGCGGGGTCGCCCGATGGAGCGTGGTGAACGTCGACAAGCGGGCCATCACCGGGCCGGCGTTGCTGGACGTCGACATATGGGTGCGGGTGCGGGTCAACCAGCTGCCGCTCACACAGCCGATCAACGCGTACCTGCACGGCCGGTGGGTCGACGGGGCGAACGCCTACGCGGCCCGGCTGGCGTTTCAGCCGAACGGCACGCTGCAAGTCGGCCTGGAGAAGATCGTCGGCGGCACGTTCGCCAACCTGGCGGCGCTGACGACGGCGACGGACCACGAGGGCGCGAACGTGCCGTTCGTCGCCAACGCCTGGTACTGGTTCCGGATGCAGGTTCGAGGCCAGATCGTGCGGGCTGCGGCGTGGAAGGACGAGCCCGGCAGCTACTGGCCGGGCTGGACGGTGCAGGAGCCCGACGGGGGCTTGCTGACGGCGGGCTCGACCGGGCTGCGGGCCTTTGCGACCACCGGCAACACGAACGTCGGCGCGCACGTCGAGTTCGACAGCTACGAGGTGCGCGAGCCGATGCGCGACGTCGACATCCGAGTGGAGCTGCGCACCTCCGGCGACCTGTGGCGGGTGGTGGTGGAGCACCTGTCGCAGACCAACCCGGAGTTCATCTCGTCGGGGTGGGACATCGACTGGTCGGACGCGCAGACGTGCTTCGAGGTGTTCGACCAGGACGTGTTCTTCGGCTGCCTGCCCACCAGCCAGTTGGGTGTGGTGCGCAACCAGCGGCGATGGCTGCGCGCCGTCTATGAGCAGGACACCGGCGGCGGAAGCGGCCGGGTGACGTTCTACTGGTCGCTGGACGGGGTGACGTGGCAGGGCGGGACCAGCGTGCTGGACGCCACCCCGGAGCCGCTCGACCTGGACTCCGGCTTCTTCGCGATCAGGGTGGAGGGGGACGTCACCGTCTCGCGGGTGGAGATCCGCAACGGCGTCGACGGGCCGCTGGTCGTCGCGCCGGACTTCGAGGCGCAGCCGAAGGGCACGAAGGTGTTCGTCGACGCGCACGGCGCTTCGTGGGAGGTGGACGGCGTTGGTATCTGCGGTGCTGCCTGACCCACTGGACCTGCCCGCCGGCGTCGGGCAGCGGTCGGTGTCGTACCGGTTCGACCTGATCGACGGGCGGACGAGGATCCGGCGGGGCGAGTTGACGCCGCTGCGGGACACCTCGCCGAGCCTGGCGCACGACGTGTCAGGCACGATCGTGCGGAAGGTGTCCGGGGTGACCCTTGGCGTGGCCGACGCGAAGCGGCTGAACCCGCTGACCGACCGGGTGGCGATCTCGATGGTGGTCGGCGGCCGCCAGCCAAAGACGTACCCGCTGGGCCGGTACATGGTCGGCGACGAGACGCAGTTGCAGACCAGCGCCGGGTCGACGGCGCCGCTGACGCTGTTCGACGAGATGTTCCTGGTCGACCAGGAACTGGAGACGGGTTTCGAGGCGGGCGGGCAGCTCGTCGACCACGCGATCGCGCGGCTGCTGGACGGGCTGCCGATCGGCGAGCTCCTGGTGGACTCGACGGAGCTGCGGTCGGTTAGCGCCTGGTCGCCGGGCAACACGAGGGGCATGGCGCTGCGGGACCTGTCCCGGCAGGGCGGGTACTTCCTGCCGTGGTTCAACCACGCCGGGCGGCTGCGGTTGAAGCGGGCGGTGGAGCCGGCGGCCCAGCCGCCGACGATCGACCTGGACGCCTCGGGCCGGGTGATCCGGGGATCGGTGGCGCGCGTGTCGGAGCTGCTGACCGCGCCGAACCGGTTCGTCGTGGTGTCGAACGACCCGGGGTCGGACGAGGAGCCGGTGGTGGGGATGTACGACGTGCCGGCGTCGGCGCCGCACTCGATCGCCCGGCGGGGGTTCGTGCTGCCCCGGGTGGTGGAGGCGCAGCTGCCGACGCAGGCGGCGGCGACGGCGTACGCGCGGACGCTGGGGATCCAGCAGACGGTGTACGAGTCGGTGGAGCTGAGCACGCCGGCGGATCCGCGGCACGACGGGTATGACGTGGTGCGTTGGGACGGGGCGCTGTGGTTGGAGACGGGCTGGACGTTGCCGCTGGTGCCGGGCGGGGAGATGCGGCACGTGCTGCGTCGGGCGTACCCGGATACGGATGGCGGTGAGGCGTGACCGAAGGGCGGATGCTGCATCCGGTGCAGGTGCGGGCGATCGCCGAGGCGGTGCTCGATCGGATGAACCGGCTGGGCCTGACGTGGCGGCTGCGGCCGGCGCGTGTGGTCAGCGTCGCCGCGGACGGCACGATTCGGGCGCTGCACGACGGCGACACGCAGCCGATCCGGGTGGTGTCGATGGTCGGTCCGGTGGCGGTGGGCGCCCGGGTGTTCGTGCTGAAGACTCCGCCGGCCGGGAACCACATCGTGGGGTGGGCGGGCCGGCCGTCAACGTTGCCGATCTGGGCGCGCAAGGCGAGCGAGCCGGAGAACCGGACGGCGGGCTTCGTCGCCGACCCGCACCTGGTGCTGAGGATCCCGGCGGCCGGCACGTACGCGCTGGTCGGGAACCTGCTGTACCGGAGCACGACGAACGCCGACTTCAAGGCCCGGTTCGTGTTCAGCGCTGGCTCGGGGAGCCTGCGGTGGAGCGCGGACGGGCCGTCGCTGGGTGACGCAACGAAGCCGGACTTCTCGCTGGTCTTCGACAACGCGGCGCTGGCGCTCTCGGGAACGGGTGCGTTCGCGCGGGCGTGGGTGCAGGGGATGGTCAACGCGGACGGCCCGGCGACGCTGACGCTGGAGTGGGCGCAGAACACGGCCGACGCGAACAGTTCGACCCTCGTGTTGCGGGAGTCGTGGTTGCGTCTGGAGGCCCTGCGGTAGGGCGGTGAAAACAGCGCAGCCCCGGACCGCGAAATCCGGGGCTGCGCTGCGTTCACGTGGAGACGCCAGCATAGCGGGCGGGTTGCAGATCGGGCAAAGCGGCCCGTCGCCCATACATACATTATTGACGCAGGGACTCCTCCTTCTATACAATGTTTCTGTACGTCTCGCCCTACTTCCGAAGGAGGATCGGATGGGCAAGCCGTTGCTCGTGGCCTGGGGCCACGAGTTCGTCGACGAGGTGCTGGACGCCCTCGGCGACGTGGAGATGGAAGTTGTTGTCGGCAGGCCGACCGTCGGACAGTGGCGCAACGCGCCGCTCGTGCTGGTCGACGGACGCTGCCAGACGCTGGCCGCCGGGATGCCGGCGCACCCGCGGATGGTGGTCGCCGCTCCGGCGAAGCTGGACGGCGAGCGACTGACCGCCGTGTACCGCGGCTGGCAGGCCGACTTCCCGGACGCGCCGGTGTACCACCTGCCGCACGGCGCGGAGGCCGTCCGCCAGCTCACGGCGGCCGCCAGCGGGCAGGCCGCCGAGGTGCGGATCGGCGTGGTCGGCGGGCACGGCGGCGCCGGCGCGACGACCCTCGCGGTCGCCCTGGCCCTCGTCGCCGCCCGGGACGGCCGGCGCGCGCTGCTGGTCGACGCGGTTGGTCGCGGCGGTGTGGATGACCGGATCGGCACGCCGGCAGACGGGCTGCGGGTGGTCGACGAGCCGGAGCGCCCGGCGTGGGCGGTCGAGCGGAACGCAGCCGAGGTGAAGGTGGTCGACCTGGACCGGGCGCTGGACACCCGGCAGCTTGACGCAGCCCGGCTGTGCGATGTGGTGCTGCTGGTCGGCAACGTGCAGCGGAACGCGTTGGCCGCCCGCCGGGTCGCCGGCCAGCTGGCCGGCGCGGGTGTGCGGTTCGCGGTGGTGCCGTCGTGGATGCACGACAAGCCGGCGCAGGACCTGGCGGAGGAGTTCAAGGTGCGGTTGCTCGACGGGGTGCCGATGGACCCGCCGTCGATCTTCTCGGACGGGCGGGTGCACCTGGTGAACGGCTGCTGCCTGCTCGACCTGGCCGAGGACCTGCTGCGGCACGCCCCGTACACCGCTGCCCGGGTGGCAGCCTGAGCATCCCCGGCCGGTGCCGTACATTGACCTTGTATGGCTCTCGGCCGTGGGAGGAGAGGAACGATGAAGGTGAGCCAGACGAAGCTCAAGGCGGTCGCGCGGCAGGTGTCGGCGGAGCTGACGAAGCCCGGCCCGCTGGTGCTGCCGCCGGTGGTGGGGCTCAAGGAGATCGTGCGGATGTTCGGCGTGAAGGACAACACGCCGTACCAGTGGCGGTCGAAGGGCATCCTGCCGCGCGAGGACGGGGAGGTCAGCAACAACCCGGTCTGGAAGGTCACGACGATCTACGCGTTCGCCGAGGAGACGAACCGGACGATCGTGTGGGACCCGTGGGACGTGCTCGTCGAGGACGAGGCGGCATAGGTATGAACGCGGTCGGAGGCACTGCGGCCGTACAGATCGGGTGTAGGGTGCCGGAAAACGCGTCGGCCCCGCCAGGCGGTCATCTGGCGGGGCCGAGGAGTAACCCGGAACAGAGAGCGGGTCGCAGGCGCATCGTACGCCAGTTCGGGCGGCGGAGCGCTGGCGGCGCTGAACAGAGAGGCCGCCTGCATGGTGGACCGGTGGACGGTCGAGCGTGCGGTCAGGAGCGAGGAGTGCACGTTGGATCCTCCTGGCCGACAGCTCGTCCTGACGCTGCTCACGTGGTCCGACGCGGCCACAGCGAAGATCCCCGAGCAGTTCACGCCGAGCCTGACCGACCTGGAGCACGCCACCGGGCTGGCCCGGTCGACGGTCGCGGCCTGGTTGAACAAGCTGGAGGCACAGCAGTGGGTGGTCCGCGACCGGCCGTCGGTCGCGGACGCCCGGCGCAAGAAGGCCAAGACGGTGTACCGGATGGCGGTGCCTCCGGACCTGTTGCGGCTGCTCGTCGACAAGGGCCTGGTTGGTCCGCGTGCCGGACCAGCCGTGCCCGGATCGCCCGGGTCTGGTAGTCCGGTGGGCGGACCAGTGAAAGGCCCGGTTGGTCCGGCACGCGGACTAGAGCTAGTCCGCCACCCGGACCGAGTTAGTCCGCCACGCGGACGCAAGACATACAGGGAACAAGAAGCGGTTGGGCGCCGCACCGCGAACGGCGACCACCGGTACGTCGAGGGGCCCAACGGCCGGTGCGCCCACCCTGGGTGCAACCGGTCGGCCCCGCTGCACGGCCCGAGCCTGCGGGCCGTGCCCGAACAGGGAAGGAGGGTGATCGGGGAATGAGGGTGCACCTCGTGCCGGTCGACGTCGCGCAGTGCGTGACGTGCAGCGGTGAGCTGATCGCCGCCGGGTGCGACTGGCGGCACCTGGTGCCGGGTGGCTGCACCGAGCTGGGCACCCCGGTGATCTGCCGGAGCGACGACTGCGCGATGCCGGCCGCCGTGGGCAGCGAGGTCTGCCTGGGTTGCGCGGGCGCATTTTCGTGGCCCGGAGGTGTACGGGTACGGTCCTCAAACGCGGCCGTATAGAGTCTATGTAGGTTCGTTCACGTGGAAAGGAACGAGATGAGTTCACGGTTCATGCCGGCGACCCGGAAGAAGGCGAAGGCGCGTATCGCCCTCGCCGGGCCGAGCGGGGCGGGGAAGACCCTGACCGGCCTCAAGCTGCTGTACACGCTGACCGGCTCGGTCACCGTCGCTGACGGTCTCCAGCGGATCGCGTTCGTCGACACCGAGCGGGATTCGGCCGACAAGTACGCGGTCAACCCGGAGCTGCCGGGCGTCGGCGACATGACGCCCGAGGAGGCCGGCGGGTACGGCTTCTCGAAGTTCAGCCCGGTGCGGTACGACCCGCGGCAGCTCGTCGAGCTGATCGACGAGGCGGCCCTCGCGGGCTTCCAGGGCTTCATGCTGGACTCGGCGTCGCACTATTGGTTCGGGCCGGGCGGCATCCTGGAACTGGTCGACCTGTTCGCCCGCAACCACGGCGGCCGGTCGATGGACGGCTGGAAGGACGTGCGCCCGATCGAGCGGGCGTACATCGAGGCGCTGATGAGCTTCCCCGGGCACGTCGTGGTGTGCCTGCGGTCGAAGCAGAAGGGCGGGCACGATCATCGTCGGGCAGGCGTCGTGCTGGACGTGCCGCGCCCGGTAGAAGCCGCCGGCACTCTCGGTGCCGACCAGCGCGCGTTGACCCATGTCAACCTCCACGTGAACTGGGTCTTGCTCGGACAGATACCTTGCAGCTATCCGGCCGCAATCGTCAATGGCGGCCGTATAGATAGAGCCCGGTTAGGGACTCCGTACCGGGGCCGGACACCCGCCCGGCCCCGCCTACGCAGCCACTAGCGGGTGGCCTCCCACGACCAGATTTCCGTCTCGCCGTGCCATGCAGGCCGCGCGTGCGGGGACGGCGCGCCGTCGGCCAGCCAGTCGAGCAGCGCCTTCGCCGTCGACTCGCGGTACCGCCACGCGACCCGCGTCCGCACGTACTCCTCCACGCCCTTTGGCGTGCCGGGGAACCGCACCGTCCCACCGCTCCAGCTCGTGATCTTCACGGTCACCACCGGCTCTTGGTCGGCCGGCTTGGCGTCCGCCGGCCGCGCGTCGCACTCGTCGTCCGGCTCGTCGGCGTGGGGGCAGGCCGAGCTTGCCGCGCTCTACGCCAAGCACCGCACCCTCCCGACGGTGGCACTCAAGCGGGAACTCTGGGCCAAGCTGCTGACCACCGCGCTAGGCACGAGCTTCGAGGACGACGACGCGCTCTTCGTCGACCACACGCTCCTGGTCATCACGTCGGAGATCATCAGCCACGCTGTCGTCGGCTTTCACCCCGAAGATCCGACGATCAGCGCCGCCACCATCACCTCCGGCCGGCTGTTCGCTCAGGCGCAGATTAACGGCGTCGTGGAGTCCGACTTTTTCGACTGGGTTACTGAGGTTCCCGGCGGCGACCGCCTGGTCAAGGATCTCGCCCGGCGCCTGTCCCGGTTCGCCTGGGACCAGGTCGAGCACGACGTGATGAAGGTCCTGTACGAGTCCATCATCAGTCCCGAAACCCGCCACCGCCTGGGCGAGTACTACACCCCCGACTGGCTCGCGGAGCAGATCGTCTCCGCCTGCGTCGACGACCCTCTCGACCAGCGCGTCCTCGACGCCTCCTGTGGCAGCGGCACATTCCTCTTTCACGCGGTCCGCCACTACCTCAACGCGGCTGACGCCGCCGGCGTCAGCAACGCCGATGCACTGCAAGGTGTGACGTCAAAGGTGCTCGGCCTTGATGTGCACCCGGTCGCGGTCACCCTCGCCAGAGTGACCTACCTCCTGGCCATCGGGATGGCACGCCTTCAGTCCGACGATCGGCCACCGTTTGCCGTACCCGTGTACCTCGGCGACAGCCTCCAGTGGGGACAGCAGAGCGACCTGCTCACTCATGAGGGACTGACTGTGTCCACCGCTGACGGCTACCAGTTGTTCGCCGATCAGCTCAAGTTTCCCGAAAGCGTCATGGCTGACGCCGGACGGTTCGACCGGCTCGTGTCAACGCTGGCGGACAAGGCGGCCAGCCGCACCGCAGGCAGCCCGATACCGTCGATCGCTGCTACCTTGCGGCTGTTCGCAGTCCACCCCGATGACCAGCCGGTCATCGAGCGAACGTTCCGCACGATGTGCGAGCTACACGACCAGGGCCGGGACCACATCTGGGGCTACTACGTCCGCAACCTCGCGCGACCCGTCTGGCTTGCGCGAGAAGACAACCGGGTTGACGTGCTCGTCGGGAACCCGCCATGGCTCGCGTATCGGTTCATGACCGCCGCCATGCAGGCTGCATTCCGCATCATGAGCAGTGACCGCAACCTGTGGGCCGGAGCATCGGTCGCTACCAACCAGGACCTTTCCGGGCTGTTCGTCGCACGCTGCGTCGAGCTCTACCTACGCAACGGCGGCAGGTTCGGCTACGTCATGCCGTGGGGCACGCTGTCTCGCCGCCAGTACGCCGGCTTCCGGGCCGCCGACTACACCACGCCCACCGACACGGTTCACGTCGCTTTCGACCAGCCCTGGGACCTACACAACGTGAAGCCGGCGTTCTTCCCCGTCCCCGCGTCCGTCGTATTCGGCAAGCGCGCCCACCAGGCGAAGGCGCTGACCCTCCCGGCCGAGATGTGGTCGGGGCGGCTGCCGGCTAGCGACCTGCCCTCGGCAACCGCGATGCAGCACCTAACCCGCACCCAGGCCGAGCCCGCAGCCAGCGCCGCCGAGGCCGCCTCGCCATATGCTGCCCGGTTCTCCCAAGGTGCCACAGTGGTGCCGCGGGTGCTGTTCATCGTCGAGCAGGACCAGTCCTCGCCGTTAGGGGCCGGCGCTGGCCGACGGGCGGTGCGTAGCTCACGCAACAGCAACGAAAAGCGCCCATGGAAAGACCTCCCCAGCCTGTCAGGCGTCGTCGAACGCCAGTTCGTTCACCCGCTGTACGTCGGTGACACGCTGCTGCCGTACCGCACCCGTACTCCCGCCACAGCCGTGGTGCCGTGGGACGGCGAACGGCTGCTGAGCGGCGCCGATGAACGCCTGGATCTTTACCCCGGCCTTGCAGAGTGGTGGCGCGCCGCAGAGCAGGTCTGGATGGAGAACCGGACGAGTGACCGACTGACTCTCCTGCAACGGCTTGACTTCCAGCGAGGGCTCTCCCAGCAGTTCCCCGCCCCGCCGTACCGGGTCGTCTACAGCGCTAGTGGCATGTACCTGGCGGCCGCGACAATCACGGACCCCACCGCAGTCATCGAACACAAGCTGTACTGGGGATCGGCGGCCAGTCTTGATGAAGCACGCTTCCTGACCGCCGTACTCAACTCCGAGACGGTCACCCTCGCCGTACGGCCACTTCAAGGACGCGGCGAGCACAACCCTCGCGACTTCGACAAGTACGTCTGGCAGCTTCCGATCCCAATCTTCGACCCCACCGATCCGCTGCACATGAAGCTGGTCGCCTTGGCAGAGCGGGCCGAGCAGGTGGCCGCCGGAGTCGAACTGCCGCAGGTCCGGTTTGAGGCACTCCGGCGACGGGTCCGGGAGGCTCTCACTGGTGACGGTGTCGCGAAGGCGATCGACGACGCCGTCAATCTGCTCCTCGCCGCCGGATAGCTCTGTCTCGACCGGCCGCCCAGTGCGCCCCATCCACGCACACTCGAACATTTGTACGGGTAGCGTGCCTGGCATGGAGTGGCGCACGCGCTGGCACATCACGATCCGCTGGGACCGGGCCGACAACAGCCCAGCCGGCGTGGTGTCCGTCGAGCGCGTGGTCGACCATCCGGCCGACCTGCGTCGCCTGGTCGAGCGGGCCCGCGCCGACCCGCACGTGGTCGCCTTCCCGTACCGCCGGGTTCGCGAGCTGGCCGGCGACGAGCCGCAGCGCTGCCGCGCCGGGCACAGCTACGCCGGCGGGTCCGCCACCCGCCCCGTGCGCGACTGGCTGCCCTGCTCCTGCGGCGGGCACCTGGTGTTGCGCTGCCGCACGTGCCCGGACGTCCGGGTGGATCCGCCCAAGTGCGCGGAATTGCATTAGATGCAACATTGGTGCGGTCGGCGGTCTGAGAAGAATCCCAGGTGAACGGGGCTCTCTGCGCGCATGACGTCGAGGTGTTTCTCGGCGTGTTCAGGGCGCGTCAGGTAGCTGCAAGAATGATGCACCTGATACAACGTCGGAGTGCGGCGTGATGACCCTGGCTCGGCGAGCCTCGTGCTGGCGCCCAACGTCGTGCATCTGGACCCGGCGCCCGTGGTGTTCGAGGAGATGCTGCGGGGGTGGGCGACACAGCAACGCAGTCGCTTCTTGGCTGAGGCGACGGTGACGCAGCGGTTGCGGTTGACGCGGCGGCTGGCGGAGTTCTCGGGGCTGTATCCGTGGCAGTGGACGCCGGCCGAGGGAGAAGCGTTCATCGCTCATCTACGCGGCGGCGACAGGCCATTGGCACTGTCGACGGCTCGCGCGTACGAGGTTGACCTGCGGATGTTCTGTGAGTACCTGCTTGATGCACGGTACGGCTGGGCCTCGTTGTGCGTCGACCGGTTCGGCATGGCACCACAGCAGGTTTTTCACCAGGACAACTCGGTGATCCATGTCGAGGACTACGAGGGCGACCCGAGCCGGCGACCGCTGACCTACGACGAGTTGCAGGCATTGTTCGACGCCGCCGACGGACGGGCGGAGCAGATCAGAGCGCGAGGGGTGAAGGGCGCGTTGTCCGCGCTGAGGGACGCGGCGATGCTGAAGCTGACGTACGCCTTCGGGCTGCGCCGACGCGAGGTGGCGATGCTTGATCTCGTTGACGTGCGATCGAATCCGAAAGCGCCGCAGTTCGGCCGGTGCGGGATGGTCATGGTGCGCTACGGCAAGGCATCGCGGGGCGGTCCACCGCGGCGCCGCACCGTGCTGCTGGTGCCAGAGATGGACTGGATGGTGCCGGTGGTGAAGCACTGGTTGCATGAGGTCCGCCCGGCTCTGGGACCGGGGAAACATCCGGCGCTGTGGGTGACCGAGCGTCGGGGGCGGGTGTCCACGCGGTTGGTCAACGAGGCGTTCGTCGCCGCGAAGAAGGCGGCCGGGTTGGACCCGGCGCTCGACCCGCACTGCCTGCGTCACTCCTACGTCACCCATCTGGTCGAGTTCGACTACCCGGTCAAGTTCGTGCAGGACCAGGTGGGGCACAAGTTCGCCAGCACCACGGCGATCTACACCGGTGTGTCCAACGAGTACCGCAATCAGCTGCTGCAACGCGCCTTGCAGGACCGGCTCGGACGGATGTGGGAGGCGTAGTGATCAAGAAGATGGGTTACCGGTGGCACCTTCGGCAGCTCATGGCCGGCAAGGACATGTTCGCCACCACGGACTTGGTGCCGCTGCTGGCCGAACGCGGTGTCACCCTGTCCCGGGAGCAGGTGTTCCGGCTGGTCACCCAGCCGCCGCAGCGGCTGTCGATGGACACCCTCGTCGCGTTGTGCGACATCCTCGGATGCACGCCGAACGATCTGATCGAGCCGCAGGTGGTGAACCAGACCGTCCGCAAGGCTGCCGCTGGCGGCGGCAAGGTCGCGCTACCGGCACCACCGCGGGCCGCGATCCGCCGGCCACAGCACGGATGAGCGCCCGCCGGCAACGCAACCGCAACCGCTATGCCGGCGACCCCACGGAGGCCGCCCAGGAACGGCTCTTGGGTCACGTGCTCGCGGCTACCAGCGGTCGCCTGTCCCGCGAGGCGGCGCGGGCCCTGCTGGAAGGGGCGAACGCCTGGACGTTCATCCCGATGCGCCAACTCGACCAGCACCTGACTGCCCGCCCGGACGCCCTGCTCGCGCCGGACCCGCACGCACCGAGGGTCTTCCTCCGGTTGGTCTACGCCCTGGTCGACGCCGGCTTCGGCGATGCCGTCACCCTTCCTGGCTGCGCGAGCTGTGGTCGCTCGCTCCCGGACCTGCAACGCGGCCGACCACACCCGGACGGGATCGGCCGATGCTGCCAGCCGTGCATGCTCAAGATCGAGCAGATCATCTGCGCACGATGTGGGCGCCCGGGTGACCGCGCCGCCCGCCGCGACGAGGGTGTGATCTGCCGCTCCTGCTACAGCACGGACCCGGCCCGGCAACAACCGTGCGCCCGCTGCGGACGGCGACGCCAGCCGACCCGGCGGACACCGGACGGCGAACCACTGTGCCAGGGGTGCGCGCCCCGCCCGGTCCATATCTGCGCGACGTGCGGCCTATCGGCGCCCGCCCACGCCCTGACCAGCGAGGGGCCCATCTGCCGCCGCTGCTACCAGCAGCCAGAGCGCCGCTGCGGAGGCTGCGGTCGCACCCGGCCCATCAAGCAACGCGCCATCGGCGGCGACCCGGATCTCTGCTCCGCCTGCAACCAGTCACCCGTGTCCGAATGCGGGGTCTGCGGCCGGTGGCGGCACTGCCAGCGCGGACCGGACGGCGCGCTTCGCTGTCCCAGCTGTCGGCCCCGGCCGCTGCGTGAGTGCGCCGTGTGTCACCGCCACCGCACCACTCAGGCGTTCTGGCCACTGGGGCCGGTGTGCTCGACCTGCTACAGCGCGACCGTGAACAACCCCTGCCCCTGCTCGATCTGCGGACAGCACCGGGTCCTGGTCGGTCGCGACGACGGTGGGGCCGGCACGTGCGGGCCCTGCGCGATCCGGGTCGCCGGCCCGATCGAGACCCGCGCGAACCTGGACTACCTGTGCGCCTCCTGCGGCGAAGCCGGTGACCTCTACGCCGCGCACCGCTGCGCCCGCTGCGTCCTCACCGACCGGGTCAGCGACCTTCTCGGCGACGAAAACGCCGTGATCGGCCCTCAGCTCCTGCCCTTCGCTGACGCCCTGGTCGATGCAGCCGCTCCCCGGAACGTGCTCGCCTGGCTACGACGCAGCGACTCCGCCCGGCTTCTCGCCGAGCTGACATCCACCGGAACCCCGGTCACCCACGACGTCCTCGACCAACTACTGCAATCACCGAGGATGGCCGCGGTCGACTACCTCCGGAAACTGCTCATCGCCACCAACGTGCTGCCCGATCGGCTGGAACCCCTTGCCCGGCTCGAACCATGGCTCGACGCCCAACTCGCCGACCAGCCCGCCGAGCATCAACGACTCGTGCGCCCCTTCGCCCAGTGGGTCGTCCTGCGCAAAGCCCGCCGAGCCGCCAACCGCGGTCGATACACCGGCAGTTCCGCCAACGCCGACCGCGAGGACATCCGCCAGGCGCTCGTCCTACTGTCCTGGCTCACGGAGCGCCACCTGACGATCGATGACCTCACGCAAGCTCACCTGGACGAATTCATGGCCCTCGCCAGATCCAAGCGACGTCGAGCGGTCCGAGCGTTCACGGCCTGGACCGCCGCCCGCCGGATCACTCCAGAGCTGACCATCGCTCGCCGTCGTGACGACACCCCATCGCGGTTCATCGCCGAAGAACACCACCTCGATCTGCTGCGACGCTGCCTCACCACCGGCGATCCCGCGCCGCTCGACGTGAAGGTCGCCGGCAGCCTCATCCTGCTCTACGGCGCGCGCCTGTCGAAGATCCATAGCCTGACCATCGACCGGCTGAGCCGAGACGACCGAGGCACCTACCTAGCGATCGACTCCGTGGCGGTGCTGCTGCCACCGAACCTCGCCCAGCTCGTCAACCAACTCATCGCGGAACCACCACGCACGTTCGGTCTGCGGCCCACCACCCCGGCGCTGACGACCTACCTGTTCCCCGGCCGACCGCCGACACGGCCCATCGGTCCAGCCCACCTCGGCGCCCGGCTCCGGCGGCACGGCATCCCCGTCGGTGCTGCACGTAACACCGCTCTCATCGCTCTCGCGGCCGAGTTGCCCGCAGCCGTGATCGCTGACCTGTTCGGTCTGACCTACAAGACCGCCAGCGCTTGGAGCAACTACGCGCAGGCCGACTGGACTGCCTACCTCAACAGCCGGCCCCGCCCCGACGCGACCGTCCAAAGGATCCAGCCCGAAGACAACGCTAACGGTTGATCCTCATCCGTTGCCTCAGACCTGGCCCAACGTCGCGCGGCCTGCTCGACGCCCAGGCATTCACCGGGGTGGGCAGCACACCGCTGCGGTGGTCGTCTTGCGCCGGCGCAGCAGGACCGCGATCACCCACACGGTGGCGGCCGTGGCCAGCCCAACGGCGAGGGCGATGCCGCCGATCGCGGTGCCGCCGAGCCCGGCGAGGACACCGGCGACGATGAGTAGGTGCACGGTGCAGCAGGCGACCATCGCGCCGATCCCGCCAGCGATGGCGGCCGGGCCGCCGACGGTGGATGGGTGCTGGGCCGGGGTGCTGCCGGTGGGAGGCACGGCGCTCACCCCTCCGTCCTGCGCGTCGGGGCGATGCGAATACAGGCGGCCAGGGCTGTGGCGTTGTCCGCGGCCAGAGATCGGGCCAGCATGATCAGGTCGGCCACCCGAGGGTCGGTGACCTGGTAGAAGGTGCGCCGCCCGTCGCGGCGGGCCGCAACGTAGCCGCAGTCGGCCAAACAGGCCAGGTGGCTGGAAACCCGGCCCTGGGCCAGGCCGACGTGCGTCACGCACTCGCCGACCGTGTGCGGCTCGTGCAGCAGGAACTCCAGCAGCCGCAGCCTGGTCGGATCGGCGAGGGCGCGGAAGAACTTGGCCACCATCCCCACCCCCTCGTCCTCGGCCGGCAGCAGCGCCACGGCCGGCGTTGTCAAGGCCGGCGTCGCACGCTCGGTCACCTCACCACCCCAATCCTGGAATCATCCGGATAAGCAGATGCTAGCGTGGCATCCGAGGATCCGGTACCCGGATGGTTTCCGCTTGAGGACGGTGCGTGATGCGGTACGACCTGGCAATCGTCGGCTCCGGTGGCGGTGCCTTCGCGGCGGCGATCGCCGCGCGGCGTAAGGGCAAGCACGTGGTGATGGTGGAGCACGGCGACGTGGGCGGCACGTGTGTGAACACCGGGTGCGTACCGTCCAAGGCGTTGCTGGCCGCCGCGCACGCCCGCCACGTCGCGCTGGACGCGGCCCGCTTCCCGGGAATTCGCGCGAGCGCCGAGCAGGTGGATTTCCAGGAGCTGATCGCCGGCAAGCGGCGACTGGTGGCAGACATGCGGGCGGACAAGTACGTCGACCTCGCCGCCGAGTACGGCTGGGAGATCCTCACCGGCCACGGCCGGTTCACCGAGGGCCCGCTGCTGTGCGTCGATCTGCCCGACGGCGGCAGTCAACGCATCGAGGCGGAGAACTACCTGATCGCCACCGGCTCGGCCCCGTGGATACCACCCATCGACGGCCTCGCCCAGGTCGGCTACCTAACCTCCACCACGGCGATGGAATCCGACCACCTGCCGCAGTCCCTGCTGGTGGTCGGCGGCAACTACATCGGCCTCGAACAGGGGCAACTGTTCGCCCGACTCGGCACCCAGGTCACCGTGGTCGAGACCCTCGACCGACTCGCGCCCAAGGAAGAACCGGAGGTGTCCGCTGCCATCGAGCAGGTCTTCGCCGACGACGGCATCGCCGTCCACACCACCGCGACCGTACGGTCGGTACGCCGCGAGAACGGACACGTCGTCGCCGTGCTCGACGGACAACCCGGCCGACAGATCCACGCCGAGCAGATCCTGATCGCCACCGGACGCCGCCCAGTTGTCGACGGCCTGAACCTGGAGACGGTCGGAGTCAAGACCGGCCAGCACGGCGAGATCCTGGTCGACGAGCACCTGCGCACCACCAACCCGCGTATCTGGGCCGCCGGAGACGTCACCGGCCACCCCCAGTTCGTGTACGTCGCCGGCGCACACGGGTCGATCGTGGCCGACAACGCCTTCGACAACGCGGGTCGCACCGTCGACTACCACCACCTGCCGCAAGTCACCTTCACCACCCCGGCGATCGCGTCGGCCGGGATGACCGAGGCCCAGGCGATCAGCGCTGGTCACCGCTGCGACTGCCGGGTACTGCCGCTGGAGTACGTGCCACGCGCGATCGTCAACCGCGACACCCGCGGCCTCATCAAGCTGGTCGCCGACGCCGACACCGGCCGACTCCTCGGCGCCCACGTGGTCGCCGACGCCGCCGGAGAGGTCATCGCCACCGCCGTGTACGCCCTCGCCAACGACATGACCGTGCAGCAGATGGCCGACCTGTGGTGCCCATACCTGACCATGGCCGAAGGCCTCAAACTCGCCGCCCAGACCTACACCCGCGACGTGTCGAAACTGTCCTGCTGCGCCTCCTGATTAACCCGCGCCCACCAGTCCCAACGACAGGAGATGCCTGGTGAATAGGACAGCCGCCACCGGCGAAGACCTGGGCGTCGGCGCTCTGGCCGGCTACCTGGGCACGAAGATCATGGAGCCGGTGTCGCAGAAACTCTACGAACTCGAACCCGCACAGGCCCGCGCCCACGAAGACGCGGCCCGTCCCGGGGGTTCACCGTACCGAATCGCAGCCGCCCAAACCGCCAAGCTATTCGGCCTCGACCTCAGCCAGAAGCAGCTGGACTGGGCGGGACTGCTGTTCCACTACGGGCTCGCTGTCTCGTGGGCACCCCTGTACGCCCTGCTGCGCCGCACCACGCCGATGCGGCCGGTAACCGCAGGGCTGACACTGGGCACCGCGATGAGCCTGATCGTCGACGAAGCGATCACCCCACCGGTGGTCAGCACGGACTGCGACGCCCGCGACCACTGCGCCAGCAGCGGCTAGTCCAGGCATAGCCGTGACGATGTCAGACAACCGCCGATGGTGGGCCTTGGCAGCCCCGGTGCCGCAAGCGTCCCCCAGACGGTCAGCGCCTCTGCTCCTGCTGCGGGTACTCGTGAGCTTCGCGCCACGCGTCGATGCCCGCCTTGGCGGCTACGCCGGCGACCACCAGGGCGGCGCTCGGGTCGGCCCACCACCAGTCGAGTGTGGCGTTGAGGCCGAGCCCGACGAGCAGGCTGACGGACAGGTAGTTGGAGACCCAGGTTTCCTGGGACTGGGCGGTGACGGCCGGGTTGTCCAGTGCGCGGCCGGTGCGGCGCTGGGCGACCGCGACGGGGATCATGACGGCGAGGGCGACGACGTTGAGTCCGATGCCGACTAACGACGTGTCGGGGCGTTCGGCTCCGATCAGGTCCGAGGCGGACTTGTAGGTGACGTATCCGGCCAGGGCGAGGAAGCTGACGGCGATCAGCTGCAGCGCCGGTCGTTGTCGGGCGCGGGGTCCGGCGCGTAGCTGCCAGATGACGACGGCGGCGGCGAAGACCTCGATGACCGAGTCGATGCCGAAGCCGAGGAGTGCGATGGAGCCGGCGGCCAGGCCGGCGGTGACGGCGATGGCTCCTTCGATGATGTCCCAGACGACGATGAGCCAGGCGAGGCGCTGCGCCCGCTGGCGCAGCGCCTCGTCCCGGCCGGTCATCCGACGCTCACCGTCTCAGGGGCTGGTGCGGTGTCGGCGTCGGTGGTGGTGGTCAGCGGCTGTAGGGCGCGAGCCCGGCCGGCGCGGACACCGTTGGCGATGATGATCACCTCGGCGATCTCGTGCACGAGGACGACGGCGGCCAAGCCGAGCACCCCGAGCAGGGCCAAGGGCATCAGGCCGACGACGACGGCGAGGGACAGGCCGACGTTCTGCAGCATGATCGACCGTGCCCGGCGGGCGTGGTCGAGGGCCTGGGGCAGGTGGCGCAGGTCCTCGCCCATGAGCGCGACATCGGCCGTTTCGATGGCCACGTCGGTGCCCATGGCGCCCATCGCGACGCCGAGGTCGGCGGTGGCCAGGGCGGGCGCGTCATTGACACCGTCACCGACCATCGCCGTGGGCCGCTGGCCGCGGAGTTGCGCCACGATGCGGGCCTTGTCTTCTGGGCGCAGGTCGGCGTGCACCTCGGTGATGCCGGCCTGTTCCGCGAGGGCGGTGGCGGTGGCTTCGTTGTCGCCGGTGAGCATGGAGACGTGGTAGCCGCCGCGGCGTAGCCGGTCAATCACCTCGACGGCTTCCGGTCGAAGCTCGTCACGCACCGCGATCGCGCCGATCAGTCGGCCGCCGTCCTCGACGAGGACGGCGGTGGCGCCGGCCTGCTGCATGCCGGTGATGGTGTCGGCGAGCTCTCCCGGGTTTAGCCAGCCGGGTCGGCCGAGCCGGACGGTCCGGCCGTCGACGACGCCGGTGAGGCCGGCGCCGGTGATGGCTTCGACGTCGGTGGCCGGCCGGGGGGTGTCGACGGCGGCGAGGATCGCCCGGGCGAGGGGATGTTCGCTGCGCGCCTCCAACGCGGCGGCCAGGTCGAGGACCTGCTCGCGGGTGGCGGCACCGGTGGCGGCGACGTCGATGACCGTCGGCCGGTTGCGGGTCAGCGTGCCGGTCTTGTCCAACGCCACACCCCGCACGGCGCCGAGCGCTTCGAGGGCGGCGCCGCCCTTGACCAGTACGCCGAGTTTGCTGGCCGCGCCGACGGCGGCGACCACGGTGACCGGCACGGAGATCGCCAGCGCGCACGGCGACGCGGCGACGAGCACGACGAGGGCCCGCTCGATCCAGGTGGCGGGGTCACCGAGCAGGCTACCCACGACCGCGATGAGCGCGGCGGCGATCATCACCCCGGGAACGAGGGGTTTGGCGATGCGGTCAGCGAGGCGCTGGCTGGCGCCCTTGCGGGCCTGTTCGGCCTCCACGATCCGCACGATCTTGGCGAGGGAGTTGTCCTCGGCGGTGGTGGTGACCTCGACCTCGAGCACGCCGGTGCCGTTGATGGACCCGGCGTACACGTCGCTGCCGGTGGTGGCTTCGACCGGTACGGATTCGCCGGTGATGGCGGAGACGTCGAGGGCGCTGCGGCCGGTGCGGATGATGCCGTCGGTGGCGATGCGCTCGCCGGGCCGCACGATCATCAGGTCGCCGACGCGCAGCTCGGCCGGGGAGATGGCCTGTTCGATGCTGTCGCGACGGACGGTGGCCTGGGCGGGCACGAGGGCGAGCAGGGCGCGCAGACCGCGGCGGGTGCGGGCCAGCGAGTACTCCTCCAGCCCTTCGCTGATGGAGTACAGGAACGCCAGCATGGCGGCTTCGCCGACCTCACCGAGGATGACGGCGCCGACGGCGGCGATGGTCATCAGCGTGCCGACGCCGATCTTGCCCTTGGCCAGGCGGCGCAGCGTGGACGGCACGAACGTCCACGCGCCGACGGCGAGAGCCAGGGCCTGCAGGCCGATCTCCACCGGCCGCGGCGCGCCGGTCCACCCGGCGCCGTAGCCGGCCAGCAGCAGGACCCCGGCTACGGCGGCCGCGCGGATCTCGGAGACGTCCCACAGCCGTTCCGGTTCCCGCTCCTCGGCTTCGCCTGCGCCGGTGGGCTTGTCGTCGCCGCAGCCGCACGCGTCGCTCATCGGGCACCTGCTCGTCGTGCGACGGCGGCAGGGGCGCTGCCGGGTCGAGGGGTGGCAGTCATGGTCACGGGTCCTCTCTGAACTGGGGTTACAGGGATTTGATGAGGGCGGGGACGTGCCGGCGCTGCCGGATCAGCAGCGCGACGGCCAGCACGGTGTAGACGGCGGCGATCACGTAGCGGATGTTGGGTGCGGGCAGCACGAACTGCACGGCGAACAGGCCGAACAACAGCAGCGCCTCACCGCGGGTCAGCCGCAGGTCGGCCAGCACGGCCACGCCGAGCAGGGTCTGGGCGGTGGTGAGCACCAGCTCCTCGGTCTGCCGGGCGTCCAGCGGAAGCCCGGCGAACTCGCCGCCACCCAGGTAATACGCGATGGGAAGGCAGGCGATCAGGAGGGTCCACTGGTTGAGCTTGGCGGCCAGCAGGGCGCCCATGCCGTCGTCGGCCCGGCCGCGCAGCGCGAACGTGATCGCGACGATGACCTCCGGCGCTTCGGAGGCGATCGGGGCCAGCCACTGCACCAGCAGGAACTCGTCGATGCCCAAATCGGCGCCGGCGGCGACCAGCGAGTCACCGAACGGCTCCGCCGCGGCGAGGATGATCGCGCCGGCGGCGACGAACAGCGCGGCGACCAGGCCACGGCGGCGGGCGGCAGGCTGCGCCGCGACGGTGGCCGCGACACCGGCGAGTTCCTCCACGCCTTCCTCGTTGCCGCGGATGCGCCACAGGTAGGCGGCGAACAGGCCACCGAGCACCAGGGTGTCGTACCAGGCCAGCCGGCCGGTCAGCGGAATGACCAGGGCGTAGACGGTGGCGGCGGCGAGGAACACGATCTCGGTGCGCCGATGCGGCGCCAAGGTGACCCTGTCGCGCTCGCCGCGCACCCGGCGGCGGCGCACCGCGAAGATCGCGAAGGCGACCAGCAGCGGCCACGCCACCCCGATCAGCAGCCGGTTCGCCCCGGTCATGTTCGCCGTGGCGTAGGCGGCGTAGGCGGGGTCGTGGCCGGCGGTGTAGGCGAAGAAGATGTCCACCGCGTACTCGGGCAGGATCGCCACCAGCGCCAGGATGGCCAGCGCGAGGCTGCCGGAGATGTCCACCCGGGCGGCCTCCGACGCCCACATCAGCAGCGCCACCGAGGCCAACACCGCAGCCCCGAACACCACCATCGCCGCCACCGGTGCCAGCTCCACCCCGGCCAGCCGCACGATCACCGCCGGGGCGGCGACGGCCAGGGCGAGGACGATGCGGCCCGCGGCGCCGCGCCCGCTGACGGTCGTTTCGATCTCAGCGCTCACCGGTTGCCCCCGCGCTGGTGGAAACCGCGCTGTCATCGGCCGCTGGCACACTGAGAGGCACGTTGCGCAGGCTCAGCCACATCGCGACCGCCACCCCACAGATCAGGGCGCTGTCGGCCAGGTTGAACGTCGGCCACCAGTCCAGGTGCAGGAAGTCGACCACATGCCCCCGGCCCAGACCCGGGGACCGGAACAGCCGGTCCACCAGATTCCCGGCCGCCCCGCCCGCGATCAGGCCGAGCGCCACCGCCCACCCGCGATGGGTGACCTTGCGCCCGTACCAGGAGATGCCCGCGATGACGGCCACCGCCACGACCGTGAAGACCGGGGTGATGCCGGTGCCGATCGAGAACGCCGCGCCCGGGTTGCGGGTCAGCCGAAGCGCCAGCCCGGCGAACAGATCGACGCTGCGGCCCGGCAGCCACGCCACAGCGGCGCTCTTGGACGCGACGTCCACCGCCAGCGCCGTCACCGCCGCGCCTGCCAGCCACGCCACACGTTGCGGCGGGGTCTGCACGGCGGTCACCGGGGGCCGTCGCCGTAGGTTGGGCACAGCGCCACTGTCTCCCCGGTCGCGGCCAGCAGCGACTCGGCGGCCGCCAGCAGGTCCATCAGCTCCATGTGGGTCAGGAAGTAGAAGGACTGGCGCCCGACCGCGCGGTAGTCCACCAGTCCGCAGTCCCGCAAGCAGGCCAGATGCGCCGACACCGTCGACTGCGCCCACCCCAACTCCCGAACGAGGTCCACCACCCGCGCCTCACCGCCGGCCAGCCGGCGCACGATCGCCAGCCGGGTCGGGTCTGCGAGCCCGCGGAACAGCGCCGCGGCGGGCGCGAGGGCCTCCCGCTCCACTTCCTGTGTCATCGCCATGTGGCGATGCTACCGCACCAGGCCGGCGAAGATCGCGAGATGGCGATCACATCGCCGCTTCATGATGTAGAGGTGGTGTCATGGATAAGTCTTGTGCTTCCTCGCAGCGGCTTCAGCCAAACGCCGCGAATCGGCGCAATCACGTCGAGACGGCCGGGGCGGGGCCAATCGGCGCAACGGCCGGTTGCGGCACCGGCCGGCCACGACGTCCCTGTGGGTGGCTCGGCCGGCCAGCCCCCGCGAACCGTCAACCCAGCGCCGCGGGAGGACGACAGTTCGGCGCAGCACATGGTAGGCACGCCTGATGGACGATTCCGTGTGGTGGCTGCTGCGCGACACCCGGCGGGTGATGCGACGAGGCGCCGCCAGCATCGAGCAGCGCCAGCGTGCCCGCCTGCGAGACATGGTGGCCTTCGCTCGCGCCTACTCACCGTTCTACCGCGAGTTGTACCGGCAGGTTCCGCCCGGCGTCGATGACCCGACGCTGCTGCCGGCCACCACCAAAGGGCAGCTGATGGCCGAGTTCGACGCGTGGGGCACCGACCGCGCCGTAACCCGGGAGGCCGTCGACGCCTTCGTCGACAACCCGGCTCTGATCGGCGAACGATTCCTCGACCGCTACACGGTGGCGACCACGTCCGGGACCACCGGCACCCGGGGTGTGTTTCTCATCGACGACGCCGCCCTTCGAGTGACCAACGTGCTGGCCGCTCGCGTGGTGGGCGCCTGGCTGCGTCCACGGGACCTGCCGAGAATCCTCGCCCGCCGCGCAAGGATGACCATGGTGAACGCGGCCGGTGGACACTTCGCCTCGACCGTGGCCGCCGTCCGGCTGCAGCGGCGCCGCGGCAACCGCGTCCAGGTGCTGCCGGTGACCACGCCACTGCCCGACCTGGTCGACGCGCTCAACCGGTTCCAGCCCGCACTGCTCGCCTCCTACGCCAGCACCGCCGCGCTGCTGGCCAGCGAGCAGGCAGCCGGCCGCCTGCACATCAACCCGGTGCTCACGATGCTGTCCGCCGAGGGTCTGCCCCTATCCGAGTACGACCGCATCGCCCGGACGCTGCGGACCACGGTAGCCAACAGCTACGCCGCCACCGAGTGCCCGTTCCTCAGCTACAGCTGCCAGCACGGATGGCTGCACGTCAACGCCGACTGGGTCGTGGTGGAACCCGTCGACGTCAACCATCGACCCACCCCGCCGGGCCAACCCTCGCACACTGTGCTGATCAGCAACCTCGCCAACCGCATCCAGCCGATCCTGCGCTACGACCTCGGCGACAGCGTCCTGCAACGCCCCGACCCGTGCCCCTGCGGCAATCCCCTGCCCGCACTCCGCGTCCAGGGCCGCGCCGCGGACCTGCTCACCTTCCCCACCGCACACGGCGGGACCGTCGCGATCGCGCCGCTGGCCTTCGCCACGACCCTCGAACCCATACCCGGCATCGACCTGTACCAGATCGCGCAGACCACGCCGACGACCCTGCGGGTACGCCTGCGACCAGCCGCCGACGCCGACCCGGACCAGCTGTGGCGAACCGTGCACGCCGCGATCACCCGCCTGCTCGCCACGCACGACCTCTCCCACGTGAGCACCGAACGCGGCGGGGAACCGCCACAGGCGTCGCCGGGAGGCAAGTACCCCACCATCATTCCGCTGCACTAGCTGTCGATGCAGGCCCCGACGGTCCCTACACCGGTGCGCGGCGCGTCGACATGCCCGGAGCGGTTATGGGCAACCGGTAACGGCGGTGGCCGCAAGCCGGTCACTGTCGCGCCGGACCGTCACGGTGCCCGTGGCGGTCCGGTAGGCGAAGCGGGCAGCATCGTCCACCAGCACAACGGTCCCCTCGGAGATCGCACGCAGGGCCGGCGCCCATCGCTGCTGCACCGGCACCCCGGCGACAGTGGCGGTCACCGCGCGGGCCGTGCCGCCGCCCGGGCACGGCACCTGCACCGCGGAAAACTGATCCGCCGACCCGCCGAGTGCGGCGGCGACCGGCGCGAGCACGGCGCGGTCGCGTTCGTCCACCGACGGTGCGGGGGCCAGCCGCGCCGGCGGCCGGCAACCGCTGTCGACGGTCACCGTGATCGTGTCCGGCGCGCTGGCGATCCCGCGCACGCTGACGAAACCGCCCGCGTCGGCTTGCAGCGTCGGCGCCGCGCCGGGCGATGCCGCCACGCTGGCCCGGTACCCTGCGGGCAGGCGCTGCGCCAACAGGGTCAAGGCGTCGGTGGTGTGGTGTTCGGGCAGGGCAAGCAGCAGGCGGCGGCTGAGGCTGGCGCCGTCACGGAACGGGGTGATGCGGCACCCTGGTGAGACCAGGTCGGACGTGATCTCGAGGACCGGCCACGGGTGAGCGGCAGCCAACACTGCGCCCAGCGCGGTGTCGACCACCGTGTCGGCGGCGGCGAGGTCTCGCTGCTCCCGCACCGTCGGCGCATCGTGGCGCGCCGAGAACCCGGCTGCAGCCATCAACAGCACGGCCCACACCGCTGCGCTGGCCACGAGCCAGCGCCGTCCCGCCCCCTTCCTGCGGAAGCCGGCGTGGTTCTCCGTTGGCAGATCGGACCGGTGGTTCGTCACGCGGCCATGTTGGCAGACATCCGCCGCCGGGGACCATCCCAGGCCGGGAGGGCGCCTACGAGCCGTGTCAACACCGCAACCTCTGATTGATCGCCCCGCCACGAACCGGCGGTGTCAGACGCGGCGGGTCGACGGTGATCCAGACACATCGACCGTGCGCTGAACGCGGCGGCCGGCGGCACCGGACGGGCGGGCACTTCTGTAGGCGGAGGTTGGCCACCGGCGGGTGGCATCAGGTGAGACTGTTATCGTCGGCCGCCAGCGATGAATCGCTGGCGGTTCGGGGTGAGAGGAACCTGGTGGAGCGACGCGGCGTGACGGTCGGGCTGGGGTTGGCGCGCCGTTGGTGGCGGCAGTTGACCAGCATGCGTACGGCGCTGGTGCTGCTGTTCCTTCTGGCTGTGGCCGCGGTGCCGGGTTCGGTGCTGCCGCAGCGCAACCTGGGCGTGGAGAAGGTCGACGCGTACCGAGCAGCCAATCCCGAGCTGAGCAGGTGGCTGGACCGCCTCGGATTCTTCGACGTGTACTCCTCGCCCTGGTTCGGGGCGATCTACCTGCTCTTGTTCACCTCATTGGTGGGGTGTGTGCTGCCACGGCTGCGCGAGCACGTGGCCGCGCTGCGGCGTCGTCCGCCGCCGGCGCCGCGGCACTTCCGCCGGCTGCCGGCCCACACTGGGGTGGGCCAGTCGGCCCTGGCGCCGGCCGAGGCCGCGGTACGGGTGCGGGGGCTGCTGCGGTCGCGGCGTTTCCGCGTGGCGGTCCGCGCCGACGGCGACGAGGTGACCGTCGCGGCGGAGAAGGGGTACCTCAAGGAGACCGGGAACCTGGCGTTCCACCTCGCGCTGCTGGCGTTGCTGGCCGGGGTGGCGTACGGGTACGGGTGGGGCTGGTACGGCAACCGGATCGTGGTAGCCGGACCGGACACCGGGTTCTGCACCAATCTGCAGCAGTTCGACGAGTACGGGCTCGGGCCGCAGCTGCAGCCACGCGACCTGCCGGGCTTCTGCGTCGAGCTGAACCGGTTCCACGCCGAGTTCCTCGACAACGGCCAGCCAACCGTGTTCCGCGCCGACGTGACCTGGTCCACGCCGCAGCAGAACGGCGGCCGGCACGTGCTGGAGGTCAACACGCCGCTGCGGCTCGACGGGGCGAACCTGTATCTGCTCGGGCACGGCTACGCCCCGGTGCTGCGCTACACCGACCGGCAGGGGCGGGCCCAAACCTCCGTGTCGCCGTTCCTGCCGATCGACGCCGCAGTCACCAGCGAAGGCGCGGCGCTGTTCCCGGACGCCAACGCCGACCCGCGTACCGGCACCCGGTCCACCGACGCGCAGGCGGCGTTCTCCGGCGTGTACGTGCCCACGGTCCCGGCAACGGGGCCGCCGGCGCTGTCCGCGCACCCGGCCGAGAACGCGCCCGGCCTGCTGCTGACCGCCTACCGGGGCAACCTGGGCCTGGAAACCGGGATACCCCAGTCGGTGTACGAGGTGCCGCGCCGCGCCCTGGCCGACGGCCGGCTCACGCAGTTACCCGGGCCGGCGAAGATGCTACGGCCGGGCGAGCGGTGGACCCTCGACGACGGCACGACCCTGGAGTTCCTCGGCACCCGGCGGTGGATCGCCATGACCGTTCGCCATGATCCGGGCGAGCCAATCGTGCTGGCCGCCGCCGTTCTCATGATGGCCGGCCTCGTCGGCACGCTGACCGTCCGGCGGCGGCGCCTGTGGTTCCGGATCACCCCGGCACCCGACGGTTGCGCCATCACCGCCGGCGGCCTGCCCCGCAGCGACTACCCCGGCTTCAACGCCGAGTTCGCCGCTCTGACGGCGGCCGCCCGCGCGGCGGTCCCCACCCAACTCGACGAGCAGGCTACCGACCGGATGACGACCGAGGACAGCATGCCGGTCCCGGACGAGGCAGCATCAGCTTCGGCTGATAACGTCGCCCGGTGACGATACCGCAGGTGGCGTCGCGGGACGACGTGCAGGTCGCCGCGCGACTGTTTCGGGGCTTGGCCGAACCAACTCGGCTGGCGCTGCTGACCGCGCTACGCGACGGCGAGCGGACCGTCTCCGAGCTGATGTCGGCGGTGGGGGCCAGCCAGTCCGGTGTGTCCGGGCATCTGGCCTGCCTGCGCGACTGCGGCCTGGTCACCAGCCGGCCGGGACCGGGCCGGTCGGTGTGGTATCGGCTGGCCTCCCCGCGCCTGCAGGCACTGTTGCGGGCCGCGGAGGAACTGTTGGCCGACGGCGGGCATCCGGTCACGCTGTGCGCCGAACAGGGCAGGAGGCCGCGGTGACCGGAATGTCCTGGCGGCTGGCCGCGGCGACCCTGTCGGCGGCGGTGATCCTGGCGGCGACCGGTTGCGCGGGTGGACCGACCCGCGACGGCGGGCAGGCGAGCACCGCGGTGGTGCAGGGCGCCGACACCGGCCGCGTCGACCCCGGGGCCAGCGTGGTGTATCCGCCCGCCGAGCGGGCGCGGGCCCCACGGCTGGGCGGTGAACTGCTCGACGGCAGCCGGTTCGACGCCGCCACCCTTGACGGCCAGGTGACCGTGGTGAACTTCTGGGCGTCGTGGTGCGCACCGTGCCGGGCCGAGGCCGGCGAACTCAACGCCACGTTCACGGCGACCAAGAACCTCGGGGTGCGGTTCGTGGGGGTCAACCTGCGCGACGGCCGCGACCAAGCGAAAGCGTTCGTCGAGGGCCGGGAGTTGTACCCGAGCCTGTTCGACCCGGCCGGGCGGGTCGCGCTCGGGTTCACCGACGTGTCACCCAACACGATCCCCGCGACGGTGATCGTCGACCGTAAGGGCATGGTCGCGGTGGTGCTGCGCAAGGTGGTCAGCCAGCGGGAGCTGGAACCGCTGGTCCGCCAGATCGCGGGCGAGGCCGGTGGCGGCGATGGGTGAGATGTTCGCCGGGGTGGCGACGTCAGGTCCGCTGCTGCTCGCCCTCGGCGTGGCCGCGCTCGCCGGGCTGGCCAGTTTCCTGTCGCCGTGCGTGCTGCCCCTCGTCCCCGGCTACGTCTCCTACGTCACCGGGATGGCCGGCGAGGACGTGAGCACCTCAGCCGCGGCGGGGACGGTGAACACGATGACGCGGCGCCCGGCTCGGGGACGGCTGCTGGCCGGCACGCTGCTGTTCGTCGCCGGATTCACCGTCGTGTTCATCCTCACCGCGGTCACCGTCGCCAGCGCAGGGCGTCTGCTGCTAGTCCACGCCCGCACGGTGGAGATCATCGCCGGCGCGCTGACCGTCGTGCTGGGCCTCAGCTTCCTAGGCCTGGTGCCAGCGGCCCAGTACGAACGGCGGCTACGACGGCTGCCGGCGCCCGGGCTCGCCGGGGCGCCGCTGCTCGGTGTCGTGTTCGGCGTCGGCTGGGTGCCGTGCGTGAGCCCCACCCTCGGTGCGGTGCTGGCTTTGGCCGCGGTGGATGGGACCACCGGGCGGGCCGTGGCCCTGGCCGTCGCCTACTGCGTCGGGCTGGGCGCACCGTTCGTGCTGTTCGGCCTGGGCCTGCGCCGGGTGCTGGCCGCCTTGGCGGTGGCCCGGCGGCACAGCCGCACCATCACCCGCGTGGGCGGGGTGCTGCTCGTCGTGGTGGGGGTGGCGTTGATGACCGGCTGGTGGTCGACGTTCACCATCTGGCTGCGCGCCACCGTCGGACCCGGCCAGGTCGGCATATGACCACCCCCGTCGTATCCCCGCCGGCCGTCGTCGCCGTGGCGGATCAGAACGGTGGGGTGCGGGGGGTGTCCACGGCGTGGGCGCTCACCGCGTCGGCCACGGCGGGGTTGGCGCTGCTGGTGGCGTTCCCACCGTACGGCTGGTGGTGGGCCGCCCCGGTCGGGGTGGCGCTGCTGGCCCTGGCCGTCCACGGCCGGCCGGCGCGTGCCGGTGCCGCACTGGGCATGGTGTGCGGTCTGGTGTTCTTCGTTCCGCTGCTGAGCTTCACCGGCCTGCAGGTCGGTTGGTGGCCGTGGCTGCTACTGGCCACACTGCAGTCGCTGTACCTGGCGCTGCTCGGCGCCGCGACCGCCTATGCCAGCGCCCTCGTGGACCGGGCCAGGTGGGCGTGGCCACTGGTAACGGGGCTGCTGTGGGTGGCGCAGGAGGCCGCGCGCTCACGGACCCCGTTCGGGGGGTTCCCGTGGGGACGGCTGGCATTCAGCCAGGCCGACGCGCCCACCGTGCGGCTGGCCTCGCTCGGCGGCGCACCGCTGGTGACCTTCACGGTCGCCGTGGCCGGTGGACTGCTCGCGATGGCAGTGTGGCGGCTGTCGGTACGGACCGGTGCCGGCCTGTCGCGGCGGGCGGTCCACGCCGGTCTGCTCGGTGGCCTCGCCGCCGCGGTGATGGCCTTCGCCGCGCTGGTGCCGTTGCCGACGGCGGCCGACCGCACGGTGGTGGTCGCGGTCGTGCAGGGCAACGTGCCGCGCATGGGCCTGGACTTCAACGCCCAACGCCGGGCAGTGCTGGACAACCACGTCACCGCCACGCTGCAGCTCGCCGACGCGGTACGCGAGCACCGCCAGCCGCGCCCGGAACTGGTGATCTGGCCGGAGAACTCCTCCGACATCGACCCTTTGCTCAACCCCGACGCCGCCGCCCGCATCGACGCCGCCGCCCACGCGATCGGCGCCCCGATCCTGGTCGGCGCCGTGCTGCAGGGCCCCGGCCAGGGCAAGGTCCGCAACGCCGGGCTGGTATGGACCCCCACCGCCGGGCCGACCGACACCTATGTCAAACGTCACCCGGTGCCGTTCGCCGAGTACGTGCCGATGCGACCACTCGTGCGGCGCGTCACCACGCTCGTTGATCGGGTCCGCGCCGACTTCGTCGCCGGCACCACCCCCGGCGTGCTACCCATCGGCGGTGTCCGGGTCGGTGACGTGATCTGCTTCGAGGTCGCCTACGACGGCCTGGTTCGCGACACCGTCACCGGCGGCGCGCAACTGCTGGCGGTACAGACCAACAACGCCACCTTCAACTACGCCGAGGCCAGCCAACAGCTGGCCATGGTGCGACTGCGGGCGGTCGAGCACGGCCGCCCCGCCCTCATGGCCTCCACCGTCGGGATTTCGGCGTTCGTCGACCCGGACGCCACCACGCACGACGCCACCACCATGAACACCCAGGCGGTACTCGTGCGCCAGGTGCGCCTCGCCACAGCCATCACCATGGCGACCCGGGTGGGCTCCGCCCCGGAGTGGGCCATGGTGGCTGCCGCCGTCGCCGCGCTGCTCGCCTCCGCCCGGGTACGCCACACCACCATCACGCCCGCTGGCGGTGGCGGAGTCACCGAGCGTGGTGGTCGCCAGATCACCGAACCCACGCGGGAGGCCGTATGAGCAGCGTTTCACCCTATGGCGGCGGCCCGTCGGCGCCGCCGCGCTGGTGGGGACTAGCCGGGCCGTTCGGCGCGGCGGCGCTGTTCGCCGCCGCGGTCGCCTGGGTCCTCACCCACAATCCGACCGACGCGATCCCCGACATCAGTGGCGGCTGCCTGTGGACCGCGATGACCGGCACCCAGGGACCGACGTGCGGCGGGACCCGGATGATGTGGCACCTGCTGCACGGCAACCTGCCCGAGGCCGCCCGCCACCACCTGCCTGCCCTGATCGCTGTGCCCGTTGTCGGCTACGCCTGGGCACGGTGGACGGCCTCCACCATGGGGCGGTGGCTGCCTGCACTGCCGCTGCCACGCTGGCTGCTGATTGCCTACGCCGCGTCCTGGGCGGTGTTCGCCATCGCGCGGAACCTACCCTGGCCGCCGTTCACCGGGCTGCACCTAACCGACATCCAGTAACCCAGCGTCGGCGAAGTCACGCGACCAGCGCCGGCCGAGTCACGAAAGGTTGCCCCCATGGCAGCACTGTCTGACCAGTTGCTCATCGTCACCCTGCTGGCCTACCTGGTCGCGATGGTCGGCTACGCCACCGAACACGCCTTCCGCCGATCCCACGCTGTCCCAGCCGTCGACACACGCCTACCGGCCATGGCCACCACCACAACCGCTGGCCCACCCACCGGCCCGCCACCGACCTCTACTCGCGCCGCTGCCTCCACTTCGGCCACCGCGCCCGGAAGCCGGTCGAGGCTGGCCGGCTGGCTGGCAGTAGCCGCCACCGGCGCTGGCGCCGTAGCCCACGCGTCGTGTCTGGTCACCCGCGGCCTTGCCGCCGACCGGGTGCCGTGGGGCAACATGTACGAGTTCGTTCTCGCGGTCACCCTGGTCGGTGTGCTGGCCTGGCTCGGGCTGCTCACACGCCGTCCCGCGGTGCGTCCCGTCGGGCTCTACATCGCCCTAGCCGCCGTCACCCTGCTCGGGTTGGCCGCCATGCGGCTGCACACACCCGCCGGGCCGCTCGTCCCAGCGCTCGACTCCTACTGGCTGAAGATCCACGTCAGCGCCGCCGCGATCGCGTCCGGGATCTTCCTGATCGGCTTCATCGCCGCCACCGGCTACCTGATCCGACTGCGCCACGACCGCGACACCGCCACGAACAAGCCGTACGGGTTCGTCTCCGCGCTCGGCCGCTACCTCCCCGCCACCGAGACACTGGAGCGGCTGACGTTCCAGATGCACGCGCTCGCCTTCCCGATCTGGACCTTCGCCGTCGTCGCCGGCGCCATCTGGGCCGAGGCCGCCTGGGGCCGGTACTGGGGCTGGGACCCCAAGGAGACCTGGTCCTTCATCTCCTGGGTGATCTACGCCGGCTACCTTCACGCCCGCGCCACCCCCAGCGTCAAACGTCCCGTCGTCGCGTGGCTCGCTATTCTCGGATGGGCGACCATGATGTTCAACCTGTTCGCCGTGAACCTCGTCATCGCCGGCTTGCACTCCTACGCCGGAACCAACTGATAGAGAGAATGAACGAGAGGGCTCCTGGCCCAGTCCGATGCACTGAGCTGGACGATCGGCCTGCGTTGCGGACCGTCAGTCGAGCGAATGCAGCGCGCACCTCAGGCTCGCCAAACCCTCGGCGCGAACGCCAGTCCGACCCGGCCGTGGATACCCACGCGGAGCAGGCGCACCACCTGCTGACCGAGGGCCTGCGTCATGGTCTTGGCTGGTTGTCCCAACCGATGGCCTGTAGTGCTTCGGTGGGTGTGAGGCCGAACATGGCGCGGCAGGTGCGGGTCAGGTGGGCGCTGTCGGCGAATCCCGCGGCGTGCGCCGCCACGGTCAGGGATGCTCCAGCCGACACCTGTCGTAGGGCGTGTTGCAGGCGGGTCCAACGGCGCCAGGTGGGGAATGACAGGCCCAGCTGCCCGGCGAACAGGTGCCCGAGGCGGCTGGGCGAGATGCCGACCCGGCCGGCCAGGTCCGTCAGCGTCATCGGACCGCCGATCAGGTTCGGTGCGGCTGTCAGGGCCTGCACCAGCGCCGGATGCTGGTGACGTTGCGTGGGCGTGTGCCCGTCTGTCGAAGTGGCGGCGCCTGTAGGGTCCGCGGCGGCTAGCCACGTGTCGACATCAGACAGCTCGCCGCCGGTGCGCTGTAGGGCGGTAGCGGCGGCATGTCCGGCGGCGCTCGTCGGGTCGAGGAAGGTCATGACGCCGGTCGCGGCTGTGGTGGTCACGATTTCGTGACGCGCCCCGGCGGGGATGATCGCGCGGGTGGCGGCGCGGGTGGCGCCGGTGGCGTCGCGCAGGATGACGTGGCCGTCGTGGAGGTGAAGAACCTGCACGGCGGCGTGGGCGTGTGCGTGGGCCGCTCCGATGACGCCGGTGTAGGCCATGACCCCTGGTTCGGTGGTGAGAGTGCCGGCCCAGCCACCGCCTGCGGGTGTCCGGGCGTCGCGGGCTGTCTGAGGAGCGGCGGGCGTAGGGGCAGTGGGCTGTCGCGGTCCGCCGGTCGGCGCGGCGGTGCTGATGCTGTTCACGCCGGCACCTTGCGCTCCGGCGAAGGGGTGAGCCCGGCGGACGGGCGGCGGCCCGGCATGAGCACGGCGATGGCCACGGCGCTGAGCAGGGCGATCACGGCGCAGACCACCAGAACGAGGGTCATGCCGTGGAGGTAGGCGGCCTTCGCGTCGGCAGCCAGTGCCGGGTTGTCGAGGCGGGCGGCGACGGCCAGGGCTGCGGCGAGGGACTCACCCGCGGCTTTGGCCGCTGCGGTCGGCAGGCCGGTGGTGTCCAGGCGGGCGGTGTAGCCCTGGGACAAAACGCTGCCGAGCAGAGCGATGCCCAGCGCGCCGCCGACCTGGCGCAGCGTCATGGTGACCGCGGTGCCGGAGCCGGACCGCTGCGGTGGCAGGGCGGCGAGGATGGCGTCCATCGCCGGAGACAACGCCATGCCGATGCCCAGCCCGACGGCGGCCAGCCAGGCCGCGACGAACCCGTACCCGCTGTCCAGATCGGTGGTCGCTCCTGCGGCCAGCCCTGCGGCGAGGATCAGCAGGCCCGCGGTGATCGGGATCCGGTAGCCGGCACGAGCGGCGATCCGTTCGCCGGCCGACGCCCCGATCACCAACCCGGCGATCATCGGCAACAGGCGCAGCCCGGTGCCGAACGGATCAAACCCCTTGACCAGCTGCAGATACTGGGGCACCACGAACAGCATCCCGAGCAGGCCGAAGGTCACCAGCATGCCGGCGACGCTGCCCCAGAGAAACTGCCGCAGGCCGAACAGCCGCAGGTCGATCATCGGCTGATCGGTGCGTAGCTGCCACCACACGAACCCCGCCAACAGCACCACCGCCGCAGTGAGGGCGACCACGACAACGGGGGCGCTCCAGCCACGGCCGGGAGCCTCGATGAACCCGTACACCAGCGCGACCAGCCCGGCGGTGGACAGCACCGCGCCGAGCGCGTCGGGTCGCGGCGGGTGGGGGTCACGCGTCTCGGGCAGCAGCACCACGATGGCCAGCATCGCCACCGCGGCCATCGGAATGTTGATCAGGAAGATCGAACCCCACCAGAAGTGGTCTAGCAGCCAGCCGCCGATCAGCGGGCCGAGCGGGATGCCCACGCCGGTGGCCGCCACGGTCACCGCGACAGCCTTGCCCCGCTCGTGCGGCGGGAACAGCGCCGGCAGCACCGCGAACGCGACCGGCAGGATGATCGCGCCGCCGACACCCATCACCGCGCGGGCGGCGATCACGATCGCGGCGGTGTCGGCCCAGGTCGCCGCCACCGAGGCGGCACCGAACAGACCCAATCCGACCAGCAGCAGCTTTCTGCGTCCCCACCGGTCACCCAGCGCACCGCAGGTCAACATCAGCCCGGCCAGCACCAGCACGTAGGCGTTGACCATCCACTGCAGCCCGGACGTCCCCACGTCCAAAGCGGACGCAATCGTCGGCAACGCCACATTCATGATCGTGATATCGAAGCCGAGCGTGACGGCAGTCAGCACGATCGCCGCCAGCGCCCACCACCGCCGCGGGTCCACCGGCACCGCAGATCCGACCGCGGCACCACCCCTTGTCGTCACGCCCGACCATCCCCTTCATCGTTCAACTATGTTGTCATCGCCCGCTCGCGGTCATTCGGCTCAGCACGTTATCATCGCCGCCAGCCGATAATCCAGGGATGGCAGGCACCTCTCGTCCGCAGTCACGCGGCACCCGCTGGGCAGCCCCCAACGCGCACACCTTCGCTGCCCACGGGCAGGTTAGGGCGGTAGCGGATCTGTTCAAGCCGGCCGCTGGCAACCTGGCGATGCTGAGCGACATGAACGTCAACATCGCCGCCACGCCGTCACCACCGTCACCGCCCGCCAACCGGCGTCCGGCTGGGATGCTCGCGAGGCTGGCGCGCCTGTCCATCCGCCACCCGGTCGTCGTACTCGTGGTGGCGCTGGCGGCGGCGCTGCTGAGCGGGGTGATCGGCGCTTCCGCCGGTGACCGGATGGGCTCCGGGGGGCTGACCGACCCGCACGCGCCATCCGAGCGGGCGCAACAGATCCTCGCCGACCGGTTCGACGCCGGCGAGCCACAACTGGTCCTGCTCGCAGAGGCCGACAGCACGGTCGACGATCCCGAGGCGGTCGCCGCCGGCACCGCCCTGACCGACCAGATCGCCACCGTGGAGGGTGTGGCGGGCGTGGACTCCTACTGGTCCCCGGGCCGACCGTCTGCGCTACGGTCCTCCGACGGGCGGATCGGTCTGCTCCTGCTGCGCATGGCCGGCGACGACGAGGCCGCCGAAGCAACGGCCGCCCGGGTCCTTCGCCACCTCGGCGCCGACAACGGCCCGCTGGCCGTCCAGGTGACCGGATCGGCGCAGCTGGACCGGGAGGTCGATGCCCAAGCCGAAACCGACCTCACCCGCGCCGAACTGCTCACCGCGCCGCTGACCCTGCTCGTCCTGGTGCTGGTGTTCGGCAGCGCCGTCGCCGCCACCCTGCCACTGCTGATCGGGGTGCTGTCCATCCTCGGCACCCTCGCCGCGCTGTGGGCCATCACCACCGTCACCGACGTGTCGGTGTTCTCCCTGAACCTCGCCACCGCCCTCGGTCTCGGCCTGGCCATCGACTACAGCCTGTTCCTCATCACCCGCTACCGCGAGGAACTCGCCGCCGGCCAGGCCGTCGCCGACGCGATCGAGGCGGCGATGCGCACCGCCGGGCGCACGATCCTGTTCTCCGCGATCACCGTTGCCCTGGCCCTGTCGGCGCTACTGGTCTTCCCCGGCTACTTCCTGCGCTCCTTCGCCTACGCCGGCATCGCCGTCTCCACCCTCACCGCCGCCGCGACGCTACTGGTCCTGCCCGCCCTGCTCGCGCTGGCCGGACCACGCATCAACGCCCTCAATCTGCGCCCACGGCTACGACGCCGCCGCACACCTCAACGTCCGGCCGATGACCGGTGGCACCGCCTCGCCACCGCGGTGATGCGCCGGCCCGTCGTGGTCACCCTCACCACCGTCACCGTGCTCGCCGCCCTCGCCGCCCCGTTCACCCAGGTCGAATTCGGCATCAACGACCACCGGGTCCTGCCGAAAGACGCACCCGGCTACCAAGCCTCCGAAAAACTACGCACCCGCTTCGACACGCAGGAGACGACCGCCACCGCGATCGTCCTCGACAACCCCGTCGACGATCCGCAACTAGACGCCTACGCCACAACCGTGTCCGCACTGCCCCACGTCACCCGGGTCGACACCGCCCTCGGCAGCTACAGCAACGGACAGATCCTCGCCCCACCAACGCCCGCATCGGCACGGTTCCGCGCCGCCGACGGCTCCACCTGGCTGTCCGCCGTCACCGACGTCGAACCGACCTCCGGCAGCGGGACCCGCCTCGTCCGACAGATCCGCGACCTGCCCGCACCCGCACCCGCCCTGGTCACCGGCCCCGCCGCCACCCTGGTCGACACCCGCGACGCCATCGCGGACCGACTACCATGGGCGCTCGGGATCGTCATCATCACCACCGCGGTGCTGCTGTTCGCCCTCACCGGGTCCCTGCTGATCCCCGTCCAGGCCATCGTCTTGTCGACCATCAGCCTCACCGCCACGTTCGGCGCGCTGGTCTACGTCTTCCAGGACGGCAACCTCCGCAACCTGCTCGGCGACTTCACCCCCACCGGCTGGATCGACGTCACCGCACCCGTCCTGATGTTCTGCGTCGCCTACGGCCTCGCCATGGACTACGAGGTCTTCCTCATCTCCCGCATCAAAGAGGAATACGACCACAGCGGCGACACCACCACCGCCATCGCCACCGGCCTACAACGCACCGGCCGGCTCGTCACCGCCGCCGCACTGCTCATCGCCATCGTCCTCGCCGCCCTCGCCACCTCCGGCATCACCTACCTCAAGGTCCTCGGCGGCGGACTCACCCTCGCCGTCCTCGTCGACGCCTTCATCATCCGCGCCCTCCTCGTCCCCGCCCTCATGAGGCTCCTCGGCTCCGCCAACTGGTGGGCGCCGAAACGGCTACACCGCCTACACACCCGGCTCCGAATCCGGCACTGACCTGGCCTCCAACCCGGCTAAGCCAAGGGCCTGCATCGACATTGAACCTCACGGGCGCCCTGCCCGGGCACGTCCCGGGCAGGGCGGGAGGCTGTCCGGAACCTTGTGTGGGATGCGGTGATCGCCTTCTCATCCTCTGGTGGGGGCGCGCTCGCCGTAGTACATGGCGAGGGTGTTCAGTGCTTGCTGCCAGCCCTCGGTTGTGCCGGTCCCACAGTCTCCTCGGTCGCGGCGCGGGAGGGGAGGAGTCCAGGCGGCGCCTCACCGCTCAGCCGCCGACTCTTACGGACGGCGCAGTTCCTCCTGGCGGCGGCGAAACTCTTCGGCATCGATTTGGCCGGCCGCGTACCTGCGGCGCAGCTCCTGCTCAGCCGCATCCGCCCGGGTACCTGACATTGACCGGACCAGCCAGACCACGCCCACCACGACCAGTGCTATCAGGGCGAGTCCGAGCACACCCCAGATCAGCATGTATATGACCATGCCGGCCATGCCGTCCATCACCTGGCCTCACCTCCCGCCACGGGCCTGACCGGTACTACCCGGCGCGCGTCTGTCGACACCGTCGGGCGGACCGGTCAGGCCGTCGCCTACACGAGGTCGGGTACATAGAACCAGGTGAAGGGGGCCCAGGGCAGGTTGCGCAGAACCACCGAATACAGGAGGAAGAAGGCGAGGTAGGTGACGTAGGCCGAGCGTGGTATCCGTAGCTGAGGTAGCCGCCGGCCGAATGTCCAGCTGGCGGTCCAGGCGACGAGGGCGTACAGCACGAACGGCGTGGCGGCCCAGGCGGCCAGGTGGTGCCGGGCGGCTTGGATCAGGTTGCCGTGGACCAGATACCAGTACATGCGGGTGCCGCCGCAGCCGGGTCCGTCGATGCCGAACAAGGCGTGCCACACGCACGGCCCGGTCGGATCGGCGAGCCGGTCGGTGGGGTTGAAGGCCAGCACGTATGCGGTGGCGCCGGCCAGCATCACCCACACCGCCAGCGGCGTGTACCGGACCGCCCCGGCCGGGCGGGGCACCGTGATGGTGTTCATGACACCTCCGGCTGGGCGGGGTAGCCGACAGCGGTGATGGCGGCGGCGACCTGCGCCGGGGCACACAACGCTTCGTCGAGGTCGACCACCGTCCGGCCGGCCCGCACGCTGGTTTGCGAACGGGTGACCCCGGGCAGGTCTTCGAGAGTTTCGTCGATGAGCAGCCCGCAGCTGGTGCAGTGCATGCCGGTCACGGAGAACGTGTACCTGCTCATGACTGCTCGCTGATGGTCAGCTTGCCGGTGTACATGCCCATCCCGCACGTGTAGCGCAACGTGCCGGCCCCGGGGGTACCCAGGTCGATGCTGGTATCTCCATTGACCGGCAGGATCCACTGCTCACCCATGGACGGGATGACGAACGCGCGGACGCAACCCTCGGCGTTGTGTGCCCGTACCACCAGGGTGGTGGGTACACCGGCCCGCACGGCGATGTTGCCCGGCGCGTACGCGCCGGTCGTCGCGGTGATCACCACGACCTGCCTGCCGTCGACCATTGACACCGGCGGTGCGTCGGCGGCAACTGCGGCGGCGGTGACGGGCGCCGGCCCGAACCCCGCCGCGGCGGCGAGCTGGCTGGCCGCCACCGGCGAACCGGACATCTCCAGCCCGCCGTTGAACGTGTACAGGCCCATGGCGAGCACGACCAGTCCGGTGGCGAGGGCGAGGCGGCGCCGCCACGCCCCGGCCGCCCGCCGGGCCGCCGCCGCCGCGTAGCCGAGTACCGCGAACAGCGGGCCGGTGCCGGCCACGAACACCGCCATCGTCGCCGCCCCAGCCAAAGCGGAACCGGACGTGATCGCCAACGCCATCACCGAGAGGGTGACCCCGCACGGAATCAGCACCGATGCCACGCCGAGCAGGGCCGGCGCGAAGATCGAGCCGGAGCGGGCCCGGCCGCGCACGAACCGGGTCCACGCCGTCGGCGGCTCGATGACCAGGCCCTTGAAACCGGGCACGCCGAGTTGGGCCAGCCCGAAAGCGATCACCAGGACGCCCGCGGCGAGCTGCGCCATCGTGCGCACGTGCAGGGACAGCTGCGCCGCACCGCCCAGCGCGCCGAGAACCGCGCCGAGCAGCGCATGGGAGGTCAGCTTGCCGGCCAGGAACCCGCCGACCGGGGCGAGGTCATCGGCCAGCAACACCCGGGCCGGTCGGGTGGGCGCGGAAGCGGGGCTGCCTGGGCGGGGGCGGACCTGCGGCGACGCCGGGCCGGCAGGAACCGTGGCGCGTTGCCGGGCGACCAGGCCCGCGAGCAGGCCGCCCTGGACGGCGGCGCAGGACACCCCGCCCGCCAACAGTCCGGTGAGCAGAACAGGGACAAGATTCATTGATAGTGGGCCTTTCTGAGCGAACGAGAGAAGCGAGCACGCCAGAACATCGCCCTGGGCGCGCAGCGGCGACCAGGTGCGATGGGCAGACTTCTCCTACGTGCGCAGAAGGCAGAGTTGTGCCAGCGTGGGCGCCCGCACCCGAATCCGGGCGCGATGCTGTGAGCGGGCGGCGGCCAGCACTAGCGCGATGAGAGGGCGGGCCGGGTGTCGGTCGAGCAGCATCGCGCCGACCACGCCGACCAGCAGCGCCAGACACGCGCCCAGCAACTCGCCGCCCAGCCCGGACGGCGGGTTCTCATCGCTGGTGGTGATCGTCGGGCCATCGTGGCCCATCGACGAGTCCATGGTGAGGTGCACGCCGCCGGCGGGCATGGCGGTGACCATGGCCATGCCGTCGCTGCACTGCAGGCCGTGCATCCACCCCACAGCCACCAGGACCGCGGCGACCAGCCACAACCGCGCCAGCCGGACCGGCCGGCCGGGCTGGGTCTGGATCACCGCAGGCACCCGACAAGCATAAACGGGGCTTCGCGGCGGCCTCCGGCAGCACGGCGGATCCCAGCAGGCGTAGGTGAGTCCGGTGTGAGCAGGAATGGTGAGGGTGACATGGGAGGTGACAGCTGTGAGCACCCCGAATGTCCGAGTCGTGACTTGGTCTGGACGGTCTACCTCAACAGCCGACCCAAGCCCGACTTCTGAGGCACCCGTCGCCTGCGGTCGTACGCTGCGGAAATGGACAGCGCCTACGGCTGGGGCATCGACGAGCCCCCAAACCCGGCCGCCGACACGGACGCGGACGGGTTGGAGCCAGAGCAGCTGTCGGAGGTGCGCGAGCTGACGGCGCAGGGCTGGCAGCTGGCCCCGGACGCCCATGCGCCGCGACCGACGCGATGGCCAGCCCAGCGGCGAGCAGTGTTCTGGTGATCCCTCCCCTGTCCCGATCCGTCAGCACACGTCGGCACCATTCGGGCAGCCGTGCGATCCGATATCTCGCTCCATGCCCGGCTGGGCTCAAGCCGGCGATACCTAGTAGTGCCGGCTGCATGCCACCGAGAATGCCAAGATCGACGAATAGCGCAGAAGTCGAATAGGTGCCCTCCACCGGCCCTCAGTGGGGGCTGTCGTGCCATGCGGACGAGCCCGCAGGCTCGAATCTCCGGGCTGTCGTCCAGCGAGCGGAAAGTCTCCCCCGACCTACCGGGTGGCGAAATCGGCAAATCCTAGACGCCGGGCAGGCTTCTCCTGGCGATCATGCCCACGAGGACTACCCGGGCCTTGCGGGTGACCGCCGCCGCACCCGGCGTCCGGCCACCCGAGTCGAACAGGCGTTCGACTCGGGTGGCCGGGTGCCGTAAGTGCCCCTTCAACTTTCCCCGTGTCCCCTGCGCGAACTATTGTCATGGCAGTCCGATCCGGAACGAGGTCAAGCTCATCGCATGGACCCACTTCCGGGCTCCGGACGACGTGCCGTGGTCGACCGACCCGGCGCGAAACGAAGGACGGGCACCCGGCGGCCACCGGGTACCCGTCGAAGCGAATCATCAGACGCCCTTGCCGGCAGAAAGAGTCAACGCTAATGAGTAACGTACCTGATGCGCGGGATCCGCAGAACTCGGAGCGGCGTAATCGGGAGCGGTGGATTCCGCTCAGCACCATCTACTACCTGGCGATCGCCTCGGGTATCGGCACCAGCGCCCACTACCTGCCCGACCTGGCCGGGCCGGTGAGCCTGGGCCTGGCCACCTTCCTCACGCTCGACCGGGTGACCCGGCAGATCCGCTGAACCAGCACGGCCCCCGCACCTGCATCGGTGCGGGGGCCGTCTGGTCCGCCTGGCGGACTAGCCCACCTGCTAGTCCGGCTGGCGGACTAGCTCGGCAGCCGCGGGCCCCCCTCCCGGCCGCCGAGGTGCCCGACCAGGGTCGGCAGGTTGCGCCGGTTCCCCTCCTTGATCGCGCACAGCATGCACAGCACCAGCGTCGCCAGCGCCCGCACGGCGGCCTGCCGCTGGTTCGGACCCAACCACACCTCCGTCCGGCAGTCGACGCACCGGACCAGGCTGTGCGCGAGGGTCGGCACGTACGGCGGGACGCCCGTGCCGACCAGCAGCTCGTTGACGTTGTACGGCGGGCACGCCAGGATCACGCGCTTCTCTCGCTCCATCGTGGGCCTTCCTCACGTCCCGCTCGTCGACGCGGCGACGACCCGGCCGTCCGCGTCGATCCGCACCCCCGGGCCGGCGACGTCGCCGCCGGCACGCCGCACCGCCTCGATCCGCTCGAACACCTGCTTGCCGAACCCGAGCCGCTCGATCGACGGCACCACCACCAGCTCGGCCAGGCCGTCGTCGACGTCGGCGACGGCTTCCCGCCAGCCGCGGGTGCCGACGTGCGAGCCGACCACCTCGATGCCCTCCTCGGTGCACCAGCGGTGCGCCGTCTTGGTCAGCTCCTCGACCGTGGCCGCGCCGCCGCGCAACGCGCGGGCGTACAGCACCGCCCGGCGCCGCACCCACCGCCGCCGGGCGGCGTCCCACCGGGCCTGCCGGTACAGCCGGGTCAGGTCCGGACCCGAGCCCTCCACGTCCGGCGCGCACCGCACCCACCGGCCGGCTTCGGCGTCCCAGCGGACATGCCAGCCGAACTCCCGGCACTCCCGGTGGCCCGGCCACTCGCCGGTCCAGGTCGCCTGCCCGCAGTCGTGGCCGGCCGCGTCCGGCTGGGCCCGGCACCACATCCGCTTCCGGCCGGTGGCCAGGCACTCGGCCACGTCGCAGTCGTCGGTGTGCGTCTCGCCGATCGCCGCCTGGCAGGCCGGGCAGGTGCCCCGCAGTAGCTCCACATCCATGTCCAGCGCCCTCAGCACTTCCTCCACCACCGCGGTGGTCATCTCGCGCACGTGCTCCGGCATCCGCCGCCACGCGGCGGCCGCGGATCCGGGCGGCACGGGCTGGTCGGATTCGCCGGCGGCGCGCACCTGGGCGAACCAGGTGCGCGCCGCGTCAGCGGACCGACGCCTCAGCGTCTCGGTCACTCGTCCCCTTCGGCCTCGGGCTGCTCGGCGTCGGCGGCGATGCGGCGCTGCTCGGCGTCGTGCGCCAGCTCGTTCGCCTCCTCCTGCGTCAGGTCGGCCCCGGCGCACGGGTCCGGGTCGGCGTCGGTCGCCGCCTCGACGTCGTGCTCTGGCAGGTGCACGTCGACGACCGGCGGCACGCCTTCGGCGTCCTCCACGTAGCCCTCGGCGTCGTCGTACCCCAGCTCGGCCTCCTCCTGTTCGAGGGCCCGCTGGCGCTCCTCTTCCTCTTCGACCAGCTCGGCTCGCCAGGTCTGCTCGGCTTCGGACAGCTCGTAGCCCTCGGCGACGAGGCGGTCCAGCCACGGCAGCACCAGGTGCTCCCGGTTGGAGTACCGGCCGGCCGCCACGGTGGCCGTGTTCGCCTCGTGCGCCGCGATGAACCGGGCGACCAGCAGCCGGTTCAGCCGGTCGATCCCGGCGGTCTGCCCGTCGCGGGGGTCGCCTCCGGCGATGGCGGCAACCAGCTCGTCCTCGGCCCGGTCGTAGAAGCCCGGCATCACCACGGCGGCGCGCATCGCGTCGACCAGCAGGGCCTTTGCGTTCTTCGCGCTGCCCCACCGCTCGACCAGGAACCGGCGCCGCACCTCACCGGCGTCGAGCAGCTTCCGCCGCCGCTCCTCGGCCTCCCGCTTCGCCTGCTCCTCGGCGGCTTTCTGCGCGGGGCTCTTGTACTGCGTCCACCTGGTGCGCTGGTAGCCGTGCGCCTCCGGGTCCTCGCACACGATGACGGCTCGCATCGTCCCGTACCCGTCGATGATCGCGCCGAAGCCGTCGAGCTTCTTGACCGCCTCGGGGTCGATCGGCTGGCCGTCCGCGTCGGCCAGGTCCTCGACCTTCGCCATCGCGCAGTTCCACGGCCAGTCCTTCGGCTTCTTCAACACCCGGACGCCGGCCGCGGTCAGCTCGGCGGTCAGCGCCTCGGTGGCCGCCTTCTCTTCCCGCTTGCGCTTCTCCTCCTGCACCCGGTGCCGGACGCCCCAGCCGCTCTCGACGCCTTTGAGGATCCGGGTCATCGCCTTCGGGTCGTCCTCGAACTGCTCCAGCTCGGCGACGTCCTCCAGGGTTAGCTTGCCGGCGTCGGCCGCCGCGGTGGCCACCTCGCCGAGCTTCGTCAGCTTGAGCGCGGACTGGACGTGCTTCTGCGTCCGGCCGGTGCGCCGGGCGATCTCGGCGACGTCGAGGCCGAACAGCTCCAGCTGCGCGTAGCCGGCCGCGCGCTCCGACTCGGTGAGGTTGGCGCGCTGGTCGTTCTCGACGAGCATCGCGACGATCTGGTCGGGGGCCAGGCCCACCATGTCCGGCCGGACGAGGCACGGCACGGCCTGCGGCGTGCCGTCCGGCCACTCGCCGGCTTCCAGGACCTCGGCCGCGGCGGCTGCCCGCCGGTGGCCGGCTACGATCCGGTGGCCGCCGTCGTCTTCGGGGACGACGGTCAGGGCCTGCCACACGCCGTGCGCGGCGATGGAGGCGCGCAGCTCGGTCAGGTCGCCGAGGTCGCGCCGCAGGTTGCTCGGGTGCGCGACCAGCTCCCGCGGGTCGAGCTGGGCCAGGTACGGCGCGGTCGCCTTCGCCTTCGTGCGGCGCGCCTTCGTAGCTGCTGCTGTCACTTCCGGTCCTTCCTACTCCACGTGAACGGACGCACGCCTCGTGGCGTACATAGTCATTGTATCCTGCAAGATCATCCGCTGTCCAATCAGGAACCGCCCTGACCAGGCAATTTGCGCCGCAACGGCGACGCCACCACCGCCCTGCGGGACTCCTTCGACCGCAGGTACGTCACCCCGTGCACCAGCGCGTCCAGCCGGTCCGGGGAGTCCCCCGACTCCGGCGTCCAGGTCGTCAGCTGGTCCTCCAGCGCCGGGAACGCGCCGACGTGGTGCACGCGCGGCGGGTCGGCCTCGTACCGGGCGGCGACCGGCTCCGCCCGCACCCGCTTCGACGCCCGGGCCTGCACCACGTCCAGCGGCGGGTCACCGCCGCCGATCAGGCCTTCCTTCTGCATGGCCACCCAGGCGTCGACCAGGATGTCCCTCAGCCACGCCGAAGAGCCCTCGTACACCACCACGTCCGCGTCGACGTCCAGGTAGCACTGCCAGATCCGCCTGGCGGCCGCCATGCCGGCGATCTTCATGCTCCGGTCCGCCAGCACGTAGTGCTCGCCGTCCTCGCCCCGGCCGACCGCGACGATGCCCGTCTCGTCGCTCGTCTCCGACACCGTGTCCGCCGGGTCAACGCTGACCACGGTGCGGACCAGCGGCGGCACGTCCTCCTTGTCGACCCGGCCCGCCTCGATCCACGCCGACTTCCACAGCGCGCCCTCGACGTCGGTCAGCAGCTCGGCGTCCAGCTCCTGCCGGCCCAGCCGGGTGCCGCCGTACTGCTCCAGCAGCTCCTCCAGCGCCTCCGGGCTGAGGTTCGCCGCGTTGTCCATCGTCCGGCCACGCGTGATGACCACCCGAGGCCGGCGGGACCGGGCCAGCTGCTTCTTCGCCCGCGCCAGCAGCTTCTTCACATGCGGCAGCGGCTTCGGCGTCGTGCTGATGACCATGCGCGGGTCCGGGGCCTCGCGCATGCAGAACCACAGCATGTCGAACACGCCCTGCGCCGTCTGCAACGGCCAGGCCGCGTACTCGTCGAGCCAGCAGCCGTCGAAGTCGTAGCCGCGCAGCGTGTCCGGGTCCTGCGCGCCGAACCCGCGGATGATCGCGCCGTTCGTGAGCTCCAGGTACGGCTCGCTCTTGTTGAACGTCCGCACCTGCTTCGGCGGGATCACCGCCAGCAGCCCGGCACGCCGGGCCGTGAAGCAGACGTTGTACACCTCGCGATGCGTCTTCGCGACCACCGCATAGTGCCCGCCCGGCCGGGCACCGGCCCAGCCGCGTACCGTCTCCGCGCCAGTCCTCGTCTTGCCGAAGCCGCGGCCGGCCAGCAGCATCCAGATCCGGTAGTACGGCGGCTCCATCTGCTCGGGCCGCGCGTGCCGCCGCCAGTCGTAGCGGACCATGCCCTGCACCTCGGACACCTCGCGCAGGTACGCCGCGAGCTGCGCGTCCGTCATCAGCGCCGGGTCCGGGTACGACAGCAGCATCGGTCAGCGTCCGCGCCACAGCTCGGCGTCCTGCTCGCGCAGGTCCACGATCGAGCACCAACACAGCAGCACCAGCGGGCCGCACATCATCAGCGGGCAGCCGAGGCCGGCGAGCCCGACCCACCGCAGGCCCGCCCACACGGCGAGCCCGGTCAGGCCGAGCCAGCCGGCGATCAGCAGCCGCCACGCCCACACCCGGCGCCGGTAGGCGCGCAGCTGCGCTGGCGGCACGGTCACCACGCGGGCCCGGCCGACGGCCCTGCCCTGGAAGTTCAGCGCCGCCCAGGGGCGCGGGCCGACGACCGGGCCGCCCGGCCGGTACGCGGGCACGGCTGCCGACGGCCGGTGGTGGCCGGTCAGCAGCCGCGTCGAGCGGGGGCCACGGCTCACCGCGCCGCCAGGACGACGACCACGGCGGCCGCGTTGCTCACGCCGAGCACCAGCAGCCCCAGCCCGACCGACCGCACCGCCCAGCGGGGCGCGTACAGCTCCACCGCCAGCCGCGCCTGCCCGTCAGTCCTCCGCCGACGTTCCACCTGCACCCTCCTCGTGCTCGTCGTCATCGCCGCCCGGGTCTGCCGGCCCGGCGTTCGGGTTGGCCTGGCCGGCGCGGGCCGCCGCCTCGGCCATCAGCGCCCGGAAGAAGTCGGCGCGCTGCTGTTCGGTCATCGCCTCGACCTCGGCGCGGATCGGGCCGCCGTCCGGGCCGGTGTGCGCGGTGGTCGAGTCGGGCAGGCCCAGCGCCAGGCGCTCGACCCGGGTCGCCACCTCCAGCCACCGCGCGATGTCGGCCGGACTGAGCTTCGACGCGTCGAGGGACTGCAAACGGGCCACGAGCTTCGCCTGCAGGGCACCCGCGATCCGGGCGTGCCGCTTCGCCATGTCGCGCCGCTGCTCGGCCAGGCCCTCGACGTACAGCCGGTCCTCTTCGCGGTCCCACGCCTGCGCCCGCTGCACCCACTTCCAGCGGGTGGCCAGCTTGTGGAGGTAATCCCGGCTCTTGTTGACCTCGGTGGCGACCTTCGCGACGGTGCGGGTGCGGCCGAGGTCGCGGTACAGCACGAAGTAGCCGTACGCCTTCTCTGGCTCGTCCTCCTGGCGGTCCCAGGCCAGGATCTCCGGCTCGCTCACGGTCGCCTCCTCGTCGTGCTGGTGGCGCGGGCTGCCCGGCCAGCGGGGAAGGGCCGGCCGGGCAGCCCCGTCTCAGTGGCCGCCCTTCCTGCCTCCGGGCATCGGGGGTCGGGCGATCGCCGCGTTGCCGTACATCAGGGCGTCGTCCAGGGCGGTCAGCGCCATCGACGTCTCGCGGCCGGCGGGCAGGTGCTGCATCGCGTAGGCCATCGCGTCCTTGATCGTCTTGCGCCACGCCTGGTGCTGCCGGACGGCTTCGGGGCTCGGCGGGTGGTGGTCGCAGCGGCGGTCCAGCTCGTAGCGCTGCCGCTCGTCCAGGCCGGCGTATGGGTCAGCGGCGGGGCTGGTGCTCTGGGCCATGTGTCCTCCTGATTGGGCCGCAGTGCTCGACTGCGGCCGGATGGGTGGCGGGCCGGCCGGCGGGGTGCCGGCCGGGGGGTCGGTCGGGTCAGCCGGCGAGGTAGTCGGCGGCCAGGAGCTCCAGGGCGCGCCACCGCTGGTCGGCGGGTACCTCGCCGGATGTCACGAGCTTGTTGATGGCGCGGGTCAGCACGGCGGCCGCGTCTGCCGGCATGGAGCGCGTCTCGATGACCGTCTCGATCGGGACCAGGCGGCCGGGCTGGCCGATGGGCTCGCCGCTGTCGGGGTCGAGCCACACGCCGTCGCGCAGCTCGCCGAGGTGCCGCTCGAAAACCGCGAGGATGAGGCCGAGGGCGGTGGCCACGTTGCCGACGTTGTGGGCGCCGTGGGCCGTCGCGAGGGCGTCCAGGGTGGACTCGTAGTCGGCGTACCGGGCGAGCCAGCGGGCGTCGGCTTGGACGAGCTTGCGGGCCTCGTCGAAGCTGGCGCGGGCGGCGTCCAGCTCGTGCGGCAGGAACACCAGCTGGACGGTGGCGAAGTCCAGGTTCGCCTCGGACAGGCCCTCCAGGTCGACCTGGGCGAGCAGGTCGAGCTGCTTGTCGTCCAGGCCCGAGTAGGCGCGCCAGTCCACGTCGTCCAGCTCGTCATACAGCTGCTTGAGCGTGGCCGGGTCGTCCTCGCCGGTGATCGCGTTGTGCGACAGCTGCAACGCCACCTGTCGGGCACGCGACAGCTTCTGCTGCACGACCATCACCGTGATCTCGGTCAGGCCGGCGTCGATCGACGCCATGACCCGGTGGTTGCCGGACAGCACCACCGTCCGGTCGCCGTCGACGTCGTGCCACACCAGCGGCACGCTCGTCAGGCAGCCGTCGCGCCTGATGTTCGCCACCAGCCGGTCGTACTGCTCCTTGCGCATGTACCGCGCGTTGACTTCCAGCAGCGTCAGGTCCTGCGGCCGGACGGTCATCAGCCGCGGGTCCAGGGGCAGCTCGTCGACGTCGCTCATCGCATGTCCTTCCCGTGGCGGCGCTTCCACTCCGCCAGCGCCTCAGCGAGGGTCCAGTCGCCCAGCGGGCCGCCGTACTGGAGCTGGTACCGGTGGATGCCGTCGGCGGCCGGCTCGGAGCGCTTCTGCAGCTTCACGCCGGGGATGCCCCGGCCGTACTTCGCCGAGTTCGGCCGGTCGGTGAACGCGGTCGTCGACCAGGACGTGAGCCGCTTCGACAGGGACCGCTGGAGCAGCAGCTGCGCCTCGCGGCTGGCGGCCGCCATGACGATCAGCTTCGCCAGCCGCCGGTACCGGGTCCACGACACGGGGAAGTCCGACATCAGGTAGGCGCAGGCCGGGTCGAACTTCGGCGGCAGGTATGCGAACGCGCCGATGAGCTTCCGGTCGACGCTGACGCCGCAGGCGAGCAGGGGCGACCCGGGCAGGATCGTCTTGCTCATGAACTGCGACCGGATGGCGGCGAACTGGCCGCCGGTCAGCACGTGGATGGCCATGCGGTCGCCGAGGTCCTCGTCGGGGCCGATCTTCGGCATGAGGATCGGGGCGACCTGCTGGGCGGGCGCGACGACCCGGCGGGCCCCGGAGCTGGCGTACACGTAGATCGGCATGCCGCGGTTGGACGTCTGGACTACGCCGCGCAGCCACGGCCGCAGCTCGTCGCGGGCGATGTGCAGGCCGAGGATCCAGTGGGGCCGGTCGAGGACCGCGCCGATGATCTGCTCCTTGCCGTCCTCGTCGAGCAGGTCGTAGCTCGGCGCCGGCCAGTCGAAGAACTCGTCTATGCCGGCGAACTGCGCTTCGTAGTCACCGGCGTAGAACGGCGGGAACATCGCGACCGGCGCGTCGGCGGGCACGACTGTCTCCAGGTACTCCCGCACGTCGCCGCAGTAGTAGCTGGCCAGGCGCAGGGTCAGCGCGTTCAGCTTCGCCACCGTCTTGGCGTGCATCGTCGGGAACTGGCCGATCGTGGCCCGGACCATCCGCTCGTAGTAGACGCCGGTCCGGCCGACGTACTGGAGGAACCGGGTGCCGAGCATCAGCGTCGCCAGGGTGTCCGTCGACGTCGTGAGGTACGGCTCCAGCCAGGCCAGCTCGTCGCGGTGCTCGTCCTTGAGCCGGTACTCGAGCTCGTGGCCGGCGAGCCACCAGCCGAGGGCGGAGCTGTACGCCTGGACGTCGTTGCCGTGGATCGGGCGGCGCTCGCCGGGCCGGGCGTGCAGCGTCCGCTCGATCGTGAAGTTCCCGGAGCAGCCGACGTACAGATCCGTGTCGGGCCAGGAGTCTGCGTGCTCGTAGATGATCGACCGGAGGTCCGCCGGAATGGAGCCGTGGAACACCCTTCACCACCTTCCCCTGTGGCCGGGCATCGAGCGCCGGCCAGGATTTGAACCTGGGCCTCCGCCCCGGTAGGGCGGTGTGCCACCAAGCAGCACTTCCAGCGCAACGCGCAATGTGAGCGCGCGGTCCGATAGTAGCCGTACAGGTGGCCGGCACAAGATCCCCCCGACTCCTTGTGTCCCGGCGTGGACCGACGTAGCGATATACGGCCGCAGTGGGTTAACGTGACCACGCATTACTCAGTATCGGGGAGGTAAGGCCAGGTGGCACAGCAGGACTACACGTACGCGGAGGCCGCGCAGCGACTGCGCATCGCCGAGACCACCCTGCGGCGCTGGGTGTCCAAGGGCCGCGTCCCGTGCCACCGCCTCGGCCGGAAGGTCCGCTTCACCGACGAGGACCTGGCCGCCGCCTACCAGGCGTGCCCGGCGCTGGCGCGGCGCTGATGACCTGGAGGCCGCCGGGGCATCCACACGTCGTCCCCACAGACCCGGGGGCCGCCGGAGCGGTCGCTCAACCCGCACTCATCGGTTCTCCGCCGGCCGGATGCCGGCAGCCGGCGGCCCCCGTCGCACGTCACCACGTCCAGGCCGTCCTAGGAGGACGGTGCCAGCGGTGTGGCGAGCGGAGCTCGCTCGTGCTCGGCTACTGCCAATCGAACCCGAGCTTCCTGGCGACTTCGACAGCGACCGCTGCCGGGTCAACCTCGCCGCCGGCAACCGTCATCCCCTTGCCCTCGCGAACCTGCCGGTCCTCCAGCTCCTTCACGATCCGGAGCACTCGGTGGTAGACCAGCTCGTACCGACCGAGGTACGGCTCCAAGTCGGTGTATCGCAGGCCGGTCAGGAAAAACCGGTGGACGATCGCGTTGCGGTGCTCATACAGCTCGATGACCTCTGATTTCAGCTCGTCGTCGATGATGCCGCGCCGACGCGCCTCGTCGTAGATCGCCTTCTCGTTGAAGCGAGCCCCGCCGGGCACCTGCTCCATATACCTGTCGACGTCGACGCGAACATCCGCGAGCTGCTTGTCCAGGATGATCGCGATTCGCAGGAGCCCGTCGATCAGCGAGACGTAGAGCACCATGCCTTCGATCAGGCTGCCGTTCTTGTAAGCGCGCTCAAGCAGGTGTCGGGCGGCGCCAAACGAGTGGATGAAGTTCCCCATGGGGCTCTCCGGCTCGGTGCTCATCCGGCCAGGGTAGAGCGGGCGTCAAAGCGGAAGCGGGCGACGAGCGCCGCCCGTCACCCGCTTCTCAGTCGGGTACCCCCTCACCCCGACCAGCTCCCCCGGAGCCGTCTACCTGCCGGGCCCGGCCGACGTCGCCGGCCGCCGCTCCCTCGAGGACCGGTGGATCCGGCCGCGGAACTCGTGGGCGCGGCTCGCGCCGGCGGCGCGCTGCTGCTCGCCGGCGCGGATGCCCTCGGCGAGGAACCCGCCGACGATCCGCCGGACCGGCTCGTGGTGCGCGGTCGTGCCGTGCACGTACACGTCCATCGTCGTGGACACCTGGGCGTGGCCGGCGAGGTGCGTCAGCCCGGCCAGCTCCAGGCCCTCGGTGGCCAGCAGGGTCAGCAGCGAGTGCCGCAGCCCGTGCATCGTCATGTGCCCGCGCAGGCCCCGCGACTCGGCGAGCTTGCGGATCTTCACCCACCGCCAGTCGTAGAAGTCCTCGTACCGCCAGTGGTTGCCGCGCGGTGCCACGAACAGGAACGCCGTGCCGGCGGCCGCGCGGCGCTTCAACATCTCCATGACCAGCGGGTGCACCGGCACCTGCCGGTAGCCCTTCTTCGTCTTCGGCTTGGGCTCGACGACCCACCGCCGGTTGACCTTCCGCAGGACCTGCCGCACCTCGACGGTGCCGCGGTGCACCCGCACCGACTCGGCGGTCAGGGCGGCGGCCTCGCCCCAGCGCAGGCCGGTGGCCAGTAGCGTCAGGATCAGGTCGGCCGCCTCCGGGTCGACTTCGTACGCTGCGGTGAGCAGTAGCGCTGCGTCCTCGGGCGTCTCCAGGATGTCCCGCTCGTACTTCGGGCCGTCGGGCAGCGCCAGGCCGTCCAGCGGGTTGTACGTCCGCAGCGGCGGCTCCTCGTCCTCGCCGGGCAGGCACGCCGCCCGGAAGATCGGGTACACGCTCTCGCCCCTGATGTTGGCGATCGTCTTGCGGGACAGGCCGGAGGCCAGCAGCTGGGTCTGCCACTCGCGCATCATCCGCCGGGTGATCGCGTCGACGGGCAGGTCGCCGAGGGTCGGGAAGACGTGCTTCTCCAGCCGCTCCCGGTACTTCCGCTTCGTCTCGGCGCTCGGCTTCACCAGTGTGTCCAGCCACGCGAGGGCGTACTCCCGGAGCGTCGTCTTCGGCTGCTCGGCGTGCGCCGGGGCCGGCCCGGCGGCCAGCCAGCCGAAGCCGTGCGCGATCAGCTCCTCGTCCGGCGGCATGGTGTGCCCGTGGGCCTCGACGAGCGCCTTGAAGCGCTTCGCGTCGCCGTTGCGCTCGAACTGCCGGCCGTCCCACTTGCCGCTGCCGCCGGTGCGCCACTTCACCCGCCAGCGGACCACCCGGCCGTCCTCGGACGGCCTCTTCTCGATGCTCGCCACTGTCTGTTCCTCCACGTGAACAGGCGGCCGTGGCCGTCGTCGCCGGCCCGCCGCCGGTAGCGCCTATATGCGCAACGGTGGGACCGTAACCGTCTTGGTCAGCCAGGCACAAGGCAGGGCTGGTCGAGGCGGTGGCGATCTTCCCGGGAGCCGATGTTCCCGAGACGTTCCCGGCGAGGGGTGCACCCCGGAAACGACGAAGGCCGCCTTGCTGGGTCTGCCCAGCTCAGCGGCCGTTTTCCTTCATACTCTGGTTGGTGTCCGAGGGGGGACTTGAACCCCCACGCCCTATACGGGCACTAGCACCTCAAGCTAGCGCGTCTGCCATTCCGCCACCCGGACGTGCACTGCAACTCTAGCGCGAGCAACCGGACGAGAGGCT
>Ga0310823_100229_pt1 | contig 63146 bp, 60 predicted proteins | sample P4_ome_3_FD_201316 | JGI IMG/M metagenome (GOLD analysis project Ga0310823, IMG submission 201316) | Sorghum-adapted microbial communities from Joint BioEnergy Institute, Emeryville, California, United States - P4_Day56_Rep3 | ecosystem: Engineered > Bioreactor > SSF (Solid state fermentation) >...
TGGTCGACGGGCCCCCGATGCGGCTGCGCCACCACGGCGAACCGATCGCGCTCGCCGACGAGGAGCCGCAGGTGCTGCCGCTGCCGCCGCTGGAACCGGTGGAACCGGTCGAGCAGCCCCACGGGCGCGCCCCGCGCTCGCGGATGTCCGGCAACGGCGTCCGCCGCATCTTCCCGGAGATCGCGGTGCAGCCCTCCGTGCCGATGGTGCCGGGCGAGCCGCTGCGGCAGACCGGCTGACCCGACCCGCCGGCGCCGCCGCTCAGGCCTCGCGGCGGCGCCGCAGCCGGCGCTTCGGCTGCTCGGGCTCCGGGTCGGGCGGCGGCGGGGCCAGCGCCAGCTGCGAGGCCTGGCGGCTCAGGACCTCGAGGTTCGCCCGCACGTCGCTGTGGGCGGGGTCGAGCGCCACCTGCTCGGCCACCTCGGCCGCTTGCGACACCGCGTCGGCGAACGCGGTGCGCGCGGCGTCGAGCCGCTGGGCGATGCGCTTCGCGGGCGCCTCCCGCACCCGGAACCACGCCGACTCGATCGAGTCGCCGACGATCGCCAGCCTGCGCACGGCGTCGAGCTCGACGTCGAGACGCTGCGCGATCTCGCTCAGCCAGGTGCGGGCCGGGCCGGCGGGCAGCGCGTAGGTGATCCGGCGGAACCGGGCCACCGATCCCGCGCAGTGGCCGACGTACCGGTTCCAGTAGCGGGACAGGCTGGGCGTGGCGGAGCGTCGACGCACGGTGACAGGGTGCCCCATCCCCGGTCGGGGCACCGCGCGCGGGCCCCGGTACCGGGGTCACCGGACGGCGTGCCCGGCGGCGGCGAGGACCACCTCGGGAGCGTCCGCGGTGAGCGTCGAGCGCGTCACGGCGTCGGCGTGCGGGGCGAGCAGTGCGGCGAGGTGGGTCGCGGCGTCGGAAAGCCGCTCGGCCGCGACGCCCGCGCTCACCCGCTCCAGCATGAAGACCGCGGCCGTGGTGCTCTCCCGCACCCGCGTGGCGTGGGCGTCGCGGTGGTTCCAGTGCCGGGTGAGCACCTCGGTGCCCTGCGCGTAGACGACCTCCCCGGTGCCGGGCACCTCCACCTCGTCCGGTTCGCCCAGCGGGGTGAACCGGTCGTCGGCGGTGGCGGGCCGGATCTGCACCTGTGGGCCGAGCCGGTCGAGGTCGAACGCGCCCGCGGGCACGGCGAACCGGACCGACGTCGCGTTGTAGGCGTCGACCGCGCCGTTGACCCGGGGCAGCCTGCCCTGGCGCACGAGGCGGCGCAGCAGCGCGTCGACGCTGGGCCGGGCGCGGCGCGGGTTGGTCCCGAACGCGCGGTAGGCGGTGTGCCACGTGGCGATCGCGGGGTCGTCCTCGGACCAGGTGATCGCGCCGGCCGCCGCGTCCGCCTCGGCCGCGGCCAGGGCGGCCTCGGCCTCGGGCCAGTGACCGGTGTTGTCCAGGCCGCTTGCGACCACCAGCTCGACGCGCAGGTCGGGGAAGCGCCCCCGGACGTCGGGGTGCACGGTGAGCGATGTGGGCACGCGCCGACGCTACCGCGGCAGCGGACCGGGTCAGGCCGCGGTCGCCCGCAGCTCGCGGTGGTGCGCGGTGAGCCGCTCGTCCTTGTTGAGCGGGTCGTGCGCCGCGTCGGGCTCGACGGCGGCCGCGATCCCGACGTCGTTCAGCACCCGGAACATCGAGACGAGGTGGGCGACGCGGGCCTCCTGCGCGTCGACGGGCCGCTGGGCCCCGGTGGCCAGACCGAGGGCGGTGTCGACCCACAGCATCTCGGAGTGCAGGTCGGCATCGCGCAGCACGTCGACCATCCGCCGGCGCAGCTCCGCGGGTGGCAGCCCGATCCACTCGGGCACGGTGCGCGCGTCGAGCGGGAACAGTTTCCCGCGCTCCTTCAGGTAGACGAGCTCCGCCGCGTAGAGGTGGCCGTACGAGCAGTAGCGGCAGCCGTTGTGCAGCGAGATGAGCCCGCACACCAGGTGCGTGCGCAACGGGCCGAGGACGCGCAGCGTGCGCTCGTAGCGGGGCATGTTGCGGGCGAACCAGCCGAGCGCCCGTGCGCCGCCAAGCCGGTCCACGATCGGGGCCATCAACCGCGGCGGAGAACCCCACAGCCGCGCGCCGACCTGCTCCAGAACCCGGACCGCGAACCGGTCCACCCCGCGCTCGGCCATCCCCGCCCCTGACTCTCGGTGACGGACATACTACTCGCACGTGCACCTGCGGGGCCGATCCGTTCCGGTCCGTGGCGCGTAGGGCGCGTTGCGTCGATCAGCGGTCCGATCGTTGCGCCGATCGAGGTAGGGCGGGGCGGATCTCACCAGGGCAGGACGAAGAGGCTGGCCGGGGTGGTGACGACGGCCAGGGCCGTGAGCGTCACGGCGCACTGGACCCATCGGCGGATCGGCGGGTGCGCTCCGCGGAGGCGGGCGATGCGCGCGGCGATCGCGGTATCCGCCGCGGCGATCGTGCCCGAGGGCGCCGGCCGGGCGCCCAGCTCGTGGAAACGGCGGAGCGCGGAAGCGAGCGGGTCGGCGCCGTGGCGGCGGGCGGCCCGGTCGTCGGCGCACATCTCGACGAGCAGCTCGACCGTGGCGGCGGCGCGGGCTACCGGGCGGACCGGGAGGGCGCGGCGCAGGGCCTGGAACGGCGCCAGCAGCAGGTGGTGGCGCCCGCGGGCGTGGGCGTGCTCGTGGGCGAGCACCGCGGCCAGCTCGCGCTCGGTCAACGCGTCGAGGACGCCGGTGCTCACCACGACGCACCCGGCGGGCCCCGGCACCCAGTACGCCGCGGCGGCGGGGTGGTCGAGCAGGAGCGCGCGCCCCCGCGGCTCGGGGCGCCCGACGAGCCGCAGCAGGAGCCGGTGCCGCGATCGCTGCCGGCACAGCCGCCACGAGCTGCTCGCCTGCACGGCGAGCACCGCGGCCCCGAGCGCGAGGCCCGCCGCCACGGCCCCGAGGTGCGCCGCGGTCAGCGGGGCGGGGCGCCCGGCCCCGGTGACGAGCGCGCCGAGCGCGGGGCCGATGCCCAGCCGGTACGGCTGCAGGCCGACGCTGAGCAGCAGCCCCACCGCGCCGGTCACGGCGCTGATCGCCGTGGCGTGCCAGAGCAGCAGCGCCAGCCGCGGGGCCCGCACCTGCCAGCGCCCCCTCGTCAGCGCCCACGCCCCGGCGACGGCGAGCGCGAGGGTGGTGGCGTGGTGGGCGACGTAGATCATCGGTCCGGGTCGTCGAGTGCGGCGCGCAGCACCTCGGCGTCGGACGGACTCACCGCACGGGCGAAGCGCACCAGGGCGCCGTCGCGGTCCCCGGTGCGGTCCAGCGCGCGCAGCATCAGCTCCGCGACGTAGTCGTCGCGCGACGCCGCGGGCGAGTAGTGCCAGGTGCGGTCGATGTTGACCCGGGTGACGACCCCTTTGCGGGTGAGCCGTTCCAGCACGGTCTTGACCGTGGTGTAGGCGAGGTCCGGGTCGCCGATCGTGCGCAGCACGGCGCGCGCGGTGACCGGTTCGGCGTGCGTCCACAGCGCGGTCATCACGTCCTGTTCGAGCTCTCCTCGGGCCCTGCGCACCGCGTCATCCTCGCACCCCTCCCTCCGGCCATTTCTTCTACAAGTTGTAGTGCTACGTTTCGTAGCATGCCATCTCCTCCCGGACCGCCGCACCGGACGTCCCTGCCCGGCGGGGTCGACGGCTGGCTCGTCACCCGGTACGCCGACGCGCGCACCGTGCTCGCCGACCCGCGTTTCGTCCGCGACCCGGTGCGCGTCGCCCGCCTGCGCGGCCACCCGGCGCCTCCCTGCGGCGGCCGGGCGGCGACGCTGCTGCACCTCGATCCGCCCGAGCACACGCGGGTGCGTCGGGCGGTGAGCCCGGCGTTCACCACCCGGCGCGTCGAGCAGCACGGCTCGACGGTCGACGAGCTGGCCGCGGCGCTGGTCGACCGCTGCCAGGGCTCGGGGCGGGCCGACCTGGTGTGCGACCTCGCCGTGCCGCTCGCGGTGGGCGTGCTGTGCGCCGTCGCCGGGCTGCCGGTCGCCGACCACGCCCGGTTCGGCCCGTGGGTCCGGCGGATCCACGGGATGGACGGCGGGGCCGAGGCCGGGCTGCGCGCGATGGAGGCCGTGACGGCGCTCGACCGCTACCTCGGCGACCGGATCGCCGACGGTGCCGCGGGGGTGCTGGGCGAGCTCGCGGGCGCCGCGCGCCTCACCCGGGACGAGGTGATCGCGCTCGGCCGGGACCTGCTGGTCGGCGGGTACGAGAGCGCCGCGAACCTCATCTCCGGTGGGCTCGCCCTCCTGCTCGCCGAGCCGGTCCGCCTCGAGCGCCTGCGCCGCGACCCGGGCCTACTGGACGCGGTCGTCGAGGAGTGCCTGCGCCAGGTCGCGCCGTTCCCGCTGCTGGAGGCGCGGATCGCGGCCGAGGAGGTGGAGGTCGGCGGGGCCGTGTTCGCGCCGGGCGACGCCGTGGTGGTCGACGTGGCCGCGGCCAACCGCGACCCCGACCGGTTCGCCGCGGGCGCGGGCTGGGACCCGGAGGGGGCGGGCGGGCACCTGTCGTTCGGCCACGGCGCCCACCACTGCCTCGGGGCGGCGCTCGCCCGCCGGGAGGCCAGGGCGGCGTTCTCGGCCGTGCTCGCGTTCGCCGACCTGCGGCTCGACTGCGCGCCGGAGGAGCTGGCGTGGGAGCCGGGGTTCTCGCCCGCGTTGCGCGCCCTGCCGGTGCGGTTCACGCCGCGGTCCGATGCCTGATCTCCTCGCGGTCCCCGGCCCCGTGGCCTGCCTGCCCGTGCTCGGGCTGCTGCTGGTGGAGTCCGGCCTGCTCGTCGGGGTCGTCCTGCCCGGCGACTCGCTGCGCTTCGGCGCCGGCCTGCTCGTGGGCACCGGCCGGATCGACGTGCCGATCGCGCTGCTCGCCGCCTGCGCGTGGCTCGGCGCCGTCCTCGGTGACGCCCTCGGCTACGGGATCGGGCGGGGGATCGGACGGCCGTGGGGGCGGCACGGCTGGAGCAGGCGGTTCGTCGACGCCGCGGAGCGGATGTACGCCCGCCACGGCTGGTTCGCCGTGGTGATCTGCCGGTGGTTCCCCGGCGTGCGCGCGGTCGTGCCGACGCTCGCCGGGGTCGGGCGGATGCACGTGGCCGCGTTCGCCCTCGCGAACGCGACCGGTGCGCTGCTGTGGGCGGTCGGGACGGTGCTGCTCGGGCACGCGGCGGCCGCGGTGCCGCAGGTGCGCGACGTCGCCCTCTGGGCGATGGCCGTGAGCATCGCGCTCACCGTCGCCTACGGCACCGCGGCCGCGGTGCGCCGATTCAGCAGTTGAGCAGTTCCGGTTTCTGGTTCAAAAGCTGGGCGCGGGGCGAGATGAATTCCTCGTACTCTGCCGTGGCGTCAGGTCGGAACAATCCGACGCGGCAGCAGTTCTGGAACGCGAGCTTCACGCCGAAGTGCCGCTGCACCGCGCCCCGCATCGAGTCGCTCGCGACCAGCCGGAACATCTCCCCCCAGGCCCGGTCGTCCGGTGGTACCTCGGTGTTCTGTGCCGACGGCGCGCCGCTCGCCGCCAGCTCCTTCGCCAGGCGCTCCACCATCGACCACGCGTACGGCAGCGAGTCCCGGATGCACGCCACGAATTCCTCGTCGTCCACCGCCCCCTGCTGGGCCTTCTCCAGCAAGGCCGCTGGAACCGTCAGAGACACCGAACCTCCCGAGTTCGATCGAACGTGACGTGAAAAGACGCTACGACGCGCACCGAGAACTGGGAACACCCGATCGAGCGACCTTTCTCGATATGCATGAATTCGCACATGTCCCTATTTTTCGGGCGGTGTGGATCTCGTCGCCGGGTCGGTCGTCGGGGCCGCGACGTAGAGTCGGGCCGGAGAGCGCCGGAGCGGCGCGGAGAGCAGGAGCGTGATGGCAGAGGCGGCGAACGGCCTGGTGATCCGCGGGCGCCGACCGGTGCGCGATCGCGCGCTGGTGATGGCGATCGTGAACCGGACCCCGGACTCGTTCTACGACCGGGGCGCGACGTTCGACGACGAGCCCGCGAAGGCCGCCATCGACCGGGCGGTCGCCGAGGGAGCGGACATCATCGACATCGGCGGGGTGGCCGCGAGTCCCGGCGACGACGTCGACGTCGACGAGGAGATCCGCCGGGTCGTGCCCACGGTCGAGTACATCCGGGAGCGCTACCCGGACATCATCATCAGCGTCGACACGTGGCGGCACGAGGTCGGCGCCGCGGCGTGCCGGGCGGGCGCCGACCTGATGAACGACGCGTGGGCGGCGTTCGACCCCAAGCTGATCGACGTCGCTGCCGAGTACGGCGCGGGCTACGTGTGCACCCACACCGGCGGGCGGGAGCCGCGCGCCGTGCCCGTGCGCCCCGACTACGACGACGTCGTCTCCGCCGTACTCGACCACGTGGTCGAGCTCGCCGAGCAGGCCGTGGCCAGGGGCGTGCCGCGGGAGGGCGTCCTGATCGACGCCACCGGTTTCGGCAAGAACACCACCGACCACCTGCAGCTGCTGCGCGCCGTGCCGCGGTTCGTGGCCACGGGGTGGCCGGTGCTGATGGCGCTGTCGAACAAGACCTTCGTGGGGGAGACGCTCGGCGTCGGGCTCGGCGAGCGGCTCGCGGGCACGCTCGCGGCCACGACCATCGCGGCGCAGGCGGGCGCGCACGTCTTCCGCGCCCACGAGGTGGAGCCCACCCGGCACGCACTGGAGATGGTGGCGAGCGTCTTCCACGGGCGGCCGCCCGCGCGACCCTCGGAGTGGATCTCCTGATGCACCAGATCTGGCCGCCGCAGCGCGCGGGCGAGCTGGACGACGAGGGGCTCGAACGGCTCTACACCTACCCGTCCGGGCGGTGGCTCTGCGTCAACTTCGTGGCCAGCGCCGACGGCGCGATGGTGCTCGACGGCCGGGCGCGCGGGCTGTCCAACGACCCCGACCGGCGCGTGCTGAAGCTGGGCAGCGACCTGGCCGACGTGTTGCTGGTCGGGGCCACCACCGCGATGGTCGAGGAGTTCCGCGGCGTGCACCCGGACGCGGAGACCGCCGCGCGCCGCGAGCGCCACGGGCTCGCCCCGATCCCGCCCACGGCCGTGGTCACCAGCGGGCGGTCGCTGCCGGAGGACGCGCCGGTCATCACCGAGGCGGCGGTGCCGACGTTCGTGATCACCAGCGAGGCGGCGCCCGCGCGCACGCGCGAGGCGTGGGCGGCGGCGGGGGCCAGGGTCGTGGTGGCGGGGGAGCTGGAGCCCGACCTGCGCCGCGCCGTCGACACCCTCGCCGAGCACGGCCTCGAGCGGATCGACTGCGAGGGCGGCGCGCAGCTGTTCGGGGCGCTGCTCGCGGCGGGCCTGGTCGACGAGCTGCGCCTCACCGTCTCGCCCCTGCTCGTGGCCGGCGACGCCGGGCGCATCGCGGCGGGCCCCCACATCGAGCCGGCCCGGCTGGAGCTGCTGTCCGTCGTGGCGGAGAGCGACACGCTCCTGACCCGCTACCGCGTCCTCCCGCGAGTCGCGCCCTGAGCCCGCGCGAGTCGCGCTCCCGGTGTCCGCGAGTCGCGCTGTGAGTGCCGGCGAGTCGCGGTGTGGGTGCGGCCGAGTCGCGTTGTGAGTGCCGGCGAGTCGCGGTGTGGGTGCGGCCGAGTCGCGGGCGGAGTGCGCCGTAGCCGAGAGCGGAGAGCGCAGATCGCGACTCGCCCGCACCGGGACCCCGGCTCGCCCGCACCGAGATCCCGGCTCGCCCGCACCGGGACCCCGGCTCGCCCGCACCGGGACCCCGACTCGCCCGCACCGGGACCCCGACTCGCCCGCTCCGAGACCGCGACTCGCCGAGGGGCGAGGCGCCGCCGTTCCGCGAGTCGCGCTGTGAGTGCACGCGAGTCGCGGTGTGGGTGCGGCCGAGTCGCGGTGTGGGGGCGGGTGAGGCCCGGTCCACACGTCGCGATCCGGGGGATCCGGACACTTTGCCGCCCCTCCCGACGTTGCACGGTCAGGGAATCGGGAGGAGACGGGATGTCCGCGATCGGTGCACTGCTCGGCACGCTGCTGTTGCTCTTCCAGATCGTGCTGGTGGCACGGGCGGTCGTCGACTGGATCGCGGCCCTGTCGTCCGGCCCGGAGCCCGAGTGGCGGCGCAGTGCGCAACGGGTGACGCACTCCCTCACCGAGCCCGTGCTGGCGCCGGTGCGCAGGGTCCTCCCGCCGGTGCGGTTCGGGTCCGTGGGCATCGACCTGGCGTTCATCGTGGTCTTCTTCGCCGCGGTCGTCCTGCGGCAGATCGTGGTGTGGCTCTGACGCGGCGAACCGCTCGCCCGCGCCGCCGCTTCGGCAGAATGCCGCGGGTGACCACGAGCAAGGGGCGACGGGCGCCTGCCCCGCACGAGCGGCAGCGCGACCCCGAGCGGACGAAGGCGCGGATCATCGAGGCGGCCACCGCCGTCTTCGCGGCCAAGGGGTTCGCCGGCGCCCGGGTGTCCGAGATCGCCGCCCGCGCCGGGGTGAACCAGCAGCTCATCTCGTACTACTTCGACGGCAAGGAAGGCCTGTACCGCGAGATGGGCAGGCGGTGGCGCGCCCACGAGGCGGAGGCCATGCCCGACGAGCTGCCCCTCGCGGAGCTGATCAAGCGTTACGTCCGCGAGAGCGTCGACAACTTCGGTGGGCGGCTGCTGGCCTGGGACGGCCTCGCCGACACCGGCGACGACGACAGCGAGGAGGCGCAGGAGCGCAACGCCCGGCTGCGCCACGAGGTCGAGGCGCTGCGCAGGCGCCAGGAGGCGGGCGAGATCGACGCGCGGTTCGACCCGGCCGCCCTGCACCTCATCGCGCTGAGCGCGGCCAACGCGCTCGCCGTCTACCCGCACATCGCCCGCGGCCTGTTCGGCGCCGACCCGACCTCGCCGGAGCTCGTGGAGCGCTACGCCGAGCAGCTCGCGCTGCTGATCAGCCAGAACACCGGCGGTGCACCTGCGGAAAAGGATTGACTGCAAGGAATTGGCATTTTTGCGCAGATCCTTGTGGATTCCCGGTGATTCACGCAGATTCGTGCCGTGGGTTCGCACGACCACGATCACGGGCACGGGCACGGGCACGGGCACGGCCACGGTCACGGGCATTCGCTGCGGCAGCGGCTGCGTGAGGTGCTGCGGCCGCACAGCCACGACCCCGCGGACTCGATCGACTCCGCGCTCGCGGCGAGCGCCGCGGGCATCCGCGCGCTGAAGACCAGCCTGCTCGTCCTCGCCGCCACCGCGCTGGCGCAGCTGGTCGTGGTGGCGGTGTCCGGCTCCGCGGCGCTGCTGGCCGACACGATCCACAACTTCTCCGACGCGGTGACGGCGGTGCCGCTGTGGATCGCGTTCGTGTTGGGCAGGCGCGCGGCCACCCGCCGCTACACCTACGGCTACGGCCGGGCCGAGGACCTCGCCGGGGTGTTCATCGTGGCGATGATCGCGCTGTCCGCGGTCGTCGCCGGCTACGAGTCGATCCACCGGCTCGTTGAGCCGCAACCGGTCGAGAACGTCGGCGCGGTGCTGGCCGCGGGCGTGATCGGGTTCGTGGGCAACGAACTCGTCGCGGTCCACCGGATCCGGGTGGGCCGGCGCATCGGGTCGGCCGCCCTGGTCGCCGACGGCCTGCACGCCCGCACCGACGGCTTCACCTCGCTCGCCGTCGTCGGCGCGGCGCTCGGCGTGATGGCGGGCTTCCCGCTCGCCGACCCGATCGTCGGGTTGCTGATCACGGCCGCGATCCTCGTCGTGCTCCGCGGCGCGGCGGTGGACGTCTACCGCAGGCTGATGGACGCCGTGGACCCCCGGCTCGTCGACACCGCGGAGGCCGCGGTCCGCGCCGTCCCGGGCGTCGTCGCGGTGGAGGAGCTGCGGCTGCGCTGGTCGGGGCACCGGGTGCGGGCGGAGGTCGGGATCGCCGTCGACCCGGGCCTGAGCGTGGTGGCGGCGCACGACATCGCCACCGCCGTCCAGCACCGCCTGCTGCACGACGTGCCCAAGCTCGTCGCGGCCACCGTGCACGTCGGGCCGCACGGCGACGACCACGGCGTCCTCGCCGACCACCCGGGCGCCCTGGAACCCGGGGCCCTGGCGCGCTGAGGCGAGGCCCCGGGAAGGGGAGGCGGTGCGGTTCACGGCTCCCGGGGAACCGCGAGGGGCGGCTCCGCACGATGCGAGCCTCCGGCAGGAGGCCTGCCCGGGATCACGCGCGCGGACGCCGGTGAGTGGGGTTCCGCAGAAGCCGCCGGCGCGGCCCTCCGAGCACGGCTGCGCTCGCCCGCGGGCGAGATCCTGCGCCGGGTCCTCGTCGACCACGAACGCGCCGGCGTGGCCGCTGCGGTCGGCTCCGGCGCTGTGATCGAATGACCGCGTGAACGGGGCTGCTGCGGTGCGGGTCGGGAAGCTGCTGCCCGGCCTGCGCGGCCGCGGCGTGCTGCTGGCCGCGCCCGCGGACGCCGAGCGCGTGCGCCGGGCGCTGGTCGAGGGCGGCTACGCGGTGGCGGAGGTCGAGGGCGACACCACCGGGCTGCGCGAGGCGCAGGCCGCGATCGCGCGGGCGCTGCGGCTGCCGGCCACGGCCGGGCGCAACCTCGACGCGCTGGTCGACTCGCTGCGCGACCTCGCCACCTGGTGGCCGGACGACGAGCGGGTCGCCCTGCTCTGGCCCGGCGCGGAGCGGTTGGTGGAAGCGGACCTGCCCGGTTTCCTCACCCTGACCGACATCCTCCGCGCCGCCACCGACGACCTGTGGCGCGGCGGCGGCCCCGGCGACCGGTTGTTCGAGACGGTCGCGTTCGTCGGCGGCCACGGCGTGCGGGCGCTGCGGGAGGGCCCGGCATGACCCGGCTCGTCGGCCTGCTGCTCGCCGGGCTCGCCCTGGTCGGCTGCCAGTCGGCGCCGGCCGAGGCACCCGCGCCGGCCACCAGCCCGGCGGCGACCAGCGCCACCGGTGCCACCAGCGCCGCCACCGGCTCGGCCGCGGCCGACGACGACGGCATCCCCGACTGCGCCGTCGAGAGCCTGCCGCCGGAGGCGCACGAGGTGATCGAGGACATCGAGCGCGGCGGCCCGTACGACTACCCGCGCAACGACGGCGTGACGTTCGGCAACCGCGAGGGGCTGCTGCCCGACGAGGAGCCCGGCTACTACCGGGAGTTCACGGTGGAGACGCCCGGGCTGAACCACCGCGGTCCGCGCCGGATCGTCACCGGTGGGCCGGACGAGCGCGACCCGGAACACTGGTACTACACCGACGACCACTACGAGAGCTTCTGCGAGTTCGTCCCGCAACCGTGAGGTGAGTGGCATGGAGTCCCGGCGGCTCGTGGTCGTCCGGCACGCGAAGTCGGCGTGGCCGGACGGCGTGCCCGATGCCGAGCGCCCGCTCAACCCGCGCGGCAGGCGCGACGCCCCGGCCGCGGGCCGCTGGATCCGGGACCACGTCGGACGCGTGGACGCGGTGGTGTGCTCGCCCGCGACCCGCACCCGCCAGACGTGGGCGCGGATCGCGGCCGAGCTCGACGGGCCGCCCGACGCGGTCTTCGACGAGCGGGTCTACGCGGCGACCGTCGACGAGCTGCTGGACGTCGTGCGCGACCTCCCGGCCGACGCGCGCACCGCGGTGCTGATCGGCCACAACCCCGGCGTCACCGAGCTGGTCGCCGTGCTCACCGGCGAGCGGCCGGAGATGAAGACCTCGTCCGTCGCGGTGCTGGACCTCACCGGGACCTGGGCCGACGCGGAGCTGGGCCGGGCGGTGCTCGCCGACCACGCCACACCCCGCGGCTGACGGGGCGGGGTCAGTCGGCGAGCCACCCGTACGCGGTCTGCCGGGAGATGCCGAGCGCCTTCGCCATCGCGCTGATCTCCAGGCCCTGCTCCTTCCCGGCCACGAGCAGCTCCCGCTGGCGGCGGCGCAGCTCCTCGATCCGCTCGGCGACCTCGCGCATCTGCGCGAGCAGCGCCTCGGCCTCCGGGCCCGCCCCGGCCCGGCTGTGCCCCGCGCCGGGACGCGGCCAGCGGCGCACCTCGTCGGCGTCCCACTGCCTGCGCCCCTGTCCGTCGCGCTCCGGCAGCGGCTGCGGCGCCTGGCCGCGCGAGACGTACCCGAGCCACGTCCCCGGCTTCACGCCCCACGCGGCCGCGCACTCGGCCGCGGACCACCGCTCGGTCACCAGATGTGCACCCGCTCCTCGGGCGCCCGGTAGAGGGCGTCGCCCTCCTTCACGTCGAACGCCTCGTGGAACGCGTCCAGGTTGGACACGACGGCGTTGCAGCGCAGGTCCGGCGGCGAGTGCGGGTCGACGGCGAGCCGCCGGATCGCCTCGGCCTCGCGGGTGACGATCCGCCACACCTGCGCCCAGCCGACGAGGACCCGCTGCAGCCCGGTGTAGCCGTCGAGCACCGGCGGCTCCTCACCCGCGGTCGCGATCTCGTACGCCTTGATCGCGATGGTGAGCCCGCCGAGGTCGCCGATGTTCTCCCCGACGGTGAGCGCGCCGTTGACCTTGTGGTCGGGCAGCCCCGCGGGGGAGAGCTGGTTGTACTGCTCGATCAGCGCCTGGGCACGGCGCTCGAACTCGGCGCGGTCGGCCGGCTCCCACCAGTCGGTCATGTTGCCGTCGCCGTCGTACTTCGAGCCCTGGTCGTCGAACCCGTGCCCGATCTCGTGCCCGATGACCGCGCCGATGCCGCCGTAGTTGGCGGCGTCGTCGGCATCCGCGTCGAAGAACGGCGGCTGCAGGATCGCGGCCGGGAACACGATCTCGTTCATCCGCGGGTGGTAGTAGGCGTTGACGGTCTGCGGCGTCATCAGCCACTCGTCGCGGTCCACCGGCTTGCCGATCTTCGCGAGCTGGTAGTCGGTGTGCCAGGCGCCGGCGCGCAGCACGTTGCCGAGCAGGTCGTCGGCCCGGATCTCCAGGGCCGAGTAGTCCTTCCACCGGTCCGGGTAGCCGATCTTGGAGCGGAACTTCGCGAGCTTGGCGAGCGCCCGCTCGCGCGTCGCAGGGCTCATCCAGTCCAGCTCGCTGATGCTGCGTCGGTACGCCTCGACGAGGTTGGCGACGAGCTCGACCATCCGCTCCTTCGCCCGTGGCGGGAAGTGCCGCTCGACGTAGAGCCGGCCGACCGCCTCCCCGAGCGCGCCCTGCACCACCCCGACGCCGCGCTTCCACCGCTCCCGCAGCTGCGGGGTGCCCGACAGCGTGCGGCCGTGGAAGTTGAAGTCCTCCTCGACGACCGCCTCGTTCAGGTAGTCGGCGCAGGCGGACGCGATGTGGATCGCGAGCCACTCCTGCCACTGCGACAGCGGGCGCTCGGCCCAGAGCTTCGCGGCCGCGATGACGAAGCTCGGCTGCCGCACGACGATCTCGTCGAAGGCGGAGCCGTCCTCCCGGCCGGCCTCGAACGCCGCCCGCCACGGCTCCCAGTCGAACTCCGGGGCGTTCTGCTGCAGCGCGGGCAGCGTCATGAGGGTGTAGGTCTTCTCCGCGTCGCGGTTGGTGACGCGGTCCCACGAGGCGGCGGCGAGCGCGGTCTCGAGGTCCATCACGCGCTCGGCGAGCCCGGCCGGGTCGGGCAGGCCGACGAGCTCGGCGAGGCGCGCGAGGTGGGCGACGTACTTCTCGCGGATCTCGGCGTAGGCGTCCTCGCGGTAGTACGACTCGTCGGGCAGGCCGAGCCCGGACTGCTCGAGCTGCACCAGGTAGCGCGAGGCGTTCTTCGGGTCGGTGGAGACGAAGGCGGCGAAGAGCGCCGTGCTCGCCTCGCGCTGGCGGCGGCCCAGCACCGCGGCGAGCGCCGCCTTGTCCGCGGCGGTCATGACCTCGTCGAGGAGCGGCCTCAGGGGCGCGGTGCCGAGCGCCTCGATCCGCTCGACGTCCATGAAGGACGCGTAGAGGTCGGCGATCTTGCGCTCGTCGGTGCCCGGCTCGCCCGCGGCCTGCTCGATGATCGCGCGGACGTCCCGCTCGGCCTTGTCGTACAGCTCCCGGAACGCGCCGTCCTGAGCCCGGTCGTCGGGGATGACGTGCGTCTGCAGCCACTTGCCGTTGACGTGGGAGAACAGGTCGTCCTGGGGTCGGATTGCGGGGTCGACCCAGCGCAGGTCGAGCCCGGAGCGGAGTGCCGAGGTCGTCACGACACCCCATCATGCCCGTGTTGTCGGTGCTCGCGCGTAGCGTCCCGTCCCGTGGCGTACGACGAGGCGCTCGCCCAGCGGATCCGCGACCTGCTGGCGAGCGAGCCGGACCTGACCGAGCAGAGGATGTTCGGCGGGCTGGCGTTCCTCCTCGCCGGCAACATGGCGGTCTGCGCCACCCACGACGGCGGGGTCCTGGTGCGCGTCGGCCCCGCCGACCGCGACCGGTTGCTCGCGTCCACCGCCGCGGCCCCGATGGAGATGGGCGGGCGCACCATGAGGGGTTCCTGCGCGTCGACGCCGCGCACGTGCGCACCGACGACGAGCTCGCCGCCTGGGTGCAGCGGGGTGCCGCCCACGCGCGCACGCTGCCACCGAAGCAGCCACCCGAATAGCGGAATGCGCTGTGCGGACCGCTCGGGCGTGGTTCGCTGCTGCGATGGACCACGTCTATCGCGTCACCGAAATCGTCGGCAGCAGCACCAGCAGCGTGGACGACGCGATCCGCACCGGGATCGGCCGCGCCACCCGCACGCTGCGCAACGTCGACTGGTTCGAGGTCACCGAGATCCGCGGGGCGGTGCAGGACGACCAGCTGACCTACTTCCAGGTGGGGATGAAGGTGGGGTTCAGGCTCGAGGAGAGCTGACCCCCACGCTCTGCTCGATGCGCCGCCGCAGGGCCTCGGCGGCCGCCGCCGTCCGCGGTCCCGGGGTGGCGGGCAGTGGCCTGCCGTCGATCGCCGACACCGGCTGCACCTCGCGGGTGGTCGAGGCGAGGAAGGCCTCCTCCAGCTCGCCGACCTGGTCGCAGTGCAGCACGCGCTCGGTGGCCCCGGTGAGCGCGACGACGTGGCGGCGCGTGATCGAGTCGAGGATGTGCTCGGCCAGCGGCGGGGTGTGCAGCTCGCCGTCGAGCACGTAGAAGAACGCCGAGGTCGGCGCCTCCAGGACCCGCCCGTGCGGCGTCACCAGCAGGGCCTCGTCGGCGCCCGCCTCGCGCGCGAGCCGCGACGCGAGCATGTTCGCCGCGTAGGACAGCGACTTGACCCCGTCGAGCACCCGCGTGGGCGCGTACCGGATCGTGGCGAGCGCGACGGCGGGCGTGTGCGCGGGGAGCGGGGCGACGACGGCGATCCGCCGCCCGCCGCGCGTGATCACCAGCCGCAGCGTGCCGTCGACCGCGCCCGCGCGGGCCAGCAGCGCGTCGACCTCGGCGAGCGCGGCGTCCAGGTCGAACTCGAGCCGGAGGTTGGCCGCCGACCGCTTCAGCCGCTCCACGTGCTCGTCCCAGGCGAACGGCCGACCCGCGTAGAGGCGGGCGACCTCGAACACGCCGTCGCCGCGCAGCAGGCCGTCGTCGGTGACCGGGATCGTCGCCTCCGCGGCGGGGCCGATGGTGCCGTCGACCGATGCCAGCTCGTCCACGGCGGGAAGCCTACGAGCGACAGGACGCGAGCAGGGCCCGGCTGCGGGCGCGCTGCTCACTCGACCCGAAAGGGGCCCCCACGAACTCGTCGACGCCCGCTGCGCGCAGCGCCTCGATCCGCTCGGCGACCTCGGACTCGGTGCCGATGAGCGCGGCGTCCTCCGGCCCGGCCCAGCCCTCCCGATCGAGCATCGCGCGGTAGGAGGGCAGCTTGCCGTAGACCGCGAACTCCTCCGCGGCCTGCGCGCGGGCGGCGCCGGCGTCGTCGGTGACGCAGACCGGCAGCGCCGTGACGACCTCGACCGGCCGGTCGCCCGCCGCCTCCTCGAGTACCGGGCGGACGTGCCCGGCGACCGTGCGCGGCCCGGTCATCCAGGTGACGGTGCCCGCCGCGCGCCGCCCGGCGAGCTTCAACATCTGCGGGCCGAGCGCGGCGAGGTACACCGGCGGGGCCGGCGCCCCGGGGATCTGCACCGCACCGCGGGTGGAGGTGAACTCGCCGGTGGCGTCGGCCTGCTCACCGGCGAGCAGCGGGAGCAGCCCGTCGAGGAACTCCGACATCCGTCGCACCGGCCGATCCCACGGCACCCCCCACACGTGCTCGGAGACCACCTGGTGGCTCAGGCCGATGCCGAGCAGCAGGCGGCCACCCGCGATCAGGTTGGCGGTCAGCGCGCGCTGTGCCAGCAGCATCGGGTGCTGGACCTGGATCGGCAGCACGCCGGTGGCGAACTCGATCCCGTCCACCTCGCGGGCCGCCACGGCCATGGTCATCAGCAGGTCGGGTTCGTGCGCCAGTTGGGCCGTCCACAGGCGGGTGAAGCCCTCGTCGCGCAGGCGCCGGGCGTGCTCGACGTACCGGTCGACCGGGGACCGGCCGCCCCCGTCGCCGAGGAACCCGAAGACGTTGATCCGCATGCCCTCACCCTGCCACCGGTGCACCGAGCAACCGCGCGGTTTCGCGCACGAGCTCGGCGAACTCGGCCGGGTGGCTGAGGTGCGGTGCGTGCCCCGCGCCCTCCACCACGTGGCGGCGGGCCCGGGGGAGCGCGTCGGCGACGATCCGGGCCACCGGTTCGTAGGTGGGCAGGCTCGCGCTGCCGTGGCTGATCACGATCGGGTTCGGGTAGTCGGCGAGCAGCTCCGGGCGCACGGCGAGCCGGTCGGGGTCGCGGGACTGGTCGAGCCAGGTGTCGGCGTGCGCGACGCACGACCGGCGGATCTCGTCGGTGAACAGCCCCTCCCAGGTGCCCGGGCCGAACGCGGCGTTGTCGACGAAGTGCTGCACGCCCGCGGCCACGTCGCCCGCGGTGATCATGGCCGCGGCCCGGCGCATGTGCTCGGCCGCCTCGGCGGCGAGCGCGCTGGTGGCGGGGTCGTCGGCCAGCAGCGTGAACAGTGGCGGCTCGTGCACGAGCAGGCCCGCGCTGAGCCCCGGGTGGTGGGCGCCGAGGAGCAGCGTGGTGCTCGAGCCGTAGGAGTGGCCGACGACGAGGGGCTTGTCGCCGCCGACCGCCTCGATCACGCCGGCGAGGTCGTCGACATCCTCGCCGATGCGGCCCTGCCCGGGCGGGCAGGTGCTCGCGCCGTGGCCGCGGCGGTCGTAGGTGACGACCCGGAAGTCCGCGGCGAGGCGGGACACGATCCGGTCCCAGACGCGGTGGTCGTCGAGCGAGCCGTGCACCAGCACGACGGTCGGCCCGTCGCCGGTGATCCAGGTGGCGAGCTCGACCCCGTTGGTGCTGACGACCCGGTGCTCGGGGGCGTGCGTGCTCGTCGCGCGTGCGGTCATGCGGTCTCCTCCCACCCGGCGAGGCGCCCTCGCCCCGCCGCCGGGCAGGAGTCTCGGCCGCCGCGGCGGCGACCGCCAGGAGCACCGTGCACAGTTGCGGGCCGCGGGCGTGGGCACTGTGCTGATTCGGCAGGTTGCACAAGCGCGGTGGTCCGAGCTGTGCACAGTCGAGCTGGATCATCCCGGGGCCGCGTGCCAGGGTCCGTATGACCCCGATCACCCTCCGGCGCGACGTCCCGTCCGCGCCGGCTCGACGCGCACCCCTCGCCCCCGGAGGTGGGACTTGTCGCTCTCCCCTGCGCACTGGCTGTACCTGGCCGGCATCGCCTTGTTGATCCTGCTCGTGGTGTTCCGCAAGAACGTGGTCGGTCCGGCGATCGCCGCGACGTTCTGCGTGGCGTTCGCCCTCACCGGCGACGCCGCCACCGCGGTCAGCGCCGTCTTCCGCGCCGCGATCGCGTCGACGACGGAGCTGCTGACGATCTTCCTGATCATCGCGGTCATGACGGCGCTCATCCAGGCGCTGCGCGCGACCGGTGCCGAGGAGCGCATGGTCGGCCCGTTCGAGCGCCTGATGCGCAGCGGCCCGACCGCGTACGTCGTGCTGGCGGTGATCACGCTGCTGCTGTCGCTGGTGTTCTGGCCGACGCCGGTGCTGCCGCTGCTCGCGGCGATCCTGATCCCCGCGGCACTGCGGGTCGGGCTGAGCCCGATGGGCGCGGCCGTCGCCATCGCGATCTCGGGCCAGGGCATCGCGCTCGCGTCCGACTACGTCCTCGGGGTGGCGCCGAGCCTGTCCGCGGAGGGCGCGGGTGTGCCGGCGAACCTCATCGCGGACCGGGCGATGGTGATCGCGCTGATCGTGGGGACGGTCGCGCTCGTCGCGGCCTGGTTCCTGACGGTGCGGCGCACCATCGGCGCGCAAGCGCAGCCGGCGCCCCTGCACGCGGTGGCGGTGGCCGCGGGCGGCGGCGGGACCGGTGGGGCCGTCGGCCCCGACGAGCGGGAGGCGGCGGACCGGGAGCTCGACATGGGCGGCACCGGGCCGCGCATCGAGGTGGGCCCGCGGCGGGCCCGGCTGCTCGGGCTGTCGGTGCCCGTGGTCTTCGGGGCGCTGCTCCTGATCATCCTGCTCGGCCGGTTCACCCCGCTCGTCCCGCCGCTCGACGACGGCGCGGCCGCGCCGCTCGTGGGCGGCGCCGCGGGGCTGCTGCTCGTCGTGATCAGCGCGCTGTCCGGCGGGCCGAACTGGCTGGAGCGCGCCTCCGGCCACTTCGTGCACGGCGTCTCGTTCGCCTTCCGGATCATGGGGATGGTCATCCCCATCGCCGGCTTCATCTACCTCGGCCTGGGCAGCTTCTCCGGCGGGATCCTCGGGCTCGACGACGACGCCGCGGGCCCGGACCTGCTGCTCGACGTGGTCAAGCAGGTCGAGGGCTGGATCCCGAGCAACGGGTTCGCCGCGCTGTTCACGATGCTCCTGATCGGCATGGTGCTCGGGCTCGACGGCAACGGCTGGCCCGCCCTGCCGTTCACGGGCACGCTCGCCGCCGGGATCAGCGGCGGGTCCGGGATCGACGCGGCGACGCTCGCGGCGGTGGCCCAGAACGCCTCGACCTGGGTCGGCGGCGGCACGCTCGTGATCTGGTCGACGCTGATCGCGGTCGCGGGGATCACCGGCGTGCCGGTGGTCGACCTCGCCCGCAAGCTCTTCCTGCCGGTGGTCGGCGGCCTCGTCGTCGCGACCACGGCGGCCGGATTCCTCTGGTAGCCGGCCCGAGCCGGCCCCGCCCTCACGGGGGCGGGGCCAGCTCGGCGTCCAGGCTGTCGTTGACCTGCACCAGGTTGTCGATGTGGTGGGCGAGCCACACCATGAACTGCGTCTCGGCCGACCGCACCTCCAGCCCGAGCGCGCGGGAGGCCCGGTCCAGCTTGTAGAGCATGGTGTTGCGGTGCAGGCCAAGGCGGCGGGCCGCGGCGTTGAGGTTGCCCGACTCGGCGATGTAGGCGAGCACCACGCTCTCCAGGCTGCGCGCGTGGCCGTCGGCCTTGCGCAGCGGCTCGAGCACGTCGCGGGCGAACGTCCGGCCGTTCTCGCTGTCGGCGAGGTCGGCGAGGGCGACGAAGATGCGCAACTCGTCGTAGCCCGCGATCGGCGGGAGGTCGACCTTGCGCCCGAGCGCGAGCGCGGTGCGCGCCTCCCGGTAGCTGGTCGCGACGCCGCGGGCGCCGGTGCCCACCCGGCCGAACGCCAGGTTCACCTCGGTGGCGGTGCGCTCGCGGATCAGCCTGCGCAGGTTCCCCGCGAAGCTGCGCACGAGCTCCAGCTCGCCCAGCGCGTCGTGGGCGGGCCCGGTGGGCGGCACCGGGCGGACGACGACGAGGTTGCCGCCGATGTGGGTGGCGAGCGTCGCGCTGCCGGGCAGCGGGTCGAGCTTCTCCGCGGCCCACGCGAGCGAGGTGGAGCGGCGGCGGGCGCGTTCGTCGTCGGTGTCGGGCGGGTTCATCGCCGCGACGCACACCGCGTAGCGGCCGTCGGGGTGGAAGCCGTGGTGGCGAGCCCGGGCGAGCAGCTGCTGGCCGTCCTCGAAGCGGCCGTGCACCAGCCCGACGACGAAGTCGCCGCGCGCCCGCTCCTCCGCCTCGGTCATCGACCGGATGCGCAGCATCTCCGAGCCGACGAGCACCGCCCCCTCCGAGGCGACGATGCGGCGCTGGGCGCGGTCGTGCGGGTCGCCGCCTGGGGGTTCGAGCACGGCCGCGAGCCCGGTGATCTCCCCGCCGTACACCACGGGGGCGACGATCGGGGTGCAGGTCGTGCCGCCGTGCGTGATCGGGTCGAGCACCTCGACGCCGGGGGTGTCGCCGCGCTCGCCCTTGACCAGCGTCTCGAGGTGGTGGGCGAGCACGTCGGCGACCACGCCCGGGTCGGGCTTCGCGCCGGCCGACATCGTGGCCGACGTCGCTTCGTAGGCCAGCACCGCCCCGTCCAGGTCGACCACCATCACCGGGGACTCGCTCATCCGGGCCATCGCGTAGGCCAGCGGCGGGATGCCCGCGCCGCGGGCCAGTATCTCGCCGAGCGACCGGTGCACCCGGTCGCTGTACTGCAGCACGTGCGTGGTCTGGGCCAGCACCTTCGTGGCGATGAGCTGGCTCACGGTCCGGTAGTCGGCGGTCGGCGGCAGCAGGGCGAGGGGGAGCGCGGTCTCGTCGGCGGCGCGGCGCGCCTCGGGGAAGGCGAACGGCAGCTCGCTCGGGGTGGCGACGTCGCCCGGCTCGGTGCGGACCAGCACGGCCACCCCGCCGCGGGAGGCGACCCTGCGGATCGTGTCGCCCCCTTCGGGGCCGCGCACCTGGGCGGCATGGGCGTGCACGACGATCCCGCCGTGCGCGGGGTCCGGCCCGTCGGCGCACCCGTCGAACTCCGACAGCGGCAGGCACCAGTGCACCGCGCGGCCCACCCCGGCCAGCCCGGCGACGAGGGTGTTGCGCAGGAGCGGCTCGGCGAGCAGCGCCCCCACGTCGATCCCGTCGTCGATCGGCTGGTTCACGCGCTGTGCCATGTGCCCACATCCCGGTGCCTGAAGGGTGCAACTCGTCCAGTGCCCGACATGGTGACGCCCGCACAGAATCGCGGCTAGCCGTCACTTTCCACAATCGTCCGGGAGTTCTTTCGTGCACTCCGCACCAGCCGCCCCCGTGACGGGGGGCGAATCCGTGGATCCGGCGTCCCCCGGAACCGTCGTCGCCCGGTTCCGGGACGCGACCGCCGAGGACGCGCTCGCCGCCGTGCGGGCGGCCGCGACGGCCGCCGGGCCGTGGGCGGCGCTGCCCGCGGCGCGCCGGGCCACCGCGCTGACCGCCGTCGCCGACCTCATCGAGCAGCGGGTCGACGAGATCGCCACCCTGATCACCCGCGAGGAGGGCAAGCCGCTCGGCGCCGCCCGCGGCGAGGCCGGGAAGTCGGCCGAGCAGTTCCGCCTCGCCGCGCAGCTCGCCTACCTGGTCGAGGGCGCGACCTACCCGCAGGAGGCGGCCGCGACCTTCGCCTACACCCTGCGCAGCCCGCTCGGGGTGGTCGTGGCCGTCACCCCGTGGAACTTCCCGCTCTCGCTCGCCGCCCGCAAGATCGCGCCAGCGCTGGCTGCGGGCAACGCGGTGGTGTTCAAGCCGTCGCCGGTGACGGCGGGGGTGGGGGCGTGGCTCGCCGGGGTCGCGGCCGAGGCCGGGGTCCCGGACGGCGTGCTGCAGCTCGTGCAGGGCCAGGACCCGGCGGCGATGCGCGCGCTGGTGGCCGCGCCCGAGGTGGCCGCGATCAGTTTCACCGGCTCCGACGCCGTGGGGGCCGTGCTGCGCCGCGAGGCCACCCCGCGGGCCCGGCTGCAGCTGGAGCTGGGCGGGCACAACGCCGCCGTGGTCTGCGCCGACGCCGACCTCGACGCGGCTGCCGCGAAGGTCGCGGGCGGGGCGTTCGACCTCACCGGCCAGGCCTGCACGTCGACCGACCGCGTGCTCGTCGCGGCGGCGGTCGCCGACGAGTTCACCGAGCGGCTCGCGGAGAAGGTCCGCGCGCTGCGCGTCGGGCCGGGCGACCGGGCGGGCGTGACGACCGGCCCGGTGGCGACGGCGGCCCAGCACGAGCGGCTGACCGGCCTCAAGGAGTCGGCGGTCGCGGCCGGGGCCCGGGTCGTGGCCGAGGGATCGCTCGACGACGACCGCGACCCCGCCGGCTGGTGGGTGGTGCCCACCCTGTTCGCCGACGTCCCCGACGGGCACCCGCTCGTCGCCGGCGAGGTGTTCGGCCCCTACCTCACGGTGGTGCCGGTCGACTCGGTCGAGGAGGCCCTCGCCGTCGTCAACGCCTCCTCGCACGGCCTCGTGACCGCCGTCCACACCCGCGAGCTCGCGGTGGCGCACCGGTTCGCCCAGCGGGCGACCTGCGGCATCGTCAAGATCAACGACCGGACGACCGGCAACGGCGTCGCGCCGCCGTTCGGCGGGTGGAAGGCCTCCAGCGGGGGCGCGTTCCCGGAGGGCGGGCGGCAGGCCCTCGACTTCGTCACCGACACCAAGACCGTCTACCTGCACTACGGGGAGAGCTGAATGCACACGATCCACCGCCTGACCCTCGAGGACGCCCTCGTGCTCCTGCGCGCCGCCGAGGAGGAGGCCACCCGCATCGGGGTGAAGCAGACGATCTGCATCTGCGACGAGGGCGGGCACCCGATCGCGCTGCACCGCATGACCGGCGCGCGGCTCACCGGCGTCGAGATCGCGATCGCGAAGGCGTTCACCGCCGCGGGGCACCAGCGCGCCACCCACCTGTTCAACGAGCCGCCGAACGGGCCCGCGCTGCCGGGCAACGAGGCGTTCGGCATCCAGCACATGCACCCCGGCAAGTTCACGGTGTTCGTCGGGGGCTTCCCGATCGTCTACCGCGACCAGGTCGTCGGTGGGATCGGGGTGAGCGGCGGCAACGGCGAGCAGGACAAGGCGGTCGGCGGCGCCGCGCTGGCCGCGTTCGAGGCGCACGTCGCCGCCGCGGTCGGGGCCTGATCCCGCCGGCGTCGCAGCACGGCCACCTTCATGCAGCGTGCTTGCGTGAAGGTGGCCATGCTGCAACCGGGGCCGCCGCCTCCGGGTTGCGCCCCAGGAACGCCACCCCCAGGGCGAGCAGCGCCACCGCACCGTTGATCACCGCCACGGTGGCGTGCCCGCCCCCGCCGTCGAGGACCACGGCGACCGTGGCCCCACCCAACGCGGCGCCGACGAACCGCAGCATGTTGAACAGCCCGAGGCCGGCCCCGCCGGTGCCCCGTGAGGCCCCCGCGGTCGCCGGGGTCTGGGTGAACGCGATGCCCACCCCGATGGCGGTGACCGCCGCGACGAGCGGCACCCCCGCGCCGTGCCCGCCCGCGATCAGCGCGGCGAGGCCCAGCTCGGCGAGCCCGAGCGCGAGCAGGCCCAACCGCAGCGCCCGCCGCGGGCTCCACCGCTCGGTGAGGAGCCCGGCGAGCGGGGCGAGCAGCGTCATCGCGAGCGGCAGCGCCACCACCACGAGCCCGGCCACCGCGGCCGACGTCCCCGCCTGCGCGGTGAGGTGGAGCGGCACCGTCACGAGCGTCGCGGTGAGGCAGAACATCTGGCAGAGCGCCGCGACCGACGACCGGGCGAATCGCGGCTCGACCAGCAGGGAGGGCGGGATGAACGGATCGGCCCTGCGCCGCTCGACCAGCACGAACGCCACCAGCCCGAGCACACCGGCTGCGGCCGCCGCCCACACCAGGGGCGAGGTGGCCCCCAGCGTCGGCACCGCGGACGCGGCGACGAGCAGCAGGCCCGCGCCGGTGGTGAGCGTCAGCACCCCGGCCCGGTCGAGCCGGGTCGGGCGCGGCGGCGTCCTCGTCACCCATCGCAGCCCGCCCGCGAACGCGACCACGGCGAACGGGATGATCACCGCGAAGACCGCGCGCCAGCCGAGCGCGTCGGTGACCAGGCCGCCGACCGTCGGCCCCGCGGCCTGCCCGGCCCCGTTGGCCGCGGCCCACCACGACACCGCGCGGCCCCTCCGGGCCGGGCCCGCGGCGCTGGTGAGCAGCGCGAGCACGGTGGGCAGCACCAGCGCCCCGCCCACGCCCTGGACGGCCCGGAACGCGACGAGCACCGCGAGGTTCGGCGAGAGCGCTGCGCCCGCCGCCCCGAACGCGACCACCGCCATCGACACCAGGAACAGCCGCCGCCTGCCGAACCGGTCGCCCAGCCAGCCGCCGATCGGCAGCATGAGCGCGCACAGCACGTTGAACGCGACCACCACGAGCGCGCCACCGGCGATCGGCGCGTCCAGGTCGGCGACGATCGTGGCGAGCGGGACGTTGACCAGCGTGTTCGCGATCGTGCTCGCGAACGTCCCGACGACGAGCGGGGTCGCGACGAGCCCGAGCCTCGTCCCGCCCATCAGCGCCCCGACCCGGGTGCGCCCGGGTGGACGGAGGCGGTGAGCTCGACCTCGACCGGCGCCCCGCCGGGTAGCCGCCAGACCCCGACCGCGGTGCGCGCGGGCAGGCCGCCGGCGCCGACGTGGCGGGCGAGCTCGGCGGACGCGCCGTCGGCGACCGCGGAGAGCGCGGTGAACCCCGCCGAGCAGGCGACGTAGACGGTCATCCGCACCAGGCGGCGGACCCGGTCGATCCCGCCCGCCGCCGCGGCGATCGCGGAGAGCGCGTTGGCGGCGGCGAGGCCCGCCGCGGCGGCGGCCTCCTCGAGCGCGACATCGGCGCCCACCACGCCGCGCACGACCAGCTCGCCGTCGCGGCGCGGGGTCATCCCGGCGCTGTGGGCGATCCCGTCGACGACGACGGCCGGGACGTAGCTGCCCTGCGGCCGGGGCGCCGGCGGCAGGACCGGGGTGGCCGGCTCAGACACCGAGGGCCACCCCCTCCTGGCGCGGGTCGGACCCACCGACCAGGCAGCCCAGCTCGTGGTCGAGCGAGATCACCTGGGCGCTGCCGCCCCCGCTCCACGGCCCGCCGACGACCACCGGGTGGCCGAGGTCGCGCAAACCGTTCAGGGTGGCGGGCCCGAGGCGGTCCTCGCAGCGCAGCTCGGGCGTCGCGCCGAGGTCGCCCGCGTCGCTGCCCGGGAAGACGCTGAACCGCGGCGCGGACACGGCCTCCTGGGCGTCGGCGCCGTGGTCGAGCAGGTGGGAGATCAGCTGGGCGTTCCACTGGACCTGCCCGTCGCCGCCCGGGGTGCCGCCGACGTGCAGCAGCCGCCCGGCGTCGTCGGTGACCAGCCACGCGTTGAGCGTGTGCAGCGGCAGCCGGCGCGGGCGCACCTCGTTGGGGTGCCCCGGGATCAGGTACGCGCCGCGGCCGAGCCGGTTGCCCAGCAGCACGCCCGTGCCCGGGACGGTCGTGCACGCCCCGAACGTGAACGCCAGTGAGTGGATCAGGCTGACCGCGCGGCCCTCGGCGTCGACGGCGACCATCGACGTCGTGTCGCCCCGCGGGTCGCCGCCGACCGCGACGGGCAGGTCGTTCTCCCGGATCCGGCGGCGCGCCTCGGCCACCCGCTCGGGCCGGGAGCCCTGCCGCCAGGCGTCGGTGTCGCTGCCGACGGCGGCGACGCGGTCGGCGAACGCGATGCGGGCGGCGCCGGCGAGCCAGTGCACGGCCTGCGTCCCGAGCGGCGGGAGGCCGGCGAGTGCCCCGTCGCACACCGCGAGCTGGTCCAGAACCATCCAGCCCGGGCTCGGCGGCGGGGTCTGGTGCACCTCGTAGCCCCGGTAGCGGCCGCGCAGCGCGGGCTCGACGCGGGCGGTGCCCGCCGCGGCCCACTCCTCGCCGGAGAACGGTGCGCCGCGCCGGCGCAGGTCGTCCACCGCCCGCTCGGCGAGCCCGCCGGTGTAGAGGTCGGCGGGGTCGCGGGCGAGCCACGCGATCGTCTCCGCGAGCAGGGGCTGCGGTATCCGCTCGCCGACCCGAGGTGGCGCGCCGTCGCGCAGCAGGGTGGCGGCGGCATCCGGGTCGGCCCGCAGCGCGTCGCGGAGGCTCGCGATGTCGGCGCGGGTCTTCGCGGTGCACGGCAGCCCGGTGCGGGCGAGGCGCACGGCGGGGTCCCACAGCTCGTCGAGCCCGCGGGTCGCGCCCGCCGCGTGCAGGGCGGCGAGCGCGGCGACCGCGCCCGGCGCGGCCACCGACAGCGGGCCGATCCGGGGGATCGCGCGCAGGCCGCGGGACGCGTAGAACCCGGGCGTGCCGCCGTCGGGGCCGAACCCGCTGCCGCTGATCGAGACGACCGTGCCGTCCGGCCGGCGGACCAGCGCGAACGCGTCGCCGCCGATGCCGCACTGACCGGGCAGCGCGAGCCAGGACACCGCCGCCATCGCCAGCGCCGCGTCGATCGCGTTGCCGCCGCGCGCGAGCACGTCGACGCCCGCCTGGCTGATCACCGGATGGCTCGCCGAGACCATGGCCTGCGCCGCCAACGCCGCGGGGCGCGGGGCGGCCGGGAACGCGCGCGCGAGATCGACCGGGGTGCTCACATCTGCACGATGCAGGCGGCCACCCGGCCGCGACAGGGGCACTTTGCCCAATCCGCGGCCCGCGACGTGTGCACATTGCCGTCACAGCACAGTGCACAAACAGAAACAAGGGCCATGTGCACTGTACTTCTAGCTACTGTCCGCCCTGGTCATGGACTGTGGCGCCCGACACTTCGACGCCGCGCAGACCGCGGCTGGAAGGAGGCCGGGGTGGCACTCGTCGCCGCACATTGGGTCTATCTCGCAGGTGTCCTTGTGATCATCGGGGTCACCGTTGCCCGGAAGAACGTCGTGGTCCCGGCGCTGGTCGCCACGATCCTCACCGCGTGGGTGATGACCGGCAGCGCCGTCACCGGGATCCAGGCGGTGTTCAACGCCAGCCTCACGGCGGCATCCGAGCTGTTCACGATCTTCCTCATCATCGCGCTGGTCACGGCCCTGCTCGGGGCGCTGCGGGCCATGCGCGCCGACCAGCGCATGGTCACGCCGTTCCAGCGGGTCATGCGCGGTGGCTGGTCGTCCTACGCCGTGCTCGCCGTGGTGACGTACCTGATCAGCCTGTTCTTCTGGCCGACGCCGGCCGTGCCGCTGATCGGCGCGATCCTCGTGCCCGCGGCGATCCGGGCCGGGCTGCCCGCGATGGGTGCGGCGATGGCGATCGCGATCGCAGGCCAGGGGATGGCGCTGTCCAGCGACTACGTCATGCAGGTCGCGCCCGGGCTCTCGGCGACGGCCGCGGGCGTGTCGACCGCCGCAGTCGCCGACACGGCGCTGGTGCTGTCGCTGATCACCGGTGCGGTCGCCCTCGTGCTCACCGGGGTGGTGCTGCGCAGGCAGATGCGCGCACCGGACGACGCGAACCTCGTGGAGTGGGAGAACGGGGTGATCGCGGCCGGGCGGCCGGTGGAGCGCACCACCCGGTGGATGGCTGCGATCACCACCCGGCTGGGTCTCGCCAAGGCCCGCGCCCGGGCCGACGCGGAGGAGGCGACCGCGGAGCCGCTCGCCGTCGTCGAGGAACGCGTCCCGGTCGCGGCCGGGGTCGGGGCGGGCGGGGGAGGCGGGGAACCGCCCGTGCAGCGCCCGACCGGCGGCGGCACCGGCGCGAGCGGCGGCGCCGACAGCGTCGACGACCCCGACGACGGGGCAGCGCCGCTGGACGCGCGCACCGAGCGGGTGTCCAAGGCGTTCGCCGTCGGCGTCCCGGTCGCGTTCGCCCTGATGGTCGCGTACATGGCGCTGGGCAAGTTCACCACGCTCGTGCCCGACGTGGCGGGCGGCAGCGCCGCCGCGCTGGTCGGCGGGGTGGCCGCCGTGCTGGTGGTCATCGCGGTCCTGGCGCTCGACGGCCCGACGAAGGCGCTGACCACCTGCGGCGAGCACATCGTCGACGGGCTGGTCTTCGCGTTCCGCGCGATGGGCGTGGTGCTGCCGATCGCCGGCTTCTTCTTCCTCGGCAACGCCGAGTTCGCCGGGCGGATCCTCGGGTTCGAGGACGAGCACGCCGTGCCGGGCCTGCTCGTGGACCTCGTGCAGGCCGGTGAGCAGTTCATCCCCGGCAACCCGGTGGTGATGTGCTTCGGCGTGCTGCTCGTCGGCATGGCGGCGGGCCTCGAGGGGTCCGGCTTCTCGGGCCTCCCGCTGACCGGCTCGCTGTCCGGCGCGTTCGGCTCGACCGTCGGCGTCGATCCGGCGACGCTCGCCGCCGTCGGGCAGATGGGTTCGGTGTGGGCGGGTGGCGGCGTGCTGGTGGCGTGGTCGTCGCTGCTGGTCGTCGCCGGCGTGACCCGCGTGCCGGTCATCGACCTCGCGCGCAAGTGCTTCGTGCCCGTCGTCGCCGGGCTCGTGATCTCCACGCTGTGCGCGGCGCTCGTGCTCTGACGCCGCGCCCCGTCCGCACCGCAGCACCCTGCACGTGTCCAGTGCAGGGTGCTGCAACATTTCGGCGATCCTTGTGCAGCTTCACCGAACTCTGCGGCGCGCGTCGTCCATACCGTTCTCGGTGTCAGCCCTCCCTCCAGCCTCAGGAGAGACACCGATGACGCTCACCGCCGACAGCTCGACGAACACCCTCCTGTCCCGTGACGAGTTCCGCGCGGCGCTGCAGAACGCGATCAAGGGGCGGGAGGCCAAGGACGCCTCCTTCTCCACCGCGTGGGCCGAGGGCAAGCTCACCCGGGAGCACTTCGCCCGGTGGGCCGAGAACCACTACCACTACGTCGGCCCCTTCGCCGACTACCTCGGCTACATCTACGGCAACACCCCGGACCAGTACACCGAGGCCAAGGACTTCACCCTCCAGAACATGTACGAGGAGGAGCTGGCCGACATCCGCCACACCGACCTCCTCATCCGCTTCGGCGAGGCGTGCGGCACCACCCGCGAGCGCATCGAGGACCCGAACAACATGAACCCGGTGACCCGGGGCCTGCAGTCGTGGTGCTACGCGGTGGCGATGCGCGAGCACTTCGTGGTGGCCACCGCGGCGCTCGTGGTGGGCCTGGAGTCGCAGGTGCCGAGCATCTACAAGAAGCAGATCGTGCCGCTGCGCGAGGTCTACGGCTTCTCCGAGGACGAGATCGAGTTCTTCGACCTGCACATCACCTCCGACGAGGTTCACGGCGAGCGCGGCTACCAGATCGTGCTCGACCACGCCGACACCCCGGAGCTGCAGCAGCGCTGCCTCGACTTCGTCCGGTGGGGTGCGGAGATGCGCTACGCCTACACGCGGGCGCTGTACGACACCTACGTCGCCCCGACCCTGACCGACGCCGCCTGAGTCCGCCCCGCACGGAGCCACCACGGCGCACGGAGGAGGAGGGGACGTGATCCCGGAGACGGCCACCGCCGAGTGGGTCGCGGTGGCTCCGCTCGCGGAGCTGCAGCGCCGCAAGAAGAAGCAGGTCGACGTGGCGGGGACGGCGGTCGCGCTGTTCCTCGTCGGTGACCGCGTGTTCGCCTTCGCCGACGCCTGCGTCCACAAGGGACGCTCGCTCGCGCGCGGCATGGTGTGGAAGGGCAGGGTGGTCTGCCCCGGGCACCAGTGGATGTTCGACCCCGAGACCGGCCGGGCGGACGGGCAGGAGGACTGCCAGCCCGTGCACGACGTGCGCGTCGTCGACGGCGTGATCCACGTCGACCCCCGCCCGCGCCGCGTCCGAAACCCAGATCCCCAGGAGCGAACGTGACCCCGACCCCCGCCACGCTCGTCGCGGTCGGCGCCGGGCAGGCCACGGCGACCGCCGTGCGGCTGCTGCGCCGCCGCGGCTTCGACGGCCGCCTGGTGGTGCTCGGCGACGAGCCGCACGCCCCCTACCAGCGGCCGCCGCTGTCGAAGGAGTACCTGCGCGGCGAGGCCGACCGCGACGACGTGACCGTGCTCGACCCCGCGTGGTGTGAGAGCAACGACGTCGACCTGCGCCTCGGGACGCGGGCCGAGCGGATCTCCTCCGACGGGGGCGCCCACCGGGTGCACCTCGCCGGCGGCGAGGAGCTGCGCGCCGACGCCGTCCTGCTCGCCACCGGGGTCCGCGCCCGGAGGCTGCCCGGCGTGGCCGGCGACCGCGTGGTGTACCTGCGCACCGTCGACGACGCCGACCGGCTCCGCGCGCTGCTGCCCAGCGCCGAACGGGTGGCGATCATCGGCGCCGGGTTGATCGGCTCCGAGGTCGCGGCGTCGGCGCGCGACCTGGGTGTCCAGGTCGCCTGCCTCGAGCTCGCGCCCCTGCCGCTGCTCGGGCAGCTCGGGCCGCGGATGGCCCGTGTCTACGCCGAGATGCACCGCGAGAACGGGGTGGACCTGCGACTCGCCCAGCACGTCGAAGCGGTCACCGAGACCCCGTCCGGTGTCGTCGTGCGGACCGCGGACGGGGCGGTGGAGGCCGACCTGCTCGTCGTCGCCGTGGGGGCGGTCCCCAACGACGAGCTCGCCCGCGCGTCCGGGCTGCCGGTCGACCCGGAGGCGGGCGGCGTCCTCGTCGACGCCGAGTGCCGCACGGCCGCCGAGGGCGTGTTCGCCGCCGGCGACATCGCGAGCCGCTTCGACCCCGCCGCCGGGCGGCACGTGCGCGTCGAACACTCCGACAACGCCACCCGCCAGGGGACGGCGGTGGCCCGCGCCCTGCTCGGGCAGAGCGTGCCCGCCCCCGAGCCGTCCTGGTTCTGGTCGGACCAGTACGAGTACGGCCTGCAGTTCGTCGGCGCCCCGCGGCCGGACGCCGAGGTCGTCGTCCGCGGCAGCGTGGACGACCGCGACTTCGCCGCCTTCTACGTCGCCGACGGGCGGATCCACGCCGCGTTCGCCGTGGACCGCGGCGGCGACGTCACCGCCGCGCGCGAGCTCATCGCGCGGGGCATCCCCGTCCCGGAGGCCGCGCTCGCCGACGAGGACATCGACCTGCTGGACCTCCTCGACGCCGTCGAGGCCTGACACCGGGAGACGACATGGAGTTCCACGACATCGCGCGGTCGGGCCAGGTCCCGGAGGGCGTCGTCCGCCGCATGTTCGTCGGGGAGGTCGAGATCGCCGTCGCCCGCCACGACGGCACCGTCTACGCCACCTCCAACTACTGCACCCACCTGGACTGCCTGCTCTCCAGCGGGAAGGTCACCGAGGAGGGGCTGCTGTGCTCCTGCCACGGCAGCGTCTTCGACTACGAGACCGGCGAGCCGCTCTCCCCGCCGGCGACGCGGCCCGTCCCGGTCTTCCCGGTGCGGGAGGAGAACGGCCGGATCCTGGTGGGCATCGACGAGAAGCTGGCCAAGGCCGCCCTGCAGCGGCGGGCCGCCCGGTCGCGACGGAGCAAGCCCGCCTGAACGGTCAACCCGCCGGCCGCTGGAACCCAGCACCGCGACCGGGCCTCGAAGCCGACCGGCTGACGAGGCCCGGCTCGTGGGTCGTCAGGGTTTTCCCGGCAGGGAGATGGAGGTGTCCCGCCCGGACTGGATGCTCATCCCGTCCCGTACCGTCGCGGTCTGCGTGACGGACTCGGCGACGAGCGGCGCCCCGGACGGTTGCGAGGCGACGAGTTCGCGCACGGCTCGGACGAGTTCCGGGTCCGCACGGAGGAGCGCGCGCAACGTTCCACGCCACTCGGCCTCGACCTCCGTGGCGCGGCGCTCGCGGTCGGGCGGATCGGCGGTGGCGAGTGCCTGTGCGGACTCCTCGAGTTGCCCGCCCACAGCGAGCTCCTGCCCCGCATCGCCACGGCCCAGAAGGCGCGACCAGCGGTCCCGGACCACCCGCCACGTCGCGGTGCCCATCGCCCTGACGATCAGCCCGGCCGCAGCGGACGCGACGGCGCGGATGATGTCTTCGTCCATGCCTGGTTCTCCTTCGAGGTCAGATGCCGTCGACCCGGTCGGGCGGCGGAATGAGCGGGCCATCGGGCGGTGAGTCGGCGTGCCCGTTCGAGCGGACGAGCTCCGCGGGCGCGGCTTCCGGGAGGGGGCGACCGGTGAGCTCGCGGAACAACGCGTCTGCGAAGCTGCGGCGGTCGACCGGAGCGCGCTTGCCGTCGTCGGTTTCGAGCCACTTCTGCACCTGCGCGGTGAGGCGCTCGATCCGGGTGTTGCGCTCCTGGAACGCCCGGTCCGCCGCGTCCTTCGCGGAGATCTCCTCGCGTGCGAGTGCGGTGGCATCGGCTCGTTCAGGCGTCTTCAGCAGCTCCTCGGCGTGCTTGACCCGCTGCAGCTCCGTTCGATGGGACCACTCGGTCTTCCGCAGCTCCGCGTAGTGCTCCCGCAGCGCGTGCGGCGGACAGACGTGCGCTCCGTCGAACTCGATGTGCATGCCCGGCACTTCGGGGGGCTTGCGCCGGTAGGCGCGGCCGATGTCGTCGGTCACGACCCTGCGGGCCTCGCTGATGTTCTCGATGTCGAACCTGTGTTGGAGTCCGATCAGCTGCTCGTCGAGCCGAAGGAGGGTGTCCAGCTCAGCCTGCAGATCGGTGAGCCCATGCGCGGCGACGATGTCCGGCCGCGCAACCCGGCACCGGAACACGGCGCGGAGGAGGAAATCGTCGGCCGGATCCTTCGAGGGAATCCAGGTGGTCGCGATGATCCGGCGTTCGCGGGTGTTGACCACGCTCACCGCGTTCGCCCGGGTGAACTCCGGCTCACCGCCGTGCGGGTGCTCGGCGTGCGGCCACAGCCGATACCGGCCGTCGACGCCGAAGACGTACACACATCCGGGCGGGAGCGTGGGCAGTTGCGCGGGGTCCCGCCACGGGCGGAACCAGCGGCGTTCGGGGCGGAGCAGCGGCCGCTCGTCCACGACCGGGAAGGGGTCGGCGTTCATACGGATACCTCGTCGCCTACTGAACTGTGCTCGGTCGATGTGGCGGTCCAGGCTGGGATCGCCAGGTCGCGGCAGAGCCATCGCCATTCGGGTGGGCTGAGGTGCTGCCGCACCACGTCACCGAAGGCGGCGAACTCGTCGGCTCCTGCGGGCCCGAGGGCATCGTGGGTCGAGCGCAGCAGGTCCAGGCCATCGCCTCGGTGCGGCCAGCTGCGCAGCACCTCAGCCCAGAGCCGCCCGAGGTGCGCGACGTGCTCGGGAAGGTGGCGCAGGACGTGCAGCGTGACGTTGCTGCCGTCGGCGAGCGGGGCCGACAGGATCGTCCAGACCGCTTCGATCGCTTGGTCGAGACGCTTGTTCGCATAGGCCTGGTGCTGCAGCTGCTGCTCGAGTTGCCACGCGACGATCGAGAGCACGCGACGGATCTGGGCTCTGTCCCGCGCAGCCGGCCAGAGCATCGCGGCGAACTGACGACGGGCGGAGCGTGCGACCACGGGACTGCCGAAACAGAGGTACCAGAGGTGGCTCACCGCCTCGGCCGGGAAGACGCTGCTCAATGCCTGCCCGAAAGCCATCGCAGCGACGATGCGCAGTCGAGGAGTGCCCCGCGACCATGCGATGGCTCGCCGTAGCGCGTCGTCCGCGGTGGCCTCGTGCTGGGTGAGTGCCGAGAGGGTGGAGGCTGCCGCCATGCGCCGCGCGAGCGCGTCGTGGCGAGCCCACGCGTCGACGATCCCGTTCGTGCCGACCGGGTCGACCCGGGCAAGGGCCGCCACGCCGGTGGCCAGCGCGATCTGGTCGCCGACGTCCTGGCGGGGGGCTGGCAGCTCGATCAGCCAGTCGTGCACCGGCCCCCACAGCTCCCTGCCGTAACACCGCCACAGCTCAGTCAGCAGCACATCGTGTGGCAGCTCGTCGACCAACCGCACGATGCGCTTCGTGTTGTCGTACGGATCGGGCCGGGTGACCAACCACTCCGGGCGATTCGCCCGGGAGGGTCGTAGCGAACCGTCGTACTTTCCGGTCCACGGGCCGCGGCGGGCGTACTCGTCGACGAGCTCGTGGAGCCGATGGAGATGGGCCTCGAATCCCGGCTCGCCGACGCCAGGAAGGAGAGCGGCGACGACGATCGGGAGGAGGAGATGGACCTTCGGATTCTCTGCGATCTGCTTTCGGAGCTTGTCGCGGACGTCTTCGTGGAAGTGCCGGGCGACGGCGTCCGGCCCACCTTCCTCCAGCTGGTCGATGAACGCCTTCATCTCCCAGAGCCGACGTTGCGCTGCGAGATCCCGCAGGCGCGAGCGCGTCTGGTCGTCGTATCCGTCCCGACCCGCCAGGTACGCGTCGAGCACCGTCACGCAGTCCACCGGGCGGAAGGGCATGGCGAGGGGATGCGACGCGAGCGGGGTCGCGCTGGTCGTGGCGACGAGCACCGCGCCGGCGTCGTGGATGCGGTCCCGCAGGCGGGTGAGGTCGAACCCGGCCCGATCGGGGCCGGCATCGTCGGGTTCGGACTCGTCGAGGAGGTATCGGCCGCCTCGCTCGAAGGGCATCTCGAGCAGCGCCTTGGGGGTCGTACCGGGTGCCACCTCGATGAGCGGCCCCCCGCCGATGGCGTCCAGCAGTGGTGCCGAACGGGTGAGCAGCGCGAGCGCCGCGCACCGGCGCCCCGTCCGGGCCTGTCCGCTCAAGACGAGGAGACGCTGGGCGTGCAGCTTGTGGGCCACTTCGACGAAGTCCGGCGGCGCGACGAAGTGCCGGTGCGCATCCGTGACTTCGCGGCTGTCGATCCTCCTCGTCCCGGGCTTGCCCGTTGTGGCGCCGCCGAATCGACCGATGGTGGTCGGGGCGTTGAAGTTGAGGGAGATGTAGTTGGCGTGGGCCCGCAGGTCGGCCAGGTCCGGTACTGGCTCCGTTTCGTCCTCCGGCCTTCCACCGGCCGTGTTCTCGGTGGGCGGGGGACCGGGACTCGCGTTCGCTTCTGGTTCCTCAGCCATGCCTCGGCCCGAAGTGCATCGTGTCGATCTGCACGGGGGAGTGGAAGTCGTTCCTGGTGTAGGTGTTGTTGTAGGAGCCGTTCACGCTGTCGCGACCCGATTGCACGACGGAGGAGTTCGTCGCGTTGACCTGCTGGTGCCCCGCGGCGGTGGGCTCGGGCTCGGCGTCCGCTGTGTACACCGGGATCTGCGACGGATCGATGCGGGGGAGCGTGATCCACGCGGATCCGTTGATATCGGGCACGTCGACCTGCCGGAACTGGTCCGGCTTCATGGTCGTGTGGCCCTGCTGCACGTAGTCCCGGTACAGCTCCGCCGATATCGCGAGGACGAGGTAGGCGCCGTGGGCGTTCCGCAGCGCGTGGTACACCGCAGGTGCGTCGGAGATCCGTGTGACGTCACACGGTCCCCATCCCGCGATGCCCATGGGCGCCGCCTTGACCATGCCCTGGCTGATCGCCATTCGGGCCCGCAACCACACCCCGGTGCGGCTGTGCAGCGCGCGGAACCGTTCGTCGAGGGCGTAGGGGAACTCGCCCAGTGCGCGGGGGATGTCTTCCTCGGACGGGAGCACCGCGAGCTCCCGATCCCCGCTCTCCTGCCGTACCCAGCTCATCCGCTCCAGCCCGGCGGCCGCGGCCGCGGCCGCGAGAGCGTCCGAGAGGCCGCGTTGAGCGTCATCCTGTGCCGGGCCCTCGAGCTTGCTGTAATTTTCAAGATCGATCGTGAGACAGGTCCGGCGCTCGGCCCGGTCGGTCGGAAGGGAAGCCATGCGCCGATCGTCACCGGGCCGTGCGAGGGACATCCCGTAGATCTACGGCTTCTCGGATTCCGCGTCGGCGAACCCAGTCAGGCCTGCGAGGTCGGTGATCAGCACTGCGCGGTAGCGGCGCTCGATGAACCCCTTCCGCGCCAACTGACGCAGGGCGTTCTCGACCGTGTTGAGCGCGGCTCCCACGATGGTCGCGAGCTCCCGCTGGCTGAGTTCGATGCGAATCGGCCGTTCCTCGCTCGAGGCGATGTCCCGAGCGAGATCCGCGAGGACCCGCGCCACGCGCGGGGTTGCTCGACGCGAGACGAAATCGACCCGTCGTTGGTTCGCCCACTCCAGGCGATGCGCCTGTGTGCGGACGACCTCCCACGCCGCTTGCGGATGCCTCGTCAGGATGTTCACGAATGCGCTTCCGGAGACCGCCCCGGCGAGAACATCGGTGGCGGCCACGACCGTCGCGCTGCGCGGCTCGCCGGTCAGTGCTGCGAGCTCGCCCACGATGTCGCCCGGGCGTCGTACGGCCAGAACGGCCTCGATCCCGTCGTCGACGACGCGAACCGTCACCGCGCCGGACAAGAGGACGTATGCGTGCCGGTCCGTGTCGCCTTGGCGGAGGAGCACTTCACCAGGACCGAAGCGAACGTGGCGGCATCGCGTCAGCAGCTCCGTGCGCACATCGGGAGGGAGGCGGGCGAGGAGGCTTCCAGCAGGCCAGCGTCTTCTCGCTTTGACATCTTCCACGTCCCGCCCCACATCGATTCTCGCGTCGGTCCACGATGACACGGCGGCGCGCCGCCGTCGGGGCGTTCGGAAAATCCGTACGAGGCGTTATCGATCGACCCCAGTGCGTGGCGGATCGGTGAAGAAAGCTCCCGTGACGGTTTGACCTTCCAGTCGCTGGAACCCCTAGCGTCGCGGGCATGGAGATCCACGTCCTGGACAGCGGCGCGGCGATGCGGGAGGTCGTCGCCGCGCCGCTGCCGGAGCGCGCCGAGCGCCTGCGCCGCTTGTTGGAGCCGATGGCGGGCATGTACCGCTACTTCCCGGGCGAGCCCGACCTCGTCGCCCTGCACCACATGTCCAGCGGTTTCCGCGTGGACCGGGACGACGAGCGGGTGCTGCCCGCGCTCGACGCGCTGCGCGCCGCCGACGCGTGGGGCCGCATCGAGCGCGCCCTGCACGAGGGCCTTGCCCGCCAGCTCGAGGCCACCCCCGGCATCGCCACGCCCGATGAGCTGCGGGTGCTGCTCGTGCTCGGCGACCCGGGCGACGACCTCTTCACCGACGTCTCGCTCGGGGTGAGCGGCAACGGCAGCGTCCCCGGCTACCTGTGGATCTGCGTGTGGCCGAGCGAGGAGAACCTCGCCCGCCTCGAGGCCGTCGCCGTGCACGAGCTGAACCACAACCTGCGCTACTGCACCGTCGTGTGGGATCCGGCCACGGTCACGGTCGGGGAGCACATCGTGAGCGAGGGCCTGGCCGATGCGTTCGCCCGGCAGCTCTACGGCGACCTCGGCTACACCCGCATCGGGCTGGCGGCGCTGCACGACGACGCGGTGTTCGCCGAGGTCGTCGCGAACCTGGGCGTCACCGGGATGCAGAACTTCACCGCCTGGGTGCACGGCGACGCGATCGCGGCGCGCTACGGTGCCACCCCCGTCGGCGTGCCGACGGGCGCCGGCTACGCCGCGGGCAACCGGCTCGTCGACGCCTACCTCGCGGCCACGGGCAAGACCGCGGCCGAGGCGCTGCTCGCCGACCGCGACGAGATCATCCGCGCTGCCCTCGGCTGAGCCGCCGGTCAGCCCAGCGGCGGGATGTTGTGGTTGCGGTGGAACAGGTTGGTCGGGTCGTAGGCCGTCTTGATCTCCCGCAACCTGCGGTGGTTCGCCGGCGTGAACGCGGTGTGGGTGCGCGCGGTGTCGTGCAGGAAGTTGAGGAACGACCCGCCGGTCGCGGTCGCTGTGATCGCGTCGGCCGCCGGTGCGGCGATCTTCATGACGAACCGGGCGTCGCGGTGGCTCACCGGGCCGGGGTCGTCGTGTTCGGGCCGCGCGATCGCCCCGCCCCAGTGCTTGACCTCGACCGTCAGGCCGCTGTCGACGACCGCCCGGATCGTGTCCTCGGACAGCTCGTCGTACATCGCGAACGTGATCGGCGGCGTGCCGCCGATCGTCGGCACCTCCGAGTAGCGCATCTCGCGGAACCGGTCCACGAGCGGCGTGCCCGCGGCGTCCAGCAGCGGCTGCAGCGCGGCCCGGCCGTCCGGGCCGGCGTGCACGGCGCGGACCACGAGGGAGTCGCCGCCCACCACGATCGAGACCGACAGCTCGTCGGGCAGCTCGTCGCCGTGCTCGGCGAGGAACCGCAGGGCGCGCTCGGCCCCGTCGACCGGGAACTCGGCCGACCCGCCGTAGACGCCCGGCACCGGGTGCAGCCGCAGCTCCATCGCTGTGATGACCCCGAAGTTGCCGCTCCCGCCGCGGAGCGCCCAGAACAGGTCGGTGTGGTGGCGCCGGTCGGCGACGACGACGCGCCCGTCCGCCGTGGCGAGCTCGGCGCGCAGCAGGCTGTCGGCGGCGAAGCCGTGCTTGCGCGACAGCCAGGACAGCCCGCCGCCGAGCGTGTAGCCGACGACGCCGACCGACGGCGTGTCCCCGGAGAGCGGCGCGAGCCCGAACGGCTCGGCGGCCGCGACGACCTCGCCCCACCGCGCCCCCGGTCCGACGCGGGCGATGCGGCGGTCCGGGTCGACCAGCACCTGGGCCATCCGCGAGGTCCGCAGCAGGATCCCGCCCTCGGGCTCGGTGACGGTGCCGTGGCCGGTCGCGAGCACGGTGAGCGGGAGGCCGCCCTCGCGGGCGGCGCGGACGGTCGCCCGGACGTCCGCCGCGGTCTCGGCGTCGACGACGACGTCGGGCGTTCCGCGGCCGCCGGTGTCGTACCCGGCCTCGCCGGGCAGGTGCAGCCGGCCGTGCAGCCGGCTCTCCAGCAGGTGCGCGACCCGGCGGGGGTTCGCCGCCGGCGCCGTCCGGTACGTCGGGATGCTCATCGCCGTCTCCTCTGGCCGTCTCCTCCGGTGGTGACCGGGGCCGGCCGGGGAACTGATCGGCCGACTGCGGATGAGACTGCTCGGAGCGAGCGTCGCGGGCGTCCCTCCGCCGTCGGCTCTTCGGCTGCGTCGGTGCGCCCACGTCCCGGCGGGTGCGTACGCCGCCGGGGGTAGCGGCGGGTCAGCCCGGGGAGATCACGCCGTTGCGCAGGAGCACCGACACCGCGTGAACGGTCTGGTAGCCACGCCACTCCAGCTCGGCGGCGGGGGAGTAGCTGGCGAAGTCGACGCTCCAGCCGCCGTCGTCGTGCTGGGCGTCGGCCAGCCGGTTCAGCTCGGCGGCGATCAGCTCGTCGCGGTAGAGCCGCCGGGCCGGCCCGGGGACCGGGGCGAAGTCCAGCGGGCGCAGCACCTCGCCCTCCGAGCCGCCCGCGACCGGGACGAGGCCGTCGTCCGGGATGAACGCGCCGAGCCGCTCCAACAGGGCGGGGGCCTCCGGGTGGCGGTCGTGCGCCGCGTCGAGGAACCGCACGGCGAAGCACAGCTCGATGGCGTGCACCGAGCCGTCGAGGCGGCGGACGGCCTCGATGCCGTACCCGATCGCCCGGTCCAGCCACGGGTGCGCGGCCACGGCCGGGTCGTACTCGGCGACCCGCAGCGCGGCGGCGAGCGCGAACGCGGTGCTCTGCAGGGCCGACACCGTCGGGTCGGCCTGCGCCCAGAACGGCGCGCACCCGGCGGGGTCGGCGACGGGGAGGGCGAACGGCAGCCCGCCGTCGGGGAGCGTGATCGAGTCCAGCCAGTCGCACACCTGCGCGGCGTGCGGCGTCGTGGCCGGGGCGACGTCGGCGAACGCCTCCAGCGCGTGCAGCGCCCCGGCCGGCTGGCTCTCGGGCGCGCGCAGGTCCGGCTCGATCCCCCAGCCGTACCCGCCGTCGGGGTTGCGGTAGGCGTCGACGGCCGCGAACACGGCGTCGGCGCTCGTCGCGCCGAGGAGGAACTCGAAGCGCCTGCGGTCCAGCACGCGGGCGTGCCGGGCCATGAAGGCGGCCGCGGCGGCCAGGTCGACACCCATGGGGTGAGCCTGGCACGGGCGGGTCGCCGGTTCGACCGGGTTCGGTCAGCGCTCGCTCGTCCAGGCGAGCGCGATGTTCATCTCGGTGAACCGCCAGCCGGCCGGGGTGCGCACGGCGGTGGTGGTGGTCCGCAGGCCGCTCGTGCGGTGCGGCGGCTCGCCGTCGCGGTGGAAGAAGACGAGCTGGTTCGCCGTCGCCTCGGCGCGGTCGCCGTCGACGCGCACCAGCACGTCGCCGTGCACGTGCTGGGTGTGCTCCCCGTCGACGTGGGACCGGCGCAGGAACGCGGTGACCTCGTCGAGGCCGCGCAGCTCACCGCCGCGGGGCGAGCGCACCACGACGTCGGGGTGGTAGACGTCGGCCGCGTCGTCGTGGCGGCCGTCGTCCAGCAGGCCGGCCAGGCGGGCGAACAGGTCGGTGACCTCCAGGCGGTCGGCGATCGGGTTGGTGGACACGGTCCTCCTTTGTTGGTCACTCCAATATTGGTGCCACCAACACTAGCCGTAAGTGTTGGTCTTGCCAACACAAATAGGGTGATCCGCGTGGACCCGATCCCCGAGCGCCTCGCGGTCAAGCCGAGCTGGCTGATCACGCAGCTGGCCATGCACGCCCGCAGGCTGGTGTTCGACGGATTCGCCGCCACGGGGGCGCGTGGCTACCACTACCGCATCCTCGCCGCGCTGCACGAGTTCGGTCCGGCGAGCCAGGCCCAGCTCGGGCGCTGGTGCCGCATCGACCGCAGCGACGTCGTCGCGGCCGTCAACGAGCTGGTCGAGCTGGGCCACGTCGACCGGACGCCGGACCCCGACCACGGCCGGCGCAACCGGGTGAGCCTCACCGACGCTGGCCGGGAGCAGCTCGCGCGGATGGACGTGGTGCTCGACCGGGTGCAGGCCGAGCTGCTCGAACCGCTGTCGGTGCAGGAGCGCAAGTCCCTGACCGACCTGCTCTCGCGGCTCGTCGCCCACCACGACCCGACGTGAGCCGCGGCCGGGTCAGCCGCGGCGGTTGCGGCGCGCGATCTCCGCGGTGAGCGCGGTGGCGAACGTCGTCCACGCGGCGTAGGGCAGCAGCGCGATGCCCGCCTTGCGGTCGAGCCGCCACGTGCGGCGGGTGAGGTCGAGGGTCGAGGCCTCCAGCGCGAGGACCTCGGCGAGCGCGAGCCGCGGGTTCTGCGCGGTGAAGAAGCTCCACGTCCAGCCGGCGTTGAGCGCGAGGTTCGTCCCGTAGGCGGCGAGGTACGGCGCCGACCGGCCCTCGCGGCCGGCCCGGTCCAACGCCCGCGCGCCGGCCCCGGTGAGCAGGGCGTACAGCGCGCTCCAGACGACGGGGAACGCGGCGCCGGGCGGCTGCCAGCTCGGCTTGTCCAGCTCGCGGTACCAGCGCGAGGACACGTCCGTGCCGATCCTGCCCGCCGCCGCCGTGGCCGCGACCGCGGCGGTGGTGACGAGCAGGGGGCGGACCTTCCTGAGAGCCTTCATGGGCAGCGAGTACCCGTCCGACCACCGCCTACGGCGTGCGCGGGGGTGATCCGCGTCGCCACGGGCGGCCGGTCATGACGATCGTGCATCGATGCCCCCAACCACCTGGCCCGCCGGCGGGTCGGATCAGTAGAAGCACGGATGTTCACCCGGCCGTGCGGCACGATGATCGTCGCGCGAGCCGGGTCCGTGTCCCGCGCCCTGAAGTGGGCGCCGGCTCGAGGAGGGGGAAGCTGCAGCATGTCCGGGTTCCTGGCCGCCACCGTGTCCTTCCCGGCGGTGCTGCTCAGCTTCCTGCTGGTCGTCGTCGTCCTGTACTGGCTGCTGGTGCTGGTCGGGGCCGACTTCGACCTCTTCGACGGCGACGCGGGTGCCGACGGTGCCGACGGAGCCGACGGCAACGGCGGCGTGATGGACACGCTCGGTCTCGGCGGGGTGCCGCTCATGGTCGCGCTGTCGCTGTGGATCACGCTGTCCTGGCTGCTGGCCATGATCGGCACGATCGTGCTGGGCGCGCTGGCGCTCGCCCCCGCCGTGGACGTGCTCGTCGGCAGCGGCGTGCTCCTCGTCGCCCTGCTCGGCGGCCTCCTCGTCACCAGGTTCATCGTGGTCCCGATCCGCAGGGCGCTGCCCAGCGCCGACGAGCCGACGCGCAGCGACTTCGTCGGCCGCATCTGCGTGATCAGGACCGGTCACGTGAGCGACACGTTCGGCCAGGCGGAGATCACCGCCGAGGACGGCTCCTCGGCGATCGTCCAGGTGCGCCGCCCCGTCGAGCTGGACGGGCCACCGCTGCGTGCCGGGTCGGAGGCGTTGATCATCGACTACGACGCCGACCGGGAGATCTTCTGGGTGGACGCCGCTCCCTCCACCCGTTCCACCGACAACTCCACCAAGGAAGCGTGATGTCCTCCATCGCCCTGTCCACCGGGATCGCCCTCGGTGTCGTCCTGCTGATCGCGATCGTGATGCTCATCGCGATCAGCAGGCTGTTCAAGAAGGTCCCCCAGGGCCGCGCGCTGATCGTGTCGAAGATGCGCAAGGTCGACGTCACGTTCACCGGCGCGATCGTGCTGCCGGTCGTGCACAAGGCCGAGTTCATGGACATCTCGGTCAAGACGATCGAGATCGAGCGCATCGGCCACGACGGGTTGATCTGCCGCGACAACATCCGCGCCGACATCCGGATCACGTTCTTCGTGCGGGTGAACAAGACCGTCGAGGACGTCATCAAGGTGGCGCAGGCGATCGGCACCGAGCGCGCGAGCGACCAGGCGACGCTGCAGACGCTGTTCGCGGCGAAGTTCTCCGAGGCGCTGAAGACCGTCGGCAAGCACCTCGACTTCGTCGACCTCTACACCAAGCGCGACGAGTTCCGGGACCGGATCATCCAGGTCATCGGCACCGACCTGAACGGCTACAGCCTCGAGGACGCCGCGATCGACTACCTCGAGCAGACGCCGGTCGAGTCGCTGGACTCGAACAACATCCTCGACGCGCAGGGCATCCGCAAGATCACCGAGCTGACGGCGCTCGAGCACATCCGGACCAACGAGTACCGGCGCAACGAGGAGAAGGAGATCACGCGCCAGAACGTCGAGGCGCGCGAGGCGATCCTCGAGCTGGAGCGCCAGCAGGCCGACGCGGAGTCGAAGCAGAAGCGCGAGATCGAGACCATGCGCGCCCGCGAGGAGGCCGAGACCCGGCGGGTGCAGGCCGAGGAGCGGCTCAAGGCGGAGGCGGCGCGGCTGCGCACGGACGAGGCGCTCGGCGTGCAGGCCCAGAACCAGGAGCGGGAGATCGCGGTCGCGGCCAAGAACCGCGAGCGCGTCATCGCGATCGAGACCGAGCGGATCGAGAAGGACCGCCTGCTCGAGGTGGTCGGCCGCGAGCGCGAGGTGGAGCTGGCGCAGATCGCCAAGCTCAAGGAGGTCGAGGTCGAGCGCCGCGCGGTCGCCGACGTCGTGCGCGAGCGGGTGGCGGTCGACAAGACCGTCGCCGAGCAGGAGGAGAGCATCAACCGGCTCCGCGTCGTCGAGGAGGCCGAGCGCGAGCGCCAGGCCACGGTGATCCGCGCCGAGGCGGAGGCGCAGGAGAAGCTGGTCAAGGACATCAAGGCGGCCGAGGCCGCCGAGGCGGCGGCGAAGCACCTGGCCAAGGAGAAGCTCACGCTGGCCGAGGCCGAGCAGGAGGCCGCCGATCTGCAGGCCCGGGCAAAGATCCGGCTCGCCGAGGGCGTGCAGGCCGAGGCCGCCGCGGAAGGGCTCGCCGAGGTGCAGGTCCGCGAGCGCAGCGCGGAGGCCGTCGAGAAGGTCGGGCGCGCCGAGGCCCTGGTCGAGCGCGAGAAGGCCGTTGTGGCGGCCGAGGCGTTGCGGCTCAAGCTGCAGGGCGAGGCCGAGGGCCTGCGCGACAAGGCCGCGGCGATGGCCGAGCTGGACGCCGCGACCCGCGAGCACGAGGAGTTCCGGCTGCGGCTGGAGACCGACAAGGAGATCGCGCTGGCGAAGGTCGACGTGCACCGCCAGATCGCCGAGGCGCAGGCCGCGGTCCTGTCGAAGGGCCTGGAGAGCGCCGACATCGACATCGTCGGCGGCGACACCGTCTTCTTCGACAAGCTGATGAACTCCGTCGCCCTCGGCAAGGGCATCGACGCGGTCGTCGACAACTCCGAGGTCACGCGCGCCATCGCCGGGCGCTGGATGAACGGCGAAGGCGACTTCGTGCAGGACGTCGCCGCCCTGCTGCGCGGCGTCGGCAGCGACGAGGTGCGCAACCTGACGCTGTCGGCGTTCCTGCTCAAGCTGATCAAGCAGGGCGGGCCGAACGCGGCGAAGGCGAAGCAGCTGCACACCCTCGCCGAGCAGCTCGGCCTGGCTGAGGCGCCCGTCGCGAGCCTGACGCCGTCGGCGCCGTGACGACCGGGGTCACCGAGCGCGGTGCCGCCGCGACCGGGGAACCCACCCGGCTCGACGGCGGCACCTACGAGCTGCTGCGCGCCCGGCTCGCCGAGCACGCCGCGGAGCTGGCCCGGCGGGCCGGGGTGCTCAACGAACGGCGCGCCGAGGTGTTCGGCTCCGCGGCGCTGGAGCTGCTCGGCACCGAGCGGATCCGCACCGAGAACAACTGCGTGCCGCGCGACATCGTGTCCGTCGGCGGGCTGATGCTCTTCGGCTACAACGTCTACATCGGGCTCAAGCCGGAGACGTCGGTCGAGGACGTGTTCTCGATGCGCACGTTCACCCGCGACGGGTCGGCGTTCCGGTTCGACGACGCCGCGGACGCGTGCCCGCAGCTGCTGCGCGACCCGCAGTTCGAGCGCGACTTCACCGAGCTGTACCGCTACTACAAGGACACCCGCCTGCTGCAGCTGCGCCGCGTCGAGGGCAAGCTGCTCGCGGTCTTCCAGACCGGGCGGCGCACCGACGACATCAAGGTGCTGCGCTGGAGCGTCGCACCCGACGGCGCGGTGTCCTACCTCGACAACCGCGGGGAGCGCGACCACGTCTTCCCGCCCCAGCACGACTTCACCTGGATCGAGACCACCCGCGAGGACCAGGTCCTCGGCCGGCACCCGCACCTGTCGATCCTGGGGAAGGTGTTCGTCGAGACGGTCGGCGGCACGCTGACGATCAAGGTCGAGAACAACACCGACACCGGGGAGGGGATCTACTCCGAGCCGGTCGACGACCCGCTGCAGAGCCTCGCCGACGCCGACGTCTCCTACGCCGAGGTCGGGCCGATGATCCTGCTGCGGATCCGGCCGTACAACGAGGAGCGCTACCGGTACCTGGTGTTCAACACGCGCACGAAGGAAGTCGTGCGCGCCGACGCCATCGGGCAGGCCTGCCAGCGCCTGCCGGAGGACCAGGGGCTGATCTTCCCGGGCGGCTACTACCTCGCCACCGGCGTCAGCAAGGTGTTCGACACCGCCGTCGACGACCTCGAGTTCGAGCGGGTGATCCGCTCGCCCAACGGCGAGGACGTGCTCTACGTCTTCCACGCCCGCGACGAGGGCATCTACCTGCTGCTGCCCTACAACGTGATCCGCAAGGAGGTCGCCACCCCGCTCCCGTGCCACGGCTACTCGCTGTTCGACGACGGGACGATGGTGATGTTCCGGGCCACGTCGGACGAGCCGACGCGGGTCCACACGATGCAGGTGTGGCAGACGCCGTACCAGTCCGACGTGTACGCGGCCGCGCAGCCGGCCGGGTCGGGCCCGTTGGAGCGGGTCGGCAACGCCGACCTCGTCCGCGGCATCTCCGACTGCCTGTCGGTGGCGCGGATGGTCGAGGAGATGGCCCCCGCGACCGCCGTCTTCGAGGCGCTGATCGCCGCGTGCCGGCGGGCGTTCGACGCCTACCACTGGCTCGGCGACCCGGAGCTGGGCGACCTGCGCTCGCCGCTCGCGGACCTGCAGGCCACCGCCGAGCAGGTACTCGACGAGTTCGAAAAGGTCAGCGAGCTCACCGCGCAGGCCACCGCGGCCGTCGACGCCGCGGCCGAGCAGATCTCCTCCCTGGTCCGCACCAGCCGGGCCGCGGCGCCGCGCACGGCGGACGGCTGGGTGACGCTGCTGGCCGACCTGCGCAAGGCGCAGGGCCACCTGGTCACGGTCCGGGAGATGCGCTACGTCGACCACGGGCGGATCGACGCGCTCGACGCCCAGCTCGGCGAGGCGACCGCCGACACCGGCGCGCGGGCCGTCGAGTTCCTCTCCCGGGAGGACGCGTTCGACACCTACCACGCCGACATCGAGGAGCTGGTCGGCGCGGCGGGGCGGATCGCGACCGTCGCCGAGGCCGAACCGATCCGCGAGCAGCTGGCCGCGCACACCGAGGGGCTGCAGGTCGTCACGGAGGTCGTCGGGTCGCTCGGCATCGCCGACGCCACCGTCCGCACCGCGATCCTGGAGCGGATCGGCGAGGTGCTCGCCGGCGTCAACCGGGCGCGCGCCACCGTCGACGGCCGGCGCTCGGAGCTCGCGGCCCGCGAGGGACGCGCCGAGTTCGCGGCCGAGTTCGCGCTGCTCGGGCAGGCGATCACCGGGGCGCTCGCCGCCGCGGACACCCCCGACGCCTGCGACGAGCAGCTGGGCAGGCTGATGCTGCAGGTCGAGGGCCTGGAGTCGCGGTTCGGCGAGTTCGACGACTTCCTCGCCGAGCTCGCCGCCAAGCGGGAGGACGTCTACGAGGCGTTCTCGGCGCGCAAGCAGGCGCTGCTCGACGAGCGGGCCCGCCGCGCGGACCGCCTGGTCGCCTCGGCCGACCGGATCCTGTCCAGCGTGCGCCGCCGGGTGGCGAGCCTCGGCTCGATCGACGAGGTCAACACCTACTTCGCCTCCGACCCGATGATCGCCAAGCTGCGCGGCGTCGCCGAGGAGCTGCGGGAGCTCGGCGACCAGGTGCGGGCCGAGGAGCTGGACGGGCGGATCGCCGCGGCGCGCCAGGAGGCCGGGCGCGCCCTGCGCGACCGGCTGGACCTCTACGGCGGCGACGGCGAGACGATCCGCCTCGGGCGGCACACCTTCGCGGTGAACACCCAGGCCATCGACCTCACGCTCGTGCCGCACGAGGGCGGCATGGCGTTCGCCATCACCGGCACGGACTACCGCGCCCCCGTCGGGGACCCCGAGTTCGAGAAGACCCGCCCGTACTGGGACCAGCTGCTGGTGAGCGAGACGGCCGAGGTCTACCGCGCCGAGCACCTGGCGACGGCGATCCTCGCCGCGGCCGAGGAGGCGGGCGGGCTGGACGCGCTGCACGACGCGGCCGTCACCGAGGGCGGGCTGCTCGGCCTCGTGCGGGCCGAGGCGGCCAATCGTTACGACGAGGGCTACGAGCGCGGCGTCCACGACCACGACGCCGCCGCGATCCTCGACGCCGTCCTGCGGCTGCACGCCGGGGCCGGCCTGCTGCGCTACCCGTCCGCCGAGCGGGCCGCCGCGGCGCTGTTCTGGACGTTCGGCGCCGACGACGTCGCGAAGCAGCGCTGGGCGGTCCGGGCGGCGTCGCTGGCGCGGGCGAGGGCCGCGTTCGGCCGGACCCCCGCGATCGACGCGATGCGCTGCGAGCTCGCCGCGGCCATGGCGGAGTTCGTGGTTCCGTTCCGCGAGGTGGACCTCGCGCTCGCGGGCGAGTACCTGTTCGAGGAGCTGGCGACGGGCGGCCCCGAGTTCGTCACGGCCGCGGGCGCCCGCGCGCTGCTCGAGCGGTTCCACCGCGCGCTCGGCGGCGTCGACGCCGAGTCCCGGCGCCGGTTCGAGGAGGACGTGCGGGCCCTCGACGGGGACCTCCCCGCGCAGCACCAGCTCGTGCACGCCTGGCTGTCGGCGTTCGTCGGCACCGACGGCGAGCCGTCCGCCGACCTGCCCGAGGCCGTCGCGCTGGAGCTGTGCGGCGGCCGCCTCGCCCGGCAGGACTCGTCGGCGTCGCTGACCACCACGGTCGAGGGCCTGCTCGGCACCCACCCGCGCGTCCGCGACCGGAAGCTCGAGATCCGGCTCGACGAGCTGCTGACCCGGTGCCGTCGGTTCCGCGAGGAGCGGGTGCCCGGGTTCCGCGAGTACCAGCGGCGGCGCACGGCGCTCGTCGAGGCCGAGCGGGCGCGGCTTCGCCTGTCGGAGTACCAGCCGAAGGTGATGAGCGGGTTCGTGCGCAACCACCTGCTCGACGAGGTCTACCTGCCGCTGATCGGCGCCAACCTGGCCCGCCAGCTCGGGGCGACCGGCGATGCCAAGCGCACCGACCAGTCCGGCCTGCTGCTGCTCATCTCGCCGCCGGGCTACGGCAAGACCACCCTCATGGAGTACGTGGCGAGCCGGCTCGGGCTGGTGTTCGTCAAGGTCAACGGCCCCGCGCTGGGGCACGCGGTCACCTCCGTCGACCCGGCGGAGGCGCCCAACGCCACGGCCCGCCAGGAGGTCGAGAAGATCAACTTCGCGCTCGAGGTGGGCAACAACGTGCTGCTCTACCTCGACGACATCCAGCACACCTCACCGGAGCTGCTGCAGAAGTTCATCTCGCTCTGCGACGGCCAGCGCCGGATGGAAGGCGTGTGGGAGGGCCGCACCCGCACCTACGACCTGCGGGGCAAGCGGTTCGCGGTGTGCATGGCCGGCAACCCGTACACCGAGGAGGGCAAGCGGTTCCGCGTGCCGGACATGCTCGCCAACCGCGCCGACGTGTGGAACCTCGGCGACGTGCTGTCGGGCAAGGACGAGCTGTTCGCGCTGAGCTACATCGAGAACGCGCTCACGTCCAACCCGGTGCTCGCGCCGCTGTCGACGCGGGACCGGTCCGACATCCGGCTGCTGGTCCGGCTCGCCCGCGGCGACGAGGGCGTCCGCCCCGACCAGCTGAGCCACCCCTACTCGGCGGCCGAGCTGGACGAGGTGCTGTCGGTGCTGCGCAAGATGCTGCGCGTGCAGCAGGTGGTGCTCACCAACAACAAGGCCTACATCGCCTCGGCCGCCACCGACGACGCGAGCCGCACCGAACCGCCGTTCCTGCTGCAGGGCTCGTACCGCAACATGAACAAGCTGACCGAGCGGATCGTCCCGGTCATGAACGACGAGGAACTCGAGGCGCTGATCGACGACCACTACGTCGGCGAGGCCCAGACGCTCACCTCCGGCGCCGAGGCCAACCTGCTCAAGCTCGCCGAGCTGCGCGGGCGCCTCACGCCCGAGCAGGCGAAGCGGTGGGCCGAGATCAAGCAGGCCTTCCTGCGGGAGAAGGCGCTCGGCGGGGCTGACGACGACCCGATGTCCCGGGCCGTCGGCGCGGTCGGGTTGCTCGCCGACCGGGTGGGGGAGATCCGGGAGGCTATCGAAGGGCGGTGACGGTCGCCGGAACACAACGCAACGCCCGTCGGAGCACCGACGGGCGTTGCGTTATCGGACCGCTGATCCGGTCAGCGGAGGCCGAGCTTCTTGGAACAGGCGGGCCACGCGTTCCAGCCCTGCTTCGCGAGAACGCGCTCGGCGACGGCGATCTGCTCTGCGCGGCTGGCCTGGTGCGCCTGACCCTTGCCGCCGTAGGCCTTCCAGGTCTGCGGCGTGAACTGCAGGCCGCCGGAGAAGCCGTTACCGGAGTTGATCGACCAGTTACCGGTGCTCTCGCACATGGCGAGCTTGTCCCAGGTGCCGGCGGGAACGGCGTTGGCGGTGCCGGCCATTGCGAGCGGCGCGCTGACGGCAATGGCACCGGCGATGGCGAGACGGGCGAGATTCTTGGTTACAGACATGCGGATTCGCAGATTCTCCATCAATGCGGGGGGACGGGAGGGGGGCTTCCCGGATGTCGCACTCGTCGGACGACGGCAACGACCGTACGTGCCGGTCCGCGGCGTGAGTCAAACGCGATGCGGGGTGAGCAGTGTCACGAAATAGGTGGTGCGAATCAGCACTTGTGCATTTGTGCAGCGCACGGACTGAATCGATCAGGTAGAAGTGTAAAAAGATCTTGAGAGATCTTCCCGTGATCAGAGGTCTTGCTCACTGTGAATCAGTGAGCGCGGCCACGCTGCGCGGCCGGGGCGTCAACGGCGAGCGGCAGGATCCGGTCCCGGTGGTGGGCCGGCTCGTGCGGGCAGACCCAGTACGCGTCGCCGTCGAGCACCCGGGCGGTCAGCGGGTGCCCATGGCCGGGGCAGGCCGGCAGCGGTGTGCCGCCAGTGGCCTCGATGGCGTGGTCCTGCAGCTGGGAAGCGGTGGCGACGACGGCATCGGCCCCCGGGACGCCCGTCGTGAAGTAGACGGCCACGACGTCCGGTGAGCTCGGCGCGCTCCCGGCGGTGATGCGCACGTGGACGACCCCGGACGGGGCGGTGGGCGGCGTGCTCGAGCCCTCGCTCGGGGAGGCGTCGAGGACCGTCCACCGCGGGCCACCGTCCGCGGCCATCCGGGCCAGCACCGCGCCGGCGACCGCGCGTGCGAACTCGCAGGCCTCGGCCATGGCTCCTTGATACAGAACGCGGGGATGGCGTTCCCGCCCGGGCTGGGCTGTGGTGCGATCGCGGCCGTGTCCCTCGCCACCTACCTCGCGGGCCTCGACCCCGTCCAGCTGACCCGCCTGGTCGAGCAACGACCCGACGTCCTGCTCGAGCCCGCTCCGCGCACGGTCGAGGAGCTGGCCGGGCGGCTCAACGGCGTCGACTCCCTCGCGCGCGCCCTGCAGCGCACGAACCGCGACGAGCTCCTCGTCGCTCAAGTCATGGCGGTCTTGGGGGCGGCGGGGCCGGCCGCGCTCGCGGAACGGCTGCACGCGCCGGAGGCGGACGTGCGGCAGGTCGTCGACGGGATGTGCGCGCGGGGCATCGCCTGGCACGTCGACGGGCGGGTCGGGCTGCCACCGCGCCTCGCCGAGCACCTCGGTGCCGAGTTCGGTCCGTTCCGGCCGGTCGCGGAGATCGCCGGCCACTTCACGGTCCGTCACCTGCGGACCGTGGTCGCCGAGCTCGGGGCCGAGCCAGGGGAACTGCGCAAACCCGAGCTGATCGCGCGGCTCGAGACGCTGTTGACCGACCCCGAGACGGTCGAGCGGGCCGTCGCCTCCCTCACGCCCGCGACGCGACGGCACCTCACGCGTCTCGCGAGCGGCGAGGTCTCCCTCCACTGGTTCGCCCATGACGACGGCGCCGAGGTGGAGCTCGTACGCGCGGGGCTGATCCTCGACGGACCGTCGCGCCGCCGGGAGCTCCCGCGCGAGGTGGCCTTCCTGGTCTTGCTGGGTGAGTCGCCCGGCCTGACCGGTCGTCCGGAGCTCGCGCCGGCGCGGGCGGACCCCGATGACGGTCGGGCCGGCGCCGAGGGTGCTCTCCGCGCGCTGACCACGTTGCTGGACGAGGCCCGCCGTCGAGCCCTTCCCCGGATGAAGAAGGGCGGCGTCGGGGCGCGGGAGCGGACCCGGCTGTCCAGGCAGCTCGGACTCGTCGAACCCGCCCTGTGGATCGACGTCGCTGCGGCCACCGGCCTGCTCGCGCCGGCCCGGAACGGTTACGTCCCCACCGACGTCTACGACGGCTGGCGCGACGCCGACGCCGCCGTGCGCTGGGCGCAGGTCGCCCTCGCCTGGTTCGACCTCGATCTGGCGCCCACCGCCCGCGAGACCACCGGTGGCGAGGTGGCTCCACCCGAGCCCATGGACACCGATGCGGGCGTGCTGCGCCGGGCGCTGTTGCGGGCGGCCGCCGGCGGGCGGTCCCTGGACGCGGCGGCCGCCCACATCGAGTGGTTCTGCCCGCTGCACGGCTATGACGAAGCCGGCCGCTCCGCGGCGGTCGCTGCGGCGCGGAGCGAGGCCGCCCTGCTCGGGGTCGCCTCGGCGGACCGGTTGACCGCGCTGGGCGAGCACCTCGTCGCCGTCGACGGCCGCCCGGACGCCGCGGACGAGCTGGCCCGCCGGGCCGTCGACCTGCTGCCGGCCACCCGCGGGCTGCTGGTCGTCCAGTCCGACCTCACAGCGGTCGTCTCGGGACAACCGAGCGCCTCCGCCGCGCGCGTGCTCGGCGCTGCCGCCATCGCGGAGACGCACGGCGCCGCGACCACGTGGCGGTTCACCCGGGAGAGCGTGCGCGCCGCGTTCGATGCGGGCTGGAGCGCCGACGAGCTGCGTGCCGAGCTCACAGCCGCCTCCGGCCGCCCGCTGCCGCAGCCTCTCGACCACCTGATCGGCGACGTCGCCCGTCGGCACGGCAATGTGCGCGTGCGCGAGGTACGCACGTGCGTCACCGGCGGCGAGGCGGAGATCAGCGAGATCGTCGCCACCCGCTCGCTGCGGGCGCTCCAGCTGCGCCGGCTCGCGCCGACGGTGCTGACCTCCGTGGCCGGCGTCGACGAGGTGCTCTCCGCGCTGCGCGCGGCGGGGTTCGCCCCGATGCCCGAGGACGCCGACGGCGTCGTGATCGTGCCCGAGCGCAGCCCCGACCCGGCACCCCGGGGACCCCGACGCCGCGCCCGGGCCCGGGTGGCCGCAGCAGAGCTCGCCACCCGGCTGCTCGCCGGCGACCCCGCGGGCCCGCCAGCCGACCCGGTGGAGGACGAGCTCGCGGGTTTCGCCACCGATCTCGACGGGGCGGAGGTTGCACTCCTCGCCGACGCGCTCCAGCACGAGCGCGACGTCCAGATCATCTACCGCAACCAGGCCGGCAACCGCACCGTTCGCGACATCCGACCGCTGCAGCTCTACGGGGCGTGGTTGCACGCGTGGTGCCACCTGCGCGGCGCCGAACGCGAGTTCACCGTGTCGCGGATCGAAGCGGTCAGCCCCGTCGGCTGATCGCGGACGGGCCCGCGTTGCGCGCTGACGCGATCCCTGAACCGTCCCGCTCACCGGGCCGGGGGAGCCGGTGAGCGGCCGGCTGGCAGCATCCGCTAACACCCGGCTGTGGCCGCGCGATGGTTCTCGCGCGTGATCGAGCGAGGGCGGATGGACGTATGGCGAAGTTGAGCATGATCCTTGACCAGATCGACGCAGGATCGATGCTTCTGCCGGAGTTCCAGCGGGGGTACGTCTGGAACCGCGATCAGGTGCGAGGGCTGATGCGCTCGCTGTACAAGGGCTACCCCGTCGGGGCGCTCCTGGTGTGGGAGACCGAGAACGGCGCGCAGGCCGTGCGCGGCGGTACCGCCGTGACCCCGGGCGCCAAGTCGCTGCTCCTCGACGGCCAGCAGCGGGTCACCACGCTCTACGGCATCATCCGCGGCCGTCCGCCCGCCTTCTTCGAGGGCGACCCCGACATGTTCCGCGGGCTGCGCTTCAACGTCGAGACCGAGGCGTTCGAGTTCTACGGCCCGATCAAGATGAAGGACGATCCGCGTTGGATCGACGTGACGGCCCTGTTCGTCGACGGCCCGACCGACGCGTACGGCGTGCTGCACGCGCATCCGGAGACGCGCGACCGGTTCACCGAGTACGTCGACCGCATCCAGCGGCTGCGCAACATCCTCGAGCGGGACTTCTACATCGACGGGATCACCGGCCCAGACAAGACGGTCGACGTCGTCGTCGACATCTTCAACCGGGTCAACTCGGGTGGCACCAAGCTGTCGAAGGGCGACCTCGCGCTCGCGCGCATCTGCTCGGAGTGGGGAGACGCCCGCCCGACCATGCGCCGCAACCTCGACCGCTGGCGCGACGCGGGATTCTCCTTCACCGCCGACTGGCTGCTGCGCAACGTCAACGCGGTGGCCACGGGTCGGGCGCCGTTCTCGGCGCTGGAGGACGTGTCCGCAGCGGAGTTCCGCGACGCGTTGAACGCGACCCTGCACAACACGACCACTTCTTGCGCGAGCTCGCGGTCGGCCGGCTCGGGCTCGACCACGACCGCGTCTTGATGGGCAAGTACGCGATCCCGGTTCTCACCCGGCACCTGCACAACCGGGGCGGCCGGTTCCTCGACGGGGCCGAGGCCGACAAGGCTCTGTACTGGTACGTGCACGCCGCCCTTCGCGGTCGCTTCACCGGCCCGACGGAGACCCACCTGGCCAAGGACCTGGAGACCGTCGACAAGGCCGGCATCGACGGGCTCATCGCCGCGCTCGCCCGCACCCGCAAGGGCAACATGTCGATCGACGCGCAGGACTTCGAAGGCATCGGGCGCGGTTCGCGGTCCTACCCGCTGGTCTACCTGCTCGCCCGGGTCACCGGGGCGCGCGATCTCGTCACCGGACGGCCGCTGGGATCCGATGCCTCCGCCGTCCAGGTGCACGAGGTCTTCCCGAAACAGGCGTTGAACAGGGCCGGTTACAGCCGCGCCGAGGTCAACCAGATCGCCAACTTCACCTTCCTCACCCCGTCCTCGGCGATGCAGTTCGCGGGCCTCCCGCCCGAGGCGTACCTGGGGGCCCTCGACCCGGACGCGCGGCGGTCGCAGTTCATCCCGGACGACCCGGGGCTGTGGCGGATCGAGAACTACCGGGACTTCCTCGACGCGCGCCGGCAGCTCCTCGCCGCCGCGGCCAACGAGTTCCTCGACGACCTGCTCGCCGGGCGCCGGCCGTGGGCACAGCCCCTGGAAGCGATCGCCGTCTCGCCGGAGGTCGACGAGACGGACGCCCGCGCGATGCAGCTGCGGGCGGTGGTGGACGAGCTGGCCGGCATGGGCTACGCCAAGCCCGCATTGGACGTGGAGATCGCCGACCCGGAGACCGGGCGGGTGCTCGCGGTCGCCGAGGCGTTCTGGCCCGACGGCCTGCAACCCGGCCAGGGAGCGCCGGTGTTGCTGGAGCTCGATCCGCAGGAAGCGGACCTCGCTCGCCTCGCCGAGCTCCGGTTCGAGGTGTTCACCTCCGTCGATGCGCTGCGCGGTTATGCCCAGCGCCGGGGAGAGGTCGCCGCTGGTGACCGGGGGGACGAGGGCGGCTCTCCCGTGGCCGGAGAGCTGTTGGTCCCGCGCGAGGAGGTCGATCGGGAGACCGAGGTCGACAGCCCCATCGTCGAGGCCCCTGTCGCGGAGGTGTCCGCGGAGGGGGCGTTCGATCGTGCCGTACAGGGCGTGATCGAACGCTGCCGGGCGGAGCTGCGGTACAACCCGCGGTACTTCGTCTCCATGGTCGCCCAGTACGGGGCGCTCGGCGCGGTCCGCAAGCTGCTCGCGGCGCCGGCGGTGAGCGACGGCTTCGTCTTCCTCTGGGAGCGCCAGCGCCTCGACCTCAGCGTCGAAGCGCTCGTCCTGGACGGCCGCTTCGCCCACCTGTTCAGCGCCGACGAGCAGAAGGTCGCACGCACCCGGCTCGACGACTTCGGCTACGACCCGCGAGCCGCGTGACTAACGACGGGCCGGTGGGTGCAGGTCGCGGAGATAGCCCCTGACCTTGCTCCGGGCCTTCGCCTCGATCTGGCGGATGCGCTCGCGCGTGACACCGAAGTCTCTGCCGATCTCGTCCAGCGTCGCGGGTGGTCCGTCGAAGCCGGCCCGTCGGCACATGATGGTGCGCTCGCGGCCGCTCAGCACGTCGAGCGCGCCGCGCACCTCGTCCGGCTCGTAGCCGAAGAGCGCCGGCTCGGCGTCGCCGAGGTAGCGGTCGACGGCGTCGTGCAGCCGCTCCTCGCCCAGCTCGGTGAGCGCGAGCTCGAGCGGAACCGTCGTCGGGAGGCCGGCCCGCCGCGGCGCCTCCGGGTCGGGGCCGAGCTTCTCCACCACGTGGGCCGGGTAGCGGATCGTGCGTGACTGGTCGGCGAGCGCGCGGGTGATCGCCTGTCGGATCCACCACGTGGCGTAGGTGGAGAACTTGTAGCCCTGCCGGAAGTCGAACTTCTGCACGGCGCGGATCAGCCCGAGGTTGCCTTCCTGGACGAGGTCGAGGTAGTCCAGACCGCGACCGCGGTAGCTCGCGGCCACGGTGGCGACGAGGCGGAGGTTGGCGACGAGGAACGCCTGGTATGCCCGCTCGCCCGCGCCGACGAGCTCGCGCAGGTCGCGTTGCCGAGCGGAGGGCCGGGATCGCTCCAGGGCCTCCTGCGCGAGCACACCCGCCTCGATCTGCCGCGCGAGCACGACCTCTTCCTCGGCGGTCAGCAGGGAGTGCCGGCCGATCTGGGCGCGGTAGAGGGCGACGAGGTCGAGGCCGCTGGCCGAGCTGGTCGCTCGCCTCGACGAGTTCCAGTCCGCGGTACTCGCGCCCTACGCCACCACCGCGGCGCTGCCAGCGGGGCGAGCCGTCGCACACGGTGCTGATCACGAATCTGGCCAACCGGGTTCAGCCGATCCTGCGGTGCGACCTCGGCGACAGCGTCCTGCAACGGCCCGACCCGTGTCCCTGCTCACGCCCGCCGGCCCGGGCGTCACGCTCCCCCTGACGCCCCGGCTCGACGACTTCCCGGCATCACGCGCTTCCAGATCGAGCAGGTCGCCCCCACCGAACTGCAGCTGCGCCTGCAAGCCGCGCCCGGGGCCGAGCCGGAAGACACCTGGACGGCCGCCCACCACGAGCTGTCCGATGTCCTCGCCGCGAACGGCCGGCCACGTCACGATCCGGCGCGCCGCCGATGGCCCACGTCCCGGGCCCGGCGGGAAGTACCGCCTCGTGACGCCGTTCGGTCACACCGCGCGCTGATCCCGGCCGCGGGGATCGGCCGCGTCGAGCGCGGGACGCAGCGGCGCTAGAGCGGTTCGCAGCAGCTCCGGGAGTGATCCGGTCGGGACGACCAGACCGCCGCTCGGCGACGCTCCGGCCGCGCCGAGCCACTCCTGGAGCGCGACCCGGGTCGCGGCCGCGACCCCGGCGGCGAGCACCCGGGCGGTCGTCCGGTCGACGTCCCCGCAGCGCTCGACGATCGCGTCGGCGAGCGCGTCCTCCATCGACGTCGCGTCCTCCACGTACGCCGACCGCAGCGCCGGGCTGGTCGTGATGAGCAGCATCGCGTCGCGACCGGTCTCGGGCGGGTCGGTGTGCACCTCGACGACGGCGTCGACGACGGCGTCTGCGAGCCCGGTTCCCGGTGGTCGGTCCGCGACGGCGCGCGCCACTCGTGAGGCCCGGTCGGCGGTGACAGCGGCGACGATCGCCTGCTCGCGGCTCGAGAAGTAATTGTTGTAGGTCCGGGGGGAGACGCCGGCCGCCTCGGCGATGTCGTCGACGCGGACGTTCTCCGGCCCTCGCTCCAGCGCCAGCCGTAGCGCCGCGCTGCGCAGGGCCTCCCTGGTGGCCTGCTTCTTCCGCTCGCGCAGCCCCGTTCGCTCCCTCACCACGCGACCAGTGTCGCAGCGATCTTGCGTATGCGCAAACTTGCGTGTACGCAAGATTTGTCGCTAGCGTCGAGCACCGACCCGAGTGGAAGGACGTGAACATGCGAGCCAAGGGCATCGCCTACGACACCGGATTCCTGCGCAACGGCACCTCGTCTCGGCGGCGCTGGAGCCCCGAGATCGTGCGGCGCGAGTTGGAGATCATCCGCGACGACCTGCACTGCACCGCTGTCCAGATCGCCGGCGGCGACGCCGACCGGATCGAGCTGGCCGGGCGCATCGCCGCCGAGCTCGGGCTGGAGGTCTGGATCTCGCCGTACCCGCTGGAGCTGACGACCGACCAGATCACCGAGCTCGTGCTCGACTGCGCCGAGCGGGCCGAGCGGATCAGGGCCTCCGGGGCGGAGGTCGTGCTCGTCGCCGGCGTCGAGCTGTCGGTCATGAACCACGGTTTCGTCGACGGGGACAGCCTCGAGGAGCGCGTCGGTCGGCTCCTGGCCGATCCTGCGAGCAGAGGGGAGCGGATCGCGGAGGTTGGCAAGCGGCTCGACGCGCTCTTCCGCGAGCTGGTGCCCGCGGTGCGCGAGCGGTTCGGGGGCAAGGTCACCTACGCGGCCATCCCGTTCGAGCGGGTCGACTGGAGCCTGTTCGACGTGGTGACGGTCGAGCTCATCCGCTCCGCCGAGGTGGCCGACCGGTTCCACGACGGCGTGCGCGCGCTGGTCGCCGGCGGGAAGCCGGTGGCGATCACGGGCTTCGGCACCGCCACGTGGCGCGGCGCCGCGGACGTCGCCCCGCGCAGCATGGAGATCGTCGAGCACGACCCGGACTCCGGGGTTCCGATCCGGCTCGCGGGCGCCTTCGAGCGCGACGAGGAGGGCCAGGCGCGCTACCTGGCGGAGCTGCTGGAGATCTTCGAGAGCGAGGGCGTGGACAGCGCCTTCGTGTTCCTCTTCGCGCTCGAGAACCTGCCGCACCGTCCCGATGGCGATCCGCGCGACGACCTCGACCTGGCCAGCGTCGGCATCGTGAAGGTGCTCGACGGGCCGGGCGCCACCTATCCAGGCATGGCCTGGGAACCGAAGGCCGCGTTCACCGCCGTCGCGGAGAGCTATGGGCGGTAGCTGTCGGTGTTAACGATCGACGCCGAGCACTCGATCAACGGGCTGATCCGATCGCGAAAGGTGCGTCAGTGGCCCACCCCCTTTCCGAAGGCGTCTACGAGTCCCTCCGCACCAAGGGGCTCGACTCTGCACTCGATCGGCTGGTGGGTCTGACACCGCGGTTCGCGCCCGTCGAGGACGCCGACCAACCGCACGTCCTCGCCCGGCACGTGGCGAGCGCGGTGGAGCGGGTGCTCGCTGACGAGCCCGATGCCGACCGGCGGCGCGCGCTCGTCAACGATCTGCTGCTGCGCCTGGCGGCCGAGGACGACCAACTCACCGCCGACGCCCAACACCTCGTCGCCCTCACCCGCGAGGCGGCGCCCGGCGTGCACCGGCTGGAGCGGCCGGTGACCCCGCTGTCGTCGGCCGCCCTGCTCACCAACGCACCTGAGGAGCCGTCCCTCGGGGCGGAGCTGCGCGCTGAGCTTGCGTCGGCCGGCCAGGTCGACCTGCTGTGCGCGTTCATCCGCTGGCACGGGCTCCGGGTGCTGGAGCAGCAGCTCGACGTGCTGCGTGGTCGGGGTGTGCCGTTCCGCGTGATCACGACGACATACGTCGGAGCGACCGAGCAGCGCGCCGTTGACGAGCTGGTCCGCCGCTTCGGCGCGCGCGTGAAGATCAGCTACGAGAGCCGAACGACGCGGCTGCACGCAAAGGCCTGGCTCTTCCGTCGGGACTCGGGCTTTGACACCGCGTTCGTCGGCAGCAGCAACCTCTCCCGGTCCGCCCTCCTGGACGGGCTGGAGTGGAACGTGCGGTTGTCGACGGTCGCCACGCCCGACCTGATACGCAAGATCGCCGGGACGTTCGACAGCTACTGGGCCAGCGCAGACTTCGTGGACTACGACCCCGATGACCCCGACGCCGCCGAGCGGTTGCGACAGGCTTTGGGGCGTGACCGGATCGCGACCACGACGCAGTTCGTCTCCGGTCTCGAGGTCCGACCACTTCCGCACCAGGAAGCGATCCTCGAGGCGCTCGAGACCGAACGCACGGTTCACGACCGGCATCGCAATCTCGTCGTCGCGGCGACCGGGACCGGCAAGACCGTCGTCGCTGCCCTGGACTACGCGCGGTTGCGCGCGACCCTGCCGCACCACCGGCTGTTGTTCGTGGCCCACCGCAAGGAGATCCTCGAGCAATCGCTGCGCACCTATCGCGAGGTACTCGCCGATGGAGCGTTCGGCGAGGTCTACGTCGGCGGGGAACGACCGGAGCGGTGGGAGCACGTGTTCGCCAGCGTGCAGTCGCTCGCGGTGTACGGGGTGGAGCGATTGCCCCCGAGCCACTTCGACGTCGTGGTCGTCGACGAGTTCCACCACGCTGAGGCCCGGACCTACCGGGCGCTGCTCGACCACCTCCGGCCGCGTGAACTGCTCGGGCTGACCGCGACGCCCGAGCGGTCCGACGGCGTCGACGTCCGCCGGTTCTTCGACGGGCGCAGTGCCTACGAGCTACCGCTGTGGGACGCGCTGAGCGCCGACTTGTTGGTGCCGTTCCACTACTTCGGCGTTGCCGACGGCGTGGATCTGCAGGGCATCGAGTGGAAGCGGGGCACGTACGACATCGGCGCGCTCGATGCCCTCTACACCGGCAATGATGCCCGCGCGGCCAAGGTCATCCGGGAGACGCGGGACAAGGTCACGGACGTGCGCGCGATGCGCGCCATCGGGTTCTGCGTCTCGGTCGCTCACGCGCGCTACATGGCTGAGGTGTTCTCCCGCGCCGGGATCCCGAGTGTCGCTGTCGCCGGCGATTCCCACCGTGACATGCGGGCCGAGGCCCTGCGGCGGCTGCGTGCCCGGGAGGTCAACTGCTTGTTCGCAGTCGACCTGTTCAACGAGGGACTCGATGTTCCCGAGGTCGACACGGTGCTGTTCCTGCGTCCCACGCAGAGCGCCACGGTGTTCTTGCAGCAGCTCGGGCGGGGATTGCGCCGCGCTCCCGGCAAAGCGGTGTTGACCGTGCTCGATTTCATCGGTCAGCACCGGCGCGAGTTCCGCTTCGACCTCCGCTATCGGGCGTTGACCGGCAGCACGCGCAAGAGGCTCGAATCCGACCTCCGCCACGGGTTTCCTTACCTCCCGTCCGGATCGCAGCTCATCCTCGATCCGGTCGCGCGCGACATCGTCCTCGACAACGTGCGGCACCAACTGCGGCTCTCTCGACGCGAGCTCGTTGCGGACGTCCGCTCGCACGGTGACCTGTCGCTCGCCCGGTACCTGGACGAATCGGGCCGGGACCTGCCCGATGTCTACAAGGATCGGGGATCGTGGACGGCCCTGCGTCGAGCCGCGGGTCTGCCGACCCCTTCATCTGGACCGGACGAGGCGGCCCTGTTGAGGCGGGTCGTCGCGTTCGCCCACGTCGACGATCCCGAGCGGGCGGAGGCCTACACCCGGCTCGCCGACCCGGCAGGGCCGGCGTACGCCGATTTGTCCGAGCGCGACCAGCGCCTCGCTCGCATGCTGTTCTTCCTGCTCTGGCCGGACCGCGGGGGCCACGGTTCGTACCAGGACGGCCTCGACGCGTTGCGCCAGCACCCCGCCGTCTGCGCCGAGATCCGAGAGCTGGTGGCGCTCGGCCTCGATCGGGCCCGGCACGTCCCGCGCTCGCTTGGCGAGGGGCTGCAACACGTCCCGCTGATGAACCACGCCCATTACCGGCGGGAGGAGATCCTTGCCGCACTCGGCTGGGCTTCCCTCAGCCGCAAGGCCCACGGGCATGCGCAGGGCGTGGCCTGGGCACCGGACGTGCAGACCGACGCGCTGTTGGTGAACCTCCGCAAGACCGAGCGCGACTTCTCGCCCACGACGATGTACCGCGACTACGCGCTCAGCCCCGACCTGTTCCACTGGGAGTCGCAGAACAGCACCACGGTCGCCTCTCCCACCGGACAGCAGTACCTGCACCACCGGGAGCGCGGGACCCACGTCGCGCTGTTCGTGCGGGATGCGCCCACCGACGACCTGGGACCGGCTCCATTCTTGTGCCTCGGGCTGTGTGATTACGTGGCGCACCAGGGGGAGCGGCCGATCGCCGTGACCTGGCGCCTCCGGCGCCGGATGCCCGGGGAGACGTTCCGGGCGGCGAGCGTGGTGGCGTCCTAGGAGTGGCGGCTTGCCGCCGGTTAACAGTCGGTGAGCATTCAACGATCCCTGTCGGGGCAGGTGCGGGTGATCGATGGGACGGACGCGTGCGCAAGTGGATCTTCCTGCTCGTCGCGGCGGCACTGGTCGTCGGCGGGGCGAACGGAGGCGACGAGGAGGAGGCCGCCCCGACCAGCGACGTGGCCGCCGCGCCCCCCACCCAGCACGTCCGCGGCCGCCCCTCCGCCGTCTGATGAGACCGATCTGATCGTGACGAAGGTCGTCGACGGGGACACGTTCGACCTCAGCGACGGCCGCAGGGTTCGTATGCTCGGCGTCGACGCACCGGACAAGGGGGAGTGCGGCTACGAGGAGGCCCGCGAGTTCGCCCGCGCGAGGCTGTTCGGCGAGGAGGTCGCGGTCGCCGCCGACCCGACCTAGGACGCCGAGGACCGGTACGGGCGATCGTTGCTCTACGTCAGCCGATGGGGGGTCGATTACTCCCACGCGATCGTCGTCGCGGGCCTGGCAGCCGCCTCGGTCTCCGCGAAGAACCCCGTCGAGAAGGCCAAGACCCTCCAAATGGCCGAGGACACCTCGAGGACGCTGAAGGTCGGGATCTGGGACGATCTGTGCGCCCCGCGCCCGCCCGCCCCGAGCGGCGAGGTGGTTGCGGCGCCCCAACCCTCCGTCCCGAGCCGCGAGGTGGAGCCGGACACGCCGGTGGGGCCGCCGCCATCCCCGGCGCCGGCACCGTCGCGCACGGCGTCACCGCGCAGCCCGTCGCCGCCTCCGGAATCTCCGCGAGAGCCGGCGAGCGGCTGCCACCCGAGCTACGAACCGTGCGTTCCGGTGAGCCCGACCGATCTCGACTGCCGCGACATCGGCCACCGGGTGAAGGTCGTCGGCCCCGACGAGTACCGACTGGACGGCGATGACGACGACGGGAAGGGCTGTGAGAGCTTTCCGCCCAAGTGACGCTATTGCGCGATCCGGTCGGCCGGTGCCACCGGTTGTCCCGGCACCACCGGCGCGGAGCAGGGGACCGGCTCGCACATGGCGAGCATCCGGGCCGTCTCGACGAAGTCGCGCACCGGCGGCGTCTCCATGTCCTTCCGCCACGCGATCGCCAAGGGCGAGGGCGGCACGTCGGTGACCGGGATGAAGGCCAGGCCGGGGCGGTCGTAGAAGCGCTGGGTGGAGGCCTGGGTGAACGCCATCCCGCGCCGGGAGAGGATCGCCTCGAAGCACTCGTCAACGGTCGCGACCTCCGCGCCCAGCCGCACCGGGTGGGCGTCGCGGACGTCGGTGGCGAGCCAGAAGTCGCGCCAGTGCTCGGGGGCGCGGCGGGCCACGAACGGCTCGTTCACGACGTCGGCGACGCTGATCCTGGGGCGCTCGGCGATCGGGTGGTCGCTGGAGACGACGAGCACGCGGGGCTCGACGAAGAGGGTCTCGAGGGCGAGCCAGTCCTGCAGCAGCACCGGCGGGCGGACGAACGCGACGTCGACGCTGCCCGTCGACAGCCCGACGTAGGGGTCGGCGAAGTCGTGCGAGCGCATCTCGACCTGGATGCGGGGGAAGCGCGCCTGGAACGCCGAGAGGATCTTCGGGGTGAGCTCGGCCGCGGCGTTGGCCTGGAAGCCGACGACCAGGGTGCCGCGCATGCCGTTGGCCGCTTCGCGGGTCGCCGCGGCCAGCCGCTCGGCGCTCACCAGAAGCTTCTTGGCCTCGGCCAGGAGGACCTCGCCCGCGGGGGTGAGCTCGACGTGGCGGCTGGTGCGCACCAGCAGCTGGGCGCCGAGCGAGTGCTCGAGCTTGCGGATCTGGACGCTGAGCGAGGGCTGGGCGATCCGCAGCCGCGCTGCTGCGCGCCCGAAGTGCAGCTCCTCGGCGACCGCGACGAAGTAGCGCAGGACGCGCAGTTCCGGCACCGTCGGCGACACGCGACGAGGTTAGCACTGGTAGAGGGCCTAGTACTGCAACGGCAGTTAGTGGTCACGGTGGTCGATGGCCGCGTCGGCGGTAGTGGCATGTTCGGGCCTGGTGCTGTCGTCGGCGTCGCCAGGTCGACCAGCGCAGGACGGTCTGCACGCAGG
>Ga0310823_100231_pt1 | contig 61778 bp, 57 predicted proteins | sample P4_ome_3_FD_201316 | JGI IMG/M metagenome (GOLD analysis project Ga0310823, IMG submission 201316) | Sorghum-adapted microbial communities from Joint BioEnergy Institute, Emeryville, California, United States - P4_Day56_Rep3 | ecosystem: Engineered > Bioreactor > SSF (Solid state fermentation) >...
ACTTCGCACCCGGCGCGTCGAGCGGGGAGGAGCCTTACGCGCATGAGGGTGAAGAGGCGGGACTGGTGCTGAAGGGCCGGATCGAGATGTGGGTGGCCGAGCGGCACTTCATCCTCGAGGAAGGCGATAGCTTCGGCTTCGAGAGCACGCTTCCGCACCGCTACCGCAACCCGGGGCGGAGCGAATCCGTTGTCGTCTGGGCGATCACGCCGCCCTCGTACTGAGGACCTTCACAACGATGAAGATATAGTTGCGAATCTTCACGCTTTCGGCCATGCTCCCCATGATTGGGAACGGACACCGTCTGGACCGGGAGGGCGGTTATGGCGACGAATTACGACGTCATCGTCATTGGCGGCGGACACAACGGCCTGACTTGTGGCGCGTATCTGGCAAAGGCGGGGCTCAAGACGCTCGTCCTCGAGCGGCGCCACGTTCTGGGCGGCGCCGCCGTTTCGGAAGAGATCGTGCCTGGCTTCAAGTTTTCGGTCTTTTCCTATGTCATGAGCCTGCTTCACCCGAAGGTCATCCGCGAGCTCGAGCTGCGGAAATTCGGTCTCGAGGTGCTTCCGGCAACGGATCTCTTCTGCCCCCTCTACGGCGACGACTACATCGTCTTCAGCGACGACACCGCCAAGACGGTCCGGGAATTTGCGCGCTTCTCGAAGCACGACGCCGAGGCCTACCCGGCGTTCAGCGCCTATCTCGAGGAATCGGCCAACATCGTCCGCCGCCTTCTGCTGGAAACGCCGATCGATCCGGTGCGGCGCGACTGGCGGTCCCTCAAGGAGACGGCGGCGTTCCTCTGGCGCTATCGGAAGATCGGCCGCAAGTTCTACCGGATCATCGACCTCATGACGATGAGCGCCTACGATTATCTCTCGCGGTGGTTCGAGAACGATCACGTCAAGGCGATCCTCGCCTACTATGCGTCGATCGGCACCTTCGCCGGACCCAAATCGCCCGGCTCCGCCTACGTCATCCTCCACCACGTGATGGGCGAGCACGAGGGTGCCGGCGGCTGGGGCTTCATCAAGGGGGGGATGGGCAGCATCAGCCAGGCGATCGCGCGCTCCGGCGCCCGCTTCGGCCTGGAGACTCGCACCAACGCTGAAGTTGCGCGCGTGCTGGTGGAAGGCGGCCGCGCCGTCGGCGTGGTCACCGCCGGCGGCGAAGAGATCCGGGCCCGCGTCGTCGCGAGCAACGCCAGCTGCAAGGTGCTGTTCCAGAAGCTCGTGCCTCAGGATCAACTCCCGGCCGACTTCCTGGACGAGATCAACAGCTACCGAACCTTCTCGACCGCCTTCAAGATCAATGCGGCTTGCGAGGCGCCGCCCCGATACCGGGCGTTCGACAAGGCAAAATGCGGCTTCGACTACCCCGCCTACGTGCATATCGGGCCGGACATCGACTACCTCGAGCGGGCCTATGACGACGCCAAATACGGCTGGTATTCCGCGCGCCCGTTCATCACGCCGGTCGTGCCGACCACGGTTGACGACACGATCGCGCCGCCGGGCAAGCACGTCGTCCACATGTTCGGCGGCCACGCGCCCTACGATCTGAAGAACGGCAACTGGGAGCAAGAGAAGGACAACTTCACGCGGACCGTTCTGTCGGTGATGGACGAGTTCGCGCCGGGCTTCTCCAGCCAGATCATCGACATGCAGGTGCTGACGCCGCGCGACATCGAGGCGACGCTCAACCTGCCGCACGGCCACATCTTCCACGGGGAACTCGCGCTCGACCAGCTCTTCTTCCAGAGGCCGGCGCCGGGGTGGGCGGACTACCGCACGCCGATCCGCGGCCTGTACCAGTGCGGTTCGTCCTGCCATCCGGGCGGAGGCGTCAGCGGCATTCCGGGCCACAACGCCGCGCGGCGCATCCTCGGCGACCTCCGGAAATAGCGGAGTGACCCGCATGGGCTTCCGCGGCACGCAGGCGGCCCTCCTCCTGACTCCGGCGCTGGTCTTCCTCGCGCTCTGGTTCGTTGCGCCGCTGCTGCGCCTGTTCTCGCTCGCCTTCACGGACCCCACGGGTCCGTGGGCGCCGTTCGCAACCCTGATCGGCTCCCCGGTCTACCGCCAGGTGTTCTTCAACACCCTGCTGGTGGCGGTCTACGTGACGGTCATCTGCGTCCTGCTCGCCTACCCCGTCGCCTGGCTGCTCAGCCGGCTAAAGGGAACCTGGTACGTCGTAGCGCTCTACTGCGTCCTTTTCCCACTCTGGATCTCGGTGCTGGTGCGCACCTTCTCCTGGATGCTGCTGCTCGAGCGCAACGGACCGGTCAACGGCGCGCTCATGGCCGCCGGGATCGTCGACCAGCCGCTGAACCTGCTGTTCAGCAACACGGCGGTTGCGATCGGCATGGTGCACGTCATGCTGCCCTACGCCGTGCTGCCGATCTACGCGGCGATGACGCGGATCGATCCGCGCCTTCTGCAGGCGAGCGACGGGCTGGGCGCGAGTCTCTTCGACACCTTCTTCCGCGTCTATCTGCCGCTCACGATGCCGGGGGTGCTCGGAGGCGCCGCCTTCGTGTTCCTGCTGTCGCTCGGCTTCTTCATCACCCCGGCGCTGCTCGGCGGGCTCAACGCGATCACGCTATCCATGCTGATCGAGAATCTCGTCAACGAACGGCTTGACTGGACGCTGGCGGCGGCGGCGGCGCTTCTGCTGCTTCTGGCCGTCCTGATGCTGCTCGCGCTCGCGGCGCGCTTCGTCAGGTTCGGGCAGGGGAGCCTGCCCTGATGATCCGGACCCCGCTCGCCTGGCGCATCGCCGTCCACGTCGTGGCCGGACTGGTCCTGGCCTTCCTCGTGTTGCCGATCCTCGTCGTCGTGCCGGCCGCCTTCAACGAGACTTCGTACATCCGGCTGCCGCCCGAGGACCTCTCCCTCCGCTGGTTCGTCTCGTTCTTCGATGACCGCGAATGGGTGAGTTCGCTGCTGAACAGCCTGAAGATCGCGGCGCTCACGACCGCCTTCACCGTCCTGCTCGGAACGTTGGCCGCGCTCGGGCTCGACCGGACCGAAGGACGGGCTCGGCGGGTCCTCACCGGCCTCTTCCTCGCGCCACTCATCGTTCCGGTCATCGTGACCGCCGTCGCGCTCTACTACGTCAGCCAGCGCATGGGTCTGGTCGGCACGGCACTGGGGCTCGGCCTCGGCCACGCGCTGCTCTGTCTGCCGTTCGTCGTCATCAACGTCGCGATCTCGCTGCGCTCCGTCGATCCGTCCTGGCGTCGCGCGGCGGAGGGGCTCGGGGCCGGGCCGCTCACCGTCTTCCGTACCATCACCCTGCCGAACATCGTTCCGGGGATTCTGGGCGGGGCGGTCTTCGCCTTCGTCACGTCCTTCGACGAGGTGGTGATCAGCGTGTTCCTGGCCGGGCTGTGGTCCAAGACCCTGCCCGTTAAGATGTGGGAGACCATTCGCTTGGAATTCACGCCCTCCGTGGCCGTTGCCGCCACGTTCATCATCGTGCTCACGGTCGTTCTCTTCGGTCTCGCCAGGGCGCTCGGCGCCGGGCAAGCAGGGGCAAGCCGATGAATCGCACCGAATCCGTCGGGAAGCCCATCCGCTTCGATCGGGCGAGCAAGGTCTACGGCCGGGTCGAGGCCCTCGCGCCTACGGACCTGACGGTCGGTGCCGGGGAGTTTCTCACGCTGCTCGGCCCGAGCGGCTCCGGCAAGTCGACGCTGCTCAACCTGGCGGCCGGATACCTTGAGCCATCGTCGGGACGGATCTGGATCGGCGAGCGCGACGTCACGGGCGTGCCGGCCCGGCACCGGAACATCGGCATGGTGTTCCAGAACTACGCGCTGTTCCCGCACATGACCGTGGCCGAGAACGTCGGCTATGGGCTGAAGGTTCGGCGCGTGCCACGCCAGGAGATAGCGCGGCGCGTCAGCGAGGCGCTGGAGCTGGTGCAGCTTTCCGGGATGGAGGGCCGTGGCATCGGCCAGCTTTCGGGCGGCCAGCAACAGCGAGTCGCGTTGGCGCGGGCGCTCGTCATCGAGCCGGACGTGCTGCTCATGGACGAGCCCCTGGGCGCCCTCGACCGCCAGCTGCGCAAGGCCGTGCAGTTGGAAATCCGCCGCCTCCACGCGGCGCACCGCCGCACCACGATCTATGTCACTCACGACCAGGAAGAGGCGCTCGTGATGTCCGATCGGATCGGGCTCATGCGCAACGGGCGCATCGTTCAGATCGGCACGGCGGCGGAGCTGTACGATCGGCCGGCGAACACCTTCGTCGCGTCTTTCCTGGGCGAGTCCAACTTGCTCGCGGGGACCGTCGAGGAATTGTCGGAAGGCGCCGCGCGTCTGCGGGTATCCGGGCTGGATCTGTTGATCGACGGCACGGCGAGCCCGGGGCTGCGGCCAGGTACAACCGCGGCCGCGCTCATCCGCCCCGAGAACGTCCGGCTCGACGAAAGCGATGGGGTCCCCGCCCGGATCAAGGAGGTCGTCTACCTCGGCGAGCTCATCGCCGTCCGTCTGGAGCTCGTCGACGGCACGACGCTCTGGTGCCGCCGGTTCGCGAGAGAGGGGCTGCCGGGTGACGAAAGCGTACGCGTGGCCTGGAACAGGGAGGACGTGAGAATCCTTCCAGAGGCATAACCTGAAGGAGGAGACCATGCTGTCACGACGTCGATTGTTGTTGTCGGGCGCCGGCTTGGCGGCTGCCTCGGTGCTCGCCCGGCGGGGCAGGCCTGCCTTTGCGCAGGGCCGGCCGTTCACCTTCGTGTCCTGGGGCGGGGCGCTCTCGGACGCCGAGAAGAATGCGTTCATGGATCCGTTCGCCGAGAAGACGGGCAAGGAGATCGTCAACACCTCGCCCACGGCCTACGCCAAGCTCAAGGCAATGGTGCAGTCGGGCTATGTCGAATGGGACCTGGTTACTGTGGGCGGCCGGTTCGTGTTCGAGGGGGCCGAGCAGGACCTTCTCGAGCCGCTCGACTACGCGAAAATCCCCAACGCCGATCGGCTTCCCGACGGCTTCAAGGCCGAGCACGGGCTCGTCACCTCGACCGGCGCCACGGTGATCGCCTGGAACACCAACGCCTTCCCGGCGGACAGCGGCCCGCGATCATGGGCCGATTTCTGGGACACGGAGCGCTTCCCGGGTCCGCGCGGCCTCTACAAGCCTTTCTATTACAACTATGAGGCGGCCCTGCTCGCCGCCGGCGTCGGGCGCGACGAGGTCTATCCGGTCACCGAGGAGAAGATCGACCTGGCCTTCGAGAAGCTGGAGGAGATCAAGCCGCATGTGAGCGTCTGGTGGTCGAGCGGCGCGCAGCCGCCGCAACTTCTGGCGAGCGGTCAGCTGGCGATGTCGTCGGCCTGGAGCGGGCGGATGATCGCGATCGAGGCCGAGAGGGCTCCGACGGCGTTCACCTACGAGGACGGCTTGGCCTGGGGCAACTGGTTCGTGATTCCGAAGGGCACGCCCTACCGCGAGATGGCGATGGAGGTCACGAACTACGCGCTGAGTCTGGAGGCGCAAGAGCGACTGCTCGATCTCGTGACCTATGGCCCCGCGGTGCCCGACGCGACCCAAAAGGCCTCGCCGGAGCAGCGCAGACAGCTCGTCATGGCGCCGCAGAACATCGAGAACATGCTGATCCTGCAGGAGCAACAGGCGGCGCTCTATTCGACGAAATACGAGGAACGCTGGAACCAGTTCCAGCTTGGTTAACCACGAAGGCGGCGGGACCGGAGCCCGCCGCCTCTTCACCCCCCCGGGGCATCGCTTCGATCATTGCACATGTTCGATCATCCTCTTACGCCGCTCCTTGCCCCTGAATCGGTCGCGTTCGTCGGAGCCAGTGAGCGCCCGAACACGCCCGGCCGCGACATGTTGGAGACGGTGCGGCGTTCCGGCTATCGCGGTCGCGTCTACGCGGTCAACCCGAAGTACGAGACGATCGACGGCATCGCCTGCTATCCGAGCCTGGCCGATCTGCCCGAGCCGGTCGATCTTGCGGTTCTCGCGGTCGGCAACAGCCGCCTCGAAGAGGCCTTCGAGCGCGCCGCCGAAGCCGGTGCCCGAAGCGCCGTCGTGTTCGCCAGCGGGCAAGGACAGGGCGCCGATGGCGGCCTGATCGATCGGCTGCGGGCGATCGCGCGCGCGGCGGGGATGCCCGTGTGCGGGGTCAACTGCATGGGATTCTACAACGACGCGCTGCCGGTGTGGATCTGCGGCTTTCCGTCGCCGCGTACCCTCACCCAGGGAGGCGGCATCACCTTCATCGCGCAATCGGGTTCGGTGTTTGGGGCGATCGCCCACAACGATCCGCGGTTCGCCTTCAACCTGGTTGTCTCGCCGGGTCAGGAGCTCGTGACGACGGTCGCCGACTATATGGACTACGCGCTCGAGCTCGAAAGCACGAAGGTCATCGGGCTTTTCCTGGAGGCGATTCGCGATCCCGAGGCCTTCCGGCGCGCCCTGGAAAAGGCGAACGCGCGGGAGATTCCCGTCGTCGCCCTCAAGGTGGGCCGCACGGCAGAGAGCCAGGCGCTGGCGGTCAGCCACACCGGGGCGCTCACCGGCAATGACAGCGCGTTCGACGCTCTGTGCAGGCGGTACGGTGTTCTTCGCGTGAAGGACATCGACGAGCTTGCGGCGACGCTGCTGCTCTTTGCGGCGGGCCGCTTGGCGGCGCCAGGGGGGCTCGCGACGATCCATGATTCCGGCGGCGAGCGCGAGTTGCTCGTGGATCTCGCGCAGGAAGTGGGGGTGCCGTTCGCGCGCATCGGTCCGTCGACCCGGAAGCGGCTGGCAGAGCGTCTCGAGGAAGGGCTCGAGCCTCACAACCCTCTGGATGCCTGGGGAACCGGCAACGACTTCCAGGCGATCTTCACGGATTGTCTTCGAGCGCTCAACGACGATCCGCAGACGGCCCTTTCCGTGCTGTTCGCCGACCTCCGGGATCGCTACTACGTCAGCGAAGGGTTCGCGGCGGCCGCAGCCGACGTGGCCGGCCAGACGACGAAGCCGGTAATCGTCGCCACGAACTACAGCGGCGTTCGCCACGACGCGATCGCGCTTCGCTTGACCCGCGCCGGCGTGCCGGTATTGGACGGCACCGTCCCCGCGCTCCGCGCGGTTCGCCATGCGCTCGCATGGCGGGATTTCCTGCGGTCGGATCGTCGCCAACCCGTACCGGCAGCGCCGCCAGGTGTCCGTGGCCGCTGGCAGGAGCGTTTGGCATCGGGCGCGCCCCTTGAGGAAGCGGAGGCCCTGTCCCTGCTCGGCGACTATGGGGTGCCGACGGTCCCGTTTGTCGTTGCCGCATCCGAGACCGAGGCCTGTGCCGCGGCGGAGACTCTCGGCTTTCCGGTCGCGGTCAAGACGGCGATGCCGAATGTGCCACACAAGTCCGATGTCGGCGGGGTTCGCCTCGGCCTCGGCAGGATCGAGGACGTGGCATCCGTCTACCGGGATTTTGCCGCCCGCCTGGGGCCGCGGGTCATCCTGCAGCGCATGGCGCCGCGCGGGGTTGAGATGACCTTCGGCATGGTCAGCGACCCGCAGTTCGGCCCGGTGGTCATGGTGGGTGCCGGCGGCGTCCTCGTTGAAATACTGGGCGACGTCACCTACGCGCTGGCGCCCTTCGACGCCGCGACCGCCCGGCGCCTGATCGACGAACTCCGAACGCGCCGCCTGCTCGATGGGGTGCGCGGTGCGCCGCCCGGCGACGTCGCGGCGCTGGCCCGGGCGCTCGCCGCGTTTTCGGTCCTGTCCGCCGATCTGGCGGATCTCGTGGCAGAGATTGACGTTAATCCGCTGATCGTGACCGCCGACGGGGTCCTGGCGGTCGACGCCCTCGTCGTTCCGAAGCAAGCGTGAAGGAGGCAGCATGGATCTCAAGCTCAGCGACCGGGAACGCGACCTCAAGGCGAACGCCCGGGCCTTCGCCGAACAGGTTCTCTTTCCCCGCGAGGTTGAGCTCGAGCTCAAGGGAGCTCTGCCGCGCGAAACGCTCGACGCGATGCGGCAAGCCGTGATCGACTACCGGCTGAACGGGATCAATCACGCCGTCGAGCACGGCGGGCAAGGCTACACGATCTTCGAGCAGACGCTGATCAACGAGGAGCTGGGAAAGGCGACCGGCGCGCTGTGGGCCGTCGTCTGGCATCCGGCCGATCCTCTGCGCCACGGCACCGAAGCGCAGAAGCGCGAGTACCTCGTGCCGAGCTGCGAGGGCCGCCGGCGCGGCTGCTTTGCCATCACGGAGCCCGAGGCCGGTTCGGATCCGCGGCGGGTCCGGACCCGCGCGGACTATCGCGGCGGTCGCTACTACTTGACCGGCGAGAAGTGGTTCGTGACGACCGGCGACGAAGCCGATTACATCATCGTGCACGCCCATGTCGACGGCGACCCCGACAAGCCGACCCTGTTTCTCGTCGACAAAAACCTTCCGGGCGTGCGGGTGAGCCGCAATCCGAAGTTCATGCACACCTACGTGTTCGGGCACCCCGAGTTCATTTTTGAAGAGGTTGAGGTCGGTCCGGACAAGGTTCTCGGCGAGGTCGGGCAAGGATTCGAGCTGACCAAGGACTGGTTCGTCGAGGCACGCCTCCAGATCGCGGCGAACTGCGTGGGCGCGGCCGTGCGGGCCGCCGAGCTTGCGAACGAGTGGGCGGCGGAGCGCGTGCAGTTCGACCGCCCGATTCGCGATTTCCAGGCGATCGAGTTCATGCTCGCCGACATGGCGGTGGAGATCATGGCGGCGAAATCGATGCTCTACCGCTGCGCGGCCGAGATCACGGCCGGCATGGACCGCAAGCTCGTGCACGCGCGCGCGAGCGCGCTCAAGCTCTTCTGCTCGGAGATGGCGGGGCGCGTGTGCGACAAGGCGGTGCAGATCTTCGGCGGACGCGGCTACATGCGCGAGAACCCCGTCGAGCGGCTGTACCGCGACGTGCGGGTTGACCGCATCTGGGAAGGCACGTCCGAAGTTCAACGCGCCATCATCGGCGGCCAGATCAAGAAGCGCGGCCTCGAGACCTATACGGGCTGGTAGTCGGGCCCGGCCCGCGGGAGGCATGAATCCGGGATCGACAGCAGGCGCCTCGATCCCGATCTTTCGGCCTCTCTGTGGTCCGCGGCCGCCGTTCCGGGGCAAACGTTCCCCTGCCCTCTTCGGCGAGCCGGCCATCGACGTCCTGGTTGATCGCCGGACCGGGCGCGGGTCGCGGAGATCCTTGGGATCCGCGTCCGGAGCATGGCCTGCGCGCCGCGCCTGGCTCGACAATAATAGCGTGAGCGGGCGGCCTTCAGAAGGCCGCAGACCCGCCGCCCACTCACCTGCCCGAGAAAACGAGAGGTCGCCCGACCGGATCGGCTGAAGGCCCTATCGACGCAACGTCGCTGCCCTCAGCCGCCGGCTTTGATCAGCTCCCACATCTGGACGATCTTCTGCCGCGTGTCGCGGGGGACTTCCTCGAAGAAGTTTCCCATGGCGAGAAAGCTCTGTGGATCGGTGAGGCCGAGTTCGGCGAGCCTCTCCGGAGCCACTCGCTCGAAGCTCTTCCTGTTGGCGTGCCCATTGCCGTAGATCTCGATCAGATTGGCACCGCTCTCCGGACTGAGCATGGCATTGAGGAAGTCGTAGACTTGGTCTTCCGGCGCTTCACCGCCCTTGATGAGGGTAAGGCCGCAGAGCCAAGTCATGACCCCTTCCTTCGGGTTCATGTACGCCACCGGGACGTTCTCCCGCTTGAGATTCGCCATCGAGGACCCCCAGCCCCAGCCGGCGACGATCTCGCCCGACGCCAGCCCCTGCTCCAACTCGGCCGGATCGGTCCAGTAGAACCGGAGATTGTCCCGCAGCTTCCGGAGGGCATCCTCGGCGCGCGCGAGCTCCTCGTCGGTCATGCGCATCGTGTCCCGCGCGCCGACCAGCAAACCGGCAATGGCGGCAACGTTGTCCGGCGAATCGAGGAACGCAAGACGGCCCTTATACCGCTCGTCAATCATGAGCGACCACGACGGCTCATCGATCTCGACCAGATCGGTCCTGTAGATGATCGAGGTGGTGCCCCAGTCGAACGGGACCATCCAGTACTGCCCGTCGGCTTGCACGCCTTGGATGTTCAGAAATTGCGGGAAGATATCGTCCCAGGCCCGAATGCGCGCCGTGTCGATCGGCTTGAGCACGCCAGCGTCGCGCCAGCGGCCGATCGTATTGACACAAGGGTGCGCGATGTCCGGCGTGAAGCCGCCGCGCACCTTCTGCAGGGCGTCCTCCTCGTCGCTTAAGAACGAGACCGAAGGCGACCCGCCGTACTTGTCGATGTAGGCGCGATGCAATTCCGGGATCTCGTATCCCGACCAGGTGAAGTAGGTGAGATTCTCCGCCGCCCGACCCGACCGGGCCAGGAGCGGCACAGTCACCATCCCGAGGCCGAGCGCGCCGAGCGCGGCCGTGAACGCCCGGCGGGTCGGCAGAAAGCCGCATGGCTTGCCGATGACGTCGTGCTTCATTGGACTGCTCCCTTGCGATCGCTACCAGCGCCGAATGCGCGCGTTGCTGAGGAGCTCGCTCCCGGTCTCGGTCACGAGCACGGTTTCCTCGAAATCGCCGACATAGCCATGGCGCTCGACCGTGCGCTCCACGCACAGCACCATCCCCGGGCGCAGGACCGTGTCGTCGTCCGGAATCAGCCACGGCGAATCCCAGCCGAGCCCGATCCCGTGGCCGAGACCCGAGAAATCGCTCTTCGTGGAGAAGCCGAGATCAGTCAGACGCTGGAATCCCGCGCGCGCCACCTCGCCGGCGGTAACGCCCGGTCGGATCGCAGCGATCGCCGCCTGCACGCAAGCGATCGCCGCTTCGAACGCTTCGATCTGCGGCGCCGTCGCACGGCCGATCGGCATCGACCGGGAGTGATCGAAGTAATAGCCCTGGTAAACCCCGGACAGCCCGATCTGGAACCACTGGCCCTCCTCCAGCGGCTCCTTCGAGCCATAGGTCGGGAAATCGGTTGCCGCCATCGTCGGCCGGTTGCCGCCGCGGCCGGAGCTCATGAAGGAGTTATAGAGCATCACACCTTCGCGGGCCATGAACTGCAGACCGATCCCCATGACCTCGCCGTGCGTCATCCCCGGCTTGGCGTGGTCAAGCATCGCCTCGATGGCCTGCGAGCCGAGCTCCGACGCGCGGCGCAGGATCGCGATCTCCGCGGGCGACTTGACCATCCGCAGCTCGGCCAGGATGTCGTCGGCAGGGAGCCAGCGGACCCCCGGGAGCTCGGCCTCGATCTGGCGGAACACGGTCCACGGAATCGCGTCGCCCCCCGCGATGCCGACCGTCGCCTGGTCCAGCTTCCGGTCGCGGAGCGCGCCGACCACGGCGCGGATGACGTCGTCGGAGACCACGACGTCCTCGATCGGCACCTCGGACTCCTTGACCGGCATGTCGGCGACGAGGATCGGCGCGCCTTCGGCGGGGAGCAGGACGAACGGGTGCCCGCGTGCCGACCAGTCCGGACGCCGATCCGGGATGAAAGGGAAGGAACTGTAGAAGTTGGCAAGGTAGAGGACATCGCCATATCGATCGACCGTGCCGCCGCCGCGCGAGCAGACCAGCAGCCCGTCCAATCCGCGTGCTTTGGCCAACCGCACCGCGGCGGCCTGACGCTCCACAAACTCGCTCGCAGGAATCCGCAACCGTTCAGGCATCTGCCATCTCTCTTCGATCAGCTAACGCTCTCAAGGCAATCGAAATCCCTATAACGAATCCGCGCACGGGCAAGACGCTCCGGCCATCCTGCATCATCGAGATCGTTTCCTCGAAATGCCGAGACGTCTTTCCTGCACGCGCGCCCGTTCGAAAGGGTCCGTTCGAAATCGAGAATCATGTCAAGCTGCAACCCGACCGGCTCGGCCGGCCCTACCCGGGGCTTGCCCACCCCATTCCGATGGGGGTCGTCGAGACATCGCTCTGCCCTTCGCCTTCTTCGATTGTTCGGCTACTCCCGAGACGCCGAGCGCCGCACAATATTGCTCCGGATCGCACCAAGCAAGTCCGTCCGTTCGGGGGACAGCTGGGACAGCGGACCGGAGACCTTCGACTGGTCGTCAAGCGCATTTCGGCGCCCGGGTGCGGGCCAGCGCCGGAGTCAGATAGAAAGAAATCAGATGCGACACCCGGTCAAGGTTCGCAAAGTGCCGGGTCATCTTCGAGGCGGTCAGGCTCGGGTCGGCCGCGACCAGATAGTCGCTCCGGTTGGAGCCGCCGCGGCGCGTCGCAATCCAATCCGCGGGGTCGGATTGGTCGATGCTCAGCCGCAGGCCGTGGCGTTGCCGCTTGTACTGGTAGCCAGTCAGCCTCCGATCTGTACCTTCTCTTCGACCGGAGAGTCTCTTAGCGTACCCAAAAGGAAAAGCCGTACAAGGTCACCGGCCGGGACGGTGCGCCATCTCGTGCCGCAAATGTTGCGAGTTCCTATTTGGCAGTTGCGGGACGGTAGTCGCACTGCTTGAGGTCGGCGATGAGACTCGGACCGGTCGGCACCCAGCCGAGACGCTCGCGCGTCCAGTCACTCGACGCAGGCATGTCGAGCCCGGCGAACATCTTCAGCCAGCCGAAGTGGTCCGCCGCCGCCTCCGGTGACAGCGACACGACCGGCACACGGAGGCCCTCACCGATAGCCTTGGCAATGTCGCGCACCGGCACGCCTTCCTCGGCGACCGCATGGTAGCGCGCGCCCGGCTCGTGATGCTCCAGCGCGAGCCGGTAGAGGCGGGCGACGTCAGCGACATGCGCCGCCGGCCAGCGGTTGGCACCATCGCCGACATAGGCCGATACGCCCTTCGCGCGTGCCACCTCGATCAGCCATGTGATGAGCCCCTGCCGAACCGGGTCGTGCACTTGCGGCAGGCGCACCACCGCTACCGAAACGCCCCCCTTCGCCACCTCGGCGCCCTCCTTTTCGGAAGCGGCGCGGGGGTTGGCATGGTGCCAATCGACCGCCTGCTCGAGCGCAGGTTCGCCGGCTTTCATAATGCCCATTCCGATAACCGAAGTCTCGATGAATGGGCGGTCCGAACCCTCAAGAGCGGCGCCCATGGCCAGGATCGCACGCCGGTCCTTTTCGCAATTCTCGGCGTAGCGCGAGAAGTCATGGTCGAAGGCGGTGTGGATCACCGCGTCGGCCAGCGCCGCGCCTCTGGCAAGACTGTCGGGATCCTCGAGCGTCCCGCGGAGCACCTTGGCGCCGGCGTCTTCAAGCCACCGCGCGCCTGCATCCGAGCGGGTCAGCCCCAGCACCTGATGGCCGGCACCAATAAGATCAGGCACGATCCGGGAGCCGATGAAGCCGGTCGCGCCGGTCAGGAAAACACGCACCGGATGCCTCCAAATTGCACAGGGTAATGTTGCGTCGATCGGCCGCAGGCGCGGCACGGCATTTTGCGGCAAGCCTCACCGGCACGGCGTGCGGCTTCACCGCAGTTCGGCGTGCTCGGGCCCGCCGGAGAAGAAACGGGCGACGTGCGGCACCACCTGGTCGATGGTGATCGGGTCCTCGTAGAACTGGAGCTGGTTCTGCGATCCCAGCCAGACGAGTTTCTTGCGGGAAGCGGGGATGATCTCGAAAAGGTCTCGCGGGATCTGGGGACCGGAAGCCGCGCGGTCGGCATGGACCATCAGCGTCGGCGTTGTCAGACGCGCCATGATTGGACGCACGTCGTGGCTCCAGATCGCCGCCTCGGACATGGCGGTAATGCGGTTCTCCCACAGGCCGTGGAAATTCCAGAACGGGCCGCGGTCGGCCCAGCGGATGTAGAACTGGTGAATCGGAGGCGCGGTCAGCAGCGCCGTCGGATCGGGCGGCGTCGGCTGGGGCGAGACGACGGGAATGTAGGAGACCTCGCCCGTCGCCTTGAACGGTGCCTCGGCCTCGCGCGAGCGGCGTATGCGGTCCTCGGCCGTGTCGCCCACATACATCCGCGTCACTTCCGGCGTCAGGTAATGCCCGGCAACGATGGCGAGCGCCTTGACGCGCGCGTCGAGGGTGGCGGCCTCGATGCCCCAGCTCACGCCCTGGCAGATGGCGAGGATGAAGATGCGATCCGGGTCCACGTCCTCGCGGCCGACCAGGTAGTCGACGGAGGCACGCAGATCCTCCACCTTGGCCGCCCCGCTCTCGTGCCGGCGCGGCTCGCCCCCGCTCTCGCCGTGATAACGCGGGTCGAAGATGAGGGCGGTGTAGCCTTCGCGTACGAGGCGCGAGGCGTACTGGATCGGGGACTGTTCCTTCACAAAGCCAACCGGGCCGATGATGACCACGGCCGGATTGCGGCCGGAACCGGCCGGCGTGAAGAGATTGCCGACAATCTCCGTGCCCTGGCTCCGGTAGGTGACACGCTCGACCGCGTAGCGGGCCGTCTCGATTCGCTGGTGCGGCCCCCAGGCCTGTGTCTCGAACGGGCCGGATTGAGCCGCGACGGCGGCCGGGCCGCCGGCGGCGGGTCCGCCGGTCTGAGCGAGAGCGGTCCCGCTCATGACCAGGGTGGTGGAGGCAAGCGCGAGGATCGGCAGGGTCATATGCATGGGCGGCTCCCTATCGTCGCGGGCCACCCTACCCACACGTTTGCATTCGCGGAATGCCGCAACTAGCATGTTGAACATGCATGAACCGAATGCTCGGCTCGATCATCTCGACCTGAAAACCCTGCGCATGCTCGCGACCCTGCTCGATACCGCGAGCGTGACCCGCGCCGGCGAGATGCTGGGCTTGAGTCAGCCTGCCGCAAGCCGCGCCGTCGCCCGCCTCAGGCATGCGCTCGGCGATCCGCTGCTCGTTCGCACCAGCAAGGGATATGTGCTGACCGCCCGGGCCGAGGCGCTGAAGCCCCTCGTCGCCGATGCCCTCGCCGCACTCGGCCGGATGGCCGAGTGGGACCGCTTCGATCCCGCAACGGCCCGACGCACCTTCCGCATCGCCGCGACGGACTATGGCTCGGTGACGGTGTTGGGCCGGCTTGCCGCGCAGATTGCGCGGGAGGCGCCGGGCGTGTGCCTGGACGTGGCGCCCTTCGGGCACACCACGTTGGCAGACCTCGAAAGCGGCGCCCTCGACTGCGCGCTCGATGCCGACGTCGGCGATCTTCCGGCAGATTTCCACTATCGCGAGCTGTTTCGCGACGACTATGCCTGCCTTGTCCGGCGAGGACATCCGTGTCTTGCAAAAGAAGGGAATGTTCTCGAGCGCATTGCCGCCGCCCCGCAGGTGATCATGATGTATCCGGAAGGCGGGCGCATGGTCCCCGACGAGGTGCTGCGCGAACTCGGGGCAGCACCGGCGGTGACGGCCTTGCGCACGCCCTACTTCATGTCGACGCCCTGGATCATCGCCGAGAGCGATCTCGTGATATGCGTTCCCCGGCGCGTGGCCGAGAGGCTTGCAAGCGTGGCGGAACTTGACGTTCTGCCGCTGCCGGACAGCCCGAGCTTTTCCTTCCGCCTGATCTGGCACGAGCGGGTGCACCGCGACCCCGGAATGCGGTGGATCAGGGACCTCATGCGTCTCTAGCTGGCCGAATACGGCCAGCCTTTCGTTACCGTCCGATCAGAAAATGTCCAATCTGGCTTGCCGGCGCTGAAGCGCAGGCCGTCAACGAGCCGCGCCACCATGCGGCGCGCCTCCGCAACGCCGCCATCGCTCGCTGGGTCTGCCAGCCGCAGGGCCGCCAGCAGAAACTCGCGCGCGTCCACGCCGATGCGAATGGTCCCGGCCGCTGCCGCCGCGTCGAGCAGCCCACGCAAGGCAGGCGTTAGCCGGCCCAGAACGCAATCCGGAAGCGATCGATAGGCCGCATCGCCCCAGCGGAGCGCAGGACCCAAACCCCGCTTGGTCGCGGCAAGATCGACAAGCTTCTGAACCCATGCCGCCAGCACCTCACCGGAGACACGATGCGCCTTATCGCCCTATCGCCCTATCGCCCTGCCGAAAGTGTCCAACTCGGCGGCCGGGCGTGCCCAACAGGATGCTAAGTCGTTGATTTCTTTGACGAAAAGGCTGGAGTGGTGCCCAGGGGCGGGAACAAATAATTACTGCGAATCAATAGCATAGATTCGCGTGGGACAGCGGCTTTTCACATACGGCTATTAGGTATTCTGGCATGAGTGTCCCACCGCCGGAAGCCACGCACCGATGGCGCTGCAGTTGCATGCAAGCTCAGAGAACCGTCCAACACGGCGGCCAATTCGCCACAATCAGACCGCCAGCCATGCTGACACCAATGGAGTGGTTCATGATCTCTGCCCACAGGATGCAATCGCACCGAGCCCATCAGACATGTGTTGGAGCGCCGCCAAACTTGGCCCTCATAATCTTCTGATCCGTAGTCAGACTTTGCCAAGTAGCTAACGCCCTGATTTGTTTCAGAAAAAGTCGGATTGGTTTGGACTTTTGGTGCCCAGATCAGATCAAAGGAAATCAAGCAGTTACAGCTTCAGTCCAAACCGGTTTGCATCGAGCCCGCTCCCTGATCGCGCAGGCATTTGGCGGCGCCCCAACATGATCTGCGGCAGGGCAGACAGCTGTCGGCGTAAATTCAACTCAGCTTTGCAGCATCTCGTTCGTTGCGAGGTATACTGGTTCGAAGCACCAAGCCTGCCCGAAGATGCCGAAGGAACGCGTTTCCTTCCACGACACCAGTGGAGCGCACCCTTGGTAAGGGTGAGGTCGAGTGTTCAATCCACTCCGGCGGCACCACGAAATCCGCAGAAATCCGCCACTTCCCGACCGATCATCCGACTGCCGATGCGCAGCAAAACGCAGAACGGTGCAAGAACGTGTCAAACGATTGGCACGTTTTTGACACGCGCGTTCTGGGGATGTTTCGGGCTCACGCTCCTCGCCGCCCCGGCCGCGGCGCAACAGTACAGCCGCACCATCCCGGCGACGGTGACACACATCGTCGATGGCGATACCGTCGATGTCCTGGCCTATCCCTACCCCGGCATGACGATGACCGCCCGCGTGCGGCTGCTCGGGGTCGATACGCCGGAGATCTACAAGCCGCTATGCGAGGACGAGCGGGATTTGGGGAGGGTTCGCCAGCGCGTTCACCCGCTCGCACTTGACGGAGCAGGTGTGGCTCGTCGACGTGCAGGACGAGATGGATGGGCTGAGCCGCATTCTGGCGCGGATCGTAACGTCGGACGGGTTCGATCTCGGGCGGGAATTAATGGCCGCCGGGCTGGCGAAGGTCGAGACCAAGGGACACGGGGATTGGTGCAAGTAGCGCGCTGGTTGCGGGTTGCGGTACAACCTCAGGTAGGGCATCCTTGCCCCAATGATCCAAGATCGACTCGACCCTCTCGATCTGGCTCTGCTGGAATTGCTGGTCGGCCCCGACGCCCAGCCAGTGCAGGACACACCCCGCGTGGAGCGACTGGCCGGCCTCGGCCTGGTCCGGCGGCAGGGCGGGCTATGGGAACTGACGGAGGCCGGATTCGCCGCGGTGACGCGCTCGCGCGAGATCGGCGGGCCGCCTAAGCTCCGGTAACGAAGCTCATCCGCCGATCACCTCGATCATGTCCTGATAGTCGATCGGCGCCCACTCGATGGCCGGGTCGTCCCCGACCATGCGCCGAGGTCCGATGTCATGACCGCTCAGGAAGGGTCCGACAACCTCCGTGGGCTCATATCCCGCTCGCGGGACGATCTGCTGTCGTTACGGGTGGCCTCCTCTTCGGGAGCGCCGGCCGCCGTCTGTGTACGGCGGTCGGCGGTCACTCTCGCCGGAATGCCGACGGCGGCCGCAAAGGGCGGTATGCTCCGGGTCGCGACGGCGCCCGCGCCGAGGATCGCATCGCGGCCGATATCGACGCCGTCCATCACCGTGGCCCCGGCCCCGAGCCAAGCATTGTCGCCGATCGTGATGCCCCGGATGATCTGCCCTTGCTCGATGACGGGAATATCGGTGCGGTCGGCGCGATGTGTTCCACCCCCGATCACATAGCAATAGGCCGCGATCAGGACATTCCTGCCGATCTGAACGGTCTTCCCGGATTGGATTACACAGTTCATGGCGATGTTCGTATTGTCGCCGATCGACAAGTCACCGTCCTTGCAGCTGAGAACGGTGTTTCGACCGACGATGACGTTCTTGCCGATCGCGATGCCGTTGTTCGTTTCGCCCTTCGCATCCAACACAGCGTAGTCGTCGATCAGCGCGCCGTCGCCGATGGAGATCTTCTTGGGGTGGCGCAGCGTCACGCTCCGACCGATCACGACGTTGCGTCCCACGCTTCCGAGCAATCCGCGATAGGTGAGCTTCCTGAGCACGAGGCCGAGCGCACCGGGCAGAGGGGTGATGAAGGTGGTGACGAACTCGTACTTGATAAGATCCCAATAGCTATCGCTACCGACAGCGAGAGCCGTGTACTTCCTGAACGCGGAGGTGCTCCGGTCGGCAACCTTGCTCTGCAAGGCGGTTTTGCCGTCAGGCGTATGATATTCCTTCGGCGGTGGCTTCGCGTCCGACATGCCTGTACCTCGGCGTTTCGTTCGGCAGAAGCACCAGTCGCCACTTCCAAAATGATCGACGCCAGACATTCTTCAAGGCCCGAGGTAAGCCACATCGGAACTATGGACAGGCCGGCGGCCGGCCGGGGAACCGGCGTCGTTCGGCGGTGTTCGCCGTGACCATCAACGGGAGACTTGCCTCGAGGAGGCGGTCATGCCCAACACCCCGGCTGGCTCATCGCGGTTCACCGTCGAGGACGAGCGCCTCATGGCGGGGGTGGCCGAGAGGCTGCGCGGCGTCGGCCTGGCGGTCGAGCGCGCCAGCCAACCGGGCGTCGACTGCTACCGGATCGTTCCGGTCGGCTCGGACGATCCGGCCTGGCTCGTCATGCGGCAGTACGACGGTGTGTATCAGCTGCTGAGCGGCGGTCTGCGCGTGCTGGACGAGAGCCGCCGTCTGCGCGCGGTGCTGCCCGCCGGCTGGCTCGCGGCGTCGCCCGCCGACGGGCGGGCGTTCAATCGCTAAGGCGGGGCGCCCCCGGCCAGGCATCGCGCCACGGCCTCGCGCAGTTGCGCGGGCGCGACCGGCTTGCGCAAGGCGAGGGTCGCACCGGCCCGGACGGCGATCTTGAGAAGCATGTCGGCGTCGGGTCCGCCAGAGGCCGCGATGATCGGCAGCGCGGGGTGCTGCGCCCGCAGCTCGGCGATGCCGACGAGGTGGACGGCGTGCATCAGCGGGCTGACGTCGATCAGGACAAGATCCACCGGTCGCTCGCGGACCCGCCGGAGGAATGCCCGGGTCGGCGCATCCGAGACGGTATGGCCGGCCGCCTCCAGCGCAGAGCACACGGTCCGCCGGTCCGGATCGTGAATGCCGACGAGCAGCACCGATGCCATCCGCCCCTCCTGTTCCGGAGAATGCATGCGCCCAGTGCCGTTGGCAGAATCGTTACAACGAAGGGAACGTTCCGTCACTTGCTGAAAAGGTCGGTGGGCGGAGGACCAATCGCCCGGTGCGTTGGCTTGGCGCCGTCGAAAGTCGTACCCGAGGCTCCGCCGATTAGCGATCTGGGCTCCGCCCCGCCGGCTCGCTTATCCTGTCTGCGGGTACGAATGAACATGAGCGACACCCCTGTGCCAAGTCGGCCGGAGCCGGATCATGACAACACATCCCCCTGACTCGCCGTCGCGCGAGACCCCGTCGCTGCCGCCCGAGACGGATGAGGAGCGTCGGAATTTTCTCGCCGCCTGCGGCAAGTTCGCCGCCATCACGCCCCCGACGGTCGCCATGATGCTGAGCACCACGTCGCTGCCGGCGCACGCGGCGGCCTCGACCTTCCCCGGCGTGGGTTGGGGCGTCGGCAGCAACCCGGAGACGAAGAAACCCGGCAAGCGCCCGTATAAGAGATTGAAGAAGAGGCTGAAGAAGCGCGGCAAGCTTTAGCTGATCATTGCCCGCCGGAACGTCTCGACATAATCCGTCCCCGGCGGCAGCGCCGCCCCGTCCAGCCGCCACGTATCCGTTTCCGGATCGAGCCGCAGCCGGCCGGCATCGAGCAACATCTGGTAGAGTTCGGGGAACGACAGATTGGAGATGTCCACCATGGTCCGCTCCACGCTCGACGTTGCCGACGCCTGGATAACCGTCCGCCCGCTTCGGGTCGGCCGGGTGCTCCGCGGGTACCCGAGAGTCGGGAGGCGCTTTACGGGATGTTAGGTTCTGTGGAAGATGATGGTGGCCCCGGCGGGACTCGAACCCGCAATCCTGCCCAGGAAGCCGGTTGACAGCCGGCTGCGTCTTCCAGTTTCGCCACGGGGCCACCGCGACGCCCTGCCAGATGTCGGTCTGGCGGGGCGTTTCGCTTAACGGACCCAGCGTAGGCGAAAACACCGAAAGAAAGTTTAATGGATCAATTTTTCGAAAGATTCATTTCCAGTTGTTTTCCAAGCATTCGTGCGCGTTCTGCTTCAAAAAATAAGTTGATCCAGGTAACGTTGGTAAAACCTTGTTAATCTGTTTTGCGCTGGCTGTGAAAATTTTGTGGCGCGTTGTTCCGGCTTTCCGATAGGGGGCAGGAACGCCCGGGCCGCAGGCTGGCGGACCCGGGCGCCTTTCCCTAGGGCTGTGTTCCGCCGGCCCCATCATCGCCCCGCGGCGCCAGCTTGGCCCATTCCGCATTGAGCGCGTCCCGCTCGCGGATCAGTTCGTCCCGGATCTCGGGCGGCAGGGTTTCCAGATTCATGAGCGAGACCTGATTCATGGCCACCCGGCCTGCCTTGATGGCGAGCAGGATGAGTTCAACGGTTGCTTCATCCATGGGTCAGTCCTCCATTTCCGCTTGCGCCAGATACCGCCGGAGCCGTTCCAGGCCGGTCTCGATCCGGCCGAGATAGAAGTCGGCGCCGATTGTGTTTCCGCTATCCAGGGCCCTCCGCCAGTCCTTGAGGGCCCCGTCCACTTCGGTCCGCACCGTCTCGATCTTGCGGTACAGGTCATCGTCGATCCGGCAGAGCGGATGATCGGGTCCGCCATCCGGCCATTCGACAGAGGCGACGCAGGGCGCGCGGTACTCTTTGACCGTTCGCAGGATGTCGTTGTAGCCGTTCTGCGATTGCCCCCAGGCAACTTCGGGGGGCACGTTGCCGCAGCCGGCCAGCATGAGCAGCGCCAACCCCAGCGCCGCCAAAGTGGCCAGCGGCGCGGCCTGGAGGCGGTTCGTCGGCTGAGGCCAATCGCCGGGCTGCGCGGGCGTCTCCTTCGGCTTGTTCGGCACGCGCCAGGTCGCATACCAGGACAGGGCGCCGGTGATCAGCGCGCCGGCGAGCGCCTGGAGCGCCTGCTCGAGCGTCACCCCGTCCGGCGATTGGCCGTTGAACAGGATCAGCAGCACGGTGACGAGCGCCATCACGGCGGACGACACCCACGCCTTGTGGGTCGTCATGGTCGGTCTCCTCGGTTGCGGATATGGAAAGGGCCGCTCAGCGCGGCCCGGCGGTTACGATGGTGTGTCCCGGTGCTCCGGCGGCAGCTCCGGCAGCGGGACGGTCTTCCCCGCGAGCCCATGCGTGCTGTCGCCGCAATATTGAAGCGCGCCGTCCTGAAGGAAGTAGTGGCAGACCCCGCATGTGAACGCCGGCTCCCTGCCGGTTCGCTCCTTGAACGTGCACCAGCAGTCGCCCTGATGCCCCGACACGTAGTGGCCGCCGCTGATCTTCACCGATGGATCAAAGGTTGGGCGGTTCGCGTCGCCGTTGAATATCCAGTCGTCGGGGATGACTGTAGTGGGTCAGTTAGAAATTCAGCCATAGCATCACGGGAGACTCTCCTGACAGACTAGCCTAGGATGGACTCTCTCTCGGACGGGGCGCACTCCGAGCCTCTTAGAGAGGAGAAATGGTGATGCAAGAGGTAAGTCGAAGGTCAGCGGTGGCTCTGGGATTGGCGGCAGCTTCAATGGCCGTCGTGAAGCCGGCGGCTGCGCAAACCACAGATCCGCTCGCCGGCAAGGATGAGTCCCCGTTTCCGGGAGTTGTGGTGCGCACCTTTGGTGAGGAACGCTCCCTCATCCCAGGGTTCAAGACGGTCTCGATGCGAGACGTCATCCTGCAGCCGGGAGCAAAGCTACCGGAAAACGCTGTGATGATGAATGCGATGCTCTGCCACATCACCGAAGGAGAGCTCCGGGTCGTGCAAGACGGGGAACCCTTTGCGGCCAAAAGGAATTACGCCTGGACCTGCAATAAGGGCACGAAGGAACATGCCGTTAACGACAGCGATGCCGTCGCCATTATGCGCATCTTGGACCTGAAGGCCTGAACTCTGCGGGAGGCCGCCTCGGTTGGCGACCTCCCGATCCTCAGGGCCGTTACTTTCAAACTGACCCACTACCGTCGGAGTGCAATGGTGGCCTACACCTAGCGCTCGGAGTATAATGGCGTGGAGGTATCGGATGCGTGGAAGCCGAAGGCGGTTGAGGAAGAGAACGTAAGCTGAAGAGGCTTCTGGCGGAATCGATGCTGGACGTGGCCACGCTCAAGGAGATGCTTGGAAGAAGCTTCTGACGCCCAGATCGCGGCGATGCGCGGTAGACAGGGCTGCGCGGGAGAGGCGCCATTCGCAGCGCCGCGGGCGGGCTTGTCGGGATGCACGCGAAGACCTAATCGCTATGCATCGCAGCGGTCGGATGGTGCCGACTGTCGTCGGCGACTGCGCGAGCTGGCTTCGCACTCCAACGGCATCTCGGCCCTGCAGTTCCAGAAGCAGCTCGGCCATCTACCGCCGGAACTCCAGCGGATACGGGATATGTGTTTTCTCCATCGGAACACCTCCTGCTCAAACGTTGAGGTGTCCACCAAACCGGGTCAACTCCACCCAGCCACTTCGCTGCCGCTGAGTCGAGCCGGCGTGTGCGACGTTGCAGCCCGACGGTTGGCGCAATGAAAGGAGCTCGCTCGCCCGATGGCTCCGGATAGCCGAAACCTCCCCCGCGAGATTGCCGATCGGTTCACGAAGCCCTTTGCACAGTTTCTGAAGATCGAAGCCGCATCGGGCCTCCTGTTGCTCCTCGCGGCCCTCGCCGCGCTGGGCTTGGCGAACTCACCATGGTCCACGCCCTTTCTGGCGTTCTGGGAGACGCCGGTTGGCCTCCATTTCGGCCCTCTGGATTTCAGCCGTTCGTTGCGACACTGGATCAACGACGGGCTGATGACGTTTTTCTTCTTCGTGGTCGCCCTGGAGCTCAAGCGAGAGCTTGTGCTCGGTGAGCTGCGGAATCTGCGCATGGCGGCAATGCCATTCGCCGGCGCGCTCGGCGGCATGATCGTTCCAGTGTCGCTCTATCTTGCGCTCATGACCGGCCAACCCGGCGCGCATGGTTGGGGAACCGTGATGGCCACCGATACGGCCTTTGTCATCGGATGCCTCGCCCTCTTCGGTTCCCGCATCCCGCCAAGTCTGCGCCTGTTTCTCCTATCCCTGGCAATCTTCGACGATGTGGGAGCGATCTTGGTCGTGGCTGTCGGCTACGGCGAGGCGCTGAATTGGGTCGCGCTCGCTCTTGGGGTGCTCGGACTCGCGGCGGTCGCTGGCGCTGCCCGCCTTGGGATCAGAAGCGTTCCCGTCTATTTCCTGCTTGGGGGCGTGATCTGGCTGTGCTTCGACGCCTCCGGCATCCATGCCACGATCGCTGGCGTCGTTCTGGGCTTGATGACGCCGACACGTGTTTGGGTGAGCGACGCCCGTCTCCGCGCTATCCTCGGGCGGGTCCTATCCTATCCGGGAGGCGAGCATTGGAGCGGAGACACCAGGGAACGCCACGACCTTCGGCAAGCCGGCATTGCGGTCACAGAGGCTCTCTCCCCCGTGGAACGGCTGGAAATGATGCTCCACCCATGGGCGGGATTCGTGATCATGCCGCTCTTCGCGTTGGCCAACGCCGGCGTCGCGATCTCCGGCGCCGACATTGGACAGTCTGTCTCCGTGACGATTTTTGTGGGCTTGGCTTTCGGCAAGCCGATCGGCGTCTTGGCCTTCAGTTGGCTCGCCGTGCGCTTCGGCTTCGCAACCCAGGCGCCTAGCTTGAATTTGCCCTTTCTGGCGGCCGGCGCTCTCTTGACCGGGATCGGCTTCACCATGTCGTTGTTCATTGCGGGCCTGGCCTACACTCCCGCCATGCTCGACGCCGCCAAGATTGGAATTCTCGGCGGGTCCGTCTTTTCTGCCGCAGCTGGCCTTTTGATGCTGGTCTGGTTGACTTCCCGAATACGAGCTTCCTGAGGCCTGGCGCCGCAAAGCCTGTGCAGAGTGCTGGATCATGCTGACTGCGCTCAGCAGCGCCTGGGTGCGTCGCTCAGGCCGTGCGTAAAGGCACTCGGAGTCACCTCATCGGCGGTAGCCCTCCCAGCAAACTGTTGCCGACCCTCAGCAAGCACATGATTCGATTCACTTTCCGAGCTCGACGTCAGACAATAAACGTGCTCACAGAGAAAAGAATGCCGACTGCTCTTGAATGATTCCTTGAAGTCACCCACATAATATTCGAGAGTTCCCAAGAAGGTAATCCTTAAAATATAGAATTTGGGTCACCCGCTCTCACTGAGATCAACCATGTTTGGATTCCAAGGTGGCGAAAGCGCCGACACCGTCGCGCAAAAGGGCTGCACGAAGGATGCGCAACAGAAGTGGCGCTTTCTGACCATCTTCGATTGCTCATCGATCAAGACCGAGGGGCAGCTCTGCTCAATGGTCAAAACGCGCTCCGGGATTTCGGAGGAACAGGCGAAGCGAGACGTTGATGCCTGGATGATGGGTAAGCAATTCTAAGAAAATTCCTCCAACTCTCGGTCCAAAACAGGAGAGCGACACATGACACCGCCGGCAGACGGCAAGGAAACAAATCCAGCCATCAATCCTGCGACCGCTGACGAAATGGCCAAGTATGGCATCACGCGGGTCCCCGTCGACTATTTCCACTATCGGGAGTTTCGCTACACGAACTTGAAAGACGCGGTCGCGCAAGCGAAGCGCGAGCAAAGCGTGGGCTGAAAGCATCCCGAGCGATTTCGGGATAATGTCGGAAGCCCTGCTTGGGATGACCAAGCCATGGCGCAGCGTCGGAAATCCACCCTTCTATCGGTTCAGCCCCTCTTTTCGGTTCAGCATGAGTGGACCCGTCGAGATCGCCCGCGCCGAGATGCAACGCCATCTCTTTTGGAACCTTGGAGAACGGTTCACATTGCTTGAGCGGATGGCAAGGCTCCTGAGAAGGAGTCCAGGGCCGACCAGAACACGTTCCGTCAAGGGATGACGCGCTTTCGGGCGCCTGTACTGGGCAAGGAGCCTTTGCCAGCTCATCACCTCCTGGGCCGCGTGTCCGTAGCATTCTTGTGGGTGCACGTCGGAACCGCCGGACACACGCATCCTTCCAGGCGATCCGCGTTGCTCTCGCGCTCCGATCCTCAAGGTATGGCACGAGCAGCGCTGTCGGCACAGGCTCGAGCGGATCACAGCCACCCAGCGGTAGAGCGTCGGCGCGTGGCCAGTTCGTCCGCGCCCATGGCCATTTGAACGCCGACCGCAGCGTTAGGGATGGCACGGCATGTCGGAAAATTGTCCGTTGCCGGAGTTCGGCCTAAGATCACCCCGCTGGGGATCTCACCTCGAAACCGGACTCCGCCGAACCATCCGACTACCCACCCGCTGGCCTCACCGGACGCGGCTGCCAGTCGCGCGCCAGACGCTCGGCTTCGGCGATCGCGGCGGGGCTCATCCGCTCCTGCAGGCGCCGTAGATCGGTCTCGGCGAGGAAACCGACGACGTTGCCGCCGCGGCCCGCGGCGAGCGCCAGCCATTTATGGGCCTGCACCAAGTCCTGGCCCACACCCCCGCCTGCCGCGTACTGGTTGCCTAGGCGCCGCATGGCGGCCGTAGAACCACCCTCGGCCGCGCGTTCGAGCCAGAGCGCCGCCTTCGCCCCGTCCCGCTCCACGCCTGCACTCTCGTACAGCTTCGCCAGCTGGAATTGCGCTGCGGCATGCCCCTGTTCGGCGGCCTCGCGATACCACCGACCGGCCACGGCCAGATCGTAGGGAACGCCCTGCCCCTGCCGGTACATCTCGCCAAGATAGAACTGCGCGGCGGGGGCGCCCGCCTCCGCAAGCGGCTGCCATTCCGCAAGAGCTGCGGCGTAGTCGTAGCGCTCGTAGGACGCCAAGCCTTCGTCGAATCCAGCCGCGGCTACGCCGGGAAAGCCGAGCGCGAAAACGATCGCTACGAGGGAAGCCTTCATCAGGTGAGCCTTCATTTCGAACTGCTCCTCAAGAGAACTGCTGCGTGTGCTCCGGCATTGAAACACGCGCCCAGAGACAGAGATAAAAACGGCTCCGCCGTAGAGGGCGGAGCCGGAACAATGGCGGATCGATCCGCGACGGACGTAAACGGAATCGCCTATTGGACCGTGGTGGCTCCATCGTTGACGGTGATGGCTTCCTTCGCCGCCGGGGCCTCCATCGCGACCAGCCGCTTCGCACAAAGATCGCCAGCCTCCGGGACGGGCTCGGCCATGCAGGCCAGCGTGACCCAGCCACCGTCCTCGATGAAGTCGCCTTGTCGCCAGGTGCTCTCCTCCTTCAGCGCGGCGACTTGCGCCTGGGCGTCCGGAGCCTCCCAGAAGCGCTCGACGCAGATCGCTGCCGCCAGCTCGGCGCGCCCTTCGGCGGCGGCCGTCTCGGCCATCTCTTTCGCGGTGCCGCCGGTGACCCAGCCGCCCCACGTGAATCCGACGATTATCGTCAGAACGACGAATCCCAGGCAAGACAAGACCAGAACCAGGCCGTCTTCGACGGCTGGTACTCGTGCCAGCGTTTTCCAAAGCTCGATTGATCGACCATGACGGGTCTCCTACCTGTTGGCTCTCAATTCAGATCTTTATGCCGGCAGGCGCGCAGCATGGCCGCGCGTCTGGCGGCGCGCACGGACGCTTCTCTGGCGTCTTCTTGGACGACGGGCACGGTTGACCGGCAGCTTCGGGCACCCGGGCGCCCCTGGCTCTGTCCCGACCAAGCCGACCGCTCGAGTGATAACGACAGCGTTGATCTCCTCCTTCGATGTCGCCGCTTCCCAGGGTGATATGACACTCCGCTGGAGAGTGATGTCGCGAGTGTGCGTGACGACCCGCTTTCGGCCAGAAGTATCTTCGAAGGCCGGTGAGCCATCAGCCCATGAACACGGCGACGAACAGGAAAACGCCTATGAGCAGCGCACTCCACGCCAGTTCGGTGGCGTTGAACGCCAACCAGTCGTTGGCCAGGAATTTCACCCGGCTCCCGATTCCGTTCTTGCGTCCCGACATGTCCGCCTCCCGAAGTTGTTAGGGATCCCATGACCTCGTCGCTCGGCAAACAAGCGGTCGAGTATCGCTTTCGCGGAACGCCTCGGCTCGGTCATGCATCTCGTTCCAGGGCGGCTTGCAGCTCCAAGGGATCGACGTCGACGATCTGGGCCGACATCGAACCACCGGGCCGCGAGGGCAGGAAGATCACCGTCGCAATCCGCCGGTACGCGGGAAACGACAGCTCCTGAATCAGCTCCTCGTCCGTCTCCACCGTGTAGGTTCCCGCCGGCTGCACGCCGTCCAGCCCGCTCAAGACGAAGGGCCGGGTGAAGCTGACGGTCCTGCTGGTCGTGCGCATGGTCATTGGGTGACCTCCCAAGCTCGGGCTATGCCCCTGCGGGCGCGCTCCCGCGGCGGATCAAGCCGTCATGCACGACCGGTTGCGACTCGCGTCGCCGGCGTCGCGGATGCGGCAATACCGGCCAGCCTTCCGAAACGGCCGCCTCGTAAGCGGCCCGGTCATCGACCAAGAGTCGATCCGCTTGCCCAGGATGAGTCGAGACGCCCCTGTCCGTTGCGACCGCGACCTTCGGTTGCGCCGGAGAGCCTGGCGGCGGCTGTTTCGATTTGCCGGGAAGAGTCATGATCGTGGCCTTCCTCGTGGCGCGCCGGCATGTCTTGGTTCGGCGCGGAGGCAGCCATGCTTGCCAATGCGGTCGGAGCGTACCAATCATCTGGCGGCGCCGCCCCGATCACATCCGACCTCGAGGAAAAGCGTCTCTTGGGTACCAGTTACCATATGGGGTTCGGTTTCGGCTTTACATCGGCTTGCGCCAATTATTTCGGTGTTCGACCGCTGTTAATCCCGCGGAGCCGGCGTGGACATCCGGGCGGCGGCTACGGCTTTTTCATCGACTGAATAGAAGTCAAGTGAACTAAAGCCGACCTCGATACGTTCTTCAGAGCGCTAAAGGGTCACCGCGCCACAACACAGACGCCATCCCTGGCGAAATCATCGAAGGTGATAATGGACAAGGACTGCCTCCGAGGCAGCGGCAAGAAGCCGAAGGGCAACTCGACAACCGGACGCGTTGCATGGGCCCAAATCCAATCGCAAGCAGATCCTGAGTGCCGGAGTGGTGGCAGGTCAGTTCGTCAGCCGAGAGCCTAGTCCATGCCTGTCTCTTCTGGAGTTCCTGAATACCCGTCTCTTCGAACCTCCGTCTCCCGCTATCGATCTCCGCGTCTGGCGAAGAGCGTCGGGCAGATTGCCAACTCGTTCCTGCCGTTCTTCGGCCTCTGTGCCCTCATGTATGCGAGCCTCGACCTGAGCTACGCACTCACGCTTGCGCTCGCGATCCCCGCGGCCGGGTTCGTCGTCCGCATCTTCATCATTCAGCATGACTGCGGACACGGCGCATTCTTTCGGTCGCGGTGCGCCAACACCATCGTCGGCAGACTGTGCAGCCTGGTGACCTTGGCGCCTTATGCCCATTGGCGCCGCCAGCATGCCGGTCACCACGCGAACTGGAACAACCTCGATCGCCGGCTGAGCGGCCTCGACCTCTATTCCAGCTGCCTGACGACGGACGAATACCGGAACCTCAACGCCGAGCGACGGGCGCTCTATCGCGTGAGCCGGCACCCGCTCGTCGCGCTGGTCATCCTGCCGCCGCTCGTGTTTCTGCTGCTCTACCGGGTGCCGTTCGACACCCCCAGGAGTTGGAAGAAGGAGCGGCGCGCCGTGCATCTGACCAACCTGGCGCTGCTCGGCCTCAGCCTCGCGCTCGGCTTCACCCTCGGGTTCCGACAGATGCTGATGGTGCAACTGCCGATCTGCGTGATCGCTGCCACCTTCGGCGTCTTCCTGTTCTCGCTGCAGCATCGGTTCGAGCATACGCTCTGGGCCAGGCGCGAGGAGTGGAACTTCACGGCGGCGTCGCTCCGCGGCAGCTCCTACCTGAAGCTGCCGAAGATCCTGCAATGGTTCACCGGGAACATCGGGTTCCACCACGTCCATCACCTGCACCCGCGCATCCCCAACTACCGGCTGCAGGCGTGCCACGACGCCAATCCGCTATTGCAGGCGGCACCCGTCCTGACGCTCCGGAGCGGGCTCGGGAGCGTCCGTTTCGCCCTCTGGGACGAACAGCAGGGCAGGATGGTACCGTTCAGGCCGCTGCGGTGAACATCGTGATCATCTCAATCGCCGTTTGAAAACACGCCGGGTGCTGCGATATGGACGTCGGACAGCCGAACTCTGGTCGGCAACGTTGGTGCCGCATAGGCGCTCACCCGGGAACAATTCAGGCTGGTTTACCTTATTCCCGGTGTGAAGCTCAGTCGTCGGCGTCGGACGATGGACATGCACGATCTGTTAGGAGGCGATTCCGTCGTCGTGAAATCCGTGCCGCGAGCCAAGCCCCACCTATAACAGCCGCTCTCGCAACGCGTAGCTTGGCGCGACGCCGGCTGAAAGCGGTTGGGAGTCATCGCTATGGCGGTTCCAATTCTGGAAAGCCTGCTAAACTCTCTCTCTGGACTGTTGATGGGAGTCTTGGTGCTTGCCACGATGGCGAGTCCGGCTTTGGCGGCGGATCCACGAGGAGTCTGGCTGACGGAGGACGAGGATGCCGCCCTCACGATCACCAAATGCGACGATCGCCTTTGTGGCCGGATCGTCTGGTTGGAGAGCGCGACAGATCGGAGTGGATCGCCTCGACGGGACCAAGAAAATCCGGATCCCGCCAAGCAGAGACAACGGATCTGCGGGCTCGTCGTCATAACCGGCCTCGAACCCTCCGGCCCCGATACGTGGGACGGGTCTGTCTACAATCCACAGGACGGCAAAACCTACAGCGGGAACATCACCGTCCTGTCGGACACGACCTTGAAACTTCGCGCGTATGTCGGCCTGCCGATCTTCGGCAAGAGCCAGACGTGGACGCGCGTGGACCCCGCCGCCGCGAGCGACATCGAATACAACTGCCGCACGCCCGGATGAAGCCTGGGCGGCGTCTCAATTTGAAATCCGCAGGGGCATGACAGTCATGGAATTGCCCCCGCTGTAATGCCATATTTCATGCATGATCGATAAAGCACCGAAGCGCCCGAAAGACGCGAACCAAGCGAAAGCCCTCGGGAGATGGGACAACGAAGGCGGCGCGCCCAGGCCGGCTGACCGCTCAAGAAAACACCCCCATGACCCCAACCAACACGCCAAGCTGATCGTGGACATTGCCGCAGGCGCGGTTGAGGACAAGCCCGAGCAGCCTGAGCGGAAGACGAATCCTGCCGCCGTGGAACGGGGGAAGCTTGGCGGGAAGAACGGCGGCAAAGCTAGGGCTGAGGCTGTTACTCCGGAGAAACGTCAGGAGATTGCTCGAAAAGCAGCAGCGGCGCGCTGGAAGGGAGCGCGTAAGAAGGTTCAGACATAAGCGGCAGCATCAGAATGTCGCCCCGCTTTGAATGCGCCACAGGAGGATCCAGACGGCCCAATCCGTCCCGTGGATCCTCGCTTCCGCAAGGCAGTGGAGGACATGGAGGATGTGCCCATCTACTTCACGAACCCGGACGCCCGGAGCGAACGACGCGGCTGACCCAGCGATCATGAGGTCCCCCGCAGCCTATGCGCTGTCGGCGGATCTTGGTGGTCGTGGTTGAAGACGATCCATACGTAATCGGCCGTCTCGCACTTGGCCTCGCATCTGCCGGTCGCCAGCGCTTGACCCGGAGGCACGGACGGGGCGATCGCGGCGGAACTAGAGCCGCGCGACCGGCGTTCCCGTGAACAGTGCATGGCGGCACTGCAATTACGGGAAATGCTGCGGTACCAGGGCCGCGACCTTGAAGCGGGCGATCTTCGGTGTGCGGCGGATCGATGTCTCTTCGTGACCGTACGACGGATCAGTGATGATGTTTTCGACGCCGTTCTTTGCCCGCTAATGCTCGACGACCGAAGCGTCGAAGAAGTCGCGGCTGGGCGCCACAAACGAAATGGCCCGATCGGCGAGATCCGTGCTGTACATGGAGTGCCGCCAGTCCTCGTAATCAGGACCATTGGCCGGGGGCTACGACTTAGCGGCGGTGGAATGATGCCTCTGCCAGCCGCCGGATCCGAGCGGCCAAGAATGCCGCTGAGAAGGGCACTGATCGGGCCCATGATGGACAAGATCGCGCCGCCGAAACGGTCGCAAGCCAAACCAAGGAGGAGCGCTAGATGTCATTGAGCAGGGACGTCACCGGAGGTCAGATGGAGATGCTTGCGGACCAGATCCGCCCCCTCCTCAAAGTCGTTGAAACCGAACTCAACAAGCATGCTGTTAAACCGAAAGATGACACTCCGGGATCGCTACTGCTTGAGGTTACGACGAACTTTCTTCTGGGCGAGGCAGGCGGTCGCAGCAGGGTCATAGGTTTGCTAGAGGAAATGATCGAGTCTGTCCGCCATGGCACCGTCATAGAAAGAAGATACTGATTGCCACGCATTCCCATCGTTCACGGACAACTGAGCCGCCTCCGCTCCGGGCGGCAGCTTCCGGCGCATGATCGTCCGCGGCTGCCATATCCGTCTCATACCGGCGCAACCCCTGTAACCGCCGCAGCTGGGCGAACGCGCATTACGCGTCCTCGTCTGTAGTAGGTAAGCACGGCGAATAACCGCTTCTGGTACGACGGCGACCTGGCTGACCAATAGCTCATTCGCCGGCATTCGGGCCTATTGCGGGCGCTCGGCGGCTAAAGGTTTGTCTCCGGCTCGTTCACGAGTACAAGGTCTATCACTACTTTGGCAGATTTTTAGGATACAGCGATCGGTGGCAGTAGGGGCACTGCGTTGGTGGGGGCCGGGCGAACGCGGCGAGGATTGCTTGCCGGATGGCGGGAAGGCTTGGCTGTGGTGGCGGCCCGGGGATTCTTGTTTCCCCCACTCGATTGTTTGAGGCGGCGGAATTGGAGGAAGACGTAGGCGATCATGGTCATCAGCGCGTGGCGATGCAGCCCCGTCCATGAGCGTCCCTCGAAGTGGTCGAGACCGAGCGCTTCCTTCAGTTGCTGGTGTGCCTGCTCGCAGACCCAGCGTGCCTTGATGGCTCCGGCGAGCCGCTTGAGCGAGGTGTCGGCGGGAAAGTTGGAGAGGTCGTATTTGCGCTCGCCGGTCGAGCGGTGCTCGCCGATCACCCAGACCTCCTCGCCGGGCAGGTGCTGGGCGCCCATATCCCGGATCCGCTGGGGTGGACCGTCTGCAACCCGCACACGGACAGCGGCGGAGAGATTTTGGAGCGCCCGGCGGAGTAAAAGTCCTGCCCTGAGGAGACCAGAGGCGCCCCGGCGGGGGCGCCTCTGGTTTCGGCGGCTCAGGCCGGCGGCTGATCCGTGGTGGCGTCTTGACGCCGCGTGCTGTGGCGGAGCCGATAGCTCTCGCCGTTCATCTCAAGGATGTGCACGTGGTGCGTCAGTCGGTCGAGCAGCGCACCGGTGAGCCGCTCCGCGCCGAACACGCTGGTCCATTCGTCGAAGCGAAGATTGCCGGTGACCAGGATCGAGCCCCGCTCGTAGCGCTGGCTGAAGACCTCGAACGGCAGCTCCGCCCCGGTCGGCGACAGCGGCACATAGCCCCGCTCGTCGAGAATCAGCAGCCGGTAGGCCGCAAGCTGCTTCTGCAGGCGCAAGAGCCGGCGCTCGTCTCTCGCCTCCATCAGCTCGTGAACCAGAGCCGCCGCCGTGGTGAAGCCGACCGAGAGGCCCTTCTGACAGGCGGCCAGCCCGAGCCCCAGGGCGACATGGGTCTTGCCCGTTCCGCTCGGCCCGAGCGCGATCACGGTCTTGGGGCGCGGTGGCGGCTTGGTGCGCCGGTAGCCCGGCGGCACCGAATGGCGCAGCATTTTTGCCACCGTCTTCGGATCAATGCCGAACCGCCGCGCGGCTTCCCGCTGGCTCAGTCCCTCGACACGGCACGCGTGCCGGACCCGCGCATAAAGCTCCACTGGCTTCATCCTCACCCTTCCGGCCGTTCAAACCGGCCGGAAGATAACCAGGCGGCGGAATTTTACGCCGCCGCAGCCGGACAGACCGGCCGCTTCCGTGAGGGAGTTTCGCTCCGCCGCTTACACCTCGGATCTGTTTCCGGAGATCACGCAAGCACTCACGTGACAAATGCTGATCCGAGGCGCAGATCACCCATACGGAGCCTGTCTCCCGAAGAAGCCCGGTGTGACATAATGCCGGGAGTGTTCACCTTCATCTCGTCACAGATCGATGGCGATATCGCCCTGGGGCTGACAGCAGCAGATCAGCACATTACCGTCCGCTGGCGCCTCGATCGGGCGGGGTCGGTAGCTGACCACCCCTGCCACGAGCCCGGTCTTGCAAGTATGGCAGACGCCCGTCCGGCACGACCATCGCACAGGGACATCGCAGGCTTCCGCAAGCTCGAGCACGCTCCGGAACGCTGGGTCCCAACGAACATCGAGGCCGCTTCTCGTGAACGAGATCAGCGGCCCGGCGCCGGTCGACCCGACCGGCAGGTGCGATTTCCGGAGCGGCGCCTCGGAGATACCCGGCGTCTTGGATGGACCCGAGCCGAATATCTCGGTGTGGATGTCGCTGGCAGCGACGCCCCAGGCCGCGAGGCCGGCGGTCAGGTCGCGCATGAAGCCCGGCGGACCGCAGATATAGAAATCGGCAGTGCGCGGCACGCCCAGTTCCTGGAACACGCCCATGTCCAGGTGTCCGCGAGCGTCAAAATCCGAGCCTGGCCGATCCTCAGGACCGGGCATACTGTAGCGAACGTGGCTGTGGCCGTGAGCCAAGGCTTTGAGCAGCGCACCCGCTTCCTCGGCAAAAGGATGCTCGCTGCGATTGCGAGCTCCATAGAGCCACCAGACCTCGCGAGACGATGCTCCCGCCGCCAACACATGGAGCATTGCGAGCACGGGGGTCGCGCCGATGCCGCCGCTCAAGAAGACGACGGGCGTGTCGCCCGGCCGAAGCGTGAAGCTGCCTCGCGGCGCGCTCACGTCCAGCACGTCGCCGACCCGCAGCTTGTCATCGATGTAAGCGCCGGCGGCACCATGAGCTTCGCGCTTGACGCTCACGCGATAGCACTTGGCGCTGGGCTCGCCCGACAGCGAATAGCTGCGCATGAGCGCGGGCGCATCGGGCGCTGGCCTTAACCGCAGCACGACAAACTGGCCGGGCAGAGGAGCGCTCAGAGGGTGTCCATCCGCGGGTTCAAGCACGAGCGAGGTCACGCTGCCGCTCTCGCGGTCCTTGCGCGACACCCGAAGCGCCCGGAATCCCGGCCACGCCGGGAGCGGACCGAGTGCCGGATCGAGCCCCGGGTTGCCCGTCATCGCGCCGCCGCTCCGCTCTTGCTCGAGCAGCGCCCGGAACGAGGTGCGCCAGCCGATGCTCAGCGCGGGAATGCGCAGCGCACGCTCCACCTGGCTGCGAGGATGACCGGACATGTACAGCAGCGCATTGACATCGAAGACGGTCATGCGCTCGGGGCCCGCCGCGACCTGCACAATCTCGTCGTCGGCTGCCACGTCGCCCTCTTCCAGCACGCGGAAATAGAATCCCGGTCTGCCATGCGCGACCAGCAGCGCGGCCATCTGCGGCTCGTCCATGCGGATGCCGATCCGGTAGCAGGTGACGCGCGGCTGGGTCACTTCGAACAAAGCGCCGCCGATGCGGTAGCGATCGCCAATGCACACCTCTTGGTCGGACAGGCCGTCGACGGTGAAGTTCTCCCCGAATTGCCCATAGGTGAAATCGTTTCGGCCAAATTGGCTTTGCCAATAGCGATAGGAGTCGATCTGATAAACGAAGACGGCTCGCTGCTCGCCGCCGTGCCCCGCCAAGTCCCCTTGCCCGTCGCCTTCGACGTTGAGCCGCCGCACCATGCGCCGGCCTTGAACCGGGGCTTTCCAAACGGCGGTGTGGACGGTCTTCCCTCGCCACGCGGTGTCGCGCGGCAAGCCCACGTTGACCGAAAGCAAGCGTGCGGTCACCATCTCCTCCTGCCCCCGCGAGCGCGGGCGGCTGTGCTCAGCCGATCCGCCCGACCATGCGCGCGGGGAGGCCCGGCCTCGGGCGGATTGCCGAAGCACTGCGCCTTTGCGCCCTCCCCGTCCGCGAACTCCATGATACTCATCGTGTAGTGGAACGCCTGTTCGCCGCAGAAATACTGGCCGTACGGGTTCTCCAGCCAACGTCCGCACAGTGTGCCTCGCCCGACAGCGAATGCATGTGCTTGAGGATGAGCAGTCCAGCAACGAGCCGCGCCGGCAGCGGCGGCTGACCCGGTCCGGGCAAGCAGGTCGAGGCGAAGCGTCCCTCCAGAAAGCTCCGGTCGATCTGCTGCGCCAGCCGGACCAGCGAATGGCCGAGCTCGATGATCTGGTCCAAGGGTGGCCGGAACAGGTTCTTCTGGCGTTCGTCCCGCAGCTTCGCCATCGCAAGCCTCTCCGAGCCAGGAAACTCGCCCTCAGAGAATCACGATCTGCCCAAATCGAGAATCCCAAAACGGAAGGAAGCCGGCCCAAAACCCGACTCACTTGCAAAATCGATCACTTCAAACCCACCGATCAGCCCACTCCTTCAGCGGCTTACGGGTTCTTCACGGGCGACTAAATGGTGTCTGCGATCCGATCACGAGCACACGCCACAGTAGAAAAGCCTATCATCAGATTGGATCCAATATCTGGTACCGATTGAAATAGGTGCATAGGCCTTAACAAGGAATCAGCATCGAGAAGACGGACCACGTGCCGTCTCTTTCCGGGCCTGATCTTCCGCCGAGCCACGCCCCGCAGGTCCTCCATCCCGGTCCGCTCAGGCCCAGTAGATCGGCCGATCGTAATGGCGGTAGAGCCGCTCCTCATAGGCGCGGTCGACGCTCGCGGCCGGGTCGTATTCCGGGCTGTCCTTGACCTGCTGGCGGGTAAGGTCGACGAACACCTGCTGGTCGCCCCAGCTCACCTCGCGGATCCATTGCGGCGCGACCAGCACCGCCTTGCCCGGCCACCAGTTCTTGGTGTCGACGACCATGTAGCGGATCGTCCAGCTTCCGTCCTCGACCAGGAACTCCTCGACATGCCCGATATCGTCGTCGGTGGCCTGGATGTAATAGCCCGTGACCTCGCCGGTGCTGCGCAGATGCGGGACACTCGGCCACTCGCGCTCGGCAGCCGGCGCGGCGATGCCGGCCGGCGGCACCGAGCCGCCGGCCACGCCAATCGGCGCGCAGGCGAGCCCAACCGCCCAATAGGGCGACAAGCGGTAATAGCCATAGAGATGGCTTTCCATCTGGCGCGACATCAGCGCATCGGCGGTGATGTCCGGGCTGTCTTTGATGATCTGCCGCGTCAGGTTCACCGGAAACTGCCGCCGTCCCGTGTCCCGCCAGCCGAAATGGGGTGGCGGCAGCAGCACCCGTCGGCCGGGGAGCCACGAGCCCGTTTCGATGACTACCCAGCGCACCGTCCAGTTCTCGTCATCGAACAGTAAGTCGTCGACACTGCCGATTGCGCCGTCCGGCGCTCCGATTCCATAACCGATGATCTCGGATGATCTCCACAGCATGGCGGCGGTGCCCCTCCTTCTACTGCAGCTCGAGTCTCAACAACCACCGGACGCGCAAGACGTTCCACCCAAAGGATGCCGCGCCCAATCAACCAATGATCATGGATCGACGGTCGCTGCAGTAGGGACTTCCATAATGGGCCGTTTAGGGTCAAGTTGGAGTTGCCCCGATCCTCGATGTGGATAAGCGGTAGCGGGCTGCTGACCTCTTGCCCGGCTACTCGGCTGTGATCCTCACAGATTTCGGCCACAGATCAAGGTCACTGCGTCCAATCGCTCAACCGAGTATGCCCATGGCGCGACCGAGGGCGCCGGCCAGGCGACACAGATTGCTGACCGCTGACCCCCTCCTCATCGACACGCGGCAGAGGATCGAGCGCGGGTTCGCCGGGGCTGACGCCCGCCTACGGAAACGGCCGCCTGTTCCTGAAGAATGCGTACCATTCCCACGCCGTGGCGGCGCCTCCCCACGAACCCGAACTGAGGCAGTGGCCAGCGCCGACAGTTGCGCCCGATGGCGCTCTGTCTCCGAGGCGGTCCGGCGGCAGCGCGCGGCGGGCGAGCCGTTGCTCGCGATCAGTCGCGCCATGGGCCTGGCGCGCGGCACGGTGCGCAAGTTCGCCCACGCCGGGAGCGTCCCCAAACAGGTGGGGCGGGCACCAAGCTCCAGCATCCTGGATTCGTACCTCGATCGTCCGAACGCCCGCTTCACGGGCAGGCCAATCACGCCTGCGACGATCGCAGCGTCGACTTAACTACGCCACGTCGTCCGTCGACAGCATCGCCGCAAACGCGCCGAGCAGCTCGCGGCTACCAGCAGACTTGGCGTGGCGGTCCCCCTGTGGCAGAAGGTGCTCGACTCTGGTGGCCGGTAGTTTCCTGCTGTGCCGCCAACTCCTTACGCAACGCTCGCACCTCCTCGAAGCGCTTTGTTACATCGCGCAGGACCGCAGCAATTCCCGGCATCTTGCCTGCCTCCTCATGAACCTGCCTCCCGATGAAATGGCAAGATCGTGAACTCGATTGACACACGCATCGCATCCTTGCGCAGCGCGGGAACGGCGAGGAGATCCCCGATGCCTAGCGGGTCTTGCCGGTACGCGTGGTCATCTTATAGTCGTCGCCGTGACGCCTCCGTAATTCCAGCAGATGTCCGGAAGGCTGCGCGCGCACCGAATCGATGGTCAGGCTGGGGACCGTCCGGCGCTGTTCGCACTGCGTCTGGTGCGAAATCAGGTGTCTTGGGTTCGTCGAGATGGGAGCCGCATCCTCTGGGTGCGCTTCGGAGGTCTTGCCGTCACGCGTATCGACCGTTATCCGTCGGTCCCGCTGTTCGCGCTGGTGTTGAGGTCGCCGTGTGATATCGAGCCGATGTCGCGCGAACGCGATCGTTTCCCGGACGTCGATTAGGTTCCTGGGCGCCTCAACGCCAATCCAGCACGGCGCGCGCCGCGCGGCCTGACCCATCGCTTCGGATGACGTGATACAGCGGCGCGCGCGGAGCGGGAATGATGTGTCGAGTGGCGGTGTTGAAGGCGAGATCATCGTAGCCGAGAGTTACGATGCAATCCGCGGCCCGCCCTCATTGGAGACGGTCGGGTGCAAGCGATTCCCCGCCGATCCGACGACATAAACATATATTTGACATTGTTCTTTTCTGCAAAGGCAGCGTAAGATGTATGCTTCATTGTGGGAAGGGTCCGATGTTCAATTCCGCTTTGATGGCCAACGCCCTGGCGAGGCTGGCCCTTCTCTCCGAGATATCGCATGCAACGCCGTGGGTCCTGCCGGCGCGGAGTATCGCGGCTCCGGCTCAAGGCGAATGCCGACTATGCGTCGATCTCGCCAAACGTCACGATCAAGCGGGAGTCTCCTGCCGACGCGGAAGAACTCGATGGCGCACCCGGAACATTCGACCAGTGCTTTTTGCCAACTCCCGGGCAAGCAGACTGAGCAACAACACAGCGTCAACCGCGCGGTGGCCAGGCTATCGTGATGCCAGCCCAGGGGCCGTTTCATGCGACACATCGAACTTGTTGATGATAACACCCGTCAGCCCGATCGTGGAGAGCACGATAAGGTCGTGCGGGTGTGTGATGTGGCCCTCAAGGAGCGATCCGCGGCAGAGCAGCGGGCGCGCGCCGCACAGAGGCTCGCGGCCCTCGGGGAAATGACGGGAGGGATCGCCCACGATTTCAGGAATATTCTGGCGATAATCGAATCGGGCCTGAGGCTCGCGGAAAGCAGTTCGGAACAGCCAGAGAAGGTGCGTGTCTTTATCGCTGGGGCGCGGGAGGGAATTGATCGAGGGCTGAAGTTGACGTCTCAGCTCTTGATGTTTGCCAGGCAACAGGAACTCGAAGCCTGCGCGGGGGACGTGAATGAGCTCTTGAGGACGCTCGAAATGTTCCTGAACTATGGCGCCGGGCCTGGGATCCGCATCGTACTTGATCTCGCACCCGATATGCCGAAGTGCCTGCTTGATCCATCACAGTTCAATGCCGCCGTCCTCAACCTCGTTGTAAACGCGCGCGACGCTATGCCGAATGGTGGCGAGATTCAGATCAGCACAGCGCGACGTGTCGTGAAAGCCGCGACCGCCGGCGCGCCCGCACCGGGCACTTACGTCCAAGTCCGCGTCACGGACAGCGGACACGGCATGTCTGCAGAAGTGGTGCGAAACATCTTTGATCCGCTTTTCACGACCAAAGGGGAGAGGGGCACCGGTCTGGGACTGCCGCAGGTCGGCGCATTCATGCGGCTGATCGGTGGCTACGTTGGCGTTGCCAGCGAGCCGGGAATCGGAACGACCGTCGATCTCCTGTTCCCGTCAGCCGAGGCAGACGGGATTGCTGGGCTCCCGACGTTGAGGGGTTGACGGCAATTCCGTGAGGCGGATTGAGTGCCCTCGCTGCCAGCCCGAGGCAGTCTTGAGTCGAGGGGATCTGAGCGAAGCGGAGTACGAATTGTTGGATCGCCTGTTGACCGCGGTCGAAGGGCGGCGGGGCCGCCGGCTTCCACTAGGCTGGCAGGTGCGGCGACGGTCTCGATCAGGAGAAGGCCGGAGAAGCGCTCGGGCGCCTGTCAGCACATCTCGAAGGCAATCGCCCGGGAACATGCCCGCCGAAACGCAACTGTAATATTCGGCGAAGTGCGGGTCATGCTTGTGAACGCGGAACCGCTCGGCCTGCCTGGATGTTGTTTGTCGGGCGCATCGTTGGCGATCATCCATTGGGCTTTTCGGGAGTCGACGCTATGGCCATACGCCTGGAACAAATGCACCCTGCTCTTATCCACCTGCCGGTCGCGCTGCTGCCACTCGCGGTGGGAGTTGATCTTCTTGGGTCTATCACCGGCAAAAAGTCGCTCCTCGCGTTCGGACAGAAGGCAATTGGCCTCGCGGCGGCAGGTGCCGCCGCCTCTGCCGTCACCGGGCTGATTGCTGGGGAGGAGGTCAATGTCGAGGGTGCCTCGCGTGACATGCTGATGACGCACCGCAACCTGAACGCCGTCGCTACGATTGTCGCATCCTGCATGGCAGTTTGGCGTGCCAAGCACAAGGAGCCGAATGCTATCTATCTCGGCACTGGCGCGGTTGGGGTCGGTGTACTGGTTTACACGGCCTATCTTGGCGGAAAGCTCGTATATGAGTCTGGCGTGGGCGTCAAACCTGCGCACGGTGTGTATCGGACCGATGCGCCAATCTTGCGGGTGGGACAGATAAGGGAGTTCCTCGGGGCGGCGGCGACTGATCTTGTGCACGGCGCGCAACATATGGCTCAGGAGTTGGGAGAGGGGCACTTCGTGCCGACGATCACGGCCCATTACACGAAGCATCGTATTTCTCCCAGGCGGGCCCAGACGTCTGACATTCAAGAGTGTCTTGGGCGATGCGATTGCCGTTGCGCGCGTGGCGTGACGCTCGGCTCGCCGAGCTGCTCGCAGTCGGCGTCCACCGCCTTGACGCCCGTGAGATAGAGCATCGCATAGACCGGCATCGAGGCATGGCCGACGGACAGCACGAAACGGTCCCGGTTCGGCCAGATCGGGTCATCGGGGTCGAAGCGCAGGAATGATTGCCACAGCGTGTAGATGACCGGGGCGAGCGCCATCGGCGTCCCGGGATGGCCCGAATGCGCCTGCTGCACGGCGTCCGTCGCGAGCGTGCAGATCGTGTCGATCGAGAGTTCGTCGAGATCTTTGGAGTCCATTTCAACAACAATGACATCTCCCGCGGTGACGCGGTCGGCGGCGCGCACTTGCCGACCGGCGTCATGCCGAATGCGCAATACGACAAGATGATCGAGGCGTTTGGTGATACAGGCTATCACGTAACCGACACTCCCCTTACCGCTGGCGTGCGGCGCCTTCGGCTGCTGCTCGGCGGGTAAAGACGGCACCCACCTCCGACGTGTTGCGGGAAAAGCGCTTCGGAACCCCTTTTGATCTGGGCTGTGCTCGGCTCGTCGGTCGCAGGGCAGAGCGCACGGCGGGCTCGACGCCTGCCGTGCGATGGAGTCCGATTCGATAGGACCTGTCGAACCAAGAGACCAGCCGCAGGATCGCGGCGGTGTCGACGACGGTCTGATGAAGCGCCAAGGGTGGGAAACCCGGACCATTGAGCGCAGGCCCGCCATCCGGAAAGAACCAAAACAGAGAGGAGAAGGCCCGGCTGCGTCCCTCTCCCGGCACGATCCGATTGATACGACCGAAAGCGCGGACATCGGCTGCTCCGTGTTCAGAGAGAACAACGATCCAGTCGCCGTCGCGCGCGTGTTGGTCTTCGATGACGAGATCGCCGCCCTCTGGCGAAACGCGAAATGCCGATGCAGCGATGGGGACCAGTCGCGTATCCGGGCCGACAAGGCTTGTAGACCCGTGCCGCAACCAAGTTTCGAGCGAACACAGGCTGCCAGACCCTTTGATCCAGTGGCCAACCGAGCGTAGCAGAGAGCCCTGATACCCGAAGGGGGCGAGATCGCGGAGGAGACAGTCGTCTGCGTCGCCGAGGGGGAGGGCTCGTGCGAAGAGCCCGCTTTCACGAGCCTCTCCTTCCACCAGCGCCAACTCCTCATCCCTCGCGCGCCGAAGGAAATGCGCGGTCTGGCCGAACCTCCGTTGCAGGTCGCGGCGGGCGAGATCGCGTGGTCGCACGTGATGAACGTGTCTGACGTGGAGCGCACCAATGGCGAAAAGGCGCGGCCTGTCCTCCGGTGGGAGGGGAGCGAGTCCGGTATAGAAGAGGAGCATGTCGCCGGCGGTCAGGCGAAGGAGCTGCCGCCGCTTTCGCGGCGCCGCATCGCCGTATGTCGCGGTTCTGAAGTCCGGATCGATATGCGGGTGGCGTTTTGCGAGCCGCGCCGGCAGTACCGCTGCGAGCGACGGCACGTGGCGCCCCGGCAGGGTCGCGTAGGTGAGGGGGCAGCGTGTCGGCACCGCTTCGGGAATGGGGATGTATTCAAAGGTGCCATTGCGGAAAATCGGCCCCAAAGCGCCGCCGGTCCCACGATCCATGCCAACCCGCAGCAGCAGTGCCTTTCGAGACGAGGTCTCCGGTTCCCGCGAGCCGGCGGAGCGGAACTCTGGTCGGGGCATGGATTTCTCCTCAACGTTCGCCTCCGCGCTTGACGTGGCAGCGAGCCGTATCGGACCCGTCCGCGGCACGCGCATGAGCGCCGCCCGTCACCGAGCGCCTCGTGCCCTTGCGCCGGCCAACTCACGGGACGCCCCCGGCTTTGACCCGGCACCCCGCCGCAACCGCCAGTGCACGGCCAGGTAGAAGGCGGCAAGGCCTCGAAACGGCCTGAACGGCGCGAGCGCCTGCTCGAGTTCGGTCGTCGTTAGGCGCCGCCCTCCGGCGAGATATTGCCCGACAACGCGCCGCAACCCGGTATCGCCGGAGGGCAGGCTGTCGGGCCGCCCGAAGCCGCGACCGAGAATGTACTGGACCGACCATTCGCCAAACCCGCGATTACTCACCAGCGCGCCCCGGATCCGTTCATCGCTTTCACGTCGGAGCGCCTCGAGATCCAAGGCACCTTCCGCGATCCGCTGCGCCAAGCTCTTCACGTACTCGGCTTTCCGCCGAGAGAGACCGCAGTTGCCGAGATCCGGCAGGGAAGTCGCAGCGAGCATTTCCGGTGACGGGAAGATCCATAGATCGTCGAAGGGCGTGCCGAAGCGCCTGACGAGCCGAGCGCGGATGTGAAAGGCGGCGGCCAGCGAGAGCTGTTGCTCCGTGATGGCAATGACCGCCATCTCGAAGAGCGTGGCGGGGCGGAGCGGCTTCAGCCCCGGCAAGGACAGGACCACGGCGCCTATGACCGAGTGTGGCGCGGCCAACGCGTAGAACGGTCGAAGGTCTAGTTCCGCCGAAATCAGCTGCCTCGCGATGGCTCGGAGCCGAGCGCCCGGTATAGCCGGCGTCGACGATGCGTGGAACCGGCCGGGTGCCCTCGAGGACTGCCCGATTTCGACGATTGCAGAGACCCCATCCACCTGGACGGGCGCTCTGAGGATCGCGGACGGCGGTTCCGCGGCTGGGAAGAAGCTCGCAGCGGCTTCCAGCGACAGACGCAGATCAAACGGGCCTCTTGGCCGAACGACAACAGACCAGCGCCGATCGTCAGCTTGCGTTGTGGGCCTTGCCGCCCCGGCCGCCGTTGCCATTTCCGAACGCACCCTCGACGACACCTGGAAGCGCATCGGCACACTCCTCGACCAGTTCTCCGCCGAGGAATGCAACAACTACATCGTCAATGCCGAATATGCTTCCACCTAAAAACAATCCCGCTCCAGGCGGCCGCGGACCGAAGCAGGCGGGGGCCCGACACGGGGCGTACGGCGACAATGCAGCTCGTGGCCGGGTCGCAGGCCACGCCACCGCGCGAGCCGATCCGCTTTCGCTCGCCGCGATCGGCAGGCATCCGCGCCTCCATCGGATCAATCACCCATCGAGCGTGCGATGGCCAGCGCCTCGCGGACCAGCTGCGCCGCGTAGCCCCACTCGTTGTCGTACCAGCTGAAGATCTTGACCAAGTCGCCATCGACGACCTGGGTGAGCGTCAGGTCGATGATGGCGGCGCGCGAGTCGCCGATGATGTCGCTCGAGACCAATTCTTCCTCGGAGACGCCGACGATCTCACGATAGCGGTCGCTGGCCGCTTCTTCCCGGAAGATACCGTTAACCTCCTCGATGCCGGTCGGTCGCGCAACAAGGCATACGATATCTGCAATCGAGCCGACGGGCACGGGCACGCGGATCGCGACGCCGTCGAATATTCCTCGAAAATCGGGCAGCGCCTTGGCGGTGGCTCCGGCCGCGCCCGTGGTCGCGGGCACGAGGTTGGCTGCCGCGGCGCGGCCGCGGCGGCGATCCCTGTCCGGCCGGTCGACCAGCGCCTGGGTCGCGGTGTAGGCATGCACCGTCGTCATGGTTGCCTTCCGGATGCCGATCCGCCGCGCGAGGATCTCCATCACCGGCGTGATGGCGTTGGTCGTGCAGCTGGCGCAGGAGATGATCTGCCGCCCGCGAGCGGTGTTCACGCCGTGCACCGTGGTCGGCACCCCGTCATCTTTGGTGGGCGCGGAGAGAATGACGTGCTTGGCGCCCGCCTCGATATGGCGCCTCAGATGTTCCTCTCTTGTGAAGACCCCGGTGCACTCCAGCACGACATCGACGCCCATGGCGCCCCAGGGCAGCCCTTCAAGGTTCTTCTCATTGAGCACGGCGCAGGCTTGCCCGTCGACGATCATGCGTCCTTCATCCAGTCTAACATCGCGGTGGTAGCGGCCATATACGGTATCGTGTGTCAGCAGGTAAATGAGATCCTGCGGCGGGGACAAATAATTACTGAGAATCAATGGCATCGATTCGCGTGGGACAGCGGCTTTTCACATACGGCTATTAGGTATTCTGGCATGAGTGTCCCACCGCCGTAGCCACGCACCGATGGCGCTGCAGTTGCATGCAAGCTCAGAGAACCGTCCAACACGGCGGCCAATTCGCCACAATCAGACCGCCAGCCATGCTGACACCAATGGAGTGGCTCATGATCTCCGCCCACAGGATGCAATCGCACCGAGCCCATCAGACATGTGTTGGAGCGCCGCCAAACTTGGCCCTCATAATCTTCTGATCCGTAGTCCGACGCCCGGCCGGGCCCCGAACCTAGAAAATCGCGGAATTCGGCCAGATTCTGGCGCACCACTTTCCACTCTGGGCGAAAAAACGGCGTCGTTTCCGATCAAAGGTTTAGCCGTCGGAGTGGAAAGTTGGTCTGCCAAGGTCCGTCGATCGTGCGGAGCCTACCTGGGTCGTCTGATCGAGCTGCTGCGGACCGCCGAAATGGGCCGCTTCTCGTCACCCTGGACAGGGGATCGCCGCCTCCGGGGCGCTTGCGACACCCGGGAAAGAGCTGCCTCCGGGCTCGATGCCGGCTCTACGTGCGGCTTTGAAGCCTCGGTCCAGAGCCGCACGCCGAACATGTCCATGATGGCCAAGAGAGGAGGCATCATTGCCTCAACCCGTCAGCAACTACCGGCTCCCTGGTCTCGTCTTGCTGCCGCATAGAGCTGGACCGAAGCTCGGAGTTCGAGCAACGCATGGGGGCGCCGCCTTGTTGTCCTCCGGATCATCGGACATGAGGGACGTTCGCGACGGGGAGAAGGGACTTCTTCCAAGGAGAATTCTTTGAGGCGGTGACACGCAAGACGGACTACCGCGAGGAGGATGTTCGAACGATCTGCAATGCATTGTGGACTGAGATTCTGAAGCGGGTGACGAGGGAGGATATCCGGACCGACATCGGGACCTTCTGTCTTCCGTAGATGTCGGCGCGCCGCGGCTTCATCATGAATACAGGAGAAATGTGCACGGCGCCGCCAAGCCGGGTTCTCCGCGTCTGTGTCGGCGACTCGGCGCGAGCGGCCTTGCGGAGCCAACGGAAGGGATGAGTTGCTACGGCGCGGACCTGGAGCGCATTGCAGCAATTGTTTTACGCTCCCGTAGCCGACGGTTCGGAAGAAGCTTCCTTGCGTTTGTAGGGCGATCCGATCGAGGGCGCCGGGGGCGCGCGCCGCCGCCACGCAGTGCTCGGCAGGAGGACGGCAATCGCAGGCCACCCCGGAACCGGAAGAACGCCCCTTCTGAGATCTCGCATCTGGCACCGCATCTGCCAACGTTGTTTGAGACAGATCAATGCATCGGGCCGCCTCGCTTGTGAGACGTTGATCGTGGGATAGGGAGGCGGAGATGACGCGCGCGAATGTCTCGTGGTTTGGAATGTTCGGCTTCATCGGACTCGCCTTGGTCGCAGCCATTCCGATCGTCCGTGCCCAAGACGCTCAAACCGCCGCTGCCGCGCTCGGCAGCACCGCCGACCATTCGACGTTCAAGGCCCTGAAGAAAGCATTCAGTTCCGGCCCTGAAGTGACCGAAGCCTGCCTCTCCTGCCACACGGAGGCGGGCAAGCAGGTGATGGGCTCAATTCACTGGACATGGAGCTACACCCATCCGGCGACCGGCCAACAGCTTGGCAAACGCCGCGTCATCAACGCATTCTGCGGCAATGTCGCGAGCAATGAACGGCGATGCACGAGCTGCCATGTGGGCTACGGCTGGGACGCGCTAAAGGATGGTCCGCCGCAGGAGCAAAGCAAAGTCGACTGCCTGATCTGCCATGACCGGACCGGTACCTACACGAAGCTGGACAGCACGGCTGGCAACCCGCCCGTCGCCCCCATCGCGCCCGGCTCCACTACGATCACGGGCGCTCCGGCGAAGCCGGTCGATCTCGCCGCGGCGGCACAAAGTGTCGGCCTGCCGAGGCGCGAAAACTGCGGCCAATGCCATTTTTTTGGCGGCGGCGGCGATAACGTGAAACACGGCGACCTGTCTTCGGTCCTGTTCGCGCCTGACAAGTCCGTCGATGTCCACATGGCGAAAGATGGCCCTAACTTCGCCTGCAGCACGTGCCATGTTTCAAACCGCCACATCCTGGCAGGCAGTCGCTACGCGATTAATGCGCGTGACACGACCGCAACCGCAAAGCCGAGACGACGCCGCGACGTCGCAACCTGCGAATCCTGCCACGGCGCGGCGCCGCACAAGGGGGCTTCGCTGATCGGCATCAAGCTCAACGACCACGTCGATCGGGTGGCCTGCCAAACTTGCCATATTCCGGAGTTTGCGCGCGGCGGCGTCGCCACCAAGACCTATTGGGACTGGTCGACAGCCGGCAATCTGAAGGACGGCAGGCCCTATGGCGAGGATGAGTTCACCCAGAGCGACGGCAAGCGTCGGCACACTTACCTCTCCACCAAGGGCAGCTTCCAATGGGCTGAAAACGTGGTGCCCCATTATGCTTGGTTCGACGGCCAGATCAGGTACACCACGGCGACGGACAAGATTGACCCGGCAGCCGCGGTCGAAATCAACCAGCTCTCGGGCTCACCGGAAGATCCCGCCTCCCGCATATGGCCGTTCAAGCGCATGAAAGGCCGGCAGGCCTACGACAAGAACTTTCGCAACCTTGTCTACAATCACGTCTTCGGGCCTGAGACCGATACGGCATTCTGGACAAATTTCGACTGGGCCAGATCCATCGAGGCGGCGATGGATTACGTTGGCCAGCCCTATTCCGGCGAGTTCGACTTTGTCGATACGTACATGTACTGGCCCATTACGCACATGGTCGCCCCGAAGGCACAGGCGCTGGACTGCCAGTCCTGCCACGCTAAGGAGGGACGACTCGCAAACCTGACGGGCTTCTACCTGCCGGGGGGCAGTCCCATGGGACTTGTCGACAAGATCGGTCTCGCCGTCCTTGTGGCGACGCTTGCCGGGGCGATCGGACATGCGGCAGTTCGCATTGCAACGCAACGGCGAGGAAGCCCCCATGGTTGAACGCCGGGTCAAGATCTATCCGCGCTTCGAACGTTTCTGGCACTGGGCACAGGCGGCTCTAATCTTCATTCTGCTGTTCACTGGAACCGGCCTCCACGGCCTGCATGCCCTCATTCCGTTTGGGAGCGCGGTGACCGCGCATACTCTCGCGGCGCTGGCTTTGGTGGTGCTTTGGATATTCGCAATCTTCTGGCACGTGACCACCGGCACGTGGCGCCATTATCTGCCCACGACGAAGGGCCTGTTTCAGGTTGCGCGCTTCTATGCCTACGGTGTCTTCAAAGGCGAGCATCATCCCTATCGGAAGGCTTATTGGCGCAAACACAATCCGATGCAGGCGATGACCTATCTCGCCTTAAAGCTGATCCTCTTTCCGGCAATCTGGCTGACCGGTATCGCCTATCTCACGTACAATTTTTGGCAGCACCAGCCGAGTGCGGCACACATCCTGGAGGTGACCGCCAACCTGCATTTGCTCACGGCATATCTTCTCGCCGCATTCGTAATCGTGCATGTCTACTTGCTTACGATCGGGAACTTCTTAGAGCATGTGAAGCCGATGATCACTGGATTCGATGCGGTGGATCTGACGCCGGAAGAGGAAGCGTATCTTCAGGCGGATGAACCGGGCAGGATCCGCTGATCGCCCCGGTGCGGACTTGCGGCGCCGGCTGGCCACGAGGGTACCGAGCTGAGCATGTCGGTGGCATATTCCCCTTTTGAACCGCGCCGGGTTCCCCGAAGGCGTCGACTTGTGAGATGAAGGAGCCATACGGCGGAGACGCGGCGTAAATCGGCTTGGCCGGCGGAGCGCAACGAGGGTGTGAGGCCAGGGCCAACGAGCGCGGATCAGACGCGGCCCTGGAAGCTGGAGCTGGAGAACCGCGAGCTGCGGCAGGCCAATGAGATCCTGCGCAAGGCGTCGGTGCATTTTGCCCCGGCGGAGATCGACCGCCGATTCAGGCCATGGCCGCCTCCATCGACGATCACTGCGGGGGATAACCGCTCGAACCGACTGGTGAGCTGTTGCCGATCGGTCCGTTGGCTTACCGCGAGCATGCAGCGACGCGGTGCGGCCCGGTCGTCGGCGCGGGCCAAGCGGAACGCCGTGCAATGGGTCGAGGTGCGACTCCCGCTCACAGAGAATTCCGCGTCTACAGCATACCCAAGGCTTGGCCGCAGTTGCGGCACGAGGGCTTGGGCGTCGCCCGCTGCACCGCGGCGCGGCTGATGCGGGAGCTGGCCTTGGGTGGGCGATCCGCGGCAAGCCGCCCCGCACAACGCCCCGCGAGATGGCGGGATCGTCGCCGTTCGCCCGGGCGGCAGGCGCATCGCACGGCAGCCGGTCAATCCCTCTCGAACGGGAGACCGCTGGGGGTTCGTCGATGTGGCATGGCCTGGCGCCTCACGCGCTACTGCGACAGCCACACCGGCGCCTCGTTCGAGGCGATGGCCCGTCCTCCGGCCAGCCCGAGGAGAACCAGAATCCAGAAACACAGATCGCCCCAGCGCGCATACGGCGTGGGCACCGCCGCGGCGGGCAAGGCGGCATCGAGAATGCCGGCGTCTCCGAGACCCAGCCGCGCCGTTACCCGGCCATAGGCGTCGACGACCCCGCTGATGCCGGTGTTCGCCACCCGGACCAGGGGCAGTCCCTCCTCGACGGCCCGGGTCCGGGCGATGGCGAAATGCTGGTACGGACCCGCGGTGTGGCCGTACCAGGCATCGTTGGTCGGATTCAGCAGCCACTGCGGACGCGCGGCGTCCGGGGCGGTCACGGCACCGGGAAAGATGATCTCATAGCAGATGAGCGGACCGACCGGCGGCAAGCCCGCGAGGTCGAGCGTGCGGGCGCCCGGCCCGGCCGAAAAATCCAGGCTGCCGGCGGTGATCTTGTCGACCGGCAGGAGGTCGCGGAACGGGACATATTCGCCGAAGGGAACGAGATGAGCCTTGTCGTAGGTCTCGACCACCCGCCCGTCGCCGTCGATGGCGAAGACCGAGTTCCAGACCTGCGCCGGATCGGTGCCCGACTCGGACGCGCGTAGCGCGCCGACGATGACCAGGCCGTCCGGCGGCGCGACCTCGCCCAACCGCTGGAGCGCGTACCGATTCTGCGGCAGCGTGAAGGGCACGGCCGTCTCGGGCCAGACCACCGCCCTGACCTCGTCCAAGCCCGGCCTTCGCGACAGAGCCAACTGCCGCTCGAAATGCGCGGCCCGCAGATCGTCGCGCCACTTCTCGGTCTGCTCGATGTTGGGCTGTACCAGGCGCAGCACGGTCTCGGGCACGAGCACGGTCGGATTGTCGGCCAGCCGGAGATATCCCCACAGTGCGATCAGGCCCATGCAGGCAACGCCCGCCCCGGCCGCGGTCAATCCCTTGCGACCGTGCGAGGACAGGGCCGCCGGCAGCACGGCGGCCGCGACGGTCAGCAGACCGAGGCCGTAGATGCCGATCACCGCGGATCCCTGCAGAACCGGCAGCCAGCCGACCCAAGCATAGCCGATCAGATTCCACGGGAAGCCGGTCAGCACATGGCCGCGCAGCCACTCGCCGAGCCCCCACAGCGCGGCGAACGCCAGCGGTCCGCCCCAGCCCCGGCGCCGCAGCCAGATGAAGGCCAGCGCCGCCAGGCCGGGGAAGACCGCGAGCAGCGCCGGCAGCCCGACGATGGCCACCGGCATCAGCCAGAAGAACCGGGACAGGTCCACGGTCAAGGCCCAGGACACCCAGTAAAGGCCCGGAGCGAAGAAGCCCAAGCCGAAGGTCCAGCCCGTCAGGAAGGCTGCCCCTCCGCTGCGCGCCGCACCGAGCATCCAGTAGTAGCCGGGAAAGGCGATCCAGAGCAGCGGTACGAGATAGAACGGCGGCGCCGATAGGCTGGCCAACCCGCCGAAACCGATCGCGGCCAACGACCGGCGCCACCCCCGCAGGTTGGCCAGACAGTCGGCGATTCCGCCGATCCGCATCGCCAGACCGTTGATCGCCTGCCGTCGGGCCTGCGTATCGAAGCCGGCCGCCCTCAAACCCGGCCCCGCGGCCCGGACGAAACCCGTTCGCGGCCGAGCACGATCTCCGCGACGAGGCCGGTTCCGTTCTCCGTGTTGCGCAGCCGCAGCTCGGCGCCGGCCCGCTGCAGGGCCAGATCGACGATGGCAAGCCCGAGGCCATTGCCGACCGCGCTCTTGTGCCGGCCCCGGAAGAAGCGCCGGCGGACCAGTTGCAACTCGTCCTCGGGAATGCCGGGGCCATCGTCCTGGACCGCCAGGATCGCCGCGGCCCCAGTCGTCCGGACCGACCACGTGACGGTCCCGCCGTCGGGCGAGTGCTGGAGCGCATTCTCGAACAGGTTCTTCACGGCGAGGTGAAACAGCTCCGCGTTCATGAGCACGAAGGCGGTTCGCGCATCGGGAGTGACATCCACGGTGACCGGCCGCTCCGCGGGCCGAAGCGATTGCGTGAGAGACTCGAGCGCCGCGCCGACGTCGATCCATTCCTGCTCCGCCGCGGTGGCGTAGACATCGAGCCGGGACATCGAAAGCAGCTGCTCAACGAGCCGGGTCGTCCGGTCCACGGCCACGAGAGTCTGCCGCAGCGCGCTGTCGCGCGCCGCCGTCTCGCGCGCGGCAAGGGCGACCTGGACCTGCGTCTTGAGGCCCGCCAGCGGCGTTCGGAGCTCGTGCGCCGCGAATGCCGTGAAGCCGCGCTCGTGGGCGCGGGCTTCGGCCACCCTTCCGAACAGAGTATTGAGCGCCTCGATCATGGGGCGGATCTCGGCCGGCGCGTTTTCGTCGCCGATCGGACTGAGATCGTTTGCGTCACGCCGCTCCAGGGCGGCCGTCATGCTTCGCAGCGGTCTGAGCCCGCGGCCGACGCTCGCCCAGATCAGGATGGCCAAAGCGGGAAGTATCGGCGCCGCCGGCAGCAGCAGGCCGACGATCATGTCGCCGACGAGATGCTCCCGGACGGTGAGGCGGTCGCCCACCAGAACGCGCACGCCGCGGGCCTCATCCGCAATAGCGTAGACGCGCCAGACCTGCCCGTCGATCACCGTCTCCGAGAAGCCCGAGGCGTGAGCGGAAAGCTCCACCGACGGTGCGCCTCCGGAAAGCCCGAGAAGCCGTCCATCGAGCGACCAGATCTGGCAGGAGAGCTGCCGCTCGTAGCCGGTGGTCCGATCAAGGATGGGCGGCTCGACCGTGGCGCCGACAACGGCCTCGCCGCGCGTGACGAGGGAGCTGACCATGCGGGCCGCTTCCATCAGGCGGGTATCCAGGGCCCGCTCCACTTCGTGCCGGGTGTTGACGTAGATCCACACCACGGCGCAAAGCCAGATCAGGCCAGTCGCGAGGACCAGGATCACGAACAGGCGGGTCCGGATCGACGTCACCATGCCTCCCGCAGGCGATAGCCGATGCCGCGTACGGTCTCTATCGCTTCGCGTCCGATCTTGGCCCTGAGGTTGTGAACGTGGACCTCGATGGCGTTGCTCTCGACGTCGTCCTGCCAGCCATACAGCCGCTCCTGAAGTTGGTCCTTCGACAGGATGATCCCGGGCCGCTCCATGAGCGCGTGGAGAAGCGCGAACTCGCGGCGCGAAAGGCCAACCGGGTTGCCGTCGATCTCGACGGTCCTGCGCGCCGGATCGAGCACGACCCCGTTCCGGCGCAGCAAGGGAGACGCCCGACCGGACGAGCGCCGGGAGATCGCCCGCAGCCGGGCCGCGACCTCATCGAGGTCGAAGGGCTTGCCGAGATAATCGTCGGCGCCCGTGTCGAGGCCGTCGACCCGATCCCGGACCGTGTCGCGGGCCGTGAGGAGCAGGACGGGCGTGGCGTCGCCCCGCACGCGCAACTCCCGCAGCACGTCCAGACCGGACCCGTCCGGCAGCATCAGATCGAGGACCACGGCGTCGAAGGCGCTCGTTCGGAGCGCGGTTCGGGCGTCCTCGCAGCTTGCGGCGACGTCCACGGTCAGGCCGTGGATCGTCAGCCCCGCGCGAAGCCCATCCAGAAGGATGGGATCGTCCTCGACCACCAGAATCCTCACCGTCCGGCCCTCCTCTTGCCGGCCTCCCTATGATCGCATCCTTAAGGCTGCCTTAAGGTTCGCCTTCTACGCCGCTCGCCGCGATCCAAACTCTGGTTCACAGCGCAGGAGATCCAGCGTTGCGGCACTTCATTCTCGGACTCTTCGTTGCGATCGCCGGTCTTCTACCGGCCGGCCACTCCTGGGCGCAAGAGGCGCCTCTGCCCGCCGATCGCGCATTCCGGCTCGCGGTGGCGTACGGACAGGATGGTAGCCTCGCCGTCTCATGGACCATCGAAGAAGGGTACTACCTCTACCGCAACAAGTTGTCCGCCACCCTGGTGCGGGCGGACGGCGAACATCCGCTGCCCTTGGATACCTCTCCCGGCGAACCTTATTTGGACCCGTATTTCGGGAGCACCGAGATCTACCATGCGTCGACCACGGCGAGGATCCCGTTGTCCGCGCTCGACGCCGCCGGAGGTGCGGGATCGATCCGGCTCATCTATCAAGGCTGCGCCGAGGACGGGATCTGCTATCCGCCGATCGCCCGGACCGTGGATCTGGCGACGCTGGCCATCCAGACCGACCAGGCGAGCGGGCCGTCTCCTTCCGGGCAGACCACCTGGGCCTCCGGGGCTTCGGGGCAGGCAGATGCCACCGGCCTCGTCTCCGGCCTCATCGCCGATGGCGGGTTCGGTTGGCTGTTTCTAAGCTTTGTGGGCTTCGGCCTGCTGCTTGCGCTCACGCCCTGCGTCTTTCCAATGATTCCCATCCTCTCGGGACTCCTGGCGCGCGACGGCGAGACGATGTCGGCCTGGCGCGGCTTCATTCTGTCCAGCGTCTATGTAATCGCCATGGCGGCCGCCTACGGGCTCCTCGGCATTGCCGCCGCCTGGTCTGGTCAGAATCTTCAGATGGCGCTGCAGTCCCCGATCGCCATCGGAGTCATGAGCGTCGTCTTCGTCGGGCTGGCGCTCTCGATGTTCGGCCTGTTCGACCTGCAGCTGCCGGCGACCTGGACGGCCCGGATCGCCGCCGCGCGGATCGGCGGGAGGGGATCGCTCGTCGGCGCGGCCTTCCTTGGGTTCACTTCGGCCCTGATCGTCGGCCCGTGCGTCACGCCGCCGCTTGCCGGAGCACTCCTCTACATCGCCCAGACGGCCGATATCGCCCGGGGCGCGGCGGCCCTCTTCGCGCTCGGGATTGGCATGGGTCTGCCCCTCATCGCCTTCGGAACCGCGGGCTCCTCGCTGCTGCCGCGCGCAGGCCGCTGGATGCAGTGCGTCAAGCACGTCTTCGGCGTTCTCTTCCTCGCCGTGGCCGTGTGGATGTCCGCGCGGGTTCTGCCGGCGCCGGCGACGCTCGTTCTCTGGGCCATGCTCCTGATCGGCGCGGGTGTCTTCCTCGGGGCCTTCGACGGCCTGGCCGGGGAAGCCTCTCCCTGGCGCCGCACGCGCAAGGCGGCGGGCATCCTAGCCGCCCTGTACGGCGGTATCCTGGTGATCGGCGCGGCGGGTGGGGCAAGCGATCCGCTGCGGCCGCTGCAGATCCTTCAGGCCGAACGAGCCCCGGTGCGGGAACCCGCTCTGTCATACAGCGCGGTCGTCGATCTCCGGGATCTGGAGCATCGCTTATCGGAGGCCCGCAACGAAGGCAAGCCGGTCTTCCTCAACTTCACGGCCGACTGGTGCGTAACCTGCAAAGAGATCGAGCGCGAGGTTCTGAGCGCGCCTGAAGTCCAGGCGCGGCTGCGGGATCTCGTCCTGATCCGTGCCGATGTCACCGCCTACGATGCCGGCAATCGCGAGCTGATGCGGGCCTTCGACGTGGTCGGTCCGCCGACACTGCTGTTCCTCGATCCGGCTGCCCGCGAAGTGGCCGAGGCACGCATCGTCGGCCAGATCGATGTCGAGGGCTTTCTCGCCAAGCTCGACACGGTTCCGGGGGCGTGATCCATGGGCGCAATCACCATCGGCCCGCTGGTCCTGGCCACGGAGCGGTTCGCCGCCGTTCTCGGCATCATGGTCTTCACGATGGTTGCTTCCGTGCTGGCGGCCCGCAAGGATCCGCGCTTCGGCGCCTGGGCAACGAGCACGGTTCTCATCGGCCTCGTTTCGGCCCGGCTCGGTCATGTCGTCGAGCATTTCGGCAGCTTCGCCGAGAAGCCGCTACGAATCTTCGCCGTCTGGCAGGGCGGGTTCTCGCCGCTCTGGGCAATCGCCCCGGTGCTCGTCTTCACGGCGCTACGAATACCGGAACAGCGATTGCGTCTGTGGTCCCTGCTGCCGTTCGCCCTCGGGCTCCTGGCGTGGAACGCAGCGATACAGATCGCCGAGGTCACCGGCGGCAAGCCGCCGCCCGCGGTCACGCTGGAGCGGTTGGACGGTTCACCGATCGATCTCGCCGCCGATGTCGGCAAGCCTCGGGTCGTCAACATCTGGGCGACCTGGTGCCCGCCCTGCCGCCGCGAGATGCCGGTGCTCGCGGAGGCGGCGCGGAACACACCCGGGGTGGAGTTTCTCTTCGTCAACTACGGCGAGGGGCGAGCCGCGATCGAACGGTACTTGGCTGACGAGGCCCTCGCCGTGTCGAACGTCCTGCTGGATCCGCGGGGCGCCGTGCCGCGGCACTACGGGACCGTGGGGATCCCCGTCACCCTGTTCATCGATGGAGACGGTCGGCTGACCGATATGCATATGGGCGAGGTCTCCAGGGAAGCACTCGGGGAGTACATCGAGGAACTCAGGAACTGAGCCAGAAATCGCGCACCCGCCCGGCTTCTGCCGGATCGCTCTGACGGAAACACCGTGTTCCACTCTGCATAGAAGGACCGAACCGTGCTCACGACAGCCATGACGAAGCGAACGATGCTCAGGGGCATGGCGGCGCTCGCCGCCGCCATGGTGTTCGACCGGCCGTTGCTTGCCTGGGGCGCCATGCCAACCGTCGAGGAGGTTCTTTATGACAAGGATGTCCCTGTTCTCGGCAACCCCCAAGGGGACGTTTCCATTGTCGAGTACTTCGACTATCAGTGCCCCTATTGCAAGCGGGCTTATCCGGACGTCACACGCGTGGTCGAAGAGGACGGCAATGTCAGGCTCATCATGAAGGATTGGCCAATCTTTGGTGACGCGTCAATCTACGCCGCACGTCTGGCGCTCGCCGCTCGATACCAGGGCAAATATGCCGACGCTCATCACGTGCTGATGACGACGGATGGCAAGCTCACGCAAACCCGGATCGAACAGGTACTGAGCGGCCATGAAATCGATCTCGCGCGGGCCCGGCAGGACGCCGAGAAGGAGGAGATCAACGGCATTCTGCGTCGCAATGAAATGCAGGCCCGAGCGTTCCGCCTGCGTGGAACGCCGGCTTTCATCATTGGCACCGTCATTTTCCCGGGGGCCATCGACGCCGACAGCATGAAACGGGCGATCGATCAGGCCAGGGCGGAAAATTGAAGCATCCTGTGCCAATCCAGCAAGATCCCGCCGTTCCAGCCGCTTGACGGAACCTTCCACGCCAGGATCGTGCCGAATGTCGACGCATGCGCCGATCGGACGCCGACTGGGCGGTGGTCGCTGGAGGAGCCCTCCAGGCGCTCGCATCGTCATCGACCGATGCCTCGCCGGCATGTTCGTCACCGGCGTCGAGCACCGCGGCAACCTCGTCTGGGCATGCACAACGGCCGCAAGCCGGCGGATTGATGACGGAGAGCCGCGCCGGTGCCCCGGCGGCGTCGCGATCGCCGGAGCACGGCCACGGAGCCGACCGCCATCGCGATTGCGGCCCGGCCCGACGGCGGGCCCTTCCGCCGGGGCGAACGGCCGCTCAGTCGCCCGCCCGCGCGGCGAGAACGACCCGCTCGCCCGCCGCGAGGCCGCTGAGCACTTCGACCTTGCCGTCTTCGCGGTACGCGCCGAGGGTCACGAGCCGACGCTCGAGCCGGCCCGCGTCGTCCACGGCCGTGACGAAGTCGAGCTGCCCGGCGCGCTCGATCGCCTCCGAGGGAACGAGCAGGCGGGAGCGCGTGCCGGCGGGAACCGCGACGCGGGCAAAGAGCCCGGCGTAGAGGCGCGGGTGTTGCGGCAGCGCGACCTTGACCAGCAAGGTGCGCGCTCCCGGTTCCGCGAAGGGGACGATTTCCTCGATCCGGCCGTCGAATGCTTCGGAGAGAGCCGGCACTTCGACGCGCAGCGTGTCCCCGACGCGAAGCCGGACCGCCAGCGATTCGCGCACCGGCACCTCAACCCTGAGCGCCGAGGGGTCGTAGATCCGGAGCAACGGGTCTCCCGGCGAGGCGGTCTCGCCCGGCTCCGCCAACCGGTCGACCACCAGGCCGGAGACGGGCGCGCGAATCTCGGTGTAGGACAGCGCCGTCTCGGCCTCGCTCAGGCTTTGCTGCAGGCGATCGACATCCGCCCGTGCCGCCTGGGCGTCCGCCAGTGCCTGGTCCAGGCGCTGGCGCGTCGCCACCCCCCTCTCGTAGAGCCGCTCGTACCGCGCCCGTTCGCTCTCCGCGAGGTCCCGGCGCGCGCGGGCCGCTTGCAGCGCTTCGCGCGCCTGCGCCACCCGAGCCTCGAGGTCGGCGGATTCGAGGACGACGAGGACGTCACCGGCGACGACGCGGTCGCCGGCCCGCACGCGCACCTCCTCGATCCGGGCCAGGATCCGGGACGCGACGACGGTTTGTCGAGCCGAGGCCAAGGCCCCGCTCGCCCATTCGACGACGGGGCCGACGCTCCGCTCGACCACGGCGTCCCGGCCGTCGGGCCGCGGCCGCGCCGTCTCAACCACGGCGATGCCCGGGGGCACGCGTTCGCCGAAACCGCCGGACAGCCAAACGACCGCAGCGGCGACGACCGCGATGCCCGCGGCCGCTTCGAGGAGACGCCGCATCGCCCGGTTCATCTGCCGCGCTCCGGCGGGGCGACCGAGAGCCCATGGCCCGGCCGATCGCGGTAGACCCAGTAGTAGGTCATCGGCACGACGAGCAGGGTGAAGGCCGTCGAGACGACGAGGCCGAAGATGAGCGCCCAGGCCAGTCCGGAGAACACGGGATCGAGGGTGATCGGCACCGCGGCCAGCATGGCGGGGCCGGCCGTCAACAGGATCGGCCGGGTCCGCACGGCGCCCGCCTCCAGAATCGCGTCGCGCAAGGGCAACCCTCGGGCCAGCCTGACGTGAAGGAACTCGATCAGCAGGATCGCGTTGCGGACGGCGATGCCGGAGAGCGCGATCATGCCGATCATGGCGGTCGCGGTGAAGAAGGTCGGGTTCGGATGCCCGGCGACCGGCGCCCCGGTGGCCAGGTTCAGAAGCCAGAACCCGGGCATGATTCCGATGAGCGTCAGCGGAATGGAGATCATCAGGATGAACGGCATGGCGTAGCTGCCGGTCTGGTAGACCAGGATGAGATAGATGCCGACGAGCGCGACACCGAAGGCGATGCCCAGGTCGCGGAACACGTCGCGCGTGACATTGAGTTCGCCCTCGCCGAACCAGGAGACCGAGGTTCCTTCCGGGAGCCGCCAGGGAATGCCGCCGCCGCTGTCAAAAAAAGTGCGCTCGGCCAGCGGGCGCCCGTTCGGCTCTGCGTCGGGATTCGGAACGGCCACGGCGCCCTCCGGCAACAGGTCGGCCGCGACATCCGCGATCACGGCCGCGGGGGCGCGCCCCACGGGCTCGGCATAGACATAAGCCACCCTTCGGAGATCCTTGCGATAGATGGCCTTTTCGGCAGGCCGCCGCTCGAACCGCCCGAGTTCCCCGAGGCGCACGATCGGGATCGGCGCCTCCCGGAGGCCGCCGCTCTCGCGAATCTTCGCGATCCCCGGGCGCCCCTTCGCGGCGACGCCGAGCAGGGGCTCTTCGCCGGAACGCGCGGGCCGCGGGAGACGCAGCCGGATCACGAGCGGGTTGGCCTCGTCCGGCAGGTGCAGCCGGGCGGCATCCAGGCCGGACAGCGCGAGTTCCACCGTCCGCGCGATGTCGTCGGTCGCAACGCCCGAAAGCGCGGCCTTCTCCTTGTCGGTCACGAAGAACAGCCGTTCGCTGTCGTCCTCGACCGTCGTATCGACGTCGCCGACACCCGGTTCCCTCATCAGCCGCGCCTCGACCGCCCGCGCCGCCTGCCGGATCCGCTCATAGGGAACATCCGCCGCGCCGTAAACTTCCGCGGTGATCGTCGCGAGCACCGGAGGGCCGGGCGGCACCTCCACGATCGCGATGCGCGCGCCCTCGGACTCGGCGACCGCCTCGAGCCGATCGCGCAAACGCAGGGCGATCTCGTGCGACTGCATCTCCCGGTGGCGCTTGCCGACGAGGTTGACGCGAATCTCCGCGACGTGCGGCTCCTCCCGCAGGTAGTAGTGCCGGACCATGCCGTTGAAATCCATGGGCGAGGCAAGGCCGGCATAGGTCTCGAAATCGCGCACCTCTGGCGCTCGCCGCAACACCTCGCCCAGGCGGCGGACGAGCGCGTCCGTCCGCTCGAGCGTGGTGCCTTCGGGGAGATCGACAAGGACCTGCAGCTCGCTCTTGTTGTCGAAGGGAAGCAGCTTGAGCGGCACTGCGCGCAGGGCGATCAGGGACGCCGCGAGCACGAACAGGATGCCGAGGCCGAGGAGGAAGGCCCAGAAATAGGCGCGACGGCGGATGAACGGACCGAGCGCCGCCGCGTAAGTTCGGTAGATCCAGGTCCGCTCGAGCGGCGGGGCCGCCGGCTCGTCGGCGCGCTCGGCGCGACCCCGCAGGGCCCGGTAGGACAGCCACGGCGTGACCGTGAACGCGACCACCATCGACATCAGCATGGCAACGGGCACGTTGAGGGCCATCGGGCTCATGTATGGCCCCATCATCCCCGTGATCAGATACATGGGCAGGAACGAGACGATCACGGCGAGCGTCGCCAGCAGGATCGGCGGGCGAACCTCGTTCACGGCGGTGCGGACCGCCTCGAGCGGCGGCTCCTTGCGCATTCGCAGGTGCCGATGGATGTTCTCGACATCGACGACGGGGTCGTCGACGACGAGGCCGAGAGAGAGGATGAGCGCGAAGAGCGTAACCCGGTTGATCGTGTAGCCGGCCCAGTAGTTGATGAGGAGCGTCAGCGCAAAGGTGATGGGCACCGCCGCGGCGACGATCAGCCCCTCCCGCCAGCCAAGGCTGTAGGCGATGAGCGCGATGACGATGAGCGTCGCAATCGCCAGGGCCTCGAGGAGTTCGTTGACCTTGTCGTTGGCCGTCTCGCCGTAGTTGCGGGTGATGCGGGCATGAACGCCTTCCGGGAACAGCGTCGGCGCCAGTTCCGCCACGCGCCGTTCGACTCGCTGCGCGACGCGCACGGCGTTGGTGCCCTTCTGCTTGGCCACCGCCACATGCACCGCGGGATAGAAGCTGCCGTGGGCGACGGCCCCCGGCCCGTCGTCCGCCGGTCCGAACCCGATCCAGGTGTAGCCGGTCGGCTCGGCCGGGCCGTCCACGATCCGCGCCACGTCCTCGAGCAGCACCGGCGTCCCGTCGACGATGTTGACCACCGCGCGGCGCAGCTCATCCACCCCATCGAAGAACCGGCCGACGTCGACGGGAAAGGAGCGGTCTTCCTGGTCGAAGCGGCCCGCCCGGCGCTGAACGTTCGAGACCTCGAGCGCCCAGGCCACCTCGAGAGCGGAGGTCTGCCGCGCTGCCAGCGCCTGCGGATCCAGCTCCACGCGGACCACCCGTGGCCGGCCGCCGACAACGAAGGTCCGGTTCGTTTCCGGCAGCGCCTGCAGCTCGATCTCAAGCTCCTCGGCGACACGCCGAAGCCAGTGGTCGTCGATCACGGACGGCCGGTCGCTCCACAGAGTGACGATCACGATCGGCACGTCGTCGATCTCGACGGGCTTGACCACCCAGGACGCGACGTCGGCGGGAATGATGTCGGTATTGGAGTAGATCTTGTTGTAGATCTTGACGAGGCTCGCCTCGCGGTTCTCGCCGACATAGAAGCGGACCGTGACGACGGCGCTGCCCGGCCGCGACACGGAATAGACGTGCTCGACGCCGTCGATTTGGTGCAGGACCTTCTCGAGCGGGGTGACGACCTGGCGCTCGACCTCTTCGGCCGGTAGCCCGGGCGCATCGACGAAGACGTCGGCCATCGGGACGACGATCTGGGGCTCCTCCTCGCGCGGCGTGACGAAGATCGCGACGAGACCGATCGCGATCGCGACGACGGCGATGAACGGCGCGACGTTGCCGCGAAGGAAGACGTCTATGAGCCGCGCGAGCATGCCGAACCGGTCAACGATGCCCGTTGCGGTCAGCCGCCGGCTTCAGCGCAGGACGCGCCCGGAACCTCGCCCCGATGGGCGCCCAGCCCGGGTTCTCGGGGCTTCGCCGCGACGTTGTGACGCCGCTCGGCGGGGTCGAGGCCGGCGCGGGCCCGACGGCGGGGGTGGGACTTTCGTCGATCATGCTTCAATCGGATCCAGAAAGTTGGGTCTTGATATGTATATTTGTATTTCCTAATTTAGCAAATATGAATATAGATGCCCTTCGATCGCGCGCAACCGAAGCCTCGAGCCTGATGAAGGCGCTCGCCAACCCACATCGCCTGATGATCCTGTGCGAATTGCACAAGGGCGAGCGGTCGGTCGGTGCGCTGGAGCGCGCGGTTGGGCTCCGCCAATCGCCGCTCTCGCAGCATCTGGCGAAGCTGCGCCGGGACGGCTTGGTGAAGACCCGCCGGGAGTCGCAGACGATCTATTATCGGCTCGCCAGCCCGAAGGTTTCGGAGGTGATCGCGCTTCTGTACCGCCTGTACTGCGTCCCCGACTGCAACGATTGACTTTGAAAGGACTCGACCGATGACGATCGACAACGCTGTACTCGCCTTCGCCGGCTTCATGGTCCTCGTCAGCTTGGCGCTCGGCCTGCTACACAA
>Ga0310823_100237_pt1 | contig 60855 bp, 54 predicted proteins | sample P4_ome_3_FD_201316 | JGI IMG/M metagenome (GOLD analysis project Ga0310823, IMG submission 201316) | Sorghum-adapted microbial communities from Joint BioEnergy Institute, Emeryville, California, United States - P4_Day56_Rep3 | ecosystem: Engineered > Bioreactor > SSF (Solid state fermentation) >...
GTCGATGGGCGTCTCGGAGCCAGAGAATAGCCCCTCCTCTGGAGCGTCGAAGTCGAACTCGCCGTTACAGACTTGCTCCAGATCATTGCGGATCCACCGCGACGAGATGTGTGCCCATCCATTGACGGTTTCGGTGCGGATCAGGCCGACGTGATCCTCCACCGGAATGACTGCCCCCAGTCACTGAGCGCCTCTTCCAGATCCTCGCGGAACGTCCGTCGGAGATGGGCTCGTGCCGAGACGATCCTGTAGCGATTCTGCCTCGGCGGCCGAATCGGCGCGACCATTCCCGGTCAATTGGTTGGTGGCGGCTCTGGCAAGTTGGCCTCTCAGCACTTGCCGGGCCACCCGGCGTGACCTCATGATAGTATTCTGCAAGGGGTGTTCAGCTCGCATCCGAGAAAGGGATACGTATTAGGTGCTTGAAGAACAACTAATAACGGATTTCGCGACCCGCCTTAGGGAAGAGGCGGAGGAGAAACTCGGAGAGTTCGACGAACAGACTTTACTGGCGGCTGATGCGGCGCTTGCCGAGGTCATGCTGGGCTACCTGGAAGAGGCCGGCGTCATCCAGGAGCATGAGCTCTGCCCTCACGAAGATTCCACTGGCAGAAATCGATGCCGGATCATCGGCTATGCCTTACCCGAGGATTCGAACCGTCTGGAGTTGTTCAGCGCCCGGTTTTGTGAGGAGAACCACCCACCGACATTGCCGGCCAGTGAAGTCGCTAAACTGACCGGGCGGGCCGCACGATTCTTCGGATATGCGGCTCGCCGCGACCTCACTCGCTTTGCCGGTAACGCCCCAGCGGAAGCTGCGGCTCGGCTCATCGCAGACCGGATTGATCGGATTGAGGACGTCAGAGTACACGTCCTAACAAATGCAATTGTCAAGGAGCGAGGTGTCGAGGAAATCGAGATCGAGGGGCGGCGCGTTGAATTCGAGGTGGTGGACCTGGAGCGCCTGTTCCGTGCCTGCGGAGAAGACATCACGCGCGACAAGATAGAGATCGACTTCGAAGCGATGCTTGGTCGTCCCATCACGTGCCTGGAGATGACGCCACGGCCGACGGAGTACCAGACCTTCCTGCTCATCCTTTCGGGTGACCTTATCTACCGACTTTACGAGCAGTACGGGGCTAGGCTCTTCGAATTCAATGTCCGCAGCTTTCTGCAAGCCAAAGGCCAGGTCAACAAAGGTATCCGCGATACGCTGCGGACCGAGCCGGAGCGTTTCCTGGCCTTCAATAACGGCCTGACTGCCACCGCCGATGAGATCGAGGCCGGTACTTATCTAGGCGAGACCGTAATCAAGCGCCTCAAGGGTCTGCAGATCGTCAACGGCGCTCAGACAACCGCCAGCATTCACAGGGCCAAGAAGGTGGATAAGATCGATGTAAGTCGCGTTGCTGTCGCGATGAAGCTTACCCGCGTCCATCCTGCAAAGCTCACCGAGTTCGTTCCCCTGATTGCCCGTTATGCGAATACCCAGAATGTCATCCAGATCGCAGACCTGTCGGCGAACAACGAATTCCATATCGCGCTGGAGCGTTTGTCCGAGAGGATCTGGTGCCCTGGCGAAGAAAGCAGGTGGTTCTATGAACGCGCAAGAGGAGCTTATCAAGTCGCAATGGCCCGGCGCGGCACCACTCCGGCGAGGAAGCGGGAGTTCGAGCGCGAGTGCCCAAAGAACAACCGTTTCGGCAAAACAGATCTTGCCAAATTCCTTATGTCCTGGTGGCAGAGGCCGCAGGTCGTCAGCCGCGGTGCTCAGAAGAACTTTAGCGTGTTCATGGCTGAGCTGCCTGAGCGCTTCACGCCGGGATGGCAGCCTGACGAGGTCTTCTACAAGGACACCGTCGCACTTGCGATCCTGTTCAAGGCTGCACAGAGGGCGGTCAGACGGGCAAAACTTCAATCGTACGGAGCAAATGTCGTCACGTATATGGTAGCCAAGCTGGCCTTCGAGTATGGCTCCCGATTGGATCTGGAGGCCATCTGGGAAGCCCAGGAGATTTCGGCCGAACTCGCAAGGATTTTCGAAGACTGGGCTCCGCTCGTCCACACGGCTCTGATTCAGGGAGCAGCGGGCCGTAACGTAACGGAATGGTGCAAGAAGGACGGCTGCTGGGAAAACGTTCAAGCCCTCCGCCTCGACTTTCCCTCCCCTCCGCCCCCAGAGTTTGCCCCTAACGGGGGAGAGCATGCCTTGGATCAGTATGGCGGCACACACCACCAGCTTGTTGAACTCTGTTGCAGCCTGAGCGGCCCCGATTGGGCAAAGGTCATGGCCTGGGCATCGCAGCCGGGAAGGGTCGCCGAATTTGACAGACGTGTCGCGCACACGGTCGCAGGGTACGCTCTTCAAGGCTGGCAAAAGCGACCAACCGAGAAGCAGGCAAGATTCGCTGCCCGTGTCTTGGAAGCAGCAATGCGCGCAGGGGTTCTCGAGGCTGCGTGACCAGCCTACTCAGAATCCAGCGGGCCGAATGGTCTTGCGGCGACCGCGGCGTCTGCTTCCCTTCGCAGCGCTCCCGGAAGCCGCGTTGGAGTCGCCGTGGTCTGATGTGGACCGGCCAGGAGCATTGTTGCCGCGACCGTCACCCATGTGACGCCTGACCGTATCGGCATTCGCCTTGCGTCTCGGATTGGGCTTCCATTTCTGGGCCTCGGCAATGAAGTCCTCGTCCCCGATCGCGTCACTAACAAGGTCCCGGTCGAAATCCACCTTCACGAGTAAAGGGAATCTTACTGCCTGCCCTGAAACGATCCCCTCCCCTGACCCGAAGGTCTGCAGGACATTGGCATCGGTTTCTGAAAGATTCTCCATCACCGACCGAACGAAACTCTTGTCCTTGGGGTTCACCAGACGCAAAACGAGAAAACTGTTGCACTGGGCCAGCGTCGTCTCGTCCAGGCGCGAAGGACGCTGGGAGATAAGCACCAATCCGGTACCGAACTTTCTGCCTTCGGTGATGACCTTGCGAATGGTCACCAGAGAGGGTGTTTCGTCGGTCCCCTCCTGTCTGCTTGGGATGAAGTTGTGAGCCTCTTCCACGACAGCCTGGAAGGGAGGAATTATGCCGGACAAGGTTGAGCGGTGGGCGAACAGCGCCTCAAGTACGATGGAAACGATGGCAGACTGGTTGAGGTGATCGTATCCGGCTAGGTAAAAGATCGAAACGGTTCCGGGGTGTACGATCTCGTCCGGCGCATCGGATGGATCCGGCATCTCCTCGAAGCGGTAGTCTCGGAATCGCGGTTGCCCTCTCAGGCGCTCGTTGTTCCGCTCCATCTGCCGAAGGTTGTCATGGACAAACTCCAGAGATCGCTTCGCAGCGTTCATGGTTCCGGTGCGCAAATCCCCCAGCTCATCTGGCAAATCCTTGTCCTTCCGTCGCTTCTTCGCCGCGACGGCTTCGGCATGATCGATCAGACGCTGAATGTAAGCCGCAGCCGGCTCACCTTCGGTGACATCGGTATTGGACAAAAGATAATAGTAGAACTGCTGCTGAGCGTCGGTCAGTCGCTTCCCCATCTTGTTGATCAGGTCGGCGATGATCCCGATGTTGTCCTGCCGCACGCGGATCATCGGGTAAAGGACACGAATATTCGATTTGGGAAAGAGGTGCCGCTTCTCGAAAAAGCCCAGGTAGTCGCCGTGCGGATCGAAAATGACCAACGGGTAGCCGAGTTCAATCAGTTCTCTGATTATACGCCTAGCAGCCACTGTCTTGCCGCCACCGGTCATGGCTAGGATCGCCAGATGGCGGGATACGACATGTCGGGCTGACAATGAGACCTCAACATCGCCCCGGCCGATGAGAGTGCCAATACGAAGTTTCTGGGTCCTATCGTCACCATCACCGGCGAGGAGCCGCCGGACATCATCTGCACCGGGATACAAGACCTCGGCCGACGGCCTCACCGGGTAGGTAAGCGGCGAGAGCTGCGCACTTCCGGGATCATCACCGAACGTGGTTCCAAGAATCAGAACCTCAGCCTCAAGGTGGTCTCGGCTACCGGATAGGACGGTGTCAAGGAAGCGGATGTTCTGGTCCGCAAGCTCCTGTGCTGCCTCCGCGGGAAAGAACGGATTGAACCGGTCGATAGAGACAATACGCCCCCAGACAGTGGCGATTTTCCGCCCCCCGTTCGTCGCAACAGGAACCTCTACCAGAGTGGCAACAATGTCGCCCAGCTTGGCCTGAAAACTTCTCAGAATGAATGTGTAGCTGCCCGTGGAAGTATTGCCGACGACAGTCCCTATCCGCGCCCACTCCGTTGACTTGCCCTTACCAGACATTGCTTTGCTGAGACTCGTATCCATCTTGGGGTCCGCCGACATCGCGTTTCTTCCCTGCACTCAACATCCAAAGCAGTCATACGGAGGGCCGGAACAGCCAATCTCGGCCTCTGGCTGCAAGAACCCGTTTAGCGAAGGCGAGCACTCGCGGATCCCCATTCGCCAGTGCTTTCTGGAGCAGGACTACTTGGTGCTGCCCTTTCACGCTACGGCTCATCCAGGCAGGGATCTTCGCGAATCGGTCAACGATGTCGAGCCCCACCGGGAACCCGTACGACGGCAACAGACGACTCGTATGCAGGATAAGATCCAAGACATTAACGAAATCTTTGATGTTTTCGAACGCTTCGATGCGAAAGGGCATCACCAGCTCGGACGGTTTGAGATAGGTTGTCAGGGCATTGGGATAATCCCTGATCCACTGTTTCCATTCCTCGGGCCACTTGTTCTCCGGCCCCTGGCGCATCACCGGAATCGGCGAGACGTACTCCCCCTCCTGCAGCACAACATCGAGCAACGATGCGTCATTCAGACCGTATACAATTATTTCGTCCAGAATGGACTTGACATCCTCTCGCCTCATTACCCTCTGGTCTTGCAGATGGTTTAACAACCGCCTGATGACTACAGGATCCTTGCCGATGGATCTCTCGACGGCACCGACCACGGCAACCCCCGTGTCCCGGAGACGCTTCAGCAACTCAAGGTACAGGGAAACGAACTGCCGGTCCTGATCACTTCCGGTCCAACTCCCGTCAGCGAGAAAAGCTCGGCAAGCCGCTGAACCAAACGGTGGGAAATCTTCCAAGCCGTAAGGTGCCACCGGATTAACAAGCGGGCCATGAAGGATGATCATGTCGGGACATTCGACAGACTGTGCCAATCGGTAGGCAACCGAAGTCTCACTGGCCATGCGCGCGGCATCGCGGAGTTTCGCGATGTCCAGAAAATCGCTGTCGTAGAGCACCCCATTCTCGCTGTACAGATCGTCCACAAGCGACAGCTCGATGTTGAAGCGCTCCCGCTGGTCCGTCTCATCGCCCGGCCTGACCAGATAGCTGCCTACACGGATGCCAATCGGCGCGGCAGAGGGAAGTTCGATATTTGCTACTCCACCATCAACAAACGCTATAGTCCTACCCTTCAGTCCTGGCCAGAACTCGCGGGGCCGATAGCTGACACTGTGCACGAGATCGTTTTGCTCCAGGAGCTCGCGCATCGTGGATGCTAGACGCGCCAAGCGCCGCACGAAGTCCTCCTGAACCTCCGTGGAATCACGGGCCGCAACGTTCAGGAGACCGGCCAGGAACTCACCCTGGCTGATGCGTGCTTCTATCCGACGCCGGATATCATCAGGCCCAGACAATCCTTATTATCCCCTGTTAACCATTAGCGGATGAGGATCTCGTGAGCGGAGAGTATCACAAGTTGAACAAGGGATCTCGGCCAGCCAATCGCGTTCAATCCCGAATGGGCAGAAACAGTGGAGAGATAGCGCTCGCAGAGAGCGGCGGGACGGAAACGGTGCAACAGCCGCGCCGCCACCGCGGCGACATCATGTCGCCGGAGACCAGGAGCCGGGTCATGGCCCGGATCAGGGGTAAAGACACGGGGCCCGAGCGCCGCATGGCTTCCGCCTTCACCAAACTTGGCCTTGTATGGGAGGCTCATGCCCGAGACTTGCCAGGGCGACCCGATTTCGCGTTCCGGTCGGCCCGAGTTGCTGTTTTCGTCGATGGGGATTTCTGGCACGGCTGGCGATTCCCACAATGGAGAGACAAGCTCTCTCCCAAGTGGGAGGACAAGATCGCAGAGAACCGCCGGCGAGATCGCCGCAATCACCGTCGCCTGAGGCGCATGGGATGGTGCGTGGTCAGGATCTGGGAGCACCAGGTAAAGAAGGACATTGCGGGCTGTATAAGGAGAATACAGCGGGCGATTGATGCTTCGCGCTGAGGGACATAGTTGGGAATGATAGTATAACGTTGCACAAGGAACCTGGCCAACGGCTGCCTTCCAGGCTACAAAGCGGTCATGATTCGCACGCTTGACCTGTTTTGTGGTGGAGGTGGCAGTAGCTGGGGCGCGATGGCCGCCGGAGCGAGGATCATCTGCGGCGTTGATGCCTGGGACCTAGCGTCACAGACGTTCGGGGACAATTTCCCGGGCGCATGTGCAGTCAACATACGTCTTCATCAGAGATCAAACCGGCGCAGCCTCCCCGACATTGGCCCAATCCATCTTTTGCTGGCTTCGCCGGAATGCACGAATCACTCCTGCGCTAAGGGAAGCAAGGAACGGTGCGAGAATAGCCGCAGCACGGCCCGGTATGTGCTGAACTTCGCGAAGATCTTCCACCCACGTTGGATCGTGGTCGAGAACGTTATCCAGATGCGGCACTGGAGCGGCTACCCAGATCTCCTGCAGGCTCTCAGGCGCGAGTATTTCGTACGCGAAGAGGTGCTCGATGCGGCCGATTTTGGGGTGCCGCAAACTAGGCGCCGCCTCTTTCTCGTTTGCGACAGGGAACGTGAGCCGCATCCGATCAGGGCAAGCTCGGATCGAAAGCCTCGGAATGCACGAGATATTCTCGATCCCTTTGGGATGTGGCCGGTCACGCCGCTATTCTCGAAACGCCGAGCCCAGCCAACGCTGGAGCGGGCGGCGCGTGCGATAAGGGCTCTCGGGGAGGGGGTACCCTTCCTGATCGTCTACTATGGCACCGATGGGAGTGGTGGTTGGCAATCCCTTGACCGCCCGCTGCGGACGCTGACCACGTTGGATCGATTCGGCCTTGTCGAGTGGGATTCCGGCGAGCCGACCCTGCGGATGCTCCAGGTTCCAGAACTGAAGCGAGCAATGGGTTTCAGGCCAGTCGGCAGGGAGTATCGATTGGAGAGAGGATCCAGGCGGGATCGTATCAAGCTTCTTGGAAATGGGGTGAGCCCTCCCGTCATGGAGGCAATCGTCCGCTCCCTGACTGAAGAGTGCGACTCTGGCGAAACGTCTTGCTTTGCGAGCATGGCCGCGGAATAGCGGCCGGCAAGCACTCCAATCGGCTCCAATGCACCCTTACTTCGGCATAGAGAAATGGGAGCGTGCGAACACGTTGCGCCTTCTCGCGGTGTACCGGCGTGAGATGCAGGAGCGCGTTTTCGCTGCGTTCACGACGATTGAGGACGAGGCAGAGCGGGTAGCCGAGGAAGAATTCCAGCGATTGGCCTCCGCTCATGCTTCTGATGACGGTAGAGCCGATATCCTGGCGGATCGCGCTCGCGACAAGGGCGTAGACCACTTCATGGACCTGGAATTCGTGGCTGCCGGCGTCACTAATCTGATGACTGCCGGCCTCTATCATACATTCTGGGAGACCAGAGTCAGAGACTGGCTCTTGCGTCGCGCTGATCTATTCAGGCTATCCAATGCCCACCGGGAGCGTGTGTTGCGGGGCGATTTTGGTGCCGTTGCTAAGGTGCTCGGTGATCTTGGCTGGCATTTGGAGGGCCACGATTTCTTTGCCGATCTGGACGAACTACGGCTCGTTGCAAACACCGTGAAGCACGCGCGAGGCGATTCCGCAAACAGGCTATTTGAGCGCAATCGCCGTCTCTTCTGCCCATTCGATCGTATGGGCGAAGACGAGATGATCGCCAGCTACGTGCCCGACGGGGAAAACCTACGGGTCACAGAGGCAGACTTCGAGAGATATGCTGAGGCTGTCGAGCGGTTCTGGCGTGCGCTTCCTGTCGCAGCCTCCCCATGGGATTAACGACAGAAAGTCCTGGCACAGGTTTTTAACTTGGGATTAGCTTGGACTTTCATCCAAAGTTGCCTACCGGGACTAGCCTTGCTCCAGCCGTGCATGGGTGCAAAAGGTAACGGTGTTTGGCGTTGGCGGGCACTCCCCTTGGAAGTTGGGCTGCGTCTGCCCATAACACGAAACCGCTGAGCTGACTGGCTGTCTGACAGGCGCTCGGCTCGTCGCCCATACGATTGACGAGCTTCTGGCCCATTATCTAGTCCTCACACCAAGGCTGCCCTGTGCCCCATACGAGCGTCTCTTCCAACAAGAAGAGACCCCGCCGATATAATCAGATCCCTCCTCATGGTTCTCTCTTTTGCAACCGGTCACTCCGCGGTCGCTGGTTCCAACGTCTGCATCGCTTTCTTGTCGAGGTCGTCGAGGGTCTCCTTCAGGCCCTCGTCCAAGCCCTGGATCAACTGCTTCAGTCGTTTCTCCTCCTCCCGCTGCTTACGCTGAAACTCCTCCCACTGACGCATATCCTCTTGGAAGGCCTCGAGGCTTCGCGGCTGTATAGCTATCGCTTCCCTGGCTGCCATCTGTTCTTCCCACGCCGCGGCAGCCCGGTAGTCTCTCCAGAGCCAGAACCCAGCCACCACGACGCACGACGGCAACCCCCGGCATGACGCCAGCGCCGAGGCCGAATCCTCGAATTAGATCGCGCAAAAATCCCGTGAGGATTCCCATGGCTTCCCCATACCCAGCCTCGGGACGTTCGTGGCTGCGTCCAGATCCATGTCGTGGAGCCACCCCTGTGCTTCCATACAGTCGTCCACCAGCGCGCCAAGGTTGTAATGATTCGCTACCGGCGGGCGGTCTCCACATTGACTGTGTCACACAAGTCTGTGACCGGCCAGATCGGGCCTACCGTTCGGAACCCCTTCGCGCTGCCCCGCAACGAGGCCGCTTGGCAACGATGAGCTCATGCAGAACAGTCTGCCGAAACCTAGCGGAGAAAACAATCTGACAAAATGGAGAAGGATAGCCCTCAGGGAATGGTTAACGGCGGCGCTTTCATGATGAACCGACGCGCCTGCTCTGATTGGCTGTATAAGGCAATATTTCGGGAGGCACAGTTCACAGTGCCTTGATACCCTTAAACAAAGAGTGAGATTTTTAGGACTTCGACTTTCGTCGGTTATACTGGTGGGCTCTTCCAGGCAACCACACCCAGCCTTCACCTAAGATGATGCGAGGCTCAGCCTGCCCCTGGCATTCGTTACGACAGCAGACGATTACACCCTCAGCCTATCGAAGTGGCTGCAGACATCCAGAGGCTACCCTCAAGAACATCTATCGCTGCCACTGCTTGCCCGATCAGCGGGACAAGCCGGACAGCTCCCGGGTGATTTCGAAGTTAAGCAGGAAGAAGGTGGGCAGGTGGCCATATCCTTCTACGCCGCCACTGCCGCGTCACCCCTGTGGGGCTGCACTGCTACAATAAAATCGTCAAAGTTCGTTAACGAAGCAAAGTCCTGAAAAATCCGCATATTGCCTGGAGGGGTTCCCGCCTGTGTACCGACCCTCCCGGCGCGCTCCTCTCATATGGCCAAGCCAGCCGGATTTGCCCTTATAGAGGAAGTCCTTGATCGGGCAGGGGATTGCTTATTCCACCATCTCGATCAGCCGACCCATCTCCCAACGTTCGCGGTTAGCCGCAGGATCAGTCGCCGGGTCGTAGTGAAATCTCACCGACGCCGGTTCGTCGGTGGGGAAGCACCCGGCCTTCAGGCCGTTCTCGACGACGAACGCCTTAGCCGCCTCGCAGGCGCTCTGGTTGACGAATTGAACGTGCTCGATGCCCGCTGGAGTGCCCCGGGCATTCGTCCAGAGCACCAGAAGCACCCAACCTTTCAGCATGTCTCTCCCCTTACACGGCCGCTCGTTGCACCAGATGCGCTTCGAGCGGCTTTGCATTTTGCCCTCTAACCCCGAGGACGCCGCCGCCTAGCTCTCGAACCCGTGCTTGGCGCCGGCGAAGGCGAGCTCGTTGAGGGTCTCGGCGCCCGGCCCGATCCGCTCAAGTGCGCCCGTGTAGAGGACCGCGCACTAGGTTGGCCGCTGAGCCGTGCCGAGGTTGTGGATCCAGTAGTATCTCTGCATAGTTGTCCTCACGCAGGTAGATCGGCCAGGGGTTCCGTCGGCTCATTCTCGTCCGGCTCGTTCTCGTTGGCGCTGGTCGTTTTGCCCGACTTTTCCGGCTCCTCCCCGGAACCGAGTTCCTGCTCGACCTTGTGCAGGTCCATGAACATGATCGGCTGATCGCGATGCCGGTTCGCCTTGGTGTCGAGGAGCGTAAAGCCGTAGCGCTCGTAGAACTTGACCGATTCCCGCTTGGCATCCACGACGACGAACCGGCAACCAACATGGGGGCAGACTTTGTCCACGATCAGCCCCAGTACGAGATCGATCAGTTTCCGGCCCAGGCCATTGCGGCGATAGCGGCTATCCACGAGCAGTCGGGCGATCTTGACGGCGGGGTAAGAGCGGTAGGGGAAGTCAACCCCGTCCACGAGCGTCATCCCGTCCTCGACGACGATCTCGCCGCAGACGACCGTGATGTAGCCGACGACCTTCGGCTTGTCTCCGACCTCCGTGGCGAGGTAGGTCTTCGCTAGGTTTTGCCTGTGATAGCCGACGGCGTACTTTTTGAGGAAGGTCTTGAGCCCCTTGAACGCCTCACCGCCCGTCTGGATAGATGAGAGCCCGGCGAGCGTTTCGCCGGGCTCCATCCGCCTGAGTTCTATGGAAACTTCGCTGGACAAGTTACGCGGTGCGCCGTCCCTTGGCTTTCACCGTCGCGTGGACCGTGATAACGACCTTGTTGCCAGCCTTTTGGAACTGATCCGAGAGCTTGATGCCACGCTTCACGCTCTCGATTGCTGCAGCCTTCGGGCGCCCGTAGCGGACTTGGTTTTCGAACTTCGCCGCGTCTTCGTCCGTTAACGTCACCCGACCAAAAGCGTGCGATCGGATGCCCATCTCTGTGTCGTCCCTATCCTGATGTAACGTTTGATACGCGACGTTTATATACGTCGTCCCTTACGATTATATAACTTTAGAAGCGGAATAGCTGCCCTGTGTCAAATGAATTTGTAGGCATTTGACAATGCCTTCAAATGGTTAACGGGCCACTCCGAGCTTGGAATTCGCGGGAATCAGCGCCTTAGAGGGGCTCCAGCCAATTCCGGCCGTACCGATCGGGAGGGCGCCGCCGAAGCCGCCGGCAAGCCCCTTATGGCCCGATGAGACGACGGCACAGTGGGTCACGCTGGGAGGCATCCCCCAGGTTGCCTCCGTCGCCAAGTCAGGGTGCCTCATGGCCCTCGAGTAGCGCATCTCTCCGATCACGGCCCCCTCGCCGGCAGAGGTGGAGGTAAGGTGATACCACATTTGGTCGCCGAAACGAATCATATGCGCAGGGCGGGGGCGCAGACCAGCCATACTCTTAACACCTCCCGATCGCAGGACGCACACATCCTGGATCTGGATCGACTGCCCGTCCGGGAGAATCACCCGCCAACCGTGGGCGTTGACCATCCTGGTCAGATCGTGCTCGTTGTGGGCGTTTAGGTCGTTCATGCGCCCCTCCCTCTCACCGGAGAGATTGGGGTGTTCGTCATACTTCTCCTGATGATGTAGCCGAGCGCTTGCCGCCCTCTCCCTCTCACCGAGCGATCTCGGTTCCGTCCCTCGCGACTTCTTGCAAACCGGCAGATGGCAGGCGAGGGCACACGAGACCGACCCTCCGATCTCGTACTCGACCAGTTCGAGCAAGCCGCTGTTCCCGCCGTACTCCCTGCAAGGATCGCGGAGATCGACTGTGTACCCCGGTGGCCGCGATCATGGTGCGTCCCTAACGCTGGCATACGCGGTTGGGCGTGGGTAGCCAGCAGGTCAAGCAAGGATTGGAGAACCACGGCTTAGGCGATCAGGATAATGCCGACAATGGCGGCTGGAGCAGCCGTGCGGCCGGCCCGGTGTTTTCCAACATGGGCGTGCGAGTAGACGCATCTACCCAAGCAAAATCCCAAGTCGCCCGTGCTTGCTGCTTTCTACAATATCTCACAGAAGCGCAGAGCGTTTGCACTGAAAGAAAGGAGGAGTACGTGACAGACGAAGAACAGATCGACACCGTCCCGTTGGCGACGTTCATCGACGAGATGATGGCGGAGCGAGAGCTAAGCGACAAGGAAGTCTGTCTTCGGATGGGCTACGGCAATCCGGCCATTGTACGCTCGTTCCGCGAAGGGCGGGTCAAGGTGCCGCTGGACAAGATCCCAGACTTGGCAAACGCCATAGGCACTGATCGAGCAGCCCTCATGGACCGCGCCCTGAGAGAGTACATGCCAGCCACAGTTCGGGCGCTCATGATCTCCTACAGTGGGTTCACCGACAATGAGCTGGAAATCATTGGCTTCATTCGTGAGCTCAGTGGCAACTCCGATCCCGAACTCGACGAAGGCATCCGGGAAAGCTTGCGTGCCCTCCTAAGCACTCGGAAGTAACAAGATGTGGAATCACTTTTTCTCTAGTTTGGCCAGGGATATGAGGGCTTCGGCAGCGATACGGAGTGCGTCAAGGGGGTGCGTCAAGGGGGTGCGTCAAGGGGGTGCGTCAAGGGGATTTCCGAAATTAAGCAAAATAAATCAATAACTTAGACAGAATCCACCCCCGTGATGGATGACACGCTCCTGACGGAGGAAGGAGTGTCATCCATCACACAGACATCGTAGGCGCCAAACCACTCACTCGTGGCTTCAGCTTCTTATCGATTTTTTCTAATAGCTTGAGCATTTGCGATGCTCGCTGCCGCGATCTCTCGGCGCCGGTCATAAGGCGAAACCATGTCGCCGTCGCCTGAGGCCGCCAATAGCCGAGAAGACCGGCGCGCCACCAAGTCAGTCGGTTGGAAACATCATCCTCGGTAACCCACCCAGTTCGTCGGGCGTGTCGCTGAATTATTTCCAACGCCCTCTCTTCCCGCCGCTTCATGCTCCGCACTTGGTCCTTGAATCTCTCGACGGTTCGGATGGCATGTGTCTCCCAGGCGAGAGCGCCGTCCAGCTTGATACGATAGCGCCCCTTTGGCGGGCTGCTGCCAAGCTGGACCCGGACTACATCCTCGGCGAGGCCGAGATCGAAGCCTTCCTCGATCAGTTCTCGCCACCGCGAGCTCGATCGGACTAACCCATCCATCGCCGATGGGTCCAACCAAGCATGCTCACGCCGGTAGGCAAGCCATTCCCAGTCGATCAGCCAGCCGTCAATCCTCTTTTCTCGCTCCATCTTCGATTCGGGTCTTCGCTCGGGCGTCGTCAGACCTCGCCAGCGAGGTGCAACGCCGTAGCGGGTGAGGAGACAATTCAGCCGAAAGCGGGTGACCCGGGTTCCTTGGGAGTACGGTCGCGTTCGATCCTCCAGCTCCGACTCGATCGAATTCAGCGTTCTGATCGCCTGCCCAATTGATATCTTCTCGGCCCCAACCGGCAGCTCGGCTACGTTTCCGAATCTGCTAAGGGGCACCGGATCTAGATCGGTGCGGTCATCATCATCGATCAGGAGGAGTCTGATTACCTTCTTGCGCGGGAACTCAGTGCCGTGGAGGACGACCAATTCACCCCACTGCTTGAGAGCCCGCGCATCACCAGTTCGTTTTGCGACACTCCAGCGCTCGTTCAGAACGCTACGGAGATCATCGTCGGTCAGGGACTGATAGTCCGTCATTCAAACCTAGCTACGCGCTGGCCTGCCTCATCGATATCCCGGAGCCATGGAACCAAGCCAACCGGTTTGCATCCCGATTCGGGCACCTCGGAGCGTTCGGCAGGAAGCGCTGGTGATCCGCCAGGGGTGTCATGAGAATCAATTGCCCCGAGCATAATTGCCCCTGCAACGCCGAGATGCTACACAGGCTGGAGTGGGATCGATGCTGAGGCCCTGCTAAGCCTTTGAATTAAAATCTAATTCTGAGGCTGGCGGAGGGGGCGGGATTCGAACCCGCGACGGGCTATCAACCCGAACACGCTTTCCAGGCGTGCGCCTTAAACCGCTCGGCCACCCCTCCGGAAACCGGCGCACCCTAACCGAGGCCCGCCAGCGATGCAAGGCGAGCCGCCACGCGGGCGCGCCGATCGATCACTTGGCCGCGCCGGTTCACCGCCGCGCGACGGTCGGGTTCTCCGCCTCTTCCGGCTCTGCCCCTTCCGGTTCCGTCCCGTCCGGCTCCGGCCGCCCCGGCACGCACACATAGGTCCCCGAGGCGGCGCCGTCGGCCTCCTGCCAGCGCAGCGCGATCGCGTTGAGCTGGGCGAGAATCTCGCGCAGCTCTTCGCCGCGCGGGGCGAGGCCATAGGTCACCTTCGGCGGAATCGTCGGCTCGTACTCGCGATAGATGACGCCCGCCTCCTCCAGCATGCGAAGCCGCTCCGTCAGCACCTTGGCCGACACTCCCGGCACCCGGCGCTTGAGCGCGCCGAATCGGGTCGGGCCGTCGCTCGAGAGGACCCAGAGGATATAGGTCGTCCACGGCCCCATCAGCAGCCGCAGCAGCGAATCCATCGGGCAGCCGACGGGGCTCCTGGGCAGGGTCATGTCGCCGCTCCGTGCATAGTAGTTACTATATAGTACCTACTTTACACAGACAACTAGTTACAATAGGTGCTTTAGACGGTTTTCCCGCCTGCTGAGGCGCGCAGCGCCCAGCGGGCGGACGAACCGAGGCACGACAAAAGGAGGAGGAAATGACCATGCGTTTGTATTTCACCCCCGGCGCCTGCTCGCTCGCGCCGCATATCGCGCTGCGGGAGGCGGGCCTCGATTTCGAGCTCGAGCAGGTCGATCTTCAGACCAAGAGGACGAAGAGCGGTGCCGACTACACCGAGGTGAACCCCAAGGGCTATGTCCCGGCGCTCCGGCTCGACGATGGTCAGGTCCTGACGGAGGCCGCGACCATCCTGCAGTACGTGGCCGACCAGAAGCCGGAGTCCGGCCTTGCCCCCGCGCCCGGGTCGATCGAGCGCTACCGCCTGCAGGAATGGCTCAACTTCATCGCCACCGAGTTGCACAAGGGCTTCAGCCCACTGTGGAAGCCTGACACGCCCGAGGCCTACAAGACTGTGGTGAAGGACAACCTCGCTAAGCGGTTCAGCCATCTCGACCAGCGGCTCGCCGGCAACCAGTACCTCGTGAACGATCGGTTCACGGTCGCCGACGCCTACGCGTTCGTGATCGCCAACTGGGCGAAGCACTTCGGCATCGACCTCGCCCCCTGGCCGAATCTGGCGGCCCACAGGGACCGGGTGGCGGCCCGGCCCAAGGTCCAGGAAGCGCTGAAGGCGGAGGGACTCGCCTAGCGCCAAATGCCCCTGCCTCAGGCAAATCCGAGCACCATCCAAGGACGTCAGCCGTGATCGATCTCTACACCAGCGCGACCCCGAACGGCCGCAAGGTTTCCATCATGCTGGAGGAGGCGGCGCTGCCCTACCGGGTGCACCGTCTCGACCTCGGCGCCGGGGACCAGCGCCGGCCGGGCTTCCTGAAGCTCAACCCGAACGGCAAGATCCCGGTCGTCCACGACCCGGATACGGGCATCACACTGGCGGAATCGGGGGCCATCCTGGTCTATCTCGCGGAGAAGACCGGGACCTTCCTGCCGGAATCGCCGGCGGCGCGCTACGAGACGTTGCAGTGGCTGATGTTCCAGATGGCCTCGGTCGGGCCGATGCTGGGGCAGCTCTGGTGGTTCCGGCGGTCGGCACCCGAAGAGGTGCCGCTCGCCATCGCGCGCTACGAGGCGGAGGCGCACCGGATCTTCGGCGTCCTCGACGGCCGGCTTGCAAATCGCCCCGGAATTGCCGGCGACTACGGCATCGCCGACATCGCCACCTGGCCCTGGATCGAATCCGGCCGGGGCCTCGGCCTTGACCTCGCCCCCTACCCGAATCTCGCCCGCTGGCATGCCGAGATCGGGGCCCGGCCGGCGGTGAAGCGGGGCATGGCGGTGCCCGCCGCCGACGCCCCGCGCCCCTTCGCGGCGTAGGCCCTTCGCGGCGAAGGATCAGCACCGCCCGCGCGGTCGCCACAGGGGCGCAGAGGAAATGTTTTTCTCTGCGCCCCTGTGGTTTACAAGTATCGCGATGTCACCCGCCGCGACGGAACAGCCCCTTTCATGATCGTCCTGCGCATTGTCGGCTGGCTACTCGTCCTCGCCGCGCTCATCGTCGCGGGGCGGGAGGCGGTGGCCTGGTTCGTCACCGGCCACTGGACGATCATCCCCGCGGGCCAGGTCTGGGCCGAGATCCACCGCGAAAGCCTGCTGCTCGCCCAGCCGGCCATCGAACGACACGTCCTGCCGGAACTGTGGACGGCGATCTTCGCCGTACTGCAGTGGCCGGCCTGGGCCGCCCTCGGCGTGCCGGGACTTTTCCTGCTGGGATTCGCGCGCTGGCGACGGTGGCGCCGGAAGCGGTCCTGAACGCGGCGCCGAACGCCGCCTATGAACCGTCGCCCATCTTGAGGGCAGCGAGGAAGGCCGATTGCGGGATCTCGACATTGCCGTATTGGCGCATCCGCTTTTTGCCTTCCTTCTGCTTCTCCAACAGCTTGCGCTTGCGGGTCACGTCGCCGCCATAGCACTTCGCCGTCACGTCCTTGCGCAGGGCGCTGACAGTCTCGCGCGCAACGATCCGCCCGCCGATCGCCGCCTGGATGGCGATCTTGAAGAGCTGCCGCGGAATCAGGTCCTTGAGCCGCGTGCAGAGGGCGCGGCCGCGCACTTCCGCCTGGCTGCGGTGGACGATGCAGGCAAGCGCATCCACCGGCTCGCCGTTGACCAGGATCGACAGCTTCACGAGATCGCCGTCCTCATATCCGTCGAGCTGATAGTCGAAGCTGGCGTAGCCGCGGCTGACCGATTTCAGCCGGTCGTAGAAATCGAACACCACCTCGTTGAGCGGCAGGCGATAGACGACCATGGCCCGGCTGCCCGCATAGGTGAGCTCCTGCTGGATGCCGCGCCGGTCCTCGCAGAGTTTCAGGATGGCGCCGAGATAGGCGTCCGGCACCAGGATCGTCGCCTTGATCCACGGCTCCTGGATGCGCTCGATCTTGACCGGGTCCGGCATGTCGGCCGGGTTGTGCAGCTCGCGCACCTCGCCGTTCGTCAAATGCAGCTTGTAGACGACGCTGGGCGCGGTGGTAATGAGGTCGAGGCCGAACTCGCGCTCCAGCCGCTCTTGGATGATCTCGAGATGCAGGAGCCCGAGGAAGCCGCAGCGGAATCCGAAGCCCAGCGCGGCCGATGTCTCCGGCTCGTACTGGAAGCTGGCATCGTTGAGACGCAGCTTGGCCAGGCTGTCGCGGAGATGCTCGAAATCGGCCGCGTCGACGGGAAACAGCCCGCAGAACACCACCGGCACGCTCGGCTTGAACCCCGGCAGCGGTGCGGCCGCCGGCCGACGCTCCTCGGTGATGGTATCACCGACCTGGCAGTCCGCCACCGTCTTGATGCCGGCCGTCAGGAAGCCGATCGATCCGGGGCCGAGTTCGTCCACCAGCACGCCCTTCGGCGTGAGGACGCCGACCCGGTCTACCGGATGCACGGCCCCGGTCGACATCATGCGGATCTTCATGCCGGTCCGCAGTCGGCCGTCCTTGATGCGCGTCAGGATGACGACGCCGAGATAGGGGTCGTACCAGCTGTCGATCAGCAGCGCCTTCAGGGGCGCATCGGGATCGCCCTCCGGCGGCGGCAGGCGTGTCACCAGCGCCTCGAGCACGTCCTCGATGCCGAGGCCGGTCTTGGCCGAGATGAGAAGCGCGTCCGAGGCGTCGAGGCCGATCACCTCCTCGATCTGCGCCTTGACCCGCTCCGGCTCCGCCGCCGGCAGGTCGATCTTGTTCAGGACCGGCACGATCTCGTGGTCGTTGTCGATCGCCTGATAGACGTTCGCCAGGGTCTGCGCCTCGACGCCCTGGCTGGCGTCGACCACCAGCAGGGAGCCTTCGCAGGCGGCGAGGCTGCGGCTCACCTCATAGGCGAAATCGACATGGCCCGGCGTGTCGATGAGGTTGAGCTCGTAGGTCTCGCCGTCGCGGGCCTTGTAGGTGAGGCGCACCGTCTGCGCCTTGATGGTGATGCCGCGCTCGCGCTCGATCTCCATGTTGTCGAGCACCTGGCTCTTCATCTCCCGGTCGGTCAGCCCGCCGCAGAGTTGAATCAGCCGGTCGGCCAGGGTCGACTTTCCGTGGTCGATATGGGCGATGATCGCGAAGTTGCGGATGTGCTTAAGGTCGGTCACGGCAGGCCGGTCAAGCGCTTCGAAGCCAAAGATTGCCGCAGGAAGATAGGGATGCCGGGCCCCGGACGCAACGACGCTCGTCACCCGCCGCCGGGGCCGTCAGGGTGGCTCCGGGCATGGGTCCGGCCGAAGGCAAAGCCTGCCGCCACGCCGAAACAGACCGCCATGACGGCGGCCGTCATCGAGAGCGGATCGGTCCCGCCGGCGACGGGCGAAGGGCCGCGCCGCCGCCCGCCCGGCTCGCGGGGCCCGCGTCTGCCGCGGGCCCCGGGACCGATGCGCCCCCTTGTCCTTTACTGAGGCTGGGGAACGATGCGGAGGTAGGGCTTCAGGGCCTTCCAACCACCGGGGAACTTCTCCCGGGCTTCGTCGTCGGAGACCGAGGGGACGATGATGACATCGTCGCCCTGCTTCCAGTTGACCGGCGTGGCCACCTGGTGCCGGGCCGTCAGCTGACAGGAATCCAGGACCCGAAGCACCTCGTCGAAGTTCCGCCCGGTACTCATGGGATAGGTCAGCATCGCCTTGATCTTCTTGTCCGGCCCGATCACGAACACCGAACGCACCGTGGCGTTGTTCGCTGCCGTGCGGCCCTCCGAGCTGTCACCGGCGTCGGCCGGCAGCATGTCGTAGAGCTTGGCCACCTTCAGTTCCGGGTCGCCGATCAATGGATAGTTGACGGCGTGGCCCTGCGTTTCTTCGATGTCCTGCGCCCATTTCTCGTGACTGCTCACCGGATCCACGCTGAGACCGATGATCTTGCAGTTGCGCTTGTCGAACTCCGACTTCAGCCCGGCCATGTAGCCGAGTTCGGTGGTGCACACGGGCGTGAAGTCCTTGGGATGCGAGAACAGAATCGCCCACCCGTCCCCGATCCACTCGTGGAAATCGATCGTTCCCTGGGTCGTCTCCGCCTGGAAGTTCGGCGCCTCCGAATTGATCCTCAACGACATCGCCCACCTCCCTTTTTGCCGATTCGCCAATGCCCGCGTCCCCGCTTGGACAATGTTAGAAAATTCGCCGCACGAAGTAACACGGATTTTATCGGATTTCTTGCACGTCTCAGGACGAATCCTTCATCGGCTCACAAGGCGGCTGGAACGGCAGCCGCCATGCGCCATCCTCGCGAAGCGCCGCCCGGGCGCCGGCGGCACGCCGCCGGCCCGTATCACCGTCCGTCGGGCCGCCGTCAATCGGGCCGCCGGGCGCTGATCTTCCAGGAGCTGGACTCCATGACGATACCTTCGGGCCTCTCGTATTTCCGCAGCGCCGTACTCAGTGCGGCCACGATCTCGCCATGCCGCCGTTCGGCCAGTTCGCCGGCCTCGCGATAGACCTCGCCGGCCGGTCCGAGGGCAAGCTGGAACCCGATCGCATCCTCCACGCTCCGTCCCACGGTCAGCGGCGCGTCGATGCGCTCGAACGCAATGTCCGTGTAGCCGGCAATCTCCAGCTGCTTCGTCACGGTGGCCTGGTCCGCCATCGAGAACGGCCCGGGGCCACAGGTCCTCGCCCCGTCGCCCGGCGGGGGCAGGTAGCGCAGAACGATCTCCTTCGGCAAGCCGAGCCACGGATTGTCGTCGATGGTGCGCCAGACGATCATGGTCATGGTCCCGCCGGGCTTCAGCGCCCTGCGCATGTTCCGGAGCGCGGCGACGGGGTTCTCGAAGAACTGGGTGCCGAAGCGCGAGAAGCAGAAGTCATGGACCGCCTCGAAGGGGTAGGTCTCCGCGTCGCCCTCCACGAAGGCGACGTTACCGAGGCCCGCGGCGGCCGCGTCCCGACGCCCGTACTCGAGAAATGCGTCGCAGCAATCGATCCCGAGCACCGATCCCGACGACCCGACGCGCCGCGCGAGTTCGATCGCCGTATCGCCGAAGCCGCAGCCGACGTCGATCACGCGATCGCCTTCGCCCACGCCGAGCGAGGGGAAGACCTTGGCGCTGTGATCCGTCAGACCGCCGACGAGAATGTGCCGGTACTTGATGAATTTCGGTGCGAGAATCTCGTTCCAGAAGTCGACGAACTCGCTCCGCTGTTCGACTGTCACGGTCGTCATGCGCTGTCTCCTCCGTCTTGGCCTCTCTCCTGAAGAGCGGCGGCGGGGCCATGCCCGCGTCGCTCAGTTGTGGCCGTTGCGGATGGACGGCGCGAGTGTCAGATTCCCCAAAACCGGTCCATTTGTGCCAGATGAGCCTGGGATGGTCCGCCGCCAGGCTTCGATCCGGGCGAGTTCGGCGGCCTCGCCGGACTCAATGATGCCATCCGAAAGTGGGCTCTACGCGGTGCCGAACGCCGTCGAGTTGCTCCGCAGCGCGGACGCCGGGCCCGGCCGGATCGGGGGCCAGATCGGCGAGCCCAATGGGAAGCAGCTGCCTTTGCGCTTGGGCAAGCGGCCCGGGGACGACAACCCGGACCTCCCGTCCGATCTGCAGACCCGGCTTGCGGTGCCGATCAGCGGTTGTTCAGCCGGGTCAGCGTCTCCCGCGTGCGCGCCTCGATCGGCTCCCATGTCTCGCGGGTGACCTCGGCGGCAAGGGTCATCAGCTTGCTGGCCTCCTCGAGATATTGCTGAGTCGCATTCCGGGCGAAGTCGCATTGCAGACCGAAGGCCTGGGTTATGTCGCTGCACCCCATCAGAGACTGGGAGGTCTCGATGTTCTGCCGCAGGCGCGCGTTCGCGAACTCGACTATCTCCTGTCCGAACGCGGCCATGCCCTTCATCACCGCGTCCGTGGCCTTCATCGCGGCGTCCAGATTGGCGCCGTTCGATTGGAGCATGCCGAGATAATCGACCCTTTCCGTTTCCGTCTTCGCGGTATTGCTAGCCTCGCTCGCTTTCGCCATCGCTCCTGTCCTCCGATTTGTGTTCTCTCCGTCGCGATCGCCGGCCGCCGAGCGCCGCCCATACGCCGATTTCCGTCCTCGGTTCGAAGGATGCGGGCCCGCCGGACGACGGCGACCGGCCGATGCCCGGCTGGTCTCGGGGCCGATCCCGCGGGAGGCTCGGAACTCCCGCAGAGCGTAAGCAGCTTCAGCAAAAAGTTAACGACGATCCGCCGCGATTAGCCATAGGGTTTTATTCCGGCCGGTCCCGGCGCACGCCCTTTCGGCCGCCTCCCTCTGCCTTTGGTCCGTCCGGGCACCCGCCGATCGCCGTGCATGGTGGTATTACGCAAGAACGTCCCCAAGACGATGTTCGGGCACGACCGAGTCGTGCGATTATCGGGTCTATATTCATTCACGGGGCCACGGCCTGCGGCACGTTCCGGAACGGACACAAGGGGCGGTCGACTCGCGGCCGGCCCGGCGCCATGCACCCAGGAGGAACCCGCGTGCAGAACCAGGTTCATCAGGCTCGGGCGGCTGCCTTCTGGATGGCTCACGCCGCGTGCCTCGCGAGGCTGCTCCGTGCTCACGGGCAGGAGCTGCACGCGATCAATCTCGAAGCGGCGATGAACGAGGTGGCGGAAATCGTCGCCCGACAGGTCGGCCGGCAGACCCTCGCCCAGGCGATGGGCTGGGCGAGCAGCCGGCTTGAAAAGGCGGACCTGCCGGATCCGGCCGCCGGATCGATCTCGCGGCACTGACCGCCTCGGCCCTGCCGGCCGTCCCTCTATTCCGCCGCGGCGGCCGCCGGCGCGCCGCCGGCGGGTCGGCCCGGCCTGCGGAACAGGAGTACGAGCGGCATCGCCATCAGGACGACGGTCATCATCAGCCTGAAGTCGTCGATGTAGCTGACGGCCATGGCTTGGCGCGTGATCTCCGCGTTGAGGGCGGCGCGCCCGGCCGGCTCGGCCAGATTCCAAAATGCCTCGGGCCCCGGCCCTCTGAGAAGGTCGTTGAACGGCGTGATGTGCTCGACGAGGGACGCGTGCATCACCTGCGTGTTCCGACTCAGCAGGAAGATCACCACAGAGATCCCGATGCTGCTGCCGATGTTCCGCATCAGGCTGAAGAGCGCCGTTCCCTGCGTCCGATGCGCCGGCTCCAGGGTGGCGAAGGTCATCGTGGTGAGCGGCACGAAGATGAGGCCCAGCCCCAGCCCCTGCACCAGCCCGGTGCGGATGATGGTGCCTTGCGGGATCTCGGGCGTGAACCCCGCCATCTCCCACAGCGCCAGTGCCGTCAGGGCGAGGCCGCACAGGATGAGAAGGCGGCCGTCCACCCGGTTGATCAGGCGGCCGACAACGAGCATCCCGACCATCGTGCCGATGCCGCGCGGGGCGAGCACGAGCCCCGCCGTCAGCACCGGAAGGCCCATCAGGTCCTGCAGGAAGGGCGTCAGCAGGGCCAGGGTCGCCAGCAGGACGATACCGACCACGAAGATGAAGACGAGGCCGGTGGTGAAGTTGCGATCCCTGAACATGCGCGGTTCGATGAAGGGCCGCTTCGCGGTCGCCATGTGGACGAGGAAGAGGTAAAGGCCGAGGCCGGCGAGCACCGCCTCAATGACGATCTCCGTCGAGGCGAACCAATCGAGCCGCTCGCCGCGATCGAGCATCATCTGCAAGGCGCCGATCGCAAGGCTGAGGGCGCCGAAACCGAACCAGTCAAAGCCCCGGGTCCCGTCCCGCGGCGTCTCGGAGAGGAAGGCGGACAGGCCCAGGAAGGTCAGGATGCCAACCGGGAGGTTGATGTAGAAGACCCAACGCCAGTCATAGATCTCCGTCAGATAGCCGCCGAGGGTCGGTCCGAGGATCGGCCCGAGCATTACGCCGACGCCCCACATCGCCATTGCCGAGCCGTGCTTCTCCCGAGGGTAGCTGTCGAGCAGCACCGACTGCGAGAGCGGCACCAGGGACGCACCGAAGGCGCCCTGCAGCAGCCGGAAGAGCACCATCTGCCCGATCGACACGGCCATGCCGCAGAGCACGGAGGTGACGGTGAAGCCGGCAACGGCTATGAGGAACAGGCGCTTTCGCCCGAACCGGCCAGCCAGCCAGCCGGTCGGCGGCGTCATGATCGCGGCGGCGACGATATAGGAGGTCAGGACCCAGTTGATCTGGTCGAGCGTCGCCGAGAGGCTGCCCTGCATGTAGGGCAGCGCGACGTTGGCGATCGTCGTATCGAGCGCCTGCATGATCGTCGCCAGCATGACGCAGACGGTGACCGCGGCCCGGTGCGAGCCGATCGGCGCCTCCGCCGCCGCGAGGGAGGCGGCGCTCATGAGCGCGGTCCGGTCTCCGGGCCCGCCGCCGGATCGGTCCCCTGGGCGGCTGTCCCCTGGGCGGCTGTTCCCTGCGCGGTCGTCCCCCGGGCAGTCGTCCCCCGGGCGGTCGTCCCCTGGCCGGTCGTCCCCCCGCCGACCCCCAGCCCGGTCCAGGCAAAGGCGCTCTTGACGAGTCCGGACAGCGAGCGCGCATGCCCCGTATCGATCTCGACGGTGGCGCTCATGCCCGCCCGCAGGCGCGGCTGGCCGTCCGCCGGCGTCGTCTCGATCCGCACTCGCAGCGGGATGCGCTGCACGATCTTCACCCAGTTGCCGGTGGCGTTCTGCGGCGGCAGAACCGCGAACTCCGCGCCTGTCGCCGGGCTCAATCCGGCCACCGTGCCGTGCCATTCGTGCCCCGGATAGGCATCGACCGTGACCGTCACCGGCTGGCCCGGCTCCACATAGGTGAGATCGGTCTCCTTCGGATTGGCCTCGACCCATAGGTGATCGGAGGCCACCAGACTGATGGCCGCGTCGCCGATCTGGAGGTACTCGCCCGGCTGTAGGCTATCGACATTGGTGGCAACGCCGTCCATCGGCGCGGTCACCCGGGTGTGGCGTAGATCGCGGGCGGCCGCGTCCCGCCGCGCCTTCGCCGCCAGATAGCGCGGATGCTCCTCGGTCGGCCGGTCGGGGTCGCCGCCCAGCTCCGCCAGAACGGACTCGGCCTCCTGCCGGAGAGACGCCGCCGCCTGGCGCGCCGTCACGAGGTCGTGGCGGGCCCGATCGAGCCCTGCCTGGGAGGCAACGCTCTTGCGCGCAAGCGTTTGCTGCCGTTCGTACTCGCGTTCGAAGAAGGCGATGTCGGCCCGGGCCCGCTCGATCTCCTCCAGCTTCTGGCGGTAGCTCGCGCGCATCGCCTCGATGTCGTTGCGGACGATCGCGAGCTGCGCCTCCGCGGCGTCCAGGGCGATCCGGTAGGGCTCGGGATCGAGCCGGAACAGCAGCTGCCCGGCGGAGACGGCCTCGTTCTCGTGCACCGCCACTTCGATGACCCGGCCGGCGACATCGGCGCTGATCGTGACCTTGTCCGCCTTGACATAGGCGTTGTCGGTCGAGACGTACCGCCCACCCGCGAGGTAGAGGTAAAGGCCGATCGCCAGCACCAGCAGCGGCCCGAGAACGAGCAGCGCCCACCGTAGCCGCCTGGGGCGGGGGGGTCCGGCGGGCGAATCGGCAGGCGACTCGGGTGACAGGCCGGGGGAAGCATCGGCAGCCCCCGTCCGCAGAGCAGACGCGTCGCCTTCAGCCATGGCTTTTCCTCTGCGGCGCCGCGTCCTCGACCACCGGCTCGGCCGAGCTGCTTTCGGAGAGGTTGGCCTTGATCGCGAGGAGGGTATCGATCAGCCGCTCGCGCGCTTCGGTGGAGAGTCCGGCCATCGCTTCCTCGCGCGTTTCCGCGCCGAGCGCCCAGAGCCGTTCGAGCACCGGATGCGCCTTCTCCGTGAGGTACAGGAGGCGCGCGCGGCGATCGTTGGGGTCGGGCCGGCGCTCGACCCAGCCCGCGGCCTCCAGACGGTCCAGCAGACGAACGAGCGTGATCGGCTCGATGTCAAGAACATCAGCGAGCGCGCTCTGGTTGATGCCCTCTTGCCGCGCCAGATGGGCGAGGACGGACCATTGCGCCCGGGTCAGGCCGAGTGCCCGCGCCCGCTGGTCGAACCGCTTGCGCAACAGGCGAGCGACGTCGTGCAGAAGAAAGCCGAGATGGCGATCCAGGGTCTTGGTAGGCATGGGAGGTGCGCTATGCAAATCAGAAGCATGCCTAATATGAGCATGCTTACGATTCATTCAAGCCCTCCCCGGCCCTCCCCTCAATGGGGAAGGCCAGGGCCAGGAAGCCCGGAAGCGGAGGAGGTTCAGCCCCGCAGTTCGCCGCCCGTCGCCTTGGTCACGGCGGCGACGATCTTGGCGCCGACCGCCTCGATCTCGGCGTCCGTGAGGGTACGCTCCATCGGCTGCAGCGTCACGCTGAGGGCGACCGATTTCTTGTTCGCGCCGATCGCCGGGCCGCTGTAGACGTCGAACACGCCGACATCGGCAATCAGCGCCTTGTCGGCCCCCTTGGCGGCACGGACAAGCCGGTCCGCCGGCACGGACTCGTCGACGACGAAGGCAAAATCGCGCTCCACCGGCTGGAAGGGCGAGGCGCGGAGCAGCGGCCGCGCGGCCCCCCTGTCCCGCGGCAGCGGGATGCGATCGAGGATCGCCTCGAAGGCAACCACCGGTCCCTTCAGCTCCAGTCGCCGCAGCAGGCGAGGATGCAGTTCGCCGAAGCTGGCCAGCACCGTCGGCCCCAGCCGCAACACGCCGGAGCGCCCGGGGTGGTACCAGCTTGGCGCATCCGTCGTTACCTGGAGGTTCTCCACCGGCGCGCCGCAGGCGCCGAGAATGGCCAGCGCGTCGGCCTTGGCGTCGAACGCGTCCACGGGGCGCGGCGGGGCCTGCCAGTGGCGCGGCCCGGTCTGCCCGACCCGGATCCCGGTCGCCGCCAGATGCTGGCCCTCGGGCGTGTCGTCGGCATATTGCGGTCCGACCTCGAAGAGCGCGAGATCGGGGAAGCCGCGCGTTGCGTTGCGGACGGCCGCGGTCAGCAGATTCGGCAGGATCGACGGGCGCATCACGTCGAGATCGGCGCTGATGGGATTGGCCAGCCGGATGTCTGCGCCGCCGAAGAGCTCCGCCAGGTCGCTCGACATGAAGGAGTAGGTAACTGCCTCCAGCAGGCCGCGGGCGGCCAGCGTGCGCTTGGCGAGCCCAACCCGGCGCTGCGCCGGCGTCAGGGCCGGCTCGGGCAGCGCCGTCGTCCGTTCGAGCGGCACCGCCGGGATTCGGTCGTAGCCGACGACGCGGCACACCTCCTCGACCAAGTCGGCCTCGCCCTCGACGTCGCCGCGCCAGGAAGGCACGGCGACCGAAAGGCGGCCGCCCTCCTCGGAAGCGATCTCGAATCCCAACGCCCGCAGGATGCGCTCCGCCTCCGCCGTCTCGATCTCGAGCCCGCCGAGGCCGAGGATGCGCTCCGGCCGCAGGGTCAGCCTCCGCTGCCAGGACGGCATCTCGCCGGCGCTCACCACCTCGCTCGCCTCGCCGCCGCAGAGCTCGAGCACGAGGCGCGTCGCCACCTCGGCACCCCACAGCGCCGAGACGGGATCGACGCCGCGTTCGAAGCGGTAGCGCGCGTCACTCTCGATCCCCAGCTTCCGGCCGGTCGCGGCGATGCGCGCCGGATCAAACAGCGCGACCTCGAGGAACATCTCCGTCGTCTCGGGCGTGCAGCCGGAAAGCTCGCCGCCCATGACGCCGCCGATGCCGTGGACACCGCATTCGTCGGCGATCACCACCATCGAGGGGTCCAGCCGGTAGGTCTTGCCGTCGAGGGCCAAGATCTCCTCGCCCGCGCGCGCGAAGCGCATCGTCAGATCGCCGGACAGCTTCGCCGCATCGAACACGTGCAGCGGCCTGCCGAGGTCGAAGGTCACATAGTTGGTGATATCCACCAGGGCGGAGATCGGCCGCAGGCCGATCGCGGTCAGCCGATCCTGCAGCCATTTTGGGCTCGGGCCGTTACGCAGGTTGCGGAAGTAGCGTCCCACCACCAGCGGACAGGCGCCGCCCGCGCCTTCCGGGAAATCACGGCGCCAGCGGATCGGGCTTTCGAAACGGCCCGGCACGGGATCGAAATTCACGGGCTTCAGGCGGCCGACGCCGGCCGCCGCGAGGTCGCGCGCCACGCCGCGAACGCCGAGGCAGTCGGCCCGGTCCGGCGTGACCGCGATGTCGATCACGGGGTCGTCGAGGCCCATCGCCACGGCCACCGGCTGCCCGACGACCGCGTCCTCCGGCAGCTCGATGATACCGTCATGGTCCTCGCCCAGACCCATCTCGCGGGCCGAGCAGAGCATTCCGTTCGACTCGACGCCGCGAATCACGCCCTTCTTCAGCTCGAGGCCGGTGCCCGGGATGCGGCTGCCCGGCGGGGCAAAGACGCCCTTCATCCCGGCCCGGGCGTTGGGCGCGCCGCACACCACCTGCACCGTGCCGCGCCCGGTGTCCACCTGGCAGACGCTGAGGCGGTCGGCGTTGGGATGCCGCACGCAGTCCTTCACATAGGCGACCGTGAAGGGGGCGAGGTCCTTCGCCCGGTCCTCGACGCCCTCGACTTCGAGGCCGAGCGCGGTGAGCCGGCGGGCGATCTCCTCGGCGTCCGCCTCCGTGTCCAGATGGTCCTTCAGCCATGACAAGGTGAACTTCATCGCGCCGCCCCCCTCACCAGGCTCGGCACGTCGAGCGGCAGGAACCCGTAATGGCGGAGCCAGCGCAGGTCCGCCTCGAAGAAGGTGCGCAGGTCGGGGATGCCGTATTTCAGCATGGCGATCCGCTCGATCCCCATACCGAAGGCGAAGCCCTGATAGCGCGCCGGGTCGATGCCGCACATCTCGAGCACCTTCGGATGCACCATGCCGCAGCCGAGGATCTCCAGCCAGTCGTCGCCGGCGCCGATCCGGAGCTCCCCGCCCTTGCGCGAGCAGCCGATATCGACCTCGGCCGAGGGCTCAGTGAACGGGAAGAAGCTCGGGCGGAAGCGGACCGGCAGGTCGGCGACGCCGAAGAAGGCGCGGCAGAACTCGACGAGGCAGCCCTTGAGGTGCCCCATATGCGTCGTCTCGTCGACAACCAGACCCTCCACTTGGTGGAACATCGGCGTGTGGGTCATGTCGGAATCGCAGCGATAGGTGCGCCCCGGCGCGATGATGCGCAGCGGCGGCTTCACCGCCTGCATCGTGCGGATCTGCACCGGGGAAGTGTGCGTCCGAAGCAGCTTCACGCCGTCACCCTCATCGCCGGAGGCTCCGGCGTCGGAGGCGCCGCCGACGAGATAGAACGTGTCGTGCATCTGCCGGGCAGGATGGTTCGGCGGGATGTTGAGGGCCGTGAAGTTGTGGAAGTCGTCCTCGATGTCCGGCCCTTCGGCGACCCGGAACCCCATCTCGCCGAAGATGTCCACAATCTCGTCCATCGTCTGGCTGATCGGGTGCAGCCGGCCTTCCGGCTCGGGCCGCGCCGGCAGGGTCACGTCGATCCGCTCCGCGGCGAGCCGGGCCTCGATCTCCGCCTCGGCGAGTTCCGCCTTGCGCGCCTCGATGGCGGCGGCGATGGCGTCCTTGATCTCGTTGAGACGCGCGCCGACTTCGCGCCGCTCCTCGGGCGGCAAGGCACCCAAGCCCTTCATGCGGACGGTGATCTCACCCTTCTTGCCGAGCGCGTTGACGCGGATGGCATCGAGCGTCCCGCTGTCCGGCGCGGCGGCCGACGCCTCAATCCACTTGGTCTTGAGGTCCTCCAGGTTTTCCAGGTCTTCCAGCATGTCCCAAATCCGCAAAACAAAGGGGGCCGATCTGGCTCGGCCCCCTTTCGCTTCGATATCCGGTCTGCGCCTTACATGCGCACTGCCGGAGGCAACCACGAGAACGCGGGCCGCGCCGGGAGTCTCGGTGCGCTGCTAAATCGAAGATCGGCCGGATAGTCCATGGTCGCGCTTCGGTCCGACGGCAATTCCGTGCCGAAGTATATGGGTCTCGCCGCCGGCCGGTCAATCAGCGCCGCCCGCCGGTTCAGCCGGCCTGGCCCAGGGCGCCGCGCGCCTGTTCGACCAGGGCCCGGAACGCCTCAGGCTCGCGGACCGCGAGATCCGAGAGAACCTTGCGGTCGATGTCGATCCCGGCGCGCTTCATGCCATTGACGAACTGCGAGTAGGTCAGGCCATGCTCGCGCACGCCGGCATTGATGCGCTGAATCCACAGGCCGCGGAAGCTGCGCTTGCGGTTGCGGCGGTCGCGATAGGCGTATTGTAGCCCCTTCTCGACGCGCTCGATGGCGATGCGGAAGTTGTTCTTGGCGCGGCCGCGATAGCCGGACGCCATCTTCACGATCTTCTTGTGCCGGGCGTGAGTCGTGACGCCGCGCTTCACACGTGCCATGGCTCACCCTCCTCAGCCGTACGGCAGGTAGAATTTCTTGACGATCTTGGCATCCGAGGCGCTCATCACCTCGGGGCCGCGGTGCTGCCGCTTCATCTTCTGGGGGCGGCGCCGGAGATTGTGGCGCTTGCAGGCCGGGTTCATCCGCACCTTGCCGCTTCCCGTGAAGGAGAAGCGCTTCTTGGCGCCGCTTTTGGTCTTCAACTTGGGCATTTTCGGGTCTCCTGTCTCAAGGAATAGCGAGCGGTTGGGCATGCCCACCCTGGCCGAGGCCGCTCGAAACGGACGCAGGGTTATAGCGACCGTCCCCCGGAAGCGCAAGGGGCGGCGCGGCGAATCCGGCGCCCGGGGACGCCGGGCACGGATGGCCGCCCGCCCGGAGCAGTTCGTTTCAGCCGTTAACCAATCGCCTTCAGCCGTCGCGCGGCGTCGGGGTTCGCATCTCCTCCACGCCGGGTGTCGCTCGATCCCGGCGCAGGCGCTCCGCCGGAAACCGGACGGTCGCCGTGGTGCCGACCGAGACCGTGCTCTGCAGCCTCAGGGCCCCCCCGTGCAGCTCGGTCATCGCGTTCGCCAACGGCAGGCCGAGCCCGGTCCCCGGGAACTTCTTGTTGAACGAACTGTCGACCTGGAAGAACGGCGTCATCACCTTTGGAATGTCCGCCTCCGCGATCCCGATGCCGGTGTCCGCAACGATGATCTCCAGCGCCCCGTCGTTCACTGCGGCGGAGACGGTGACGGATCCGCCCTTCGGCGTGAACTTCACGGCGTTCGACAGCAGGTTCAGGAGGATCTGCTTGACCATCCGTTCGTCCGCGCGAAGCGGCGGAAGTTCGTCGCTGACCTCCACGGTCAGGGCGACGCCGGCCTCCGCTGCCCGTCCCTGGACAAGCCGGACGCAGGCATCCACCACGCGGGCAACCGCGACCACGCCCTCCCGGATCTCGAACTTTCCCGTCTCGATTTTCGAGATGTCGAGGATGTCGTTGATGACCTCCAGCAGGTGGGTCGCGCTGTCGTGGATGTCTTGCGCGTAGGCCCGGTAGCGCGGCTCCCCGCTGGGGCCGAGCATCTCGTCCTTCAGAATCTCAGAGAATCCGATGATCGCGTTAAGGGGCGTGCGCAGCTCGTGGCTCATATTGGCGAGGAACTCGGACTTGGCGCGATTGGCCAGCTCGGCCTTTTCCTTCGCGTCCAGCAGCAGCAGTTCGCCCCGCTTTCGTTCGATGGCATAGCGCAGCGCCCGCATGATGAGCTCCCCGCTGCCCTGGCCCTTCACGAGATAGTCCTGTGCGCCCGACTGGACCGCCTCGATGGCCACGGTCTCGTCGTTGAGCCCGCTGAGCACGACGACCGGCAGGCGGGGCGCCCGGTTGCGAAGCCGTTCGACGGTGGCGAGCCCGTGCTCGTCGGGCAGCGACAGGTCGAGCAGGACCACGTCGAAGCTCTGCTGCTCCACGGCTTCGAGTGCGCTGCCCAGGCACTCGACGTGGGTGAAGTCGAACCGCGCGCCCTCGACCTCCGAAAGCAACGCGCGCGTGAGCCGCGCGTCACCCGGATTGTCCTCGACCAGCAGGATCTTGAAGACGGAGGGGTTTAGCATGCGCGGTCTATCGATCGCCGCTTGGCTTCGCCTGGGCCGTCACCATGCTCGGCAGCTTGACGATCGAGAGCCAGAATTCCTCGAGCCCCTTCACGATCGTGACGAACTTGTCGAGGTCGACCGGCTTGGTGATGTAGCAGTTCGCGTGCAGGTCGTAGGTCTTGACAATGTCCTGCTCCGCCTCGGAGGTCGTCAGCACGACGACCGGAATGCGCTTGAGATCAGGATTCTGCTTGATCTCCGCCAGAAGCTCGCGCCCGTCCTTCCGGGGCAGGTTGAGGTCGAGCAGGATGAGGTCGGGCGTCGGCGCACCCTGAAACGCTCCCTCGCGGTTGAGGAAGGCGAGCGCCTCCACCCCGTCCCCCGCGCAATGGAGGTTGTTCAGGATCCGGCTGTCCCGCAGGGCTTCCTGCGTCAGCCGGACGTCGCCCGGGTTGTCCTCGACCAGAAGGATTTCGATCGGTCGGATTCGTGCCGTGTCCATCACTCGGGCCTTTCGGTTTCGGGAATGGTGAAGGAGAAGGTGCTGCCGCCCCCCGGAGCGGCCTCGACCCAGATCCGGCCGCCGTGGCGTTCGACGATCTTCTTGCAGATGGCGAGCCCGATCCCGGTGCCGGGATAGCGCCCGCGCTCGTGGAGCCGCTGGAAGATGACGAAGATGCGATCCCTGTACTGCGGGTCGATGCCGATGCCGTTGTCCGTGACCGAGAACAGCCAGCCGCCGCCATCGGGCTTCGCCGTGACGTGGATCTGCGGCGGAGTTTCCCCGCGGAACTTGATCGCGTTGCCGAGCAGGTTCTGGAAGAGCTGGACGAGCTGGACGCCGTCGCCGGACACCACCGGCAGCGGATCCTGCGTGATCCGCGCGCCGGTCTCGGTCACGACCGCCTGCAGATTGGCGAGCGCGACGGCCAGGACCTCATTGCAGTCGATCGGTTCGAACGGCTTGCCCCGGGTCCCGACCCGGGAATAGGCAAGCAGGTCGTTGATCAGCCGCTGCATCCGCGCAGCGCCTTCGACGGCGTAGGTGATGAACTCCTCCGCGTCCGCGTCGAGCTTGTCCTTGTAGCGGCGCTGCAGAAGCTGGCAATAGCTCGACACCATCCGCAGCGGCTCCTGAAGATCGTGCGAGGCGACATAGGCAAACTGTTCAAGCTCCGCGTTCGACCGCTCGAGGTCCTTGGCGTACTCGGACAGCTTTCGCGCGTGTTCCCGCAGCGTTCGTTCCGCCCGCTTGCGCGCGGTGATGTCGGTGAAGGTCGTGACCGACCCGCCGCCCGGCATGGCGTTGCCGCGCCCCTCGATGACCGTGCTCCCCGAATCGGAACTCCCAGGATCGGCATCCCCGGGGCTGACACTCCCCGACCGCTCGAACTCGAAGCCACAGGGATAGGTTGCGGTGCCCGTGGCCATGCGCACCAAGGCGTGGTCGTCCATGCCGTCCGGGTCGAGTTCGCCGCGCTCCACCTGGAAGCGGATGATCTCGGCCGCCAGTCGGCCGGGCTCGCAGAGGTCCGGGGGCAAATCGAAGATCTCCCGGAACCGCGCGTTGACGCAAACGACGCGCAGGCTCCGGTCGAGGGCAAGGATCCCCTGATCGATGTTGGCGAGGACGCTCTCGAGAAGTTCGCTCTTCTCCGCCTGCTCGGCCGCCAGCCGCTTGATCTCCAGCGTCGCCTCCCGAAAGCTTTCGACCGACCGGACCAGCGCGTGGAGCTCGTAGAGCCGGGCCGGCCGCGGCGGCACCGGTTCGCGGCCGCTCCGCAGCGCATCGAGCGCCCGGCTGGCATCGACGAGCGGAACGAGAACCTCGCGGCGGCCGACCAACGCCAGGATCGACGCCAGCATCGCCAGAAAGCCCGCTGCGATGAGCGCGGTCCGCATGATCTGGTCAATATGCGCCTCGATCTTCTCGACGCCGCCCGCGGCGATCCGGCTGGCGTCGGCGGACAGCCGCTCCGTCAGCGTCGTCAAGGCTTCGATCGCACGCGACCCCTCCTGCCGACCGAGCCGGCCCTCGGTCAGAGCGAGCGTCCGGAGCGAGAAGAGCGTTTGGAGCGCCCGGAACTCGTGCGCCAGCGTGGCGAGCCTCTTCGACGACGGATAGCCGTTCAGAAGCATCAGCATGCTCTCCAGCCGGTTGCTCAGGGCCTCGTAGCCTTCAGCCAGCTCCGTCACCCTTGCATTCGAGTCGGCTGAGGGCAGGCTGAGGAGCGTCGCGCGCATCAGGCCCAACGTCGTGAGCAGGCGGCTGCTTGTTTCGCCGACCGTCGGACGGCGCCCCGTTCTCTCCTCCAATCGGCCGCCGGTCTCCACGGGATCGGCTGACGCACCGGCGGCGATTGCTTCGGCGATTGCCGTGGCCTCCTCGACGAGCATTTCGGTGTTCAGGAGGCTGGTGTGAATCTGGGCCGTCAGCAGGTCGGCCCGGTCGGCATGGCGGGCTGCGGCCCGGACGGCGACGATGGCGTTGTACAGCGTCGCTCGCTCCGACGGGGGGATCTGGTCGGCAAGCCGGCTCGCCAGGTCGTCGGCCGCGCCCAAGGCCGCCTGTCGGCTGACGAAGTCCGGACTCAGCACCACCGTTTCGACGTAGCGGCCGAGCCGCTCGGCATCGAGCGCCCGCTTGGCGTTGGCGACGGCGAAGGGAATCACCTCGGAACGGGTATGCGTCGCCAAGCCCTTGATCCGGAGCAGGTCGCTGCCGATGAGGAACGACACGCCGAGACCGCTGGCGGCGATCACCAGGGCGACGACGGCGGCGGACCCGGCAAGGGTGAGGGCGGGGGCCCTGCCTCTGTCGCCATCGCGCCCGGATATGAGTCGAACAGCCATTCCTTCGCCATCGCAGGTCGCTCCGGCGGCGGACGTGACGTCGCGCCGCGTGCGCATGCCCGGCTCCCGCCGTAACCGATCCGTATGAGCGCGAGCGAACCTAGGATGTTGCGGTTAATGAATGTTCAATGAGACAAAACATTCCCAAAGATGGACCAAATAATGGTTAACTATATATGACGTATTACTGGAATTTCCGCCTGCCGGCTTGATACAGGACTTTGATCCGGCAGGCCCTGGAAGCATCATGCACCGGAGTCGATGCCTCGACGTCCCGCCCGCGGCCGACTTCTCCCTGCGTCCGGCCGGCTGGGTCATCACGGCGGCGGGCGACCGCACCTTCGACGGCCGAAGGGCAAGGCGGCAATTGCTGCGATCCAAGAAGAGGCGCGCCCCGGGAGAGCAGAAAGGCAGGCATCCCGGCGGGTGTGATCGGCGCCTCGGCCCTTGGCCGCGACGTACCCCGCCCTTGCCCGCCAAGCATCGCCCGCGGGTTCAAAGAATCGCGGGCGATGCGCATGGCGGGACGGCGGGGTTAGAAGGTCAGCGAAACGAACGTCATACGCGGCGCGGTCCCCGCGCATGCCCCTCCTGCGGGAAGGATAGGGACGACGCCCCTTACTTGGGGGCCATGACCATGACCATCTGCCGGCCCTCGAGCCTCGGCAGTTGCTCGACCTTGGCAAGATCGTCGAGCTCGTTGCGTACGCGCTCCAGCACCCTGATCCCGAGATCCTGGTGCACCATTTCGCGGCCGCGGAAGCGCATGGTCACCTTGACCTTGTCACCTTCCTCAAGGAAACGATGGATCGACCGCATCTTGACCTCGTAGTCGTGCTCATCGATGTTCGGTCGCATCTTGATTTCCTTGACCTCGATGACCTTCTGCTTCTTCCGTGCCTCGCTTTTCTTCTTCTGGGCCTCGTACTTGAATTTTCCGAAGTCGAGAATCTTGCAAACCGGCGGGTCGGCGTTGGGCGAAACCTCGACGAGGTCGAGCCCGGCATCGGCCGCCATCTGCAACGCTTCTCTTATGGGAACAACGCCGACCATTTGACCTTCCTCGTTGACGAGCCGAACGGTCGGCACGGTGATCTGGGCATTGACCCGCGGTCCGTCACGCGACGGCACGGAATCGAACGGTGGCCTGGCTATAGATAACCCTCCCTTATCAAAAACGGCGGCTTCGGGTTCCGACCCGTCGTTCCCCGAGTTTCCGGCGCCGGCGCTGCCTTGGCCGTTCAGCCGACCGGCGATGCCGCCTCGGACCTAAGTCTATGAACTGCCTCCTCGAGCGCAAGATTTTCTTGCGCGCTGCCACCGAGGCGCCGGACGGCGACCGTCCGCATCTCGGCCTCCCGCTTGCCGACGACGAAGAGGACCGGCACCTTGGCGAGGCTGTGCTCTCGCACCTTGTAATTGATCTTCTCGTTGCGAAGATCAAGTTCGGCACGGAGCCCCGCCGCGTCGAGCGCCGCCTTCACCTCGGCGGCATAGCTGTCGGCGTCGCTGGTGATCGTCGCCACCACGACCTGGAGCGGCGCCAGCCAGAGCGGGAACTTGCCGGCATAGTTCTCGATCAGGATGCCGATGAAGCGCTCCATGGACCCGAAGATCGCCCGGTGCAGCATCACCGGCCGGTGCTTCGCGCCGTCCTCGCCGATATAGGCGGCGTCGAGCCGCTCCGGCAGCACGAAGTCGAGCTGCAGCGTGCCGCATTGCCATTCCCGGCCGATGGCGTCGCGCAGCACGAATTCCAGCTTCGGGCCGTAAAACGCGCCTTCGCCGGGGTTCATCACGTAAGGCAGGCCGGTCGCCTCGACCGCGCGTCGGAGCGCCGCTTCCGCCCGGTCCCAGACCTCGTCCGAACCGGCGCGGACCGGAGGCCGGTCGGCGAACCGGACGTGCACCTCCTCGAAGCCGAAGTCGCGATAGACGGTCTGCAGCAGCTCGCAGAAGGCGACGGTCTCGCCCTCGATCTGATCCTCGGTGCAGAAGATATGCGCGTCGTCCTGCGTGAACTGCCGCACCCGCATGAGGCCGTGCAGCGCGCCCGAAGGCTCATTGCGGTGGCAGGACCCGAACTCCGCCATCCGCAGCGGCAGGTCGCGGTAGCTCTTGAGCCCCTGCCGGAAGATCTGCACGTGACCGGGGCAGTTCATGGGCTTCAGCGCGAGGACGCGATCCTCGGTCTCCGCGGTGAACATGTTCTCGCGGAACTTCTCCCAATGGCCGGAGGCCTCCCACAGCGCGCGATCGATGAGCTGCGGCGTCCTAACCTCGACATAGCCCGCAGCCTCGAGCCGCGCGCGGAGGTAGCGTTCCAGGGTGCGGTAGAGCGTCCAGCCCTTCGGGTGCCAGAAGACGCTGCCGATCGCCTCTTCCTGCTGATGGAACAGGTCCATCTCGCGGCCGAGCCGGCGATGGTCACGCTTCTCCGCTTCCTCGAGCTGGCGGAGATACTGCTGGAGCTGTTTCTCGTCCGCCCAGGCGGTCCCGTAGATGCGCTGGAGCTGCGGATTCTTGGGGTCGCCGCGCCAATAGGCGCCGGACAGCTTCATCAGCTTGAAGGCCTTGCCGAGCTTGCCCGTCGAAGGCAGGTGCGGCCCGGTGCAGAGGTCAAGCCAATTGCCCTGCCGGTAGATCGAGATCTCCTCGTCCTCGGGAATCTCGCTGATCCACTCCGCCTTGAAATGCTCGCCGTGCTCGCGGAACCAGCGAATCGCCTCGTCGCGGCTCCAGACCTCCCGGGTGATCGGCTCGTCGCGGTCGACGATCTCGCGCATCCGCTGCTCGATCTTCTCGAAATCGTCCGGGGTGAAGGGCTCGTCACGGGCGAAGTCGTAGTAGAACCCCGTCTCGGTCGCCGGGCCGAAAGTGATCTGGGTGCCGGGGTAGAGCTCCTGCACCGCCTCGGCCAAAACGTGGGCGGCATCGTGGCGCAGCAGCTCAAGGGCGTCCGGATGGCTACGGGTCACGATTTCGGCACGCGCGTCGCGGTCGATGACATAGGCAAGGTCCTTGACCTCGCCGTCCACCTTCACCGCAAGCGCCGCCTTTGCGAGGCCCGGACCGATGGCAGCCGCAAGATCGGCGCCGGAGACCGGCCCGTCAAAGTGACGCACAGTCCCGTCGGGAAGCGTAATCGCGACCATGAAACTCCAGACTAGCCATGCAAACGGCCGCCACGGCCCGGAACAAGCCGTGTGCCGAACGGGCGAATTTAGAAGGATTCAAACAGCTGTCAAGATAGGGCCGCGACGGCGAAAATCAATCGCAAGTCCATGAGTGGACTCCGCCTTTCACCTCATCTTGCGCCCCCCGCCGCGGCACCGAGCAGCTCCGCATAGACCGCCAGCGTGCGCGCGCACATCACGTCCTTCGAGAAGCGCGCGCGCGCCGCCGCGATCACGGCGGGCGCAAACCGGCTGCGCTCCTCGCCCGTCAGGTCGAGTGCCTCGCCGATCGCCGCGGCGATCGCGGCCGGATCGTCCGGCGCGACCAGCCAGGACATGAGGCCCTCGGCGAGCTGCTCGCGCGCGGCGCCGTGATCGCCGGCGACCACCGGACGCCCCATCGCGCGGGCCTCGGCAATGACGCCAGCGAAGGAGTCCGGGCGTGTCGGGCAGGACACCACGACGTCGGCCAGCATGTAGGCCGCCGGCATGTCGGCGCAGACACCGGCGATGTAGACCCGGTCGCCGAGGCCATACCTGTCGATCAGCCCCTCGATCTCGCGCCGATAGGCCGCCGGGCCCTCAGCGTCACCTTCAGCCGCGACGAGCACGCAGAGCAACTCGCGATCCCCGAGGTGCGTCAGCGCCTCGATCACGGCGCGATGCCCCCGTGGCCGGACGAAGCGGCCAGGCACCAAAACCAGCGGCACACCGTCGGGGAGTCGCCACTGCTGCGAGAGCTGCGCAATCCGGTGCGGGCTGACCTGGTCGGGATCGAAATGCCTCAGGTCGATGCCGCCGTGGACGAGGCGGAGCCTGTCTGGCTCGACGGCGCAGTTGGCTACGACGTGCTCGGCCACGAAGTCCGAGACGGCGATCACCCGGTCTCCCGCCGCCATCGCCGCGTTGTAGCGGCGCCGCAAGTAGCCATCTCCTTTCGGCAGGGCGTGGACGGTGGTGATGAAGGGTCGTCCGGTGCGCCGGGCAGCGACGCGCGCGCTCCAGGCCGGTGCGTGGCCATAGGCGTGGAGGATGTCGATCCCGTTCCGCCGAACGAGCCGGGTCAGTCGACCCGCATTGGCGGCGATCACGAAAGGATTGCGGCTGTCGAGCGGCAGCGAAACATGCCGCGCCCCGACGCGGTCCAGAAGACGCACCATGCGCCCTCCGGCGGAGGCGATGATGGCGACGCCCCCGGCCGCAACGATGGCGCCGGCAATCTCCACCGCGGCCCGCCCCGCGCGATCCGGCTCCAGGCTTGGCAAAACCTGCAGCACCACCGGCGGCTGAGGTTCGTCTTCCAGAAGACCTCTGCCGGTGTTAAGAGTGTCGATGACGGCCTCTGAAACGCCCATCATCGCCACGTCCGATCCATGGCTGTACCCGACTCCCCCGCCCCCGAACCGCCGCGGATACTAGCACGGCCCGACGGCTCGGCAATCGCCTATCATCGCCTCCCTGAACGCGAGGGGACGCCCCGGCGGCCGGGTGTCGTGTTCCTCGGCGGCTTCGCCTCCGACATGACCGGGACCAAGGCCACCGCTCTCGAGGCCTTTTGCCGTGCGCGGGGCCAGGCGTTCCTGCGCTTCGACTACATCGGCCACGGCCAATCCTCCGGCGCCTTCGAAGAGGGCACGATCGGCCGCTGGACGGCGGACGCACTGGCGGCGCTCGACGAGCTCACGGCGGGACCGCAGATCCTGGTCGGTTCCAGCATGGGCGGCTGGATCATGCTGCTCGTCGCCCTCGCCCGGCCGGAGCGGCTGGCCGGCCTCGTTGGCGTCGCAGCGGCGCCGGACTTTACGGAAGACCTCGTCTGGGCGGCCCTGACGCCCGAGGAGCGCGAGACGCTGCTGCGCGACGGCGCGGTGCGAAGGCCCTCGGCCTACGACCCCGAGCCCTATCCGTTCACGCGCGCGCTGATCGAGGAAGGGCGCAACCATCTGCTGCTCCGGGCGCCGATCGATATCACCTGCCCGGTCCGGCTGCTGCAGGGGATGCGCGACCCGGACGTCCCCTGGCAGACCGCCCTGCGGCTCACCGAGCGCCTCACGGGCGACGACGTCCACCTGCTGCTGATCAAGGACGGCGACCACCGGCTCTCCCGCCCCGCCGATCTCGATCGCCTCTTCGCCGCCGTGGCGGAGCTGTCCGGCGGGGACTAGGCCGCCCGTTTCACGCCGCTCCCTGCCCCGAAAACGCGCGGACACCGCCTTTGCATGGGGTCGTTTTTAGGTCCGGCAGGGGGGAGTACCACCATGCCCCCAAGGGTCGGCCGATGGCCGGCGGATCACCCCCCGGCTTGCAGGATCGCGGTCAGCCCGGCGCGGTAGTCCGGATGACGCAGGCGCACGCCGAGCTCGGTCTTGATCCGGTCGTTTCGCACGCGCTTGTTGTCGGCGTAGAAGCTCCGCGCCATCGGCGACAGATCGGCCTCGTCGAACGGTACCGGCGGCGGCGGCGCGACGCCCAGCAGCGCGCAGGCGAACGCCACGACCTCGGCCGGCGGCGCGGGATCGTCGTCGCAGACGTTGTAGGCGGCGCCGGGGTTGGGCCGGGCGATCGAGGCGCGCAGCACGGCGACGATGTCCTCGACATGGATGCGGCTGAACACCTGGCCGGGCTTGACGATCCGCTTCGCTCTGCCGGCCCGGACCGCGTCGAGCGCGCTGCGACCGGGACCATAGATCCCGGCCAGGCGGAACAGATGAACCGGCGTGCCACCGCGGCGCCAGAGATCGAGCCATGCGGTCTCGGCGGCGAGGCGCCGACGGCCGCGCTCTCCGCTCGGCCGCAGGGGGCTCGTCTCGTCGACCCAGCCGCCGGCGCGGTCGCCATAGACCCCGGTGGTCGAGAGGTAACCGACCCAGGCCAGCCCCTCGATCCCGGCGATGTCGGCCGCGTGGCGATCGAGCACCGGGTCGCCGGCCGCGTCGGGCGGCACGGAGCTCAGCAGGCAGCGCGTGCCGGCGAGGATCGCCGCCGGATCGGCAAGCGGCCGATCACGGTCGAAGAGATGCGCCTCGATGCCGCGCCGCGCCAGCGCGGCCCGGTCCTCGGCCGTGCGGCAGGTGCCGGCGATGCGCCACCCCTCCGCCCGCAGCGATTCGGCAAGCGCGAGCGCGGTGTAGCCGAGGCCGAAGCAGAACAGGCGGGGCGTCGGTGCGGCGCCCGGGGAATGCCTGCCCCCCGGGGCGGAGTCCGTCGGCGACTCGGTCATTGCGGTTCCGGGCTTGCTTTTGCCGGTCATCCTGGTGATTGTCGGCCGCCACTCTATGGATGCGAGAGGCCGAAGACAATCCATGCTCCTGGCCATGCTTCCCGCCCAATGGGGTCGCTCCGCCGTCGCCCTGCTCGCGCTCGCCGCCCTCGCCGCGCCGGCACTGGCGGAGGAAGAGGGCGCCGGGCCGGCGGCGAGCGACCCGTCGCAGGCCTATGCCGATTGCATGACGCTTGCGCGCGAGTCGCCGGAGGACGGGTTCGAGAGCGCCCTCGCTTGGCAGGCGGCAGGGGGCGGCGTCGCGGCGCGGCACTGCGCTGCCGTCGCGTTGATCGAGCTCGGCGAATTCGGCGAGGCGGCAAGCCGTCTGGAGAAGATCGCCACCGACGTGCCGGCGGACAAGCCCTGGCTCGCCGCCGAACTGCTGGGGCAGGCGGGACGGGCCTGGCTGATGGTCGAGGACGTCGATCGCGCCTATTCGGCCCAGACCGCCGCGCTCGGGCTGGAGCCGGACAATGTCGAGCTGCTGATCGACCGGAGCATCGCGCTGGCCACCGCCGGACGGTACTGGGAGGCGCTCGACGACCTCAACCGGGCCAGCGAGTTGGCGCCGGAGCGCGCCGACATCCTGGTGCTCCGCGCCACCGCCTACCGCTATGTCGAGGGGTTGGAGCTCGCGATGGAGGATGTCGAGCGCGCGCTGCGACTGGATCCGGAGAACCCCGACGCTCTGCTGGAGCGCGGCATCCTTCGCCGGCTGACGGGCGACGCCGACGGCGCGCGGCGGGACTGGCTCCGCGTCGCCGCCCTCGTCCCCGACACGCCGGTCGCCGAGGCCGCACGGCGCAACCTGGAGAATCTCGACCTCAAGGTCGAATGAGAACGCCGGCGTCAGAAATCCAGGTCGGCGTAATGGCGCGGCGGCGTCACGCCGGGCAGGCGGTCGGCCAGAAGCGGGCGGAAGCTGGGCCGCGACTTCACCCGGGCGTACCAGTCCTTCGCCTCGGGGTGCTGGCTCCAGGGCACGTCGCCGATGTAGTCGAGGGCGGAGAGATGCGCCGCGGCGGCCGCGTCCGCCAGCGAGAAGTCGTCGCCGGCGAGCCAATTGCGCCGGTCGGTCAGCCACCCGATGTATTCGAGGTGGTAGTGGATGTTGGCGCTGCCGGCGCGCAGTGCCTGGGAATCGGGACCACCCATGCCGGCGAGGCGCCTGAGGATCTTCTGATCCAGCAGGTTGGCGGTGACCTCGCGATAGAACTTGACGTCGAACCAGTCGACCAGACGGCGGACCTCGGCGCGGCCGAGCGCCGTCGTCCCGATCATCGACGGATCGGGATAGGTCTCGTCGAGGAATTCGCAGATCGCGCGGCTGCCGGCGAGCGCGACGCCCTCCGGCTCCACCAGCACGGGCACCTCGCCGGCGGGGTTGAGCATCAGGAAGGCATCGCGCCGTTCCCACGGCCGCTCGTCCTGAAGCTCGAAGTCGAGCCGCTTTTCGCGCAGTACGATGCGCACCGCTCGCGAGAAGGGCTGAAGAGCAAAGTGGTAGAGCAGACGCATGGACCGGAACCGTGCTTCACGCCTCGCTTCGGGAGCGGCGCATTAAACAGATTTTGGCAAAATGAATCGAGACTTGAGACGAGGCCCCTCCGGACGGTCGACCGCATCCCACGGACGATCGAACACGGAATCCACCGCGACGCAGAATGAGAGGAGTTCGGCCATGGCCGAGCCGACGCCGGAAAGCGTCTTTCCCAGCGCAAGCGAAGATGCCGCCGCCGCGGCGCGCGTCGTCGCCGACACGCCGCAGACGCGCTCTCCGAGCTATCGGCTCGCCTTCGCCGACGAGGACTTCCTGGTGCGCCGGGAGGTCCGTCCAGTGCGCCTCCAGCTCGAGCTCCTGAAGCCCGATCTGGTCCTTCAGGAAGAGAAGGTCGTCTCGACGATCGTGGTCTTCGGCAGCTCTCGAATCCCCGATCCCGAAACCGCCCGGGCCCGCCTCGCCGAGGCGGAAGCCGCGGTCGAACGGCATCCCCAGGACCCGGAGGCCCGCGCGCGCCTGGAGGCGGCGCGGCGCACGCTGGAGCGCAGCCGCTATTACGAGGAGGCGCGAAAGTTCGCCCGCCTCGCCTCCGAAGCGGGGCAGGCTTCGCCCGAGCGCCGCTACGTCGTCGTGACCGGGGGTGGTCCCGGAATCATGGAAGCGGCCAACCGCGGGGCACACGACGTGGGAGCCGAAAGCATCGGTCTCAACATCGTCCTGCCGCACGAGCAGGGGCCGAACCGTTATATCACGCCGAAGCTCTGCTTCCAGTTCCACTACTTCGCGATCCGCAAGATGCATTTCCTGATGCGGGCGGAGGCGCTCACCTGCTTCCCCGGCGGATTCGGCACGCTCGACGAGCTGTTCGAGACGCTGACGCTGATCCAGACGGGCAAGATCGAGCGCATCCCGGTGCTGCTGTTCGGCGAGTCCTGGTGGCGGCGGATCATCAATTTCGAAGCGATGGTGGAGGAGAACGTCATCGCGCCGGAAGATCTGTCGATCTTCCGCTTCGTCGAGACGGCCGAGGAAGCCTGGCGCGCCATCCGCGACTTCTACGAAACGAACGGCGAGAACGCGGGCTGACCCCTCCGGCGCAATCAACCGGTCGTCGGCTTGACGGACATGTGACTATTTTCCTAGAATAGAGAAATTCTATCCGGGCGCGTAGCGCCTCGGCATTCCAAGCACCCGTCGCGGGACCGCCCGCGGCGGGTTTTTTCGTGCCCGGATTTCGCCCGAGCCCACCGGCTCGCCCCACCCGTCGCCCCGACAGAACGCCCGGACCGATCGCCGCCGCGCTTGCCCTTCGCGCCGTCGCGGCCGGCCGATCCTGCACACCGTCGGGGCCTTTCTTCGAAAGGAGCCCCCCATATGATCCGGCTTTCCACCAAACGCCCGCGGCCCGGCAGCGTCGATTGGGCGGCGCAAGAGATCCTGCGCATCCTCGACCGCGAAGAAGCAGAGGCGGCGGAGCTGAGCCGCCTGCAACAGGAGGGCCGGCAGCCGCCGCACCCACCGCAATCCCGCATTGCGGACGATCGCCCCATGCTCGGCGATGGTCGTGACGCAGCGATCGACCGCATCCAGTCCGATCTCGACCGGCGGCGGGCACTCCTGCGCGAAGCGCGGCGACCGACCGAGCTGACCGACGATGGAATCGCTGGGCCGAGAACCACATCCCGCGCCGGCGGCTGGGTCGATGGCGGCCTGCTCGCGGACGACCCGGCACTCGATCCAGATGACCGGACGACCGAACCCGATTGGTCGATGGTGCGGCAGCCCCTCCATGGCCTGTGGGCTGCGCCTGCTCCCGCTCGTGCCGGGGCGGCCGCGATGGGCCGCCCGCCGGTTCCCGGGCTTCATCGCGTTGCCGGCGGTGCCAACGCCGCCCGGCCGATGCCGCAGCTCCCAATGTCGTTCTGGCAGTTCCTTGACCCACGCCACCCGTTTGGCGCCGGCATTGGAATCGCGGCGTTCCCGACCACGGCACGGGCGATACAGCACTGGCTGAAGATACGCGACCGCCAAGATGTGCCGCCGCCGGAACCGCCGCGCGACTTCGAGCCGGTCGACGACGGAGCCGGGCGAGCCGAGACCATTCCAACGCTGTCCGACGACGGGAAGGCGCCACCCTATCCGGCGGATGCAGACGCGCCGCCCCCTCTGATCGTTTTCCCCGACCACTCCGAACTCGGTGCCGGCATCTATGTTCTTCACAGCCCCTGGGGCCGCCGGGGTAACCCGATGACCCGCGAACACCTCAAAGAGGTCCAGGAGGAGTTTCTGCGTCAGCACCCCGGGGCCATTCATCTCTCCGGTGGGACAGAGAAGGAATGGGCGATTCCGGGCCCCGGCGTCGTCTGGGAAAGCCTCCCGGATGGCAAGCGTGGCGACGGCCGGCCGGGTCAGCGCTTCCCCGACCTGCTCTTCTGGGTGCGCGACGATTTGCTGGTTGCAATCAATACGGTTGACGTGGACAGGAACGGGCAGATCACGCAGGCGGAGCTCGATGCCGCAGAGGCCCTGCGCCGGGCCGGCCTCCAAGTTTATCTAATCAAGAAGCCGCACCAGTTGAAAAACAACAACTAGAAGTTGTATCCTTCCATGAACAACGGAACCGGGCAGCATCCGGAGCCGGGCGAGCGGCAAAGGGGGGCACGACCATGCCAAACGACGCTATCCTTCGCAAACTGGGGCGGTCCGGAGGCTCTCCGTCGGCCGCTCCCAAGGATCTCAGGAGAGCCCGGGCCGTCTTCATGACGCGCAAGGACGAAGCGCTTTTCTCCGAAGCGCTTCGCGAGAAGTTCCCGACCATCGGCTTTCTCGACGGACTCTTCGCCGACGCTCCGGTCGGGCCGGTTCGAGATTCACTGGGGGATTGCACGCATTGGGCCGGCGCCGTAATCGTCGCGCCCGATGCACCGGGCTGGAGCCCCGACCTCAATCCGGATCCGGGCGCCACCCGCGAACACCGGGTCCGGAACCTGCCGGCTCGCCGTCTGGCGTTTTTCCGGTCGCGCTGGCTTTGGCGGATGCATCGGGGATACGAAAACCGGGATTGGGCGTGGGATCCGCCGACTCTCGAATGCGGGCGTGTTGCAACGGACTTTCCCGACGGGGACCCGAATGCCCAAAGGATAAAAGACTTTTTCGTTGAAGTCTGGCGCGTTACCCGGAAGCTCAGCACCAATCGCCTCAAAATCGGTCACGAACTCACGAACAAGCTGATGGGCGGTGGGCCTGTCCTCATGAAGTCGCAACCTGGCAGCGATTACTGGGCCGGCTTTCATGCCCTCGAGTGGTGCAGCCAACGGCCGCGTCGGATGCTTGGCGGCCGGTACCGACCGTGCGACGATTGGGCGCCACCGGACAGCACTTGGTACCGTAAGCTCGTCCGGGCGGTGGAAGAGCGTTATGGCACCGATTTCGGCAACCCTCCCGAGGAGGAGCCGGAATCGAGTCGCACCCCAACGTTTAGTCCCGTTCACTTCCATTGACCCTCCCGCGCTGGAGCAACGGCCAACTCCAACGCGGAAAAGGGTCGCGGCGCGGCCTCCGTTGCCGGCGGGGCGCGGAAACCACCGATGGGTTGAGGACGGCCTTCGCGGCCAGCGGAAGGCGGGCAGCCGGTCGTGGGCGGATCTGCTGAAATGCCCCTACGACCTCACGCCCGCTTCTCCTCCGCCGCGGTGACCTCGTCGGTGAGCGGGTGCTCGAGCCGGGGCAACATCTCCTTCGGCACCACCTGCCAGAACTTGCCGCGCTCCAGCGGCCAGTCGTGCAGCAGCCGCGCGGCGAAGCGCGACTGGGTCTCGGCAACGTGCTCGGCGATCAGATCCCGGAGCACGCCTTCCCAGTGGGCGGCTCCAAGGCGCTGGAAGATCACGCTGTCCGGGTTGACGTATTGCGGGAAGACCCCGGCCTCGTCATAGACGAAAGCCATGCCCCCGGTCATGCCGGCGGCGAAGTTGTCGCCGACCGGGCCGAGAATCACGGCGATCCCGCCGGTCATGTACTCGCAGCCGTTGGAGCCACAGCCCTCGACCACGACGAGGGCGCCCGAATTGCGCACCGCGAAGCGCTCGCCCGCCTGGCCGGCGGCGAACAGCTTCCCGGCGGTGGCACCGTAGAGCACCGTGTTGCCGATGATGGTGTTCTCGTTGGTGGCGAGCGGGCTCGACGGCGTCGGGCGGACGACGATCGTGCCGCCGGACAGGCCCTTGCCGACATAGTCGTTGGCGTCGCCCAGCACCTCGAGCTTCAGCCCCTGAACGGCGAAGGCGCCAAGGGACTGGCCGGCCGAGCCGCGCAGCCGCACGGTTACGTGGTTCGGCTTCAACCCGAACATGCCGAAGCGCCGCGTGATCTTCGAGCTGAGCTTGGTGCCGATCGCCCGCTGCGTGTTGCGGACGTTGTACTGGAGCTGCATCTTCTCGCCGTCCTCGAACAGCGGCCGCGCGTCCTCGATGAGCTGCGCGTCGAGAGTCTCCGGCACCTCGTTGCGGCCCTCCATCGTGCAGTAGCGCGGATAGTCGCCCGGATCGGCCCGGGACAGCAGCGGGTTGAGGTCGAGGTCGTCGAGATGCGGCGCGCCACGGCTGATCTGGGTCAGAAGATCGGTGCGCCCGATCACCTCGTTAAGCGAGCTGAAGCCCAGAGAGGCGAGGATCTCGCGCACCTCCTCGGCGATGAAGCTGAACAGGTTCACGACCTTCTCGGGCGTGCCCTGAAACTTGGCGCGCAGCCGCGGATCCTGCGTGCAGACGCCGACCGGGCAGGTGTTGGAGTGGCACTGCCGGACCATGATGCAGCCCATCGCCACCAGCGAGGCCGTGCCGACGCCGAACTCCTCCGCCCCCAGCATGGCGGCGATCACCACGTCGCGCCCGGTCCGGATGCCGCCGTCGGTGCGCAGCCGCACGCGGTGGCGCAGGCGGTTGAGGGTCAGCACCTGATGCACCTCGGACAGGCCCATCTCCCACGGCACGCCGGCGTATTTGATCGAGGTCTGCGGGCTGGCGCCGGTGCCGCCGCTGTGGCCGGAGATCAGGATGATGTCGGCCTTCGCCTTGGCCACGCCCGCGGCGATCGTGCCGATGCCCGAGCGCGCCACCAGCTTCACGCAGACCTTGGCGTCCGGGTTGATCTGCTTCAGGTCGTAGATGAGCTGCGCCAGATCCTCGATCGAGTAGATGTCGTGATGCGGCGGCGGCGAGATCAGCGTCACGCCAGGCGTCGAATGGCGCAGCCGGGCGATCTCCTCGGTCACCTTGAAGCCCGGGAGCTGGCCGCCCTCGCCGGGCTTCGCGCCCTGCGCGATCTTGATCTCGATCTCCCGGCAGTTGTTGAGGTACTCGGCGGTAACGCCGAATCGGCCCGACGCGATCTGCTTGATCGCCGAATTGGCGTTGTCGCCGTTCGGTCGCGGCCGGAAGCGTTCCGGATCCTCGCCGCCCTCGCCCGAATCCGACTTGGCGCCGATCCGGTTCATGGCGATGTTGAGCGTGCCATGCGCCTCGGGGCTGAGCGCGCCCAGCGACATCCCCGGCGTCACGAAGCGCTTGCGGATCTCGGTGATCGATTCGACCTCGTCAACGGAGATCGGCTGACCGCCGGGCTTGAAGTCGAGCAGGTCGCGCAGGTTGATGGGCGGCAGCTTGCTCAGTCCCTCGCTGTACTTCTTGTAGGTCTGGTACGCCTCGCTGGCGACCGCGGCCTGCAGCGTGTGGATGAGGTTCGCCTCCCAGGCATGGACCTCGCCGCCGCGGCGATAGCGGTAGAAGCCGCCGATCGGCAGGGCCACGAAGTCCTCGCTCCAGGCACGCGCGTGCTGCTGCTGCACCTTCTGCTGGATGCCGGACATGCCGATGCCAGAGATGCGCGACGGCATGCCCGGAAAATATTCGGCGACCAGCGTACGCGACAGCCCGACCGCCTCGAAGTTGCCGCCGCCGCGATAGGAGCTGATCACCGAGATGCCCATCTTCGACATGACCTTGAGCAGCCCCTGATCGACCGCCTCGCGGAAGGCCTTCAGGCAGTCCTCGAGGGTTCTGTCGCCGAACAGGCCGCGCCGGTGGCGATCGGCGATGCCGGCCTCGGCAAGATAGGCGTTGACCGTGGTTGCCCCGACGCCGATCAGCACCGCGAAATGGTGCACGTCGAGGCATTCGCCCGAGCGCACGTTGAGCGAGGTGAAGGTACGGAGCTGCTGGCGCAACAGGTGGGTGTGGACGGCGCCGGTGGCGAGAATCATCGGGATCCCCGCCCGGTCCGGACCGATCTTCTCGTCGCTCAGGATGACGTGCTCGCAGCCGCCGCGCACGGCGTCCTCGGCCTGCCGGCGTACCCTCTGGATCGCGTCGCGCAGGGCGCCGTCGCCGCCGTCGGCGTCGAAGGTGCAATCGATCTCCACCGCCGTGTCGCCCATATAGGCGCGCATGGCATCGAACTCGGAGGTCAGCAGGACCGGCGATTCGAGCTGCAGCAGGCGGCACTGGCTCTCGTCCTGATCGAGGATGTTGCCAAGATTGCCGAGCCGGGTCTTCAGCGTCATGACCCGCTTCTCGCGCAAGGAATCGATCGGCGGGTTGGTGACCTGGCTGAAGTTCTGGCGGAAGAACTGGTGCAGGCCCCGGTAGTGGTCGGACAGCACGGCAAGCGGCGTATCGTCGCCCATGGAGCCTACGGGCTCCTTCGCGTCCTCGACCATCGGATGGAGGATCAGCTCCAGGTCCTCCATGGTGATGCCGGCCGAAAGCTGGCGCCGGCGCAGCTCGTCCGGCGGGAAGGACGCGGGCTCGCCCGCCGCCGAACGGACCAGGTCGTCGATGACGGTGACGTTCTTGACCCACTCGCCGAACGGCGCCTGGGCAGCCAGATGGTCGATCAGCTCGCGGTGGCGGTAGAGCCGCCCTTCTGCCAGATCGACGCCGATCATCTGTCCCGGCCCGAGCCGTCCCTTCTCGACCACCTGCGCCTCGTTGACCCGGACCATGCCGGTCTCCGAACCGGCGAGCAGCAGCCCGTCGCCGGTGATCGTGTAGCGCAGCGGCCGCAGCCCGTTGCGGTCCATGCCGGCAATCACCCAATTGCCGGCAAAGCCGCAGATGGCCGCCGGGCCGTCCCACGGCTCCATCACCGCGTTGCAGTAGCTGTAAAGGTCGCGATGCGCCTTCGGCATCGTCTCGCGCTCGGACCAGACGTCGGGGATGAGCAGGGCCTTGACCATCGGCAGCGTCCGGCCGACGCCGACCATCGCCTCGAACAGGTTGTCGAGTGCCGCCGAGTCGGACCCGCTCGGCTGGATGATCGGCTTGATCGCGTCCATGTGCTCGCCGTAGACCGGCGTTGCCATTCGCGTCTCGTGCGCCTTCATCCAGTTCAGGTTGCCCTTGAGGGTGTTGATCTCGCCGTTGTGGGCGATGACCCGGAAGGGCTGCGCCAGATGCCAGGTCGGGAAGGTGTTGGTCGAATAGCGCTGGTGGTAGATCGCGAAGTTGGAGACGAAGCGCTCGTCGAGCAGGTCCGGGTAGAAGGCGGTGAGCTGCTCCGCCAGAAACATGCCCTTGTAGATGACAGAGCGGCAGGACAGCGAGCAGATGTAGAAGTCCTTGATGCTCTCCTCGGCCACGCCCTTCTCGATGCGCCGGCGGATCACGTAAAGGTCGGTCTCGAACTCCTCCTCGCTGACGCCCCGGCTGTTGCAGATCATGATCTGCTCGATCTCGGGCCGGGTCGCATTCGCCTTCTCGCCAATGATCTCGACGTTCACCGGCACCTGGCGCCAGCCAAAGATGGTGTATCCGTAGGTCAGGATTTCACGCTCGACGACGACGCGGCATCGCTCCTGCGCGCTCAGGTCGGTGCGCGGCAGGAAGACCATGCCGACGGCGATGCGGTCGTCCTCGCCGATATGGCCGGTGCGGCGGACATGCTCCTTGAAGAAGTCCTGCGGGATCTGGACGTGGATGCCCGCCCCATCGCCGGTCTTGCCGTCCGCGTCCACCGCGCCGCGATGCCACACGGCCTTGAGGGCGGCGATGCCCGCCTCCACGACCTGGCGGCGCGGCTTCCCGTCGATGGCCGCGACGAGGCCGACGCCGCAGGCGTCATGCTCCTCCGCCGGGTCATAGAGGCCGTGGCGGGCGAGGTACTCAGCCTCGGCCTGCCACCGCCGCGAGAAGTCGTCGGGCGTCCCAAAGGGCCGTTCTGCCATGATGCTTCCCCTATTCCGCCGCCGCGGCCGCGGGCGCGACCCGCGCGGCCGCCTTGGCGCTGAGGTAACGATGGATGTTCTCGGCGGCGTCCCGGCCGTCGCGGATCGCCCAGACAACGAGCGAGGCGCCGCGGACGATGTCGCCGGCGGCGAAGACGCCGTCGAGGCTGGTCATCATCGTCCGATAGTTGATCTTCACCGTGCCCCAGCGGGTGACCGCCAGGTCCGGCGCGTCGAACCGGGCGGGCACGTCCTCGGCGTCGAAGCCGAGGGCCTTGATGGCGAGGTCGGCGTTCACGGTGAAGTGCGAGCCCTCGATCGGCCGAGGTGTCTGCCGGCCGGAGGCGTCGGGCACGCCGAGATGAACGCGCGTGGCGCGCACCGCGGCGATCCGGCCGTCGCCCCGATCGAGGAACGCCTCGGGCGCGGCCAGCCAGACGAACTCCACGCCCTCCTCCTCGGCGTGGCTCACCTCGCGCTGGGAGCCCGGCATGTTGGCGCGATCGCGGCGGTAGAGGCAGCGGACCGATTTCGCGCCCTGGCGCACGGCGGTGCGCACGCAATCCATGGCGGTGTCGCCGCCGCCGATCACCACGACGTCCTTGCCGGCGGCGTTAAGCGTGCCGTCATCGAAGGCCGGCACCGCGTCGCCCAGCCCCTTGCGGTTGCTGGCGACGAGATAGTCGAGTGCCGGCACGATGTTGGCAAGGCCGACGCCCGGCGCGGCCAGCTCACGCGCCTTGTAGACGCCGCAGGCGATCAGCACGGCGTCGTGCCGGCGACGCAGCTCTTCGAGGCTTGCGTCGCGGCCGACCTCGAAGTTCAGGGAGAACTGGATCCCGCTGTCGGCGAGCAGCTTGGCACGCCGCTCCACCACCGCCTTGTCGAGCTTGAAATTCGGGATGCCGTAGATCATCAGCCCGCCGACGCGGTCGTAGCGGTCGTAGACACGCACCCGATAGCCCTTGCGGCGAAGCTGCTCCGCCGCCGCGAGCCCGCCGGGGCCGGCGCCGATGATCCCGACCGATTGGTCGCGTTCGCGCCGCGGCTTCACCAGCCGGACCCAGCCGCGCTCCCAGGCGGTGTCGGTGATGTACTTCTCGACCGCGCCGATCGTGACGGTGCCGTGGCCCGCCTGCTCGATGACGCAGTTACCCTCGCACAGCCGGTCCTGCGGACAGATGCGGCCGCAAATTTCCGGGAAGTTGTTGGTGGCGGAGGACACCTCGTAGGCCTCTTCGAGGCGCCCTTCCGCGGTCAGCATCAGCCAGTCCGGGATGTTGTTGTGCACCGGACAATGGACTTGGCAGAACGGCACTCCGCATTGCGAACAGCGTCCGGCCTGCTCGGCCGCACGCGCCGGGTCGAACTCATCGAAGATTTCGTTGAAATCGGTCCGCCGGAGCGTTGCTGCACGCTTGTCCGGCAATTGCCGGCCGACGGTGACAAATTTCAGCATCCGCGGCGCCATCCCTGCCTCGCGTCCGTGAATTCTCTGGTGGTGCCTTCGATCGTGCATTCCGCGGGGCACCGACAGAAGGAACCGGTTGAACCGGCGCACCCGCGACGGCCGTTTGAACCGGCCGTTCGACCGCTATACGCGATATCAGGCCGGCCCGCGAGTGAAAAATCACGAATGAGTCAATTTTGCTGACTTATTTTACGCGGTTTCTGCGGTGTCAATGCGACACCGCGCCGCGACGGCGCGGGCAGCGGCCGAAAAAGTACCATATTGAGACCATTTGCTCTCTTGGGCGCCCTTTTGCCTGATGCTATAAGCGGCCCTGACCGCCAAGGGGGTTCGGGCTTGCCGCTGTTGCACATCCTGGTCCTGGCGCTGGTCCAGGGAATCACCGAGTTCCTGCCGATCAGCTCCTCCGGACATTTGATCCTCGTCCCCGTTTTCACCGGCTGGCCCGATCAAGGGCTGGCGATCGATGTTGCCGCGCATGTCGGTACGCTCGCCGCCGTTCTGCTCTACTTCTGGCGCGACATCGCGCGGATGCTGGCAGGCCTCGGCCGCTTGGCGGCCGGGCAAACCGATCCTGGCGCGCAGCTTGCCGGCTATCTGCTGATCGCCACGATCCCGGCGCTGATCGTCGGCTATCTCATCGAGCACCACCTTGGAGGCGGACCGCGACAGCTGGAGGTCGTCGGTTGGAGCCTGATCCTCTTCGGCGTCCTGCTCCACCTCGCAGACAAGGCCGGGCTGCGGGTCCGGCGGGTCGAGCACATGACGATGAGCCACGCGGTCATCGTCGGCTGCGCCCAGGTCTGCGCCTTCCTGCCCGGCACCAGCCGCTCCGGCGTGACCATGACGGCCGCGCGCCTGCTTGGCTATGAGCGGGCCGAGGCGGCGCGCTTCTCGTTCCTGCTGTCGATCCCGGCGATCGGCGCCGCCGGCCTGTGGAAAGGGTTGGAACTGTATCGCGCGGGCGATGCGGCGATGCTGGAGACGGCGGGGTTCGCCGCCGCTTTCTCGGCCGTAGCCGGCTTCCTCGCGATCGCCGTGCTCATGCGGTGGCTGCGCCGGTCGTCCTTTGCGCCCTTCGTGGTCTACCGGCTGCTGCTGGGTGGATTTCTACTCTACGTCGTCTACACCGCCGGCTAAGAGTGCCTTCTAACGCTGCCGGGGCTGCTGGACGCCGCCGCGGCGGAAGCGGCTCAGATAGGTGGGCAGGATGACCTCGACGGCCGTCGGCGCGATGCCTAGATCGGCCAGTGTCGGCATCTTTCCGCTGACGACATTGTCCCGCTTCAGGAGCTCGAGCTGATCGCGGGTCAGCGGCGGCTTCGGCAGACGCTCGAGAACGGCCGCCTGCAACCGCGCGAGGGAAAAGGGCAGCGGCACCAGGAATCGCTTCCGGCCGATTTCGCGCAGCAGAAGCTCCATCAGCTCCTTGAAGCTATAGACCTGCGGCCCGCCAAGTTCGTAGGTCCGCCCCGCAGTGGCCGGATCCTCGACCATCTTCGCCAGCGCGTCGGCCACGTCTCCGACATAGACCGGCTGAAACTTCGTCTCGCCGCCGCCGATGAGCGGCAGGGCCGGCAGAAACCGCGCCATCGCCGCAAAACGATTGAAAAAGTCGTCTTCCGGCCCGAAGACGACGCTGGGGCGGGCAATGGCCGCTTCCGGGAAGGCGGCGCGCACCGCCTCTTCCCCGGCGGCCTTCGTCCGCGCGTATTCCGACGGCGAAGCGGAGTCGGCGCCAAGGGCCGACACGTGGACGAAACGCTGCGCCCCGGCCGCCTTGGCCGCCGCGGCCACGCGCCGCGCGCCGTCGACATGCACCGCCTGGAACGTCTGGGCACCTCGCTCGTACAGGATGCCGACGAGGTTGACGACGGCGTCGGCGCCGGCCACGGCCGCGGCGACGGACGCGTCGTCGCGGACATTCACGGCGATCGGCGTGATCTGCCCGACATGCCCCATCGGCCGCAGGAACAGCGCACCCTCCGGATCCCGGACGGCGGCGCGAATCACCCAGCCGCGCCGCGCCAGGCGCTGCACGAGATAGCGGCCGATAAAACCCGAACCGCCGAAGATCGTTGCAACGCGCGCGGCCATGCCTTGCCCCCCTCCTTACCCCTGCCGGCCGGCCTTCCAATTGCCGGCGCGCGACCCACTGCCCCGCCGCGAGCGGCGGGGCCTTCCGCATGTGGGAACCCTACAGAAGATTTCGCGGCGACTTATATAACAGCTGACCGAGCGGGCAACAGCCTCAATAGCCGCGTGCCCATTAAAAGCCGGTTGACATTGCGGCGGCGCTGGCCACAATCGCGGCCGCCGATGCCCAGGTGGCGGAATTGGTAGACGCGCAGGTTTCAGGTACCTGTGGCCGAGAGGCCGTGGAAGTTCGAGTCTTCTCCTGGGCACCACAATCCACGCATCGGCTGTGCGATCGGACGACCGTCCCCAGCAGCAATCCCGAGCGACCTGAAAGGGGATGGCGCCGCCGCCGGACCCGCGCGAGGCGGATGACGGGCTGGCAGGCGAACACATTCATGCGCCGGGGGCATTGATCATGGACATCCGACTGCACAAGGGCGATCTCCCGGCCGGCCTCGATCTTGGCCCGATCGTCGCCGTCGACACCGAGACCATGGGCCTCAACCCTGTTCGCGACCGGCTTTGCCTGGTGCAGCTTTCGGCCGGCGATGGGGTCTGCCACGCGGTGCAGATCCCCCGCCCCGGCGCGGACGGGCCGGCCGCGGCTCCGAACCTGACGGCACTGCTCACCGATCCGGGCGTCACCAAGCTGTTCCATTTCGCGCGCTTCGACATCGCCATTCTGAAGGCACATTTCGGGGTGACCTGCGCGCCCGTCTACTGCACGAAAGTCGTGTCGCGACTTGTGCGCACCTTCACCGACCGGCATGGGCTCAAGGATCTGTGCCGCGACCTCCTTGGAATCGAGCTGTCGAAGCAGCAGCAGTCCTCCGACTGGGGCGCCCCCGAGCTGACGCAGGAGCAGCTCCGGTACGCGGCCTCCGACGTGGTGCATCTCCACGCGCTGAAGGAACGGCTGGACGCCATGCTGGTGCGCGAGGGCCGTCTGGCCCTGGCGGAGGCCTGTTTCCGGTTCCTGCCCACCCGGGCGGAGCTCGATCTCGCCGGCTGGGCGGATATCGATATCTTTCAGCATTAGTTACGCTGGTGGGATAATATAACCGGCGCCGCGGGTCCGGCACCGGAGGGGTCGCCCGGATTTCCGGCGTATATTATCGGGTTACCGGAACAGATTCATCTGGCGAGGAAGGGTTCATGACGGCCACCCCCCCAACGGTCCTCCCCGAATCGGACGGCGCGAAGCGCAGTGCGGTGGGCGCCAGCGGCGATCTCGCCGCGATGGAGCGGGTCCTGCGCTTCGAGGCGGAGGGGATCCTGGCACTGGCGCGGGCGCTGGACGGTGGCACGGCGAAGGCGATCGACATCCTGGGCCGCGTGTCCGGCCGCGTGGTCGTCACGGGCATGGGCAAGAGCGGCCACATCGCGCGCAAGATCGCCGCGACCCTGGCGTCCACGGGAACGCCGGCCCTGTTCGTCCATCCGGCCGAGGCGAGCCACGGGGACCTGGGCATGATCACGCAGAACGATGCGGTGATTGCGCTGTCGAACTCGGGCGCAACGCCCGAACTCGCCGACATCGTCGCCTATACCCGGCGCTTCGCGATCCCGTTGATCGGGCTGACCAGCCGCGGCGACAGTGCGCTTGCCGAGGCGGCCGACGTCGCGATCATCCTTCCGAATGCGGCCGAGGCTTGCCCCATGGGCTTGGCGCCGACGACCTCCACGACCATGATGCTGGCCCTGGGCGATGCCCTGGCGATCGCGCTTCTCGAACGTAGAGGGTTCTCGCCGACGGAGTTCCGGCTTCTGCATCCGGGGGGCCATCTCGGCCGGCGCCTGCTCCGCGTCGACGACATCATGCATCGCGGCGACCGGATCCCGCTGGTGGGGCCGGACACACCGATGGGCGAGGCGATCCTGGAGATGACGGCCAAGAGCTTCGGCTGCGTCGGCATCGTCGATGCCACGGGGCGGCTGAGCGGAATCATCACCGACGGCGACCTGCGCCGCCACATGGATTCGGACCTGTTGTCGCTCTCGGCCGGCGCGGTGATGACGCCGAAACCGAAGGTCATCCGTCCGCAGGCGCTGGCCGCAGAGGCGCTGGGTTTGATGAATGACCTCACAATCACCAGTTTGTTCGTGACCGAAGACGGGCGCCCGGTGGGACTCGTGCACATGCACGACTGCTTGCGCGCCGGCATCACCTGAGCGAGGAAGAGAGAGACGGATGGCCCAGGCCGCAGATGCGCGGTTCATGCCGCACCGCCGCGGACGGTGGGAGCGCCGGTCGTCCGTGGCACGCTATACCCGTTTCGTCGGGATCGCCAAGCTTCTGCTGCTGACCCTGGCGGCGGGCCTTGTCGTCCTGCTGGTGGTGTGGTCGCAAATCAATCTGGACGAGACGCGGCTGCGCATCGGCATCACCGACTTCGCGCCCGAGGACGTAGCCTCCCTGAACATGGTCAATCCTCGATTCGAGGGAATCGACCACCAGAACCGGCCGTTCAGCATCACCGCCGACCTGGCGAGCCAGGTAGACGAGCAGGGCCGGATCATCGGGCTGACGCAACCCAGGGCCGACGTCACCCTGGCCGACGGGGCCTGGGTCGCCCTGATGGCGGATGCCGGCCGCTACGATCGCGAGACGGAGCGGCTGGAACTCGAAGGTTCGGTCAGCCTGTTCCACGACCGGGGCTTCGAACTGCACACGAGCCGTGCGGAGATTGACCTGAAGGAAGGTATCGCCTCGGGCGACGACGAAGTCCGCGGTCATGGACCGGCCGGCGAACTGGTCGGGGAAGGGTTTCGAGTCACGGGCGAGGGCGACCGCTTGATCCTCACGGGCCGCAGCCGGGTGGTCCTCTACCCGAACGACGGGGATCGAAGCGGCGGGGGGACCGGCGGGTGACCGGCAGACCTTCCGCCCCGACGCCCCGGCACGCCCCGCTGCCCGAGGTTTTCCGGCTGCTCGCTCTGGTGATCCCGCTGGCCCTTGGCCACGCGGTCCAGGCCCAGTCCATCGGCGGCGCGAATCTCGGCGCTTCCGACGAGCCGATCGAGGTGGAGGCAAGCGAAGCCATCGAATGGCGCCGCGATGAGAAGGTCTACGTCGCCCGCGGCGACGCGCGGGTCGCCCGCGGTGATTTTACGCTCTATGCGGATGTCGTTACCGCACATTACAGAGAGACCCAGGGAGAGGGATCCGAGATCTGGCGGGTGGAAGCCGAGGGCAGCGTGCGCGTGACCACCTCCTCGGCGACGGTCAGGGGCGACCGCGCCGTTTATGACGTCGACAAGGACGTCGTCGTCATGGTCGGCGAGGACCTGCGCGCCGAGACCGCGCAGGAGACGTTGACCGCCGAGGAGAGCCTTGAGTATTGGGGGGATCGCCAGATGGTCGTCGCCCGCGGCAACGCCGTCGTCCTGCAGGGCGACAAGCGGGTGCAGGCGGATGTATTGACCGGCCATTTCGAGCAAACCGCTGCGGGCAAGCAGGAACTGACCCGGGTCGAAGCGATCGGCGATGTCCGGCTGTCGACGAAATCGGAGTTCGCCCGCGGTGACAAGGGTGTCTACAATCTGGACACGGAGATCGCGACGCTGGAAGGCTCGGTCAGGATCACGCGGGGCGACAATCAACTCAACGGCGAATTTGCCGAGGTCAACCTCAGAACCGGTGTCAGCCGCCTGCTCGGCGGCCGGAGCGGCGATGGCGACGCCCGGGTCCGGACGCTCATCGTTCCCTCGTCGGAACCGGAGGCAAATGCGCAATGAGCGCGGTAAGACAGGACATGGATGATCGATTCGACATGCGGGTCAGGGAAAACGACGCGGCCCCAGAGGTCGAATCGGCCGCCGCAACGCAGGGCCTCGCGGCACAGAACCTGGGCAAGCAGTTCAAGAAGCGACCGGTCTTGCGCAGCGTCTCGCTGTCGGTCCAGCGCGGCGAAGCGGTCGGGCTGCTCGGTCCCAATGGCGCCGGCAAGACGACCTGCTTCTACATCATCACCGGGTTGATCCGGCCGGATTACGGCTCCATCATTCTCGACGGCATGGACATCACCGATCTGCCGATGTACCGCCGTGCGCGACTCGGTATCGGCTACCTGCCGCAGGAGGCGTCCATCTTCCGCGGCCTCACGGTCGAACAGAACATCCGTGCCGTGCTGGAGATCGTTGAGCCGGTACGCGAGCGCCGCGAGGCGCGCCTCGACGAATTGCTGGCCGAGTTTTCGATAGCGCATCTGCGCCAGGCGCCGGCAGTGGCGCTTTCGGGCGGCGAGCGCCGACGCGTCGAGATCGCTCGTGCGCTGGCCTCGGGACCGGCCTTCATCCTGCTCGACGAGCCGCTCGCCGGCATCGACCCCATCGCCGTGGCCGACATCCGCGACCTCGTTTCGCATCTCAAGGACCGCGGAATCGGTGTCCTCATCACCGATCACAATGTTCGCGAGACGCTCGAGATCGTCGATCGTGCCTACATCCTGAACGAGGGCGAGGTCCTGCGCGAGGGCACGCCCGACGAGATCGTCCTCGACGAGGACGTCCGCCGCGTTTACCTCGGGGAAAGGTTTAGTCTTTAAGGGTCCCGGCTATGGCAGTGACCCAGCGGATGGATCTGCGGCAGAGCCAGACGCTCGTAATGACGCCGCAGCTCCAGCAGGCGATCAAGCTGCTAGAGCTATCCAATCTTGAGTTGAGCGCGTATGTGGAACGGGAGATCGAGCAGAACCCGCTGCTCGAACGCGACGAGGACGGCCGCACCGAATTCGACCGCGACGGCGACCACTCGGACGGTGACGCCTCTTACGACGGCGAATCGTACGGCGCGTTGTCCGCCGAACGGATCGAGGCAGGGCTGACCGACACCAGCGACCTTGCCAGATCGGATGTGATGCTCGATTCCGCCATTTCACCGCTCGACACCGATTACGAGAACCTGTGGAGCGACGACGACGCGGCCTTCGGGGCCGCGTCGTCGCTTCACGGCAGGCAATCCGGCGGCCGCAACGGGTCGATGGAGGACGGTGAAAGCAGCCTGGAGCAGACGCTCGGCTCGGACGTCAATCTGCGTGACCATCTTCTGACGCAGCTTGGCCTCAGCATCGCCGATCCGACCGACCGGATGATCGGCGTCCAGCTCATCGACATGATCGACGAGTCGGGCTATCTCGTCGGCGACCTCGCGAAGGTTGCGGAGCTGCTCGGCTGTCCCGTCTCACGGGTCGAGGCCACGCTCGCCAAGCTGCAAGAGTTCGATCCGCCCGGCATCTTCGCTCGAAGTCTGGCGGAGTGTCTGGCGCTCCAGCTACGCGATCGAAACCGCCTCGATCCCGCGATGCAGGCGCTGCTCGACAATCTGCACCTCCTGGCCAGCCGCAACCGGGAGGCGCTGATGCGGGTGTGCGGGGTCGACGGCGAGGATCTCGCCGAGATGGTGGCCGAGATCAAGGCGCTCAACCCCAAGCCGGCGCTCGCCTTCGAGACGACGGTCGCGCCGGCCATCACCCCCGACATCCTGATGCATCGCGCGCCGAACGGCAACGGCTGGATCGTCGAACTCAACAGCGAGACGCTGCCGCGCGTGCTGGTCAACAATGCCTATTTCACCCGAATCAGCCGGGAAGCCAAGGACAAGGCCGAGCGCGACTACATCGCCGAACGGCTCAATTCGGCGAACTGGCTGGTCAAGTCGCTGCACCAGCGGGCGACCACGATCCTGAAGGTGGCCTCCGAGATCGTGCGGCAGCAGGAGGCCTTCTTCCTGCACGGCGTCCAGCATCTGAAGCCGTTGATCCGCCGCGACATCGCCGCCGCCATCGGCATGCACGAAAGCACCGTCAGCCGGGTGACGACCAACAAGTTTCTCGCGACGCCGCGGGGGGTTTACGAACTCAAGTACTTCTTCAGCGCCTCGCTCGCCAACGCGGACGGCGGCGACGCCCATTCGGCGGAGGCGGTCCGCTCCCGCATCAAGCAGCTGATCGATGCCGAAACGCCGGACGCGATCCTGTCGGACGACAAGCTGGTCGAGCTGTTGCATCGCGAGGGCATCACGATCGCCCGCCGGACCGTTGCCAAATACCGGGAATCGCTGCGCATTCCGTCGTCGGTCCAGCGCCGGCGCGACAAGGCCTTGCGAATCGGTTGATATACCATACATCTTTGGGAGCGGGTTGGGCTTCCGTACAGTCATTGACTCCAGAAGCGCACATGCCTATGGTCCCCGCCGCCATCCGGGCCGCCACGGTTTTCATCGAGGAGAATGCGGCCAATCAGCCTGGACATCGTGAGCCATGCACCTGACCGTCAAAGGCAAGCAGCTCGACGTCGGCGAGGCGTTGCGTACCCATGTGGCCGAGACCCTGGACATGGTCTTCGGCAAATATTTCGGCGATCCGATCGAGGCACACGTCGTCGTCTCTCGGGAAGCCTATCTGTACCGCGCCCATATCTCCGTTCATCCGGGTCGCGGTATCCTGCTGCAGGGTCAGGCGCAGGCCAGCGCCCCTTATGCCGCCTTCGACACCGCGGCGGAGCACATCGCCAAGCGCCTGCGGCGCCACAAGCGGCGGCTTCGCGATCACCGGCGGGGCGACACGAACTCCGAGCGGGCGGGCCAGTACATCCTGGCGCCGGAGCCGGAAGACACCGATGAGACGACGGACGGCGCCGATCGTCGACCGGTCGTCATCGCGGAGATGGAGACGGATATTCCGACGCTGTCGGTCGGCGAGGCCGTGATGCGGCTGGATCTTGCCGATTGCGCAGCGATGATGTTCCGCAACCGGTCCCATGGGGGCCTGAACATGGTCTATCGTCGGCCCGACGGCCACGTCGGCTGGATTGATCCCCAAGGCAATCGCCATCATGACGGTTCCCTGGGGAGCCGAAGCGCGTAGAAGCTGCGCCGACGACGTCCAACGCGAGGAATTTCATGGATATCGACAAGCTGATCACGCCTGCGAGCGTTATCGCGGGATTGCGGGTGAGCAGCAAGAAGCAGGCGCTGCAGGAACTGGCGAAGCGGGCGGCGGAGCTGACCGGGCAGCCGGAGCGGGCGATCTTCGAGGTGCTG
>Ga0310823_100241_pt1 | contig 59514 bp, 61 predicted proteins | sample P4_ome_3_FD_201316 | JGI IMG/M metagenome (GOLD analysis project Ga0310823, IMG submission 201316) | Sorghum-adapted microbial communities from Joint BioEnergy Institute, Emeryville, California, United States - P4_Day56_Rep3 | ecosystem: Engineered > Bioreactor > SSF (Solid state fermentation) >...
CTGCGTGCAGACCGTCCTGCGCTGGTCGACCTGGCGACGCCGACGACAGCACCAGGCCCGAACATGCCACTACCGCCGACGCGGCCATCGACCACCGTGACCACTAACTGCCGTTGCAGTACTAGGACCTTATGGGGACGTCATCAACACGTCCAGCCATGTGGTGATCTTGTCCCCGCCCTTGAGGCGAATCTCGTCGCCATGAACAAGCGACAGAGCTTCGAGAAGATGTGCACCGAGCTTGACGAACTGGCCGCGGTGCCGACCGACGTGCTGGCCTCCTGGGTGACTGACCGTGGCCGTTGCCTGTGGGAGTCGACGTTCGGCGATCCGCCGGACTGGACCGGCGAGGACGAGCCGGACCGAGAGCTGGCCACGCGGATGTGCGCCGGGTGCCCGGTGCGGCCCGAGTGCCTAGAGCTCGAGCTTCGGGTCGGTGGCGAGCAGTCGGTCGGTGTCTGGGGCGCGCTGAACGAAGAGGACCGGCGCGCGCTGCACGCAGTGTGGTCGCGGCGGCGCCGATTCCTGCTGTTGGCCATGGGCGATGACCAGGAGGAGCGGCGATGAGTGGGGCGGAGCTGTTCCTCGGCGGCATCGCCGCGCTTGCAGCCCTGTCGGTCATGGTGAAGGCGCGCGCCGGGGTGACGAAGGCCCGGGCCGCTGCGGAGATCGCCCGAGTCGGCACCAGCCCGGTGTCGCTGGCCGGGCGGGTCCTGATGACAGCATTGGTGATCGCCGGTGTGCAGTGGCTGGTCATCACGCATGTTGAGGATCGGACGTGGTGGTGGGTGGCGCTCGGCGCGCCGGCCCTGGTCACGTCCGTGACGGTGACCAGGGCGCTGACGGTGATGCAGATCAGCCCCGTGCAGCGGCGAGGGGACGCCCGCCGATGACCGCCACCACGACAGCCGCCAGCACCGCGACCGCGACGGAGGCGCCTTCCGAGGTGCGGGAGCGGGCCCGGCAGGCGTATCGCGACAGCGTCGCAGCCGGGGCCGAGCTGAGCGGCAAGGCGCTGGGAGCGCGGTTCGGGCGCAGCGAGCGATGGGGCCGCGAGCGGATCGCCGAGATCCGCCCGAACCTGCCGCCACCGGGGCGTCACTACGCCAACGGCGGCCACGGCGAAGGTGCCGCGGGCACGGCTGCCGCGGGCGGGCGGCGGCAGCCGCACGGCGTCGATCCGTCTCCGACGGCGGACGAGTCGGCGCTAGCGGGTGCGCGACTTGTGGCCTGGTCGGGGTTCGTTTTCGGCTCAGTGATGTCGGTGGCTGCGAACGTGCTGCACGCCTGGCTGCCGGCCGCGGATCGGCCAGCGGGGTGGTCGCCGGGCGTGGCGCCGCAGGTCGGGTCCGCGGTGTGGCTGATCGGGCTGCTGTTGTCGGTGGAGGTGCTGTCCCGGGTGCGCTGGGCGCCCGGGGTGTGGTGGGCGCTGGCCCGATACGGCGGTGCCGGAACCGTCGCCGTGGGGTCGGCGATCATCTCCTACGGACACCTGCACGAGGTGCTGATCGCCTGGAACTACGGGCCGCTCGGAGCAGCGGTCGGCCCGCTCGTGCTGGACGGGCTGATGGTCGTGTCCGGGTTCGCCCTGCTGGCAATGTCCCGCCGGCAGGACGAGACCACTGCATCGGCGCCGAGTTGCGTGACGAGTTTCGTGAGGGGTGCCGGGACGGGTTCGGATGCGCCGGAGGCGGGTGGCGCTGATGGGTGAGCGCCGTCTGGGTGCCGACGGTCCGCACCGTCACCAACTGCACGACGATCCGCCCACGCTACCGAATCTGCCCGCGGTCCCGGCGCCGTTGCCGTGGCAAGTCCAGCAGCTGCCGGATCCGCCGGAGCCGGTGGTGGAGGGTGTGCTGCTGTCCGATGTGGAGAGCGAGTACGTCGCCCGCCACATGGCGTGCCAGCGCAACGCGGCGAACCAGGTCGGCGGACCGCGGGCAACAGTTGCGGTGCGCCGCCCGGCACCCGTACTGCGCCGGCCTGATGCGGCGCCGGTGGTACGGACGGCGGTGTCGGCGGCGCGCCGCGGTACCAGGCGGGCGACCGTCTACCTGATCACGACGGCGAGGGCGGCGGCGACGCACGACCGCACCCGCGTCGTGGCGCGGTGGGCAATCCGCAACGGCATCGTCTACGTCATCACCGGTGCGTGGGTGGTGGTGCGGCGGGTGTGGGAGGCGCACACTCAGTCCCGCTACGAGCGGATGATGCGCCAGGCCGAGCTGGCCGGCGACATGCAGCGGCTGATCGACTGGGAACAGCGCTCCGAACGCGCGCGGGCGATGCGGCACAAGCGGCGCATGGACTGGATCGCCGCCCCGTTCGCCCTGGCCAACGCAATCGCGGTCGCCGCGATGACAACGGCGGGGATGCTGCTCGCGCTCGGGATCACCCTGGCCGTCGGATACCGGGACATCTCGTGGGTGCTCGCCCCGCTCCAGGCGGCGGTGGACCTGATCGCATGGGTGGTGTGGCTGGTCACCGTCGTCTGGCTACCGCTGGTGCTCGCGGCGCCCTGGCTCGCACTGGCGGTGCTGTGGCAGCTCGGCCGCACCCACGGGGCCGTCCCGACCTGGGCCGCCCCCGGCCGCCTGCGCGAGCAGGAGGGCGTGATCGTCACGCCCGGCGGGGTCGCGACCGCGCTCGCCCACCTCGGGATCGGGAAGCTCAACGACGCGGTCAAGAAGGGGTGGGAGGTCGAGTTCCTCACCCCGCCGGTGCGGGTGAACAACTGCGGCTACCACGCCGCGTTCTCCCTGCCGATGGGCGTCACTCCGGACATGATCGCCGACCGGCGCGACGTGCTGGCCCGCAACCTCAACCGCGCACCCCTGGAAGTCTGGCCGACCGCAGCCGAGCGCGCTGGGTACGTCGACCTGTGGGTGGCCGACCCCGGGTCCACCGAGAAGCCGGCACCGCCCTACCCGCTGCTGCACGACGGCAAGGCGGACGTGTTCGCCGGGATCCCGTTCGGGGTCTCCCAGCGCGGCGACGTCATCATCGTCAGCCTGCCGGGCGGGAACCTCGTGTTCGGCGGGCTCATGGGCCAAGGCAAGTCCAACGCCGCCCGCGTCACCATGCTCGGCGCCGCCCTCGATCCGCTGTGCGAGGTGTGGGTGTTCGTGTTCGCCAACAACGGCGACTTCGACGCCTACCAACCACGCCTGGCCCGCTACCACCGCGGCATCGACGACACCATTTCCGCCGCCGCGCTCCAAGCCCTGCGGGATCTATACGAGAAGGTCGCGCAGCGCGAAGCACGGTTGGCCGAGCTGGGCGCCAAGAAGGTCACCCGCGCACTGGCCGAGAAACACCCGGAGCTGCGGCCACTGGTGGCGCTGTTCTCCGAATGCCACGAGCTATTCGGCCACGAGCAGTTCGGCAAGGAGGCCGCGGACCTGGCGGTGCAGACCATGCGCCGCGGCCGGAAGACGGCGATCACGCTCGCGTTCGACACCCAGTCCTCGCGGGCGGACGCGATCCCACCCAAGATCGTCGAACTGGTGAAGGTCAACGCGTGCTTCGCGGTCAAATCCTGGCGGTCCAACGACGGGTTCCTCGGCGACGGCTCGTTCCAGGCCGGGATCCGGGCCACCGAGCTACGACCCGGCAAGGATGTGGGCACGTCGCTGCTCACCGGGGCCACCGACGAGCGGTTCGAGATCCTCAAGTGGTTCTACATCGAAGCCGACGACGACACCGGATACGACGCCGCGGCCGAGGTCATCGAACGCGCGATGACCTATCTCGACGACCACACGGCACGCGCCGAGCTCGCGGCGGGTCCAGGTGACGAGGAGGCCGTGAACGTGCCGCGCGACCTGCTCGACGACCTCGCCGCGGTTCTCGGCAACGAGCGCGTTCCCGCGGCGGACGTGCCAGCCCGCTTGCGCGACCTCGCACCGACCCACGAGCCGTATCGACGCCTGACCGGCGTGAAGCTGCGCGAGGTGCTGGAGCGCGAGTACGGCATCAAGGTGCCGTCAACCGGCAACCGCTACCCGGTCGACCCGGTGGCAATCCGTCGTCGAGTCGCCGAGCGCAGCGCCGCCCGTGGGGACGACGATGAGTAGCCCTAGGGATACGCGAGTGAGGTCGGTTAGGTCCCAGCAAGGTCGACGTCAGAACGCCGATCCCGGGGCTTCCGGAGCGTCGTTGGGATACCGCGAACCACCTAACTTGCCTAACTCTCCGCAGGTAGACAGCACGATCATCGGGCCGACGGGAGGAGTTAGGAACCTAACTCGACCGCTGTCAGCTCACTGCCGAGACGACGAGCAGGCGTGTTCGGATCTCACACGGCGTCCGCGGCTCCAAGTGGTCCGACGAGGGACGGGCGAGCGCCGATGGCGCTGACCCCCGAGCAGCGCCGGCTACGCGCCCAGATCGCTGCCCACATCCGCTGGTCCCGTGAGGACCCCACGGCCAACGCCGTGCGCGCGCAGGCCGGTCTCGTCGCCCGTTTCGAGCGCCAGGTCGATCCGGACGGGACCCTCGAACCCGCCGAGCGAGCACGTCGAGTCGAGTCCGCGCGGAAGGCCCATATGAAGCGACTGGCCCTCAAGTCCGCGAAGGCTCGCCGACGCCGGGCCGAGGCCAACCGCAAGCGCCAGTCGTGAGTGCGCGGGGAGCCTGGCTCCCTCACGGCGGCGGAGGCGGCCCCTACGGTGGGCTTGCAGCATCCGGCAGGGCTGCAGGCGGGAACGTCCACTACCCCGAGTACCTCGTGTGAGCAAGGCGAAACTCTCGCCCTCTAATCTTCATCTCATTCTTTATCGACATTATCTCTCGGCGCGCTATATGCGATGTAAGTCGATGTTGCTGAAAGTCGTCCGCGACAAATTCATTAGGCGTTGAGCACAGGATCACGTAGACGATTTCATAGTCGAACCATGAAAGAAAAGCCGCACGAGTGACCGAGCCGGCATGCCCCTCTGAGTGCCATTCATCGTAGTAAATTTCGAGCATCGACTTACCATTGAGAATATCGGCAGATATAACGTCGGCAGTTAGGCGCAACTGCGAGCAGACATCTCGCATCTTTGCCGAGAATCCCTTCTTCACATGAACTATGTACAGTCGTCCCCGCTTCTCATCTACTTTGAGTAGGTCGAACAATTCGACCTTGCCGCGATCCGTCCTCGCAAATACTTTGTCGCCCAGGTAGAAGTCTGCCTTGCCTGCCTGAAGCTTATTGAAGGCATCTTCATCACCCTGCCCCCAAGGGACAAATTGGACCACATCGGCCCGCAGAAGCGGTCCATTTTCCGCGCAAATACTTCATCGAGAAAGTCGTTCTTGAGATTGGCGAGAAAGTCTCCCATCGGGCGGTACCACACCTTGTCCAGGCGGAAATACGTGGAACCACTGAAGTCAACTTGGCCATGAAGGCAGTCGAACAGCTTACGTCGCACCTGCCTTGACTCGTCATCAGGATCAATTCGATAACTTAGCCAAAGCGTCGAGAACTCTTCGTAGAACCGAGCCCTATCCGACACACAGTCCGAGAGCCTTTCAGAAAGAATCGGAACGAGGTCGTCCATATCCGGAGGAGAGTCGCACACAAAGGTCCGACCGAGCCGGAAATTGAAACCTGAGTTATAGCTGACAGGGTCAGTCGGATCCAGACGTCGATGTCCGAAGCCTCTTCCGCAATCAAGCTGCGTCGGATCTGATCGACAAACTCTATCTTGAGCTTATCGGCCAAATCCTTATCATTGCGGATGGGGTATATATTGTCCAGAAACGACAGCTCTCGAAGGTGCTCCGCACTCGGGTCCGGCAAAACTTCGAGCGCCAGGATGAACGTGCAGACCTCAGCCAACGTCAGCGTCTGGCGCACGACTAGCGAAGACTTGATCTCGATTGCAGGAAGACGATTGCGCTTGATCAGATCTCGGACAGCGGAATCGGGAGGCAGCAGTTTCGCACTGAGGCGCCCAACAAGCTTCTTCCAGACGGCATCTAGTGCTTCACTTCTATCGATCGAGTACGAACCGCGATAGGTTTCCGACCGGCTTGACCTTGAACCAGTGAGATCACGTACGTCGGCTGCACTAAATCCATTAGAGACGAGCTTCTTCGCCATGTCAAACGGGAAGCTATAATCCACAAAGTCTGCAATTATCCAGTATGCACTACCCTAGGCCACAGCATACAGCTTTTCTTCGCAAATTATGAACAGGCATGCGTCGGCGCGGCGAATGTAAAACCTTTGAGCGTCAACATCGGGCTTATCGAGATAGAACTCAACAAATGGCGCAAAGCCTCGACTGAAAACGTTCCTCACGTAGAGTTCAAGCTCGACGTCTGGAATACTGCCCGAAAGCTCAACTCGCTCCAACGGTTGCAGACCTTCTGCAACTACCCGAGCGTCGCACGCGGAGCGGATCTCATGCGAGCGTTCTCCAGGAGTGGAGCCATCAGGAACAACAAGGTTCCAAATCGGAATGTTGGCGCGTCCTTTGCTCACTTGCCCCGCCTCGCGCGTCGGCACAGCCACACACGGGACGCGTTCGTCACGCGGGCGTCGGCTCTTCTCCCTGCGTACGGCGGTCCTGGCGGTGTGTGGGCTGAGCAGGTCACGGGCGACTCCATGTGAGGGCGGGGTGATCCACGTATGCCCCTGCCAGGTCGTCCGGTCCGGATCGACCGTTACTCAGCGGGTACGGGCGTGCCCGTAGCGTGGCATCTCGTCAGCTAGTCAGACGCCGCGTCCCCTACGTGGGGTCCCTACCGAACTTTGTGACTATGGTCGCTGCGCCGGTCCTGATGTGCACTGGCTCGCGCGGGCTCCAGGCGAGGGTGGCAGCAGTAGCGGGATCCCCAGCAGGCCCGGCGCGAGGCGCCGGGGCTCAGCGCTCGTGCAGGTTGACGATCTCCGCCATGAGTGGGGACGTGGGGTGAGTCATGACCTCAGGTAGCCACGCTCGTAGATACTCGGCGGCGACGCGGGCGGACACCCGGGATGGGAGTCCGGACGACCACCCCGGAGATGACGCCGTCGATCGTCCAGCCCAGCGAGTCGCCGACGATCACGACGACGGTTCGACGGTCGGATGTCGAGATGGTTGGATCGGGCGTGGCCCGCGGACGCTCCTTTGTGAGTTGGCCCAGTCGACGGTGTAGGCCGCCTGGCGCCTCACGTCGGCCCGCAGGTTCAGTCCAGGATATCGCACGGCATGCCGCTCCCGATAGAACCGCATTTCCACAGGTGAGCATGCCGTTTGGCTCGTTCGTAGTGCGCGACTACCTCGACTGAGCACCCGCTTCGAAGGGGCCCTCCACCGGCCGTGGGGGGCCCCTTCGCCGTGTGCGCTCTCTCGCGCGAACCGGTGAGCGTGGCGTGCGTGCGCCGCCGCCGGGAGGCCGCCACCATCCACCCATGACCTCACCCGCGCCGGGTACCCGCGCCACGGACCTCGCCACCTCCCTGCGGCGGTGGGTCGACAGGGGCCTGATCAGCCCGGAACAGGCCGAGCGCATCCTCGCCGCCGAGGAGGGAGCGGCGGAGGAGACGCCGGCGGCGCAGCCGGCGTCCCGGGCGTCGCTGGTGGCCGAGGCCCTGGGCTACGTCGGCGGGGTGTTGGTCCTCGTCGGCGCGGTGATCGTCGCGGGCCGCTACTGGTCGCAGCTCGGCGTCGGCGGGCAGCTCTCCATCACCTTCGGCGCGGCCGCGCTGCTGCTCGCGACGGGGATCGCCGCCCCGGCGCGGCGGGGCGACGTGGGCAGGCGGCTGCGCGGGGTCTCGTGGCTGTTGTCGGCGGCGCTGTTCGGGACGGGGCTCGGGCTGCTGGGCGACGAGGTGCTGGACCTGCCCGGGGAGACGGTCGCGCTCGTGGCGGCGGGCGGCACGGCCGCCTACGCCGGCCTGCTGTGGTGGCGCCACCGCGGCGTGCTCCAGCAGGCCGCACTGGTCGTCGCGCTCGCGATCGCAGCGGGGTCGGCGACCGCGCACCTGCCCGGCGACGACGACGCGCTGATCGGCCTCGCGCTGTGGGGCGTCGGGGCCTGCTGGGCGGTGCTCGGCTGGGGCCGGGTGGTCGCCGCGCGGAACGCCGCGTACGCGCTGGGCGGCGCCGTCGTCGTGATCGGCGCGCAGTTCGCCGTCGAGTCCACCTGGGGTGCCGTGCTCGCCGTCGGGTCCGTGGTCGCGCTGGTGGTGGCCGGCGTGGTGCTGCGGGAACTGCTGCTGCTCGCCGTCGGCGCGGTCGGCGCGCTCGTGACGGTGCCGAGCGTCGTCGGGCAGTACTTCCCGGACACGCTCGCCGTCCCGCTCGCGCTGGTGGGCTGCGGGGTGCTGCTGGTGGCCGGGGCGATCTACACCGCTCGGCTGCGCCGCGCCGCCGCGGGCGGGCCGCGCGCCGAGGGCAACCCGAGGGTCGCCACCGCCGCGGCCGCCGGCATCGCTGCGCTGGTGGTCGTCACCGTGCTCGTGCTGGGCCTGGGCGGCTGAAGGCGGCGCCCGCGACGGTCCGGGGGCCGTTCAGCCGCCGCTCCCCAGCACGGATGCCCGGCCCCCGGACCCCGGAGGTGTTCCGACGCCGCGCTCAGCTCGGCCGTGCCCCCGTCGGACGGCCGGCGGCTGCAGGCTGTCGGTCACCCCGGTACCTCATATCCTGAGCCGCCGCGCGCCGGATCGCCAGGGACCAAGGACCCGGTCTCGACCGTTAGGACAGGTCCTGGCCGGTCACGACTGGTTCTCCAGCACCCAGTACCGCTCGCCGCGTTCGGCCTCGAGGCGGTCCAGCAGCTCGAGGTGGATCTCGCGGACCCGCTCCGCGGTGATCGCCTCGGCGGGGTCGACCTCCTCCACCTGCACGCTCGTCGGGTCCTCGTAGAGGTGCTCCCCGGCGAGGCGGCCGCGCTCGTCGTAGGGCCAGATGAACGCCTGCCGGCTCGACACGTGGTAGAGCTTGTCGTCGTCCGGGACGCTGTCGTAGCCGACGGCGCGCAGGTCCGATCCCTTCCCGAGCTGGTGGAAGGTGAGCTCGTCGGCCACGCCCCAGTCGGCGACGGCGAGGCGGTCGTCGGAGTTCCACAGCACCGAGTCCGCGACGCTGTTGTAGAACGCGACGACGCCGTCCTTGCCCTCGATCACCGCGGGGTGGGCGCCCCAGGTGACCCGGTAGACCGGGTGGTCGACCATCATGTCGGGCGCGACGATCTTGTCGAACTGGCCCGACCCCTCCAGGTGCACGTGCCGCCAGAAGTTCAGCAGGATCGCCCGGTGGAGCGGGTTCGTGGTCCGCTCCAGCAGCTCGGCGGTCGGCGTCATCGTCTCGTACAGGGCCTTCTCGAAGCGGTTCACGAACCCCGACGCTGGCCGCGCCCGCGGGGCGTGTCCAGAGCGGCGCCGCGGGTGTTCCCGCGATGACGGGTGCCGTGCGCTGCCGGCCGTCTCATTTGTGAGACGCAGCGGCAGGGTGGTCGTGACTAGCGTCACCGGGCGGGAGGTGGGCGTCCAATGGTGAAGGTCGGCATCAACCTCGGGTTCGGCAAGCTCGACCCGGAGATCTCGGACGCGCGGATGTACCACGAGGAGCTCGACCTCGCGGTGCGGGCCGAGGAGCTCGGCTACGACGCGGTGTGGGTGGTCGAGCACCACTTCGCGGACTACTCGCTGTGTCCGGACAACCTGGTGGTGCTCGCGCACCTGGCCGGGCGCACCTCGACGATCAAGCTGGGCACGGCCGCGGTGATCGTGCCGTGGAACAACCCGCTGCGGGTGGCGGAGAAGGCGCTGATGGTCGACGCCATCTCCGGCGGGCGGCTGCTGCTCGGGCTCGGGCGCGGGCTGTCCCGCAAGGAGTACGTGCCGTTCCGGATCACCCTCGACGAGACCCGGGACCGCTTCGACGAGGCCGCCCCGATGATCTTCGAGGCGGTGGAGACCGGTGTCATCGAGGGCGACGGTCCCTACTACCCGCAGCCCCGCGCCGAGCTGCGGCCGCGCCCGAGCCGCTCCTTCCGCGACCGCCGCTACATGGTGGCGGGCTCGCCGGACTCGATCGTGATGGCGGCGAAGCTGCGGGCCGCGATGATGTCGTTCATCGTGCGTCCCGTGGCGGACCTGATGCCCGGCTTCACCCGCTACCGCGAGCTGTACCAGGCCGAGCACGGCGAGACGCCGCCGCCGATCAGCCTGGCCGTCAACGTGTACTGCCACGAGGACCTCGAGGTGGCGCGCGAGCGGCACTGGGAGTACGTCGGCCGGTTCTTCATGTCCAACGTCGAGCACTACGAGATGGCCGGGGAGCACTTCGCCGGGGTGAAGGGCCACGAGCGGTACGCGGCCAACGCCGCCTACTTCCGCGAGATCGGGCTCGAGAAGGCCGCGAACGACTACGCGGCCACCGCGCTGTGGGGCGACCCGGAGCAGATCCTCGGGCAGATCGAGCACATCCGCGACGTGCTCGGCGACTTCGAGCTGTCGCTGTCGCCCGCGTTCGGCGGGATGCCCTACGACCAGGCCAGGGCGAGCCTCGAGCTGTTCGCCCGCGAGGTGCTGCCCAAGGCCCGCAGCCTCTGATGGCGGTCCCGGTCCCCCGCACCACGACCGAGTGGGACCGGGTCCGGGAGGCCAAGCACGACGTGCTCTCCCGCGACCCGCTGTCGGTGGACCCGGCCGACTACCCCGGCGTGCGCCCCGAGGTCGTGGCCTCCTGGCGGCGGTCCATGCTCGCCGGCGTCGACCCCGCCGCCCGCGAGTACGTCCTCGACGAGGACTTCCGGCCGGGCACCCGGCTTGCCGCCGTCGCCCAGCCGATCATGGACCGGCTGGGCGACGAGATCGCCGACCTCAGCTCGTGGGGGTTCCTCGCCGACCGGGCGTGCCGGCTGCTCACGGTGGCCGTCGGGGACTTCCCGGACGCGCTGCGGCTGCACCGGCAGAACCTGCGCGCCGGGATGACCTTCGCCGAGGACGTCATGGGCACCAACGGGATGGGCTGCGCCCACGAGACCCAGCGGGCGTTCATCGTCTCGGGCACGGAGCACTACCGGACCGACACCGAGATCCTCACGACCACCGGCGTCCTCATCCGCGACCCGTTCACCAAGCGGTTCGCAGGGATCTTCGGGGCGCACTGCCTGCGCGAGTACGGCTCGGCCGCCCTCCTGCCCCTCGTCGTGGAGATCGGCCGCTCCATCGAGACGCAGCTGCTCATCAGCCGGACCGACGGCGAGCGCGAGCTGTTCGACGCCTACTCGGCGGCCGAGCGCCGCCACCGCGGCGCCGTGGTGGCGGTGAGCAGGCGGCTCGTGGTGGTGAGCACCGAGGGCCGCGCCCTCGTGCGCGACGCCGACGAGGAGCTGCTGCGCGAGCTCGCCAAGGACGCGGGCGACCGGGCGCGCACGGTGCGCAGGCGCCTGTCCACCGGCGTCACCGCCACCATCCAGGTCCTGCCGGTGCGCCAGCCACGGGGCGAGTTCGCCGCCGTCCTCGTGCTGGAGCCGGTGGAGCGGCCCGCGAGCGTCGGGTGGAGCGGCGACGACCGGCCCACCGACTTCCGCGAGCGCCTCGCCCGCGCCCTGGGCGAGGGGAGGCGGGTGCTGTTGTCCGGGGAGCGGGGCTGCGGGAAGCGCCACGAGGCGCGGGCGGCCCTGCGCGCCGTCGCGGGCCGGGTCGTGGAGGTCGACGCCGCGGCGGCGCGGCTCGACCCCGACGACTGGCTGCGCGGGCTCCGATCCGCCGTGGGGACGACCGGGGCGGCGGTGCTGCTCGCCCACGTCCAGGACGTCCCGGCCGAGATCGCGACGACGGTGGCCCACCTGGTGGAGGCGGCCCGCTGCCCCGTCGTCGCCACCGGTGGGGAGGACGGCGGGCCGGCCGTGGTCGGCGAGGCCTTCCCCGTGGTGGTCCCCGTCCCGCCGCTGCGGGAACGCCGCGACGAGTTCCCGCAGCTGTGCGCGGCGCTCCTCGCCGCCGCCGGGGCCGGGCCCGCCGAGCTCACGCCGCGGGCGGCCGCCGCGCTCGCGGCAGGCGACTGGCCGGGCAACGTGCGGCAGCTGCAGCAGGTGCTCACCAGCGCCCGCATCCGCGCCACCGGCCCGGCCATCGACCTGCCCGACCTGCCGGCGCACCACCACCGCCCGCCGCTCGACGAGGTGCAGCGCGCGGAGCGGCGCGTGCTGGCGGCCGCCCTGCGGGAGGCCGGGGGCGACCGCAACACCGTGGCGAAACGGCTGGGGATCTCGCGCGCGACGGTCTACCGGAAGCTGAAGCGCTACCAGCTGCGCTGAGGGCGGCTCATCCCGCGCCCGCCCCGTGGGCGGCGTCGTAGGCGGCGGCGACGCGCTTGGGCACGACCATGCGCCAGGCGTCGAGCACCAGCTCGCGCATCTCCTCCTCGTCGAGCGCGGCCGTCCACGCGTGCACCCAGTTGAAGCGCATGTCCGACGCGCTCGGCAGGTGGAACTTCGCGGGGTCGGAGGCGATGAGGGCGTCGCGCTCGTGCTTGGGGTAGGCGAAGCCCATCACGGTCTCGTCGCGGGAGAACGCGACGTAGACGATCCGGCCGACCCGGAACTTCACGCGGTCGTGGATGAGGTGCTCGCTGGTGCGGGGCAGGGACCGGGCGAGCCGCCGCACCTCGTCGACCGTGACCATGGGCTCATCGTGCACCCGGGGTCCGACGAGATCGGCGGCGTGAGCCGTTTCACCGCGATCTGGATCGATTCCAACTGGGGTTTCGTGGAACCTGGAACCCGGTGCCCTCGTCGCTGCGCCAGCAAGCACAACGCCGACGATCCCTGGAACCCGACTCCCCATGCCCTTTCCCCTTGATCACGCACGCCTGCGCTCCCCGCGTCGCCGCAGGCCGTCCCCGCCCGCGGTGCGCAGGCACCGCGCCGCCGCCACCGTGGTGTTCACGGTGGACGGCGCCGTCTTCGGCTCGTGGGCGTCGCGCATCCCCGACGTCTCGGCGACCGTCGACGCGTCGCCGACCTCGCTCGGCCTCGCCCTGCTCTGCGTCTCGATCGGCGCGCTCGCCGGCATGCAGCTGACCGGGCGGCTGTGCGCGCGGCTCGGCCCCGGGCTGGTCGGCGTCGCCGCCGCGGTCGCGACCAGCGCCGCGCTCGCCCTCCCCGGACTCACCGGCTCGGTGCCCGCGCTCGCCGCCGCGCTGCTGGTGTTCGGGGTCGCGACCGGCGCGTTGAACGTGGCCGCGAACGCGATCGGCGTCCAGGTCGAGACCGCGGCGCACCGCCCGCTGCTGCCGTCGCTGCACGCGGGCTTCAGCTTCGGCGGGCTCGCCGGGGCCGTGGCGGGCGGGGCGGTGGCCGCCCTCGCCACGCCCGGGGTGCACCTGCTCGTCGTCGCGACGCTCGGGGTGGTCGCGACGGCCGCGGTCGCGCCCGTGCTGCTGGCCGCCGACGGCGCGCCCGCCCCGGACGACCACGCCCCGCCACCGCGCGGCACCACCCGCGGCATCGTCGTGGTGCTGGGCGTCATCGCCGGCTGCACGGCGTTCGGAGAGGGCGCGGTCACCGACTGGGGCGCGCTGCACCTGCAGGAGGTCGGCGCGAGCCCGGCGCTCGCCGCCGCGGGCTACGCCTGCTTCTCGCTGGCCATGGCCTGCGGCCGGCTGGCGGGCAACGGCCTGGTGCACGCGTACGGGCCCACCCGCGTCGTGACCGGCGGGGCGACCGCCGCCGCCGTCGGGGCGCTCGCGGTCGCGGCCGTGCCCGACGTCGAGGTCGTGCTCGCCGGCTTCGTCCTGATCGGGCTCGGCCTGGCCAACGTCTTCCCGATCGCCATCGCGCGGGCGGGCGCCCACGCCGGCGCGGGCGGGGTCGCGCTCGCCTCGACCGTCGGCTACACCGGCCTGCTCGGCGGTCCCCCGCTGCTCGGGATCGTCGCCGAGGAGGTCGGCCTGCCCGTCGCGTTCGCGGCGGTCGCCTCGCTGGCGGCGCTCGCCGCGGCGCTGGCCGCGCCCGCACTGGGCGGCGGCGAAGGCGTCCTGCGCGCCGCCCGCGCCGCGCTGCAGCGGCACACCGCGCAGCTCGGCGTCCTCTACTCCCAGCTGACCGGCCCCGCGGGCGACCGCCGCCCGTACCCGGGCCTGGAAGCCCTCGCCACCTGATCGCAGGAGGCCTGTCCGATGGATGCTGCCCCCCTGACCCACCCCACCTCCGTTCCCACCGTGGCCACGATCCACGGCAAGCTCATGCAGGGCGTGAGCTACGCGATCCCCTTCGTCGTCACCGGCGGCGTCCTGCTCGCGCTCGGCTACGCGCTCGGCGGCCCCGAGATCGGCACGGCCCCGCCGGTGACGGACCACTTCCACCCCCTCGCCCTGACGAGCTGGGCGGCGCTGCTGCACCAGCTCGGGACGCTGACCTTCGGGCTGCTCGTCCCCGTGGTCGGCGGGTACCTGGCGCACGCGATCGGCGACCGGCCCGCCCTCGTGCCGGGGTTCGCGGGCGGCACGATCGCCGCCCAGACCGGGGCGGGCTTCCTCGGCGGGCTGGTCGCCGGGGTGGTCGCGGGCGTCGTGGTGGACCGGCTCGCCCGCCTCCACCCGCCGCCGCGCGCCGTCGCCGGGCTGCGGCCCGTGCTGACCCTGCCGCTCGCAGGCACCCTGGTCACCGGCGTCGTGATGTGGCTCGTGGCCGCCGGCCCGCTGGCCGCCCTGACCTCGGGCCTCACGAACTGGCTCGCCGGCCTCTCGGCCTGGAGCCTCGTGCCGGTGGGGGCGGTGCTCGGGCTGATGGTCGCCGCCGACCTCGGCGGCCCGATCAACAAGACCGCCTACACGTTCGCCGTCGCCGGGCTGGCCACCGGCGCCCCGTCGGCCCAGACGGTCATGGCGGCGGTGATGGCCGCCGGGATGACGCCGCCGCTCGCCGTGGCGCTCGCGACCACCCTGCGGGGCGGCCGGTTCACACCCGCCGAGCGGCGCAACGGGCGCGCCGCCTGGCTGCTCGGCGCGGTGTACGTCACCGAGGGCGCCATCCCGTTCGCCGCCGCCGACCCGCTGCGGGTGGTCCCGTCGCTGCTGGCCGGCTCGACGGTCACCGGCGCCCTCGCGGCCCTCTTCGGCGCGGCGACCACCAGCCCGCACGGCGGGGTGCTCGTGCTGCCGCTCGTGTCGGGCGCGCTCGGGTTCGCGCTGGCGATCGCGATCGGGACGCTGATCTCGGCGGCGATGGTGCTGACGCTCAAGGCGCTGCCCCGCAGGCGGGCCGACGCCACCGAGCCGGAACCGGCTCCGGTCGGAGCCGGGTGATCGGGGCGTGGGTACCGCGGGACTCGAACCGGTCGATCCGGCTGCCGGTGGGCGCGCTCGATCGCGGCGCCCCAGGAGAGCGGCGAGGTCAGGTCCCGCGGAACCCGAGGGACGAGCGCCCCGGACTCACCCCTCCCGCGCCAACGTCGGCCGCCGCTCCGCGAACGCAGCGGTCAGCTCCTCCAACGCCGGCAGCGCATCCACCAGCGCCGCGACGGTCTCCGGGGGCAGCCGCTCGACGACCGCGCGCAGCGTCGCCGTGCGCCGCTCCAGGATCCGCCTGCTCTTCTCCCGGCCCGCGTCGGTGGCCTCGGCGACCACACCGCGCAGGTCGGACGTGGCCGACGAGCGCCGGATCAGCCCCTTCTGCTCGAGCACGCCCATCACGCGGGAGAGCATGGTCGGGTTGACGCCCTCGAGCTCCGCGACCGCGGAGATGCGGATCGGGCCGCGGGCGACGACCACCCCCAGCACCGAGGCCTGGGTGGGCGTGAGCTCCTCGCTCGACGCCGACTCGTTCATCGAGCGCGCCAGCTTGCCGATCACGCGACGCAGCCGCACCGCCGCCTCGTCGTCGAAGGCCTTCTCGAACCCTCCGCCCTGCATCTGCCCATGAAACCAGGACGGAGCGCGCGCCGGAGCCCTGACCCGGTGTTAGATTGCTTGCCGTCAAGCAATTAGGGGGAGGATCCGGTGTCGAAGGCCGTCGCTGCCGAACGGCGCCCGGCGCTCGTCCGCTGGTCGGTGTTCGCCACCGTCGTGGTCGCCATCCTGATGCACTCCATCGACCAGACCTCGATCGCAACCGCGCTGTCGGCGATGCAGCGCGGCCTCGGGGCGAGCCTGGAGTGGCTCAGCTGGACGCTCACGATCTACTCGGTGGGCCAGATCCTCATCCTGCCGTTCGCAGGCGCGCTGGGCGACCGGTTCGGCGCCCGGCGGGTCTACCTGGTCGCGGTCGCGGGCTTCACGCTGATGTCGGTGTTCTGCGGCCTGTCGTCGGGCACGGTCCAGCTCATCGTCGGCCGCTTCCTGCAGGGGCTCGCGGGCGGGGTCCTGCTGCCGGTGGGCACCGCGATCGTCGCCGACGAGTTCGGGCCCGACCGGGACCGGGCGATCGCGCTGTTCAGCACGGTCTTCCCGATCGGCGCGGTCCTCGGCCCGATCGCGGGCGGGCTGATCCTGACGTTCGCCTCGTGGCGGGAGATCTTCTTCGTCAACGTGCCGGTCGGGCTCCTGCTGCTGTTCCTCGGGCACGCGCTGATCCGGGAGACGCCGCGCAAGGTCGTCGGCCCGGCAGACCTCGCCGGGGCCGCGTGTATCACCGTGCTGCTGCTGTCGGCGATGGTCGCGATCACCCGGATCGGCGCGATCGGCGAGGGCTGGACCGGGCCGGCGTCGGTGGTCGTCGCCGCCGCCATCGCGGTGGTGTCCGGGCGCTTCCTGCTGCGCCACCTGCACCGCCACCCCGACCCGATCATCCCGCCGCGGCTGCTGACCGGTCAGCGGCTCGGCCTGCTGAACGTCATGAACGTCCTCTTCGGCGCCGCCGTGATCGGGTTCTCCTCGCTGCTGCCGCACTACGCGCAGCTCCGCTACGACATGGCCCCGATCGCCGCGGGCGGGCTGCTGACCGTCCGGGCGGTGCTGATGATCGTGGTCTCGGCGGTGGCCGTCGGTCTGCTGCGCCGGCTCGGGTACCGGCCGCTCCTGCTGGCCGGCATGGCCGCGATCATCGCCGCCCTGGTGCTCATCGCGGTGCCGCCCGCGCGCACCACGCCGGAGCTGTGGCTGTCCTTCGGGGCGGCCGTGATGGGCGTCGGGATGGGCCTGTCCTCCCCGTCCTCGGCCAACGCCGGGTTGCACCTCGTCCCGGACCAGGCGGCGGCGGTCTCGGGCCTGCGGGTGCTGTTCCGCCAGGCCGGGGCGATCGTCGCGATCACGGTGGTGACGGTCGCGACCTCGACCTCCGACGACCCCGCCACGGCCAACGCCTGGGCGTTCGTCGCGCTGGCGGCCGCGATGGCGGTCGCCGTCGCGCTGGCCACGCGCATCCCGAACCAGCGGGGCCGCTGGTAGGGGTCGTGGCTGCCGCGCCCCGGTACGACAGGGACGCGGCAGCCGGGCACCGCACGAGGCGGTGGTCTCGGTCGCGGCGGAGGACGGCGGACCGGCCGTCACGTCCGCGGCCCGGGTGTGACCGGGCGCACGCCGCGGCCGAAAATATCAAGAACGACGGCCGCGGTCGATGCGGGTGGGCTACTCGGGGTCGGGCTGCGCGGCCTGCGCCTTCGCCACCGCGGGGCGAGGACGCACGAAGAGCCACGTCAGGATCGCCCCGATGATCGCCCCGCCGATCAGCGAGATGACGACGGTGACCGGGGCCGCCTGACCGCTCGCGGCCGCCGTGTTCTCGATCGCGACCTGCGTCGGCTCGCCCTGCCCCGCCGCCGGCGGTGCCGAGTCGTGGCCGAGGAAGTCGCGCAACATGCCGGTGTCGGTGATGACGTTGAAGTTCTGCCCGATGAACGGCACGGTCATCTGGCTGTTGACCCCGAGCACCTCACCGCGGGCGTTGATCGTGGGCCCGCCGGAGATGCCCTCCGCGAGGTCGGCGTTGATCTGGTAGACGGCCACGCCCTGCCGGTACTGCCGGGCGGTGATCGTGCCGCTGGTGTTCACCGGCTGCAGCCGCGAGTCCTGCAGCACCTCGGCGGGCGTCTTGCCGCCGCTGATCAGGCCTTCGACGTCGACGCCGTCGGTCTCGTCGATGTTGAGCCCCGGGAAGCCGATCGAGGTGACCGTCTCCCCCAGCCGCGGCGCGGTGGGGGCGACCGGGAGCGGCTTGGCCGGCGGCAGGCCGTACACCTCCAGCTTGGCCGTGTCGCCCTCGTCGGCGGGGCGGAAGCTGTCCACGCGCACGATCACCGGCGCCGTGATCACGGCGCCCTGCATCTCGCGGGGCTGGAACGCCCACACCGTGCGCTTCGGGTCCGGGCGCGCCGTCTCGCTGCCGGCGGTCGGGAGGCCGGTGGTCGGGTCGATGGTGGGGCCGCGCCTGCTGTCGAGCGCGCGCCTGCCCTCCTTCGGGTCGACGCAGTGGCCCGCCGTCACGATCGTGGTGGGGCTGTCGAACCAGCCGGTGCAGATCGTCATGACGGGCAGCTCGCCCGAGCCGGGCGTCGTGGGCGCCTCCGGCATCAACGCGAACGGGTCCTCGGGCTCCTCCCAGATCACCACCAGGCCCACGATCGACTGCTGGATCGACTCCAGCAGGGCCGGGTCGATGAGGCCGTTCAGCGCCGGCGGGGGCGCAGGCGTCGGCTCGTCGGCTCGCGCCGGGGTGGCGCCGGTGAACAGCACCGTCGCCACGATGGCGGCCAGCGCCGCCAGTGCGCCGATCGGCTTCCGAACGGATCTCACGCTTCAGTTCCCCCCATGGGTTCGTGCGGGACGAACGCTCCCCCGGCGCCCGATCGGCGGCGTCCGCCCCGGCGGACTCCCGTCCACGCCCGGCACCGGGAGCCGCCCGTCGTGGATGTCGTCGATGCCCACGAGTGTGCCCCTCGGCAAGGCGCGACGCACGGGTTCACCCGAATTCGTGATCGGCTTGCTGCCCAGGGCGTCGTCCCACGTCACTGGCTTCATGCGGACTTCACACGGCGCCCCCGACGGGCCCGGTCCGGGCATCAGCGCAGGCGGCCGGGCACGGCCTCCTGGAGCTTCGTCTTGATCCCCTGCACGACGAGGTGGAAGGCCTCCGGGTCGCCCTTGAGGACGGCCTGGGCCGCCGACTTCGCCTGCTCGAACGTGGCGTGCGGCGGGATCGGGGGAACCTCGGGGTCGCAGTGCACGTCGAGGACCGACGGCCGGTCGGCGGCGAGCACCCGATCCCACGCCGGCCCCAGCTGGTCCGGCGAGGTGACCGTGACGGCCTCGAACCCGAGGCCGCGGGCGAAGTCGGCGTAGGAGACGTCGGGGAGCACCTGGGACTCGGAGAACTTGGGTGCCCCGCCCATCGCCCGCAGCTCCCAGGTCACCTGGTTGAGGTCGTTGTTGTGCAGCACGCAGACGACGCACCTGCGGTCGGCCCACCGGTCGGCGTAGCGGGCGATCGTCAGCAGCTCGGCCATCCCGTTCATCTGCATCGCGCCGTCGCCGGTGATCGCGATCGCGGGCCGGTCCGGGTGGGCGAACTTCGCCCCGATCGCGTACGGCACCGCGCAGCCCATCGTGGCGAGCGTGCCGGAGAGCGAGCCGCGGATGTCGCCGCGGACGCGCAGGTGGCGGGCGTACCAGTTGGTGGCCGACCCGGAGTCGGCGGTGACGATCGCGTTCGGCGGGATCCGCTCGGAGAGCTCCCACACGATGCGCATCGGGTTCACCGGGTCGGCGTCGACCATCGCCTCCCGGCGCATGGTGTCCCACCAGCGGGCGACGTCGTCCTCGATCCCTTCCCGCCACGCCCGGTCGGTCGGCCCGGACAGCAGCGGCAGCACCGCCCGCAGCGTGGTCCGCGCGTCGCCGACGAGGTTGACCTCCGTCGGGTACCGCATCCCGATCATCGCGCCGTCGAGGTCGATCTGCACGGCCCTCGCCTGCCCGAACTCCGGCAGGAACTGCGAGTACGGAAAGCTCGACCCGACGATGAGCAGCGTGTCGCAGTCGCGCATCAGCTCGTAGCTGGGCCGCGTGCCCAACAGCCCGATGGACCCGGTGACGAACGGCAGCTCGTCGGACAGCACGTCCTTGCCCAGCAGCGCCTTGGCCACGCCCGCGCCCAGCACGTCGGCGACCCGCTCGACCTCCGCGGACGCGCCGCGGGCCCCCTGCCCGACCAGGATCGCGACCTTCTGGCCCGCGTTCAGCACCTCCGCGGCCCGCGCGAGCTCGGACTCGGCCGGCACCAGCGTCGGCGCGACGAGGCCCGGCTCGCTGGAGGGCACCTGCTTGAACTCGTGCCGCGGCGGCGTGTACTGCTCGCCCTGCAGGTCGCTCGGGATGATGATCGCGGTCGGGGCGCGGCGGGTGAGCGCGGTGCGGAACGCCCGGTCGACCGCGTTGGGCAGCTGCTCGGCGACGTTGACCTCGACGAGGTAGTCGCTCGCCACGTCCTTCAGCAGCGCCTGCAGGTCCACCTCCTGCTGGTAGGAGCCGCCCATCGCGCTGCGCTCGGTCTGCCCGACGATCGCGACCACCGGCACGTGGTCGAGCTTGGCGTCGTACAGGCCGTTGAGCAGGTGGATCGCCCCGGGGCCGGACGTCGCCATGCACACGCCCACCTGGCCGGAGAACTTCGCGTACCCGACCGCCTGCAGGGCCGACATCTCCTCGTGCCGGGACTGGACGAACCGCGGCCGGTCCCCCGCGGCCCCGAACGCGGCCACCAGTCCGTTGATGCCGTCGCCCGGGTAGGCGAAGACCTGCTCGACGCCCCAGTCCCGCAACCTGCGCAGGACGAAGTCACCCACTGAGTCGGCCACGCGCTCTCGCCTCCACTGCCGTCGGGTTCGCGTCTCGACCCCTCGGCTACCCGGGATCGGGCGGACGACACCGGACGCGGCGATGCCGCCGCGGGTGCGCGGCGGGAGGGTCAGCCGCGGACGGCCTGGATGTCGATCTCGACGTGCAGCGTCCGGCCCACGGCCAGCACGCCGGCGAGCGCGGCCTGGTTCCAGCTGATCGCGAAGTCGTCGCGCGAGACCTCGGCGGTCGCCGAGAACGCCGCCCGCCGGCAGCCCTCGAGGTCGGTGGCGGTGCCGCCGTAGCGGACGTGCAGCGGCACCGGGGCGCTCACGTCCTTGAGCGTCAGCACGCCGTCGAGCTCGAAGCGCTCGGCGTCGACGCGGCGCAGGCCCTCGCTCTTGTAGCGGATCTCGGGGAAGCGGGCGACGTCGAGGAAGTCCGCGCTGCGCAGGTGGGCGTCGCGCTCCGGCTCGGCGGAGTCGACCGCGGCGGGGTCGATGGCGACCTCGACCGAGGAGCCCTCGAACGGGTCGGCCACCTCGATGCGCCCGGTGAAGCGGGGCAGCCGGGCGTGGATGCGGCTCACGCCCAGGTGCAGGGCCGTGACGAGGATGCTCGAGTGCTGCGGGTCGATCATCCAGCTGCCCGGGGACGGGAGCGCGGGACCGTCCTGCGGGCGCAGCTCCAGCACCCCGAGCGGGGTGATCTCGTCGTCGGCGACGGTCACCGCCGCGGCCTGCGGCTGCCTCCCGGCCGCCGCGACCACGAGCGTGTACGCGCCCGCGGCCAGCCCGTCGAGGAGGAAGTGCCCGTCCGCGCCGCTCACCGCGCGGGCCGCCTGCCCGCCCGCCGCGTCGAGCACGGTGAGCGTACCGGTGACGGGCCTGCCGTCGGGGGTGGCGAGCCGGCCGGCGACGGCGCCGCCGGTCACCGCACGCCCTCTCCGCGCTCCACCTGCGCCGGCGCCGCCGGTGGCGGGGTCGGCGCCGACGGCGGGACGAGCTCGACGAGCGCGTCGGCCACCGTCCCGGCGGAGACGTGCACGACCTGGGACACGGGGTCGTACCCGCGGGCGGTGAGCGTGTAGGTGCCCGGGGGCAGGTCGGCGAACTCGAACGCGCCGTCGGGCCCGGTGACGGCCGACGCGACGACCCTGCCGTCGCCGTCGGTGAGGGTGGCGAGGGCCTGGCCGACGCCCGCGCCGGTCGCGATCACGGTGCCGCGCAGGGTGGCGCGGACCGGCAGCTCGAGGTCGCACTCGGTGTAGCGGCCGTGGTCCAGCCGGACGCTCACCGCCAGCGGCGGGTAGCCCGGCGCGGTGGCGGCCAGCGTGTACTGGCCCTCCGGGACGCCGGGGATGCGGTAGCGGCCGCCGCCGTCGCTGCGGGTGGCCCCGGCGACCGCGCCCCGGGCGTCGATCAGCGCGACCGAGGCGTCCGGCACGGGGGCCACGCCGGCGCTGCTGACCACGCCGTGCACGCCGCTGCCGCCCACCAACGCGATGTCGTGCTGGACGGGCTCGCCCTCCACCGCCACCAGCGCCGCGTGCGGCTGCAACGCCCCCGACGCGGCGACGACGAGGTAGGTGCCGCCGCGGGGCAGCACGACGCGGTAGGTCCCGTCGGGGCCGGTCGTGGCGCCGCCGCGCTGCGCGCCGTCCTGGTCGGTGACGGTCACCACGGCCCCGTCCAGCGCCGCGCCGTCGCCGCGGGTGACGACGCCGTGGATCGCGGGGCCGGCGGGGGCCGGTCGCGGGCGCGGGGACGGCCGGTCGACGGCCTGCCCCACCCCGCCGGCCTGGCCGTCGGCGCGGTGCCGCCCGTTGGTGGTCGGGCCGGCCGGCTCCCAGTCGCGCGCCCGGCCGTTCGTCTGCGCGTTCTCGGCAGCCTGGGCGGTCTGGGCGTTCTGGTTGGTCTGGGCGGTCTGGGCGGTCTGGGCGGCCGCCCGCGCGGCGGCGGCCATGGCCTCGGCGCGCTCGCGCTCGATGCCGGTCTCGGTGCGCAGCGGCACCTCGCGGATGGCGAGCACGGCGACCAGCGTGATGATCGCGAGCACGCCCGCGATCAGGAAGATCAGCGCGGTGGCGTCGCCGTAGGAGGACCGGACGATGCCCGCGACGGCGGGCGGCAGTTCGTTGAGGTTGCCGATGCCGGCTCCGCCCTCGGGCACGGGCAGCCCCGCGGCGGCGATCCCCTCGACGGTGAGCTCGCCGACCCGGGAGGCCATCACCGCCCCCAGCACCGAGACGCCGACGGTGCCGCCCATGGAGCGGAAGAACGTGACGGTGGAGCTGGCGGCGCCGAGGTCGGTGGCGGCCACCGAGTTCTGCACGGCCAGCACGAGGTTCTGCATCGACATGCCCATGCCGACGCCGAGGACGAACAGGAACGCCCCCAGCAGCACGATGTCGGTGTCGTGGTCGATCGTCGCCAGCAGGCCGAAGCCGAGGAGCAGGAAGAGCGCACCGAGGACCAGGAAGATCTTCCAGCGGCCGAAGCGGGTGATGAGCGAGCCCGACCCGGTGGCCGCGATCATCGAGCCGATGACCATCGGCAGCGTGAGCAGGCCGGCCGCGGTCGGCGAGTAGCCGCGCGCGATCTGGAAGTACTGGCCGAGGAAGACCGCGCCGCCGAACATGGCGACGCCGACCGAGACGCTCGCGAGCGTGGCGAGCGTGGTGGTGCGGTCGCGGAACAGCCGCAGCGGGATGATCGGCTCCTTGGCCCGCGCCTCCACCAGCACGAACAGCAGGATCAGCGCGGCCCCGATCCCGGCGAGCACGTACGAGGGCGTGGACGCCCACGGGAACTGGTCGCCGGCCATCGTCACCCAGATCAGCAGGGCCGACACGCCGGCCGCGATGAGCGCGGCGCCCAGGTAGTCGATGCTGACCTCGCGCCGGACGACCGGCAGGTTGAGCGTGCGCTGCACGACCACGAGCGCGAGCGCGGCGAGCGGCGCGCCCACCCAGAAGCACCAGCGCCAGCCCAGCCAGTCGGTGTCGACGATGACGCCGCCGATCAGCGGGCCCGCGACCGGGGCCACCGACATCACGGTGGAGATCACCCCGGTGTAGCGGCCCCGCTCCCGCGGGCTGATCATCGCGGCCATCACGATCATGATCAGCGCCTGCAGCCCGCCGAGGCCCAGGCCCTGCAGGACGCGCCAGCCGATCAGGGTGCCCACGGAGTGGGAGAACCCGGCGAGGATCGAGCCGACCGTGAAGATCGTGATCGCCAGCTGCACGAGCAGCTTCTTGCTGAACAGGTCGGCGAGCTTGCCCCAGATCGGCGTGGTGGCCGTGGAGGCGAGCAGGGTGGCCGTGACCACCCACGTGTACTGGCTCTGCGTCCCGTGCAGGTCGGTGATGATCGTCGGCAGGGCGTTCGCCACGATCGTCGACGACAGGAACGCCGTGAACATCGCGAGCAGCATCCCGGAGAGCGCCTCCAGGGTCCGCCGGCGCGACATGCGGCCGCCGTCCTGGGCGGCCGATCGGCGGGCGACGGCGTCCTGGTCGGGCGGCGTCTCCTCGGCTGTGGTGGTCAATCCTTCTCCTCGGGCCGATGCTCGGGCCTGTGCTCGGGCACGCGTGGTGCGTGGTTCAGGAGGCCGACCGGGCCGTTGCCCGTCCGGCCGGCCGCTGGTGGGCGGCGATCGCGCAGTGCAGGTCCTCGACCAGCTGCTTCAGCCGTGCCACGAGATGGGCGACCTCGGCGTCGTCCCACCCCTGGAGCGCCTCGGCCACCCACCGGGCCCGCATCGCGAGGTACCCCTCCCGGGCGGCGAGCCCTTCCGGGGTGATGGCGAGCAGCTGCGCGCGGCCGTCCGCTGGGTCCGGGCGGCGGGTCACGTACCCGAGCTGCTCGAGCGTCGCGACCTGGCGGCTGGCGACCGAGGGGTCGACGTCCAGGTGCGCGGCGACCTGGCCGAGCCGCTGCTCGCCCTCCCTGGCGAGCAGGCCGAGCACCGTGAACGTCCAAACGGGCATGTCCCCGGCGTCGGGGCCGAGGCGGGTGGGCCGCGCCCGGTTGATCGTGCGCAGGAGCTCGAGCAGCTCGTCGGCGGTGGCCGTGGTGATCACGAGGTTCTCCAGTTGGTTGCTACCAGCAACTATACGGAGTTAGTTGGCCTCTACAACTGATTCTCCTGTGTCATCCGCCACCGGCCTCCGACCCGGTGCTCTCAGAGGCCGCCCCCCGCCTGCAGCACCGCGCCCGTGACGTACGAGGCCTCGTCCGACAGCAGCCACACCACCGCGGCCGCGATCTCCTCCGGTTCGCCGGGCCGCCCCAGCGGCACCCGGGCGGCCACCCGGTCCGGGCGGGTGGCGTCGCCCGCCGCCGCGTGGATGTCGGTGCGGATCGTGCCGGGCGCGACGCAGTTCACCCGCACCCCCGCCGCGCCGACCTCCTTGGCCAGCCCGACCGTGAACGTCTCGACCGCGGCCTTGCTCGCGGCGTAGTGCACGTACTCGCCGGGAGAGCCGAGGGCGGCCGCCCGCGACGAGACGTTGACGATCCGGCCCGCGGTGCCGCGCGCCTCCCACCGGCGCAGCGCCTCCCGCGCGCAGAGCATGGTGCCGAGGACGTTGACGTCGAGCACCCGGCGCAGCATCTCCACCGGCGCGTCGACGTGCCTGCCCAGCCGCCCGGTGATCCCCGCGTTGTTGACCAGCGCGGTGACCGGGCCGAGCGCGGCCTCCGCCGCGTCGAACAGCGCCGCGACGGAGGCGGGGTCGGCGACGTCGGCGCGCACGACGACGACGCCGGGCAGTTCGGCCCGCAGCCGGTCGGCGGACGCGTCGTCGCTCGCGTAGCCGGCGCACACCGCGTACCCCCGCGCGTGCGCCGCCCGGGTGACGGCCGCGCCGATCCCCCGGGTGCCGCCGGTGACGACGAGGACCTCGCGCCCCGCGCTCACACCGACTCCACGAAGCGCTGCGCGACCTCGCGGACCTCCTGCGCGCCCTCGTCGATCTCGGCGGAGTAGAACTCGCCGAAGGCGTGGGCGAGGAAGACCGCGTTGCGCACCCGCGTCACCGCGATCCGCTCACCGCCCCGCGGCGCCTGCGGCCCGAAGGACGTGGACGCGGCGAGGAACCCCTCGTCGCCGAGGTCGTCGGCGGCCGCGGTCACCCAGGTCCACTCCGCGCCGTCGTCCGTCCGCCCGGTGCGGCAGGCGTCGAGCACCCGCCGGAAGCCGGCCACCACCTCCGCGGCCACCTCCGGAGTCGGGTACACCCCGAGCTGGCGGGCGTCGAACACCTCGGGGCCCTCCCGGCTCACCGTGCGGAAGCGCAGCCGCTGCCCGTCGGTCGGGTAGCTGGTGGGCGAGCACGGGTCGAGCAGCCAGGGCCGGGTGAGCGTCCGGTCGGTCTCCCAGTCGGTGTACTCCTCGGCGGGTGCGGGCTCGCCCTCGTCGGGCAGCAGCACGTCGTCGAAGAGCTCCGGCTCCTCCGCGAGCACCGTGTGAGCCACCGGGGCCGCGGCTGCCGGCGCGGGTTCCGCCGCGCCGCCCCCGAGCACCGCCGCCACCGCCAGCCCGGCCACCACCGCTGTCGCGCGCATGTCATCCCCCGTTCCCGCGTTCCCCTCGACCACCAGGACGCGCGAGGGGTTGGGGGCGTTGCCCGCGAGAGCATGGTCGACATGAGCGCAGCGATCGAGCCCGTGCAGGCGGAGCCGCCGTACCTACCCCGTCCGCACCTGCTCGCGCAGCGGTGGCTCGACGTCGCGTTCCTGCACTGGGCGGTCGAGCCCGCCGCGGTCGGGCACCTGCTGCCGCCCGGGGTGGCGCCGGACGTGCTCGACGGGCGCACCTACGTCGGGCTGGTGCCGTTCCGCCTCGTCGGGACGGCCGTCGCGGGCGGGCCGCCGGTGCCGTGGGCGGGCACGTTCCTGGAGACGAACGTCCGGTTGTACTCGGTGGACCGCACCGGCAGGCGCGGCGTGGTGTTCCTGGCCATGGCCGCGGAGCGGGCGGCCGCCGTGGCCGTGGGCCGGGCGGTGTTCGGGCTGCCGTACCGGTGGGCGCGCATGGGCTTGCGCCGCGTGGGCGGGCGGCGCGCCTACGCCGCCCGGCTGCTGCGCCCCGGCCCGCCGGTCCGCAGCCGGGTGGCCGTCTCCCCCGTCGGGCCCTCGATCGACGGTGACCTCGAACGGTTCCTCACCGCGCGCTGGGGCCTGCACGTCGCCCACCTGGGCCGCACGTGGTACCTGCCCAACACGCACGTCACCTGGCCGCTGCGCCGCGCGGAGGTCCACGAGCTGGACGACGGCCTGCTCGCCGCGGCCGGGCTCGGCGACCTCGCCCGGCGCCCGCCCGACCACGTCGCCTTCAGCGAGGGGGTGGCGGCGACGTTCGGCCGCCCCGTGCTCGCCTCCACGCCGCGGCCCGACCGGACAGCGCCGACCGGGTGAGGCGCGGTCACCGACCGTCACGGGCCCGGGTGCGGCGGCACCGGGGCACCGCGGCGAGCGCTGCTCCGACCGGACGCCGACGGTCGGCCGATCGGGTCGACGGCCGCGCGTCCTGATCGGTGAGGTCGCCCGGGCCGTCGGCCGGCGGGCCGCTACCCCCGGTCGCACCCGTTCAGGTGGCGCGCGACGAGCGGGCGACGTGCATCTGGCCGCGGGCCCCGCGCCCCGGTAGGAATACGACAACAACCCGCCGCACCTGCGCGAACGCCACTCGCGATCAGGGCATCCGGACTCCGGACGGGGGCATCGGCCGGCCCACCCCGGCCTGGTGGTCACCCCCGCGCCGGGACCGTCCCGCCCGGCGGAGCCGGCACCCCGCCGGGCGGGACGTCATCAACAGCGGAGCCACCGGCCGGGTCACCGCGCCGCCTCGGGGCGCGATCGGGTGAGCGTCGATCTACCCTTCGGGCGTGGTCACTGTTCGCCGCGCGATCGGCGTCGCGGTCGATGCCGTCTGGGCGGTGCTCGCCGACGGCTGGCTGTACCCGTCCTGGGCCGTCGGGGCGTCGCGGATGCGCGACGTCGACCCGGCGTGGCCGGGGGTCGGCACCCAGCTGCACCATTCCGTCGGCACGTGGCCGCTGCTGGTGGACGACACCACCACCGTGCTCTCGTGCGTCCCGAAGCGGGAGCTGGTGCTGCGCGGGCCCGCGTGGCCGATGGGGACGGCGGAGACCCGCCTGACGATCGAGGAGCGGGCCGACGGCTGCGAGATCGTCATGAGCGAGGACGTCCGCAGCGGTCCCGTGCAGCTGCTGCCGGCGCCGGCCCGCGCCCGGGTGCTCGGCCCGCGCAACACCGAGTCGCTGCGGCGGCTGGCCTACCTCGCCGAGGGCGGGTCCCGGTAGAGCAGCTCCAGTGCCGCCGACGTCACCCGGCGGCGGAGGGCGCCGAGCCGCCCCTGCTCGGCGAGCGCCGCCCGGGCCGCGAGCCAGCCGCACACGCCGTGGACGCCGCCACCCGGGTGCGCCGAGGCACTGCCCAGGTACAGGCCGCCGACCACCGTCTCCGCCCGGCCCAGCCCGGGCACCGGCCGGAACACGAGCTGCTGGTGCAGCTGCGCCGTGCCGCCGCCCACGGCGCCGTGGGCGAGGTTCGCGTCGGCCGCCTGCAGGTCGCCCGGCCGCTGGACGGTGCGGTGCAGCACCCGCTCCCGGAAGCCGGGGGCGAACTCCTCGACCACCTCGTCGACCCGCTCGGCCAGCCGGTCGGCGGCGTCGTCGTCGGCCACGCCGCGCGGCAGGTGGGTGTAGGCCCAGGCGCTCTCGGTGCCTGCCGGGGACCGGGTGGCGTCGGCCGTGGTCATCTGCCCCATCAGCAGGAACGGCGCGTCCGGCACGGTGCCCGACTCGATGTCGGCCGCCCAGCGCACCAGGCCCCGCTCGTCGGCGCCCACGTGGACGGTGCCCGCGCCGGCGACCCCGGGGTTGGCCCACGGGATCGGCTCCCGCAGCGCCCAGTTGACCTTGACCGTGGGGGTGTCCCAGGCGAAGCGGTCGAGGTCGGCGCGCAGCCGCGGCGGGACGGCGTCCGGCGGGAGCAGGTCGCGGTACAGCGCGGGGGCGGCCACGTCGGCGATCACGGCGCGGCGCACGCGCACGGTCCGGCCGGTCGCGGTGTGCACGGCGACGACCCGGCCGCCGCGCACGTCGATGCGCTCGACCCGCTCCCCGGTGTGCAGCCGCGCCCCCGCCGCGCTCGCCCGGCGGGCGAGCGCCCCGGACAGCTCCCCCGCCCCGCCGACCGGCACCGGGAAGCCGTGCTGCTGGCCCAGCATCGCGAGCAGCCACCCGAACAGGCCGCTGCCGGGCGCGTCGGGCGGGATGTCGGCGTGCCCGCCGTTGCCGGCGAGCAGCAGCCGCGCCGCCTCCCCCGCGAACAGCTCCTCCCCCATCCGCCGCACCGGCAGCGCCAGGAACCGGGCGAGCCGCAGCGCCTCGGCCGTGCCGATGCGGCGCAGCAGCGCCAGCGGCCCGCGCACCGGCGGGAACGCGGTGAAGACCGAGCGCAGCACCGCGTCACCGACCTGGTCCCACTGGGCGCACAGCCGCAGCCACGCCTCGCCGTCGCGAGGCCCGAGCCCTTCGGCGGTGCGCTCGCGGTCCCGGTGCAGCACGGCCGCCGGTGCGCCGTCCGGGCGGGCGGGGTGGGCGAGGACGGCGGGGGCGTGCGCCCACCGCAGCCCGTGGCGGTCCAGCTCGAGCGCCCGCAGCACCGGCGACGCCGCCGAGAGCGGGTAGAACGCGCTGAACAGGTCGGCGGTGAACCCGGGGTGCAGCTCGGCGGAGCGGACCGCGCCCCCGAACGACTCCGCGGCCTCGAGCAGGCACACGTCCCAGCCGGCGTCGGCGAGCACGGCGGCCGCGACGAGGCCGTGGTGGCCGCCGCCGATCACGACGGCGTCGGCGGTGTCGGTTCGCCCGCTGTTCATCCGCCCACTATTACCCGCCACGTCATCGATCACGCCCCCGGCGCGCGGGCAGGCTCGTCGGCGTGCACACCGCGGAGACCGTCCACGAGTTCCTGCACCGCATCGCCGAGGGCGACCCGGAGCGGATCGGGCAGCTGTTCGCCGAGCGGGTCGACTGGAAGCTCGACTGGCCGGACGGCGACCACACCCGGGCCGTGCCGTGGATCCGCCACCGCAGCACGCGGGCCGAGGCGGCGGACCACTTCCGCGAGCTCGCCGCGCACCACGTCCCCGGGGAGAGCGACGCGCACGTCCACGCCGTGCTCGTCGACGGCGCGGACGCGGTGGTGCTCGGCGAGGTCGCGCACACCGCGAAGCCGACGGGCCGGCGCTACGCCGCGGCCTTCGCGCTCCACCTCACCGTCGCGGACGGCCTGATCACCCGCTACCACGTCTACGAGGACAGCCTCGCCGTGGCGCGGGCGTTCGGCCCAGCGTGATCGATCCCTAGAAGACGATGTCCGCGGGCTCGATCCCGGCTTCCTCGCAGTAGTCGTGGTAGCGCTTGAGCTTGGTCTCGGCCGTCTCGACGTAGGCGAGGTTGCCGTCGGCGTCCATGTACTCGATCGGGCCGTGGATCGAGAACAGCGTGAGCATCGGCTCCGACTCGTCCTCGACGTCGGCGACCAGCGTGTGCACGTCCCCCGGCGGCTCGTAGACGTACGCGCCGGGCACGGCCTGCCAGTCGTGCTCGATGTAGTGCCACTTGCCCTGCACGACCCAGCCCTCGACCTCGGCGAGGTGGCGGTGCCGGTTCACCACGCCGCTCTTGGCCACCTTCAGCAGGTTCACCCACGAGCCCTTCTCCAGGTTGATCCGGATGGGCTTGAACCAGACGTTGTTCGATCCCTGCGGCACCCAGGGCAGGTCGGCGGTCTGCACGAGGAAGTCCGGCGCGTGCTCGGTCATCGTCCGGTTCTACCTCGCGCGCGGCGGGCGCGTGAACCGCGCTTTGCGGATGCCACCATCAGCGTGGCTGATGGGACCCGGCTGATCGGACACGGTTAGGGTCGGCCCGACGTCGGGGGGTGGTGTCCCATGCGCCTGGAATGGCTGGTCTCGTTCCTCGCCGTCGTCGACACCGGCAGCTTCGTCGCTGCCGCCGAGGCGACGCACCGGTCCCAGCCGCGGATCAGCATGCACGTCGCGTCCCTGGAGCGCGGGGTGGGCATCCCGCTGTTCAACCGGCGCAAACGCCCCGTCGAGCTCACGGAGGCGGGCAAGGCGCTCGCCGACCACGCCCGGGCGATCCTGCGCGAGGTGGAGGCGACCGAGGCCGCCATGGCGGCGTGGCGCGGCGGCGCCCGCGGCGTCGTCACGCTGGGCAGCCACCCCAGCGCGAGCGCGGCGTTCGTCCCGGACGTGCTCCGGGAGGCCGCGCGTACCAGCCCGGACGTGCGGGTGGTGCTCGTCGAGCGCTCCACGCTCGAGCTCGACGAGGCCCTCGCCAGCGGGGAGCTCGACCTGTGCATCCGCCCGGTCGACCCGCGCCCGTCCAAGTCGAGCGTGCGCTCGCACGTCCTGTGGGCCGAGCCGCTCGTCGCGCTGCACCCGCCCGGGCACCCGCTGTCCGAGCTGCCCGACCCGCTGCCGGTCGCGGAGGTGGCTGCGCACCCCCTGCTGTCCATCGGCCGCCTGGACGCGCCCGAGACCGGGGAGTTCGAGTCGTACCAGCGCTTCCGGGAGTGCGGCTACGAGCTCGAGCCGGTGCAGGCGACCAACCAGCCGCAGACGCTCATGTCGCTGGTGCGCCACGGCCTCGGGGTCGGGGTCACCAACTCGCTCGCGGCCCAGATCACCGACACCACCGGCGTCTGCGTGCGCACGCTGGAGGGCGGTGCGGGCAGGCGTGTCGCCGTCCACTGGGACAGCTCCCGGATGCTCACCGCCGCCGCCCGCGCGCTGCTGCAGCAGATCCTGCGCCAGCCCCGCCCGGAGGGCACCGAGCCGGTGCCCGATCCGGGATCCGAATAGCGCAGATCCGGAAGTCGTGCTTCACCGCGCCCGGACCTGCTCCTACCGTCCAGGCGTGGCCCCCACCAGCTCCCCCTTCGCGCTCGACGGCCGGCTGGCCATGGTCACCGGCGCCGGATCGGGCATCGGCAGGGCGATCGCGCTCGGCCTCGCCGGCGCGGGCGCGGACCTGCTGCTGATGTCCGAGCGCGACAACCTCGCCCCGGTCGCGAAGGAGGCCGCGGAGCTGGGCGCTGCGGTCACCACCGCGCAGCTGGACCTCGCCGACCGGGCCGCCCGGCGGGAGGCCGTCGAGGAGCTGCTCGACGCGCACCCGGTCGACGTCCTCGTCAACAACGCCGGGATCATCCGCCGGGCCCCGGCCGCCGAGTTCAGCGACGCGGACTGGTACGAGGTCATCGAGCTCAACCTGCACGCCGCCTTCGAGCTGAGCCGGGCGGCGGGGCGCCGGATGGTCGCCCGCGGCTCCGGGAAGATCGTCAACGTCGCGTCGATGCTGAGCTTCCAGGGCGGGCTCCTGGTGCCCTCGTACACGGCGAGCAAGCACGCGATCGCCGGGCTGACCCGCGCGCTCGCCAACGAGTGGGCGGCCCACGGGGTCAACGTCAACGCGATCGCGCCCGGCTACGTCGCCACCGCGACCACCGCGGCGCTTCGCGACGACCCCGCCCGCAGCGCCGAGATCCTCGCCCGCATCCCGGCGGGCCGGTGGGCCGAGCCCGCCGACGTCGCCGGGGCCGCGGTGTTCCTCGCCTCCCCCGCCGCGGACTACGTCCACGGCCACGTCCTCGCCGTCGACGGGGGCTGGCTCGCCCGCTGATCAGAGCTCGAACGGACAGGAGGGTTCAACGGTGAACCACCGGAAGCCGCACCGCGCCGCCGCATTGGCCGCCGGCGCTGTCATGGTCCTGTCGGCCGCGTGCGGAGGCGGCGCGACGGTCGACGACGACGCGAGCGGCGGCACCGCCCCGCAGCTCGTCACGGTCGACGCGGGATACGTGTCGGCCGTCGACCAGCTCGGGCTGCCGATCGCGCTGGAGATCGGCGCGTTCGAGGAACAGGGGCTCGACGTGCGGCTCGCGCAGCCGTTCCCGACGGGCGTCGACTCGCTGAACGCGTTGCAGGCGGGCGAGGTCGACTTCGTCCAGGTCGGCACGCCCGCGATCGGCGCCGTGCAGCGCGGCCTGGACGTCGTGCTGCTCGGCAGCTACTCCGGCTCGGCGAGCAAGCGCGCGATCGACGACACCATGGCCGTCGTCGCGCGGCCCGGCTCGGGCATCAGCGCGGCCGACCTCGCGACGCTGCGCGGCAAGCGCATCGGGGTGTCGGTCGGCTCGATCAACCACCTCTACCTGATCGGACTGCTGAACGACCTGCAGATCCCCGTCGCGGACGTCGAGATCGTCAACACCGCCCCGCCGGACATGCCGGTGGCCCTGCAGACGTCCGGCCTCGACGCCGCGATCGTGTGGGACCCGTGGCCGATCACGATCCGGCAGCAGGTCGAGGGCAGCGAGGAGATCGTGCGGGGCGGTGGCCACATCCCGTATGTCGGCTACATCGTCGCGATGCGGGAGTTCGTGGAGCAGAACCCGGACGTCGTGCAGCGCTTCCTCGTCGCGCGCGCCACCGCCGACAAGTGGATGCGCGACAACCCCGACGAGGCCGCCGAGGCGGCCACCCGGTGGCTGCCGGGCACCGAGCCCGCCGTCGCACAGGAGGCGATGCAGTACAACGTGGCGCAGCTGGACCCGCGGTTCTCGGCCTGCAACTACACCGCGCTGGACACCGTCGCCCAGATGCTCGCCGAGCAGGGCGTCACCCAGCCCGGGTTCACCGTCGACGACCGCTTCGTGCCCGGCCCGATCACCACGGTGATGGCCGAGCGGCCCGACCTGTTCGACGACCTCCCCCCGATCCCCGAGAGCGCCCGCATCGACGACGGCTACACCTACGACCGCGACGCCGCGCTGGCGGCGTGCCCGGCGGCATGACCGCGCCGCGGGCCCCCCGGATCCGCTCGGTGCTCTGGTTCCTCGCCCCGTTCGCCGCGCTGCTCGCCGTGTGGGCCGCGGTCGTGGCGGCGACCGGGGTGCCGATGCGGATCTTCCCGCAGGTCACCGACGTGGCGCGGGCGCTCGTCGGGATGACCGTCAGCGGCGAGCTCACCGCGCACCTCGCCGCGAGCCTGCGCCGGGTCCTGATCGGCTCGGTGCTCGCGGTGGTCACCGCGCTGCCGTTCGGCATCGCGCTCGGGGCGAGCCCCCGGCTCTCGGCGTTCTTCGCGCCGCTGCTGCGGTTCTCGGTGGCGCTGGCCGGCATCGCCTGGATCCCGATCGCCACCCTCTGGCTCGGCTACGGCGACGGCGCGGTGATCTTCATCGTCTGGAACGCGATGTTCTTCGCCCTCGCCTACAACACGATGCTCGGGGTGCGGCGCATCCCGCTCCCGCTGCTGCGCGCCGCGCGCAGCATGGGCACGGGGCGCCTGCGCATGTTCTGGGAGGTGCTGCTGCCCGGTGCGCTCCCGAGCGTCGTGACGGGCCTGCGCGTCGGGCTCGGCTACGGCTGGCGGGGCCTGGTCGCCGCGGAGATCATCGCGACCGGGGCGGGCCTGGGTTACGCCCTGTTCCTCGCCCAGAAGACGTTCTCCACCGACGTCATCATCGCCTCGATGGTGATCATCGGTGCGCTCTGGCTGATCATGGACCGCCTGCTGCTCGCCCCGCTGGAGCGGCGCACCGTGCAGCGCTGGGGCATGACGGTGGCCGTCTCATGACCACCGGCGGGACGGCGGTGTGGCGGCAGCTGGCGCGGCGCCCGGCCGTGCGCACGCTCGGACCGTTCGTGCCGGTCGTGGCGCTGTGGTGGGCGCTCGCGGCGCTCGAGGTCTTCCCGCCTGCGTTCTTCGTCGGCCCGGACGTGGTGCTCGCCGAACTGGCCGGGCTCCTGGAGCGCGGGATCCTGCCCGGCTACCTGTCCGACTCGCTCACGCGGCTCTGGTACGGGGTGCTGTTCGGGCTGCTGATCGGGCTGCCGCTGGGCTTCCTGATCGGGATGTCCCCGCTCGCGCGGCGGCTGACCTGGCCGCTGCTGCTGTTCTTCCAGGCCGTCGCCGACATCGCGTGGCTGCCGATCGTCATCGTCTGGTTCGGGTTCAGCCTCACCGCGGTGACGTTCGTGATCGTGTACACGATCGTGTTCCCGCTGGTGCTCAGCATCGTGGCCGGGATCGAGCAGGTGCCGCAGGAGCTGGTGCGGGCGGCGCGCAGCCTGGGCGCGAGCCGCTTGCGGATCTTCGTCGAGGTGATCCTGCCGGGCGCGCTGCCGTCGGTGGCGAGCGGCGTGCGCACCGGCCTCGGCTACGGCTGGCGGGCGCTGGTCGCCGCCGAGATCATCGTGGGGACCAGCGGGATCGGGTTCATGATGTTCGACGCCCGCCGCGTCGGCGACGTCGCGGAGGTCTTCCTCGGGATGATCGTGCTGGGCATCCTGTGGTACGCGCTCGATGCGCTGTTCCTCGCCCCGTTCGAGCGGGCGACGGTGGAGCGCTGGGGACTGGTCCGCCAGGAGGCTGCCCGGTGACGGCACTGCAGATCGACCACCTGCACAAGACCTACGTCGACGGCTACTCCGGCGACGAGGTCGTCGCGATCGGCGACGTCTCGTTCGCCGTCGCCGAGGGCGAGTTCGTCTCCGTCCTCGGCCCGAGCGGCTGCGGCAAGACCACCGTGCTGAACATCGTGGCCGGGTTCGTCGAGCAGACCGCGGGCACGGTCACCGTCGCCGGCAAACCCGTCACCGGGCCCGGGCCCGACCGGGGCGTCGTGTTCCAGAACCACGCGCTCTTCCCGTGGAAGACCGTGCTGGGCAACGTGACGTTCGGGCTGCGGATGCGCGGGGTCCCGAAGGCGGAGCGGGAGGCGACGGCGGCGGAGTACCTGCGCCTGGTCGGGCTCACCGGCTTCGAGCACCGCTACCCGCACGAGCTGTCCGGCGGCATGCAGCAGCGGCTCGGCGTGGCCCGGGTGTTGGCCAACGAGCCCGCCGTGATGCTCATGGACGAGCCGTTCGCGAGCATCGACGCGCAGACGCGGCGCAGGCTGCAGGAGGACCTCACCCGGATCTTCCAGGAGCGGCGGCCCACGGTCTTCTTCGTGACCCACGACGTCGACGAGGCGGTGTTCCTGTCCGACCGGGTCGTCGTGCTCACCGGGCGGCCGAGCACGGTGCAGGAGATCGTGGAGGTCGACCTGCCCCGCCCGCGGGCCTGGCGCACCACCGGCGAGCTGCCGCGGTTCCGCGCCCTGTGCAACCGGATCACCGACCTGCTCGTGGGGGACGAGGCCGATGCCGTCGCCGACCCTGCGTAGGGCCGTGCGCAGCCCGGCGCTGCGCCGCATCGCGGTCGTGGTGCTGCTCGTGCTGCTGTACCAGGGCTGGTTGTCCGTGCAGGCCGTCGGCAAGGCCGCCCCCGGGGTCGGCGCGAACCCGGACGAGCGCGGACGCTTCCCCGTCGACGTGGTGCTGGACTTCCCGCCGGAGCGCTACCACGTGCTCGAGCTGCAGAAGCACGGCCGCGTCGCGGGAACCGACGGCACGGTGGTGCACCTGCGCGGGGTCTCCCCGGCCGGCGTGGACGCGCTGGCCCGCGAGTACTGGATCGAGTCGCTCCAGCCGGGGAGCGCCCGCTGACGAGCCGGCCCGCCGCTCACCTGCCGTGCGGCGCCTCCACGTCGGCCACGAGGCGCGCCGCGACCGCGTTCAGGGTCGTGCCGCGCTCGCGCGCCGCCGCGTGCAGGACGGCGAGCGCCTCCTCCGGCGAGGACCCGCGCTCGGCCATGACGATGCCGACCGCCTGGTCGATCGCGGACCGGGACGACAGAGCCTGCCGCAGGCCCGCCGACAGCGTGGTCTCGTCGTAGGTGCGCATCGTCCCGGCGACCGCGACGGTGGCGTAGCCGGCGATCCGGTCGGTGAGCCAACGGGCCGGGACCCCGAACGCGCCGGGCGTGCCGCCGTGGACGGTGAGGACGCCGAGCGGGGCGCCGCCGCGGACGCGCATCGGAACGGCGCGCACCGCGAGCACCCCCTCCGCGGTGGCGGCGCGGGCGAAGGCGGGCCAGCGCCGTTCGCTGCGCAGGTCGTCGGCCTCGACCGTGTGCGCCGACTTCAGCGCGTCGAGGCCCGGGCCGGCCCCGTCCCGCAGCTGACGGGCCTCGAGCCGGGCGGCGCGCTCGTCGGCCGCGCTCGCCTCGGCGCCCAACGCCGACGCGGTGAGCGCGACGCTCGCCGACACCGCCCCCGGCACCTCGCGCGCCGCCAGCTCGACGATCCCCACGAGCAGTTGGTCCGGCGACGACGCCGCCGCGACGAGCCCCGCCAGCTCCGCGCCGACGCCCAGAGCCACACGTCCCCCACCCACCGGTGTTCCTCGATCCACTTCACCCCGGCAGGCGGTCACTCGCCTGCAGGCGCCGCCCCGCTACCGGGCGGCGAGACACGCGACGACCGCGTCAGCGGGGCCCGCGACGGCCGGCGTCCCCGTCCCCCGGGCCGCGTCCGGGTCCATCTTGGTCACCGCGGACCGCTCGAGGATCACGAGGGACCCCCGTCCGGGACCTGTCATGCCGTTTCGTCGACCGCGGCGCCGACCACGCCCCTGCGCACCGCCGCCTGGTACATCGCGAACACGTCCGGCAGCGACGCCTGGTACCGCGCGGCCGACGACGCGCCGTGCCCGATGGTCTTCAGCCAGCCCCGGCGGCGCGCCAGCTGCCGCCCCGCCGCGGCGAGCGCCGCGCTGGTCGTGGGGGCGACGTTCTCCGCCCCGGTGAGGTCGACCAGGACGTAGCGCACCCCCGCGATGAGGAGCCCGTCCACCCGCCGTCGCAGCTCGGCGGCGCCGTCGAGTCCGCAGGCGCCGATCACCTCGATGAAGGCGTGTTCCCGGTCGGGCTGCACGGACATGATCCGCCAGCCCCCTTGGACGGGTGCGATCGATTGCTCATGCTGCACGGCTCCCCGCACTGTTCCCCTCCGCTGGCTCGACTCGCGCCGGCGCCCGCCGGGGGTGGGGAGAGATCGGGACCAGACCACGCCCGGGCGTGCGCTCACGCACAGGCTGTCGGTCCAACCGCCACGGGACTCTACGAGAGCGCTGGTAGAAAGGGCAACCATTCGTCGGTCCCGGACTCCCGTGGCACGTTCGGACGATGCCGAAAGCGCTTTCATCTGCGAGGCTCGACGGCGACTCGAGCGGGGACGGACACGCCATGGGAGATCGGCCGGATCGGAGGGACCCACATCGGGACGACGCAGCGGCCGAGCTGGCTGCCCTGCTGCTGTCCACCGAGTCGTTCGACGACCTGCTGCGGGGCGTGGCCGAGCTCTCCGCCGATCTCGTCGGCGGTGCCTCGACGGCGAGCCTCACCCTCGCCGAAGGGGGGAGGGTGATCACGGTGGCGGCCGCGGACCCGGTCGCGACCCGGATCGACGTCCACCAGTACGAGCGCGGCGCCGGGCCGTGCCTGCTCGCCCTCCACACCGCCACCGTCGTGCACGTGCCGGACCTGCGCGCGGAGCGGCGGTGGGCCGACTTCGACGCGCTCGTGCTGAGCCACGGGCTGAGGAGCGTGCTGGCCGTGCCGCTGCTGGTGCGCGGCGGCGCGGTCGGCGTGCTCAACCTCTACGCCCGCGGTGACGTCGGCTTCGACGAGCGCGACCTGCGGCTGGCCGAGGCGCTCGCCGCCCACGCCGCGGTCGCGCTGACCGCGGCCCTGCGCACCTACGACCACGTCAGCCTCACCGACCACCTGCGCGCGGCGCTCACGTCCCGTTCCGTGATCGACCAGGCCATCGGCATCGTGATGGCCCGCGAGCGCTGCTCGGCCGACGAAGCGTTCGACGTGCTGCGGCGGGTTTCTCAGCAGCGGAACACGAAGCTGCGCGACGTCGTCGCCGACCTCGTCTCGGCCGTCGCGAAACCACCCGGTGGGGGGAGGCCCGTCCCCCCGGGCAACTAGGCTTCCCGCGTTCCCGACGCCAGGAGGTCTCCCACCGGTGACTGCGCCGTCCGTCCGCTCCCGCGTGGGCCGGAGCCTGGCGTCGGTGGCGCTGGCCTGGGCCCTGGCCGCCTGCGTCGCGGTGCCCGCCGACGCCCCCGCGGAGGGGGCGCGGGAGGAGGTGGCGCGCGGCGTCATCCTGATCCTCGGCAGCGGGCTCGGGCAGGCCCAGCACGACTTCCTGCAGCTCGCGATCGCGGGTCCGACGGGCGAGCTCGCCATGGACCGGCTCAGCGAGTCGATGGGGGCGACCGGCACGGTGCGGCCGGTCGACCCGGTGTCGGACGCGGCGGCGGGGGCCACCACGCTGGCCACGGGCATGCCCACCGCGCCCGGCGCCATCGGCGTGGACGCCGACGGCGAGGACCTCTCCACCGTGCTGGAGCACGCGCGCGACGCGGGCAAGGCCACCGGCCTCGTGACCACGGCCGAGGTCACCGACCCCACCGTCGCCGCGTTCGCCGCGCACCTGGGCCCCCGCCCCGTCCCCGTCGCCCACGGCAGCGAGGACGCCGAGGAGGCCACGGCGGAGCGCACCATCGCCCGGCAGTACCTGGAGCAGACCGAGGTCGACGTCGTCCTCGGCGGCGGGGCCCGGTCCTGGTCGAGCCTCGTGGGGCAGGCGCGGGAGCTGGGCTACGCCACGATCTCCGACGCCGAACAGCTGCAGGCGACCACGGCGGACCGGCTCCTGGGGCTCTTCGCCGACGGGCCGATGTTCGAGGCCGGCCCGCCCGGGCGGGGCCGCTACGCGCCCGCCGTGCCGCTGCCGGACATGACCCGCGCCGCGCTCGCCGCGCTCGACCGCCGCGAGGCGGGCTTCTTCCTCGTCGTCGACGAGGCGGCGCTCGCGGAGGCGGCCCGCGCGGGCAACGGCGCCATGGTGCTGGAGGCGGGGCGGGCGCTGGAGGCCACCGTGCAGGCCGCGCTGGAGTTCCAGGCGGTCAACCCCGGCACGCTGATCGTCGTGGCGGGCTTCCACGAGACCGGTGGGCTGAGCATCGCCCTCGCCGAGCCCGGCGCCTCCCGGCCCGGCGCGAACGGCCCGTTCCCCGTCACCGACTCCGACCAGGAGGTCTGGCTGCGCTGGACCCGCAGGGGCCCCACCAACGCCCCGGTGCCCATCACGGCGAGCGGCCCGGGCGCGGAGGCCTTCGAGGGCAGCCTGACCGACACGCAGATCTTCCCGAAGCTGCTGGAGGCCATGAGCTTGCGGGCCTGAGGGAGCTTGCGGGCCTGAGGGAGCTTGCGGGCGTGAGGGAGCCTGCGGGCGTGACCGGCGTTGTCTAGGTTGGCGTCCGTGACCCTGCCCGTGATCGAGAAGGCCAGGTCCGGCGAGCTCGCGCTCGGCACGTTCGTGTTCGAGTTCGCGACGAACGGCATCGGCAGGCTCGCCGCGCACGCGGGCGCCGAGTTCGTGCTCTACGACGCCGAGCACACCGGCTGGGGCTGGGAGACCCTCGGCAGGCTCGTCGCCACCACCCGCGCCCACGTCCCCGCCTGGATCCGGATCCCGTCGGCGTTCGACCGCACGTTCGTCAGCCGCGCCCTCGACGTCGGGGCGAGCGGGATCATGGCGCCGATGGTGGCCTCGGCCGAGGCCGCCGCGCGGCTCGTCGACTGGGCAAAGTACCCGCCCGACGGCAGCCGTGGCGCCGCGTTCGGCATCGCGCACGACGACTACCGCAGCGGCGACACCGTCGCCACGATGCGCGCGGCGAACAGCGACACGGTGGTGATCTGCCAGATCGAGACGGTCGAGGGCCTCGAGGCCGTCGAGGAGATCGCCGCGGTGCCCGGCGTCGACGTCGTGTGGGTCGGCCACTTCGACCTCACGAACTCGATGGGCATCCCGGGGCGGTTCGACCACCCCGACTACCTCGCCGCGCTCGACCGGGTGGCGAAGGCCGCGGCCGACACCGGCACGATCGCCGGGTTCATGCCGACCTCGGTCGAGCAGGCCACCGACCTCGTCGGCCGCGGTTACCGGCTGCTCGCCTACCACGGGGACCTGTGGCTCTACCAGCAGGCGCTCGCGGCCGGGCTGGCGGCGATCCGATCGGCCACCTGAGGTGGCGGAAGACCGCGGACCGGGTCCTCATACGCTGTCGGGCATGACGGGGGATGCGGCGGTGGCTCCATCGCTGCTCTACGCCGTCAAACAGGTCGAGCTGGCGGTGCGGGCCCACCTCGACGAGCTGCTGCGGCCCTCCGGCACCACGGTGCTGCAGTACACGGCGCTCACCGTCCTCGCCCGCCGCGACGGGCTCACCAGCGCCGAGCTCGCCCGCAACGCGTTCGTCACGCCGCAGTCGATGGGCGACCTCGTCTCCGCGCTCGAGCGGCGCGACCTCGTCGTGCGCCACCCCGACCCGCGCCACGCCCGCCGCCTGCTGATCAGCCTCACCCCCGCCGGGCACGAGCTGCTCGCGCGCATGGAGTCGCGGGTGCGGGCGCTGGAGGAGCGGATGGTGGCCGACCTCTCCGAGGAGGAGCGGGCGCGGTTCCGCGACTACCTCAACCGCTGCCGCAGCGCCCTGTCCGACGGCCCGGCCCGCTGACGGTCGGCCGCCCCCGCCTCCTCGTCGGGGATGACGTCGAGCGCGGCCACGGCGGCCCGCGCCTGCGGGTCCAGCTCGGCGTAGAGCGCGCGGAACAGCCGCCACGCCGGTTCGGCCGGCCAGTCCGGCGGCAGGTGCCGGGCGGGCAGCCGGGGGTCGCGGCGGATCACCTGCAGCCACTCGGTCTGCAGCACGAGCTGGGTGGCCAGCGCGTCCGGGAAACCGGGGCGGCGGCGCGGGTCGGACCACCGCTCGAGGAACCCGCGGTAGCGGCCCGCGATCGCGTCGAGGTCCCAGGCGTCGCGCACGAGGGCGTCCACGTCGGTGGGCGGCAGGGCCCTCGCCTCGAACACCTTGACGTGCGCCGCCGCCTCGAGGTCGCCGATCGCGGTGAGGTCGACCGGTGACGGCGCGATCCACAGCCCGCCCTGCAGCGGGCCGAACCCGGCCCACAGCAGCCGCGACCGCAGCTCGTGGCGCTGCCGCTGCCACGAGTCGGGCAGGCTGAACGACAACAGCGTCCACGTGCCGTCCCACCCGTCGTGCACCGCCGCGGTGCGCCACACGCGCACCTCGCCGTCGTGCAGCACCTCGCGCGAGCGCGGCGTGAGCCCGAGGTAGACCTTCCGCCCCCGGCGCACGCGCCGCAGCAGGTCGCGCCGGGCCATCCGGGAGAGCGTGGAGCGGGCGGCCTGCTCGGAGACGCCGCACCGGTCGAGGATGTCGATCACGGCGCTCGTCGCCACGTGGACGCCGCGACCGAGCAGGTACCCGCCGAAGAAGGCGAGCAACAGCGGCTGCGGCCGCTCCCCCTGCGTGGACATGGGACAAGCCTAGATCTCGATATTGGGCACCGCGTTGACGCCCGTGACGAAACTGCCCTAAATTCGCCCGCGCAGCGGACCCCGGCAAGGAGGCCATCTCGCATGACCGCACCGCGCTCCAGCCCCACCCAGCTCCGACGAGCCGTGGCCTCGAGCTACCTCGGGAGCGTCATCGAGTACTACGACTTCCTGCTGTACGCCACGGCCTCCGCCGTGGTGTTCAACCAGGTCTTCTTCTCCGATCTCGACCCCGTCGTGGGCACCGTGGCGAGCTTCGGCACCCTCGCCACCGGCTACCTCGCGCGCCCGCTGGGCGGGGCGCTGTTCGGCCACTACGGCGACCGGATCGGCCGCAAGCGGATGCTGATCCTCACGATGGGCCTGATGGGCGTCGCGAGCGTGCTCATCGGCGTGCTGCCGACCTACGACCAGATCGGGGCGCTCGCGCCGATCCTGCTGGTCCTGCTGCGGATCGCGCAGGGCGTCGCGGTCGGCGGCGAGTGGGGCGGGGCGGTGCTCATGTCGGCCGAGCACGCCACGTCCCGCCGCGGGCTGTGGGCGAGCTTCACCAACGCCGGCGCCCCGAGCGGGATGGTGCTGTCCACCCTGGTGCTGGCGCTCGCGGCGCAGATCAGCGGCGAGGAGGGCTTCCTCGCCTGGGGCTGGCGGATCCCGTTCCTGCTCAGCGCCGTGCTGCTGGCCGTCGGCCTGTTCGTCCGCGCGAAGGTCGACGAGACGCCGGTCTTCGCGGCGGCGGCCACGGCCGCCCGGTCCCGCCCGCCGCTGCTGGAGGTGCTCACCCGCCACCCGCGCACCCTGCTGCTGTCGATCGGCGTCGGGTTCGGGGCGTTCGTCGGGCAGGGCACGCTCACCGTGTTCGTCATCTCCTACGCCGTGCAGGCGGGCTTCCCGCGCCCGGTCGTGCTCAACGCGCTGACGGCCTCCTCCGTGGTCGCGGTGGCCGGGATCGTCGGGTTCTCCGCGCTGTCGGACCGGCTGGGCAGGCGCCCGGTCGTGCTCGGCGGTGCGATCGCGCTGGCCGTCTGGGCGTTCCTGATCTTCCCGCTGATCGACAGCGGGTCCACCGCCCTGCTCGTGCTCGCGGTCGTCGTCGGGCAGGGCGTGGTGCACGCGTCGATGTACGGGCCGCTCGCCGCGCTCTACAGCGAGCTGTTCCCCACCCGCTCCCGCTACACCGGCGCCTCGCTCGGCTACCAGGTCGCGGGCACCGGGGCGGGGCTCGCCCCCGTGGTGTTCGCGAGCGTGATGGCCGGCTCGGGGAGCACGGCCGCGGTCGCGGCGATCATCGCGGCCTGCTGCCTGGTGAGCGTGGGCTGCATCCTGGCCCTCAAGGAGACCTCGCGCGCCGACCTCACGACGGACGCCGAGGCGGACGCGCCGCTCCCCTGACCCGTTCCGACGAGCGGCGCGTTCGTCGCCTAGGTTGCGACGAACGCGCCGTTCGTCGGGATGGGGCGCAGCGCTGCCTCGGGCACCGAGACGGTGACCGGGGCGCCCGGCCCCAGGCCGTTCGCGTCCACGGACCGGCAGGCGAGCGTGCCCGCCTCCGTGTCGACGTCCACGCGGGTGGCCGCCCCGAGCGGGACCACCCGGCGCACGGTGCCGGGGATCCGCAGGCCGTCCCCGTCCCCGCCGACCACGCAGTGCTCGGGCCGGGCGGCGGCGAGCCGCGGGCGGCCGGTGACGGCGGGCGGCAGCACGTTGGTGAACCCGACCAGCCGGGCGCAGTCGAGGTCGACCGGCTGGTCGAGGACGCGCGCGGTGGGGCCGAGCTGGCGGATCCGGCCCGCGACGAGCAGCGCGGTGCGCCCGGCGAGGGCCATCGCCTCGTGCCGGTCGTGGGTGACCAGCACCGTGGCGGTGTCCAGCCCGTCCAGCACGGTGCGCAGGTCGGCCAGGAGGTCGGCGCGGCTGGTGGCGTCCAGGCCGGCGAAGGGCTCGTCGAGCAGCAGCACCCGCGGCGCGACGGCCAGCGCGCGGGCGATCGCCACCCGCTGCGCCTCGCCGCCCGACAGCGTGCTCGCCCGCCGCTCGGCGAGGTGCCCGATGCCCAGCGCGTCCAGCCACGGGGCCGAGCGGCGCCGCGCCTCGGCCCGGCCGACCCCGCGCAGGCGCAGGCCCGCCGCCGCGTTCCCCGCCACGGTGCCGCGGCGCAGGATCGGCCGCTGCAGCACGGCCGCGATCGCCGCGCGCAGCTCCCGCGGCCCGGCCACCCGGCCGTCGAGCAGCACGTCGCCGGTGCGGTGCAGGTGCCCGAGGTGGCCGAGCGCCCGCAGCAGGGTCGACTTGCCGGCCCCGTTCGGCCCGAGCACCGCGAGCACCTCGCCCGCCGCGACGTCGAGTTCCGGGACGCGCAGCAGCTCCCGCCCCCGCGCGCTGACCCGCAGCTCCCGGCAACCGATGCGGCTCGTCACCGCTGCCCCGCGAGCGTCACGACCACGTTGACCGCGAACGCCAGCAACAGCAGGACCAGCCCGAACGCGATGGCGAGCCCGAACTCGCCGCGGCTCGTGGCGAGCACGGCCGCGGTGGTGAGCACGCGGGTCTGGCCCGCGATGTTGCCGCCCACCATCTGCGCGGCGCCGACCTCGCTCACCACCGCCCCGAACGCCGCCATCGCCGCGGCCAGGAGCGGCAGCCGCGCCTCGGCGGCGAGCGCGAGCAGGGCGCGCAGCCGGGTGGCGCCGAGCCCCTGCATCTGCACGAGGAACTCGCGGTCGACCTGCTGCACGGCGGCGGCCACCAGCGCGACGACGACCGGCGTCGCGATCACCGCCTGCGCCACCACCATCGCGGTCGGCGTGTACAGCAGGCCGAGCGAGCCGAGCGGCCCGCTGCGCCACAGCAGCACGGTGACGACGAGCCCGACGACCACCGGCGGCAGGCCCATCCCGGTGTTCGCCGCGGCGAGCAGCAGCCGCCGGCCCGGGAACGAGCCGAGCGCGATCGCCATCCCGATCGGCGCGCCGACGAGCGCCGCGATCAGCGTGGCGCCGAGCGACACGCGCAGGGTCAGCAGGGTGATCGCCCACGTCTCCTGGTCGCCCGAGAACAGCAGCGACAGCGCCTGCGCCACACCGTCGACGAGGACGTCCACGGGTCAGCCCGCCGTCGGGTCCGGCTTGCCCGCGTCCGGCACGAACAAGGGCTGCCCGTAGGTCTCCCAGCCGAACTCCCCGATGCGCCGCTGCGCGTCCTGGCCGGTGATCCAGTCGGCGAACGCGGCGGCCCCCTCGGGCTGCACCCGCTCGCCCGCGCGCTCGGTCACCTCGATCACGTGGTAGACGTTGAGCAGCCCCGGGTCGCCCTCCACCAGCACCGCGAGCCCGGCGGACTGGGTGAGGTACGTCCCGCGGTCGGCCAGCGTGTAACCACCCTTCTCCGCGGCCACGCGCAGGGTCGCGCCCATGCCCTGCCCGGTCTCCTGGTACCAGGGCGCGCCCGGCGTCACCCCCGCCTCCTCCCACAGCGACAGCTCGCGCGAGTGGGTGCCGGACTCGTCGCCGCGCGAGACGAACACCGCTTGTGTCTCCGCGATGCGCCGCATCGCCTCGTCGACGGGCAGGCCCCGGACGCCCGCCGGGTCGTCCTCCGGGCCGAGCAGCACGAAGTCGTTGTGCATGACGAGCAGCCGCCGCCCGGCCGTGCCCTCGGCGACGTACTCCTCCTCGGCGGCGGGCGAGTGCACCAGCAGCACGTCGGCCTCGCCGCGCCTGCCCATCTCGATGGCCTGCCCGCTGCCCACCGCGACCGGCTTGACCGCCCACCCGGTCGCCTCGGTGAACGCCGGGAGCAGCTCGTCGAGCAGGCCGGAGTCCTGGGTGCTCGTCGTGGTGGCGAGGATCAGCGTCCGCTCGCCGGACGGCCCCGCCGCCGGCCCCCCGCACGCGGCGACCGCCAGCACCACCGCCAGGACCACTGCACTCCACTGTGCTCGCACAGACCGGGACTATAGGGTTCGCAGCCGTGACCCGGTACCGGGACGTCTGCGCCACCCTGGCCGCCCGGATCGCCGCGGGCGAGCTCGCCGAGGGCGCGGAGCTGCCCGGGGTGCGCGAGCTCGCGCACCGGTTCGGCACCACCCCGTCGACGATCGGGCGGGCCGTGCGCGCCCTCGCCGACGCGGGCGTGATCGTCACCGCCGACCGGCGCCGCACCCGCGTCGCGGACGGTGGCGCGCTGGCCGCCCGCCGGTTCCTGCACGGCGAGCGGGTGTTCCGGCTGGCCGGCAGCGACGACCCGGCCATCGACGTCGTGTTGCGCGGGCTCGGCAGCTCCGTCCGGTCGATCGGGTCCGCGGGCAGCTTCGACGGGCTGCGCGCCGTGCGCCAGGGCCGCGCCGACGGCGCCGCCGTGCACCTGCTGCACCACAGCGGCCGCTACAACGCGCCGTTCGCCCGCGGGCTGCTGCGCGGCCTGCGGCCCCACCTGGTGCACCTGTGGCGCCGCGAGCAGGGCCTGATCGTGCCGCCGGGCAACCCGCGGGGCCTCACCGGCGCCGCCGACCTCGCCGGCCTGCGCGTCGCCAAGCGGCGGTTCGGCACCGGCACCCGCGTCCTGCTCGACCGGCTGCTGCGCGAGGCGGGCCGCGACCCCGACGCCGTCACGGGCCCGGAGACCGGCTCCCACCTGGAGACCGCGCTCGCCGTCGCGTCCGGGATCGTGGACGCGGGCCTCGGCGTCCGCTCGGTCGCCCAGGACCTCGACCTCGACTTCGTGCCCCTGGTCTGCGAGGAGTACGACGTGGTGCTCCCCGGCGCCGCCCTCGACGCGGCGGCCGCGCTCGTGGCCGCCCTGCGCGACCCGGCCACCCGCGCCGCGGTCGGCGCGCTCGGCGGCTACGACACCTCGCGGTCCGGAGAGGTGGAGGACCTCGACGATCATTAGGGTGGCCAACGATCGACGCGGACCGAGGTGCTGGGGGGACACCGCGTGGAAGCCGTTGACACCGTCGTCGTCGAACGCGGGGTGGCGGGGCTCGCGGCCACCGCCTGTGCCCGGGTCCACAACCGGGCCGGCGAGGTGGTGGGGTCGGCCTTCGCCGTCGGCCCCGACCTCGTGGCGACGTGCGCCCACGTCGTCGCCACCGCGACGGGCGCCGACCCGTACGCCGCCGTCGCTCCGGGCGGGACGCTCGCGGTCGACTTCCCGATGCTGTCCGGTGAGCCGGCGCGCCGATCGGCGCGGGTGCACCGCTGGGTGCCGATCGCCGAGGACGGCACCGGCGACGTCGCGCTCCTGCGGTTGGACGAGGCCGCCCCGCCCGAGGGGTGGTGATGCCCCCGGTCCGGCGGGTCGACGGCCTGTGGGACCACCGGTTCCGCGTGTTCGGCTTCCCCGAGGGCAGCTGGGACGGCGTGTGGACCACCGGGCGGATCCGGGGGAGGCAGGCCACCGGTTGGTTCCAGCTGCAGGCCAACCCCGGCGACCACCCGATCGTCGGCGGCTTCTCCGGGTCGCCCGTCTGGGACGACGAGACGGGCGCGGTCGTGGGCATGACCGTCGCCGCCGACCGCGACCCGGACGTCACCACCGCGTACCTGATCCCCGTCGAGCAGGTGCTCGGGCTCGACCCGGAGCTCCTGCCCAACCCGTACCGCGGCCTGCAGCCGTTCGACGAGGAGCACGCCGAGTACTTCTTCGGCCGCGACGAGGAGCTGGCGCGGCTCGCGGCGGCCGTGGACCGGTGCCCGCTCGTGGTCGTGGCGGGCCCGTCCGGCGCGGGGAAGTCGTCGCTCGTGCACGCGGGGCTCGTGCCCCGCCTGCGGGCCGAGGGGGCCCGCATCGGGCGGGCCCGGCTGAGCTCGACGACCGCGGCGCCGGCCGAGCTCGTGGCGGCCGTGCTCGAGCTGGCCGACCCCGCCTCCAACCCGGCCCGCCGCGCGCGGGACACCGAGCGGATCGCGGGCCTGCTCTCCGACGCCGGCACCCGGGCGGCCGCGCTGGACGAGCTGGTCGACGCGCTGCGCGGCGCGACCGGCGAGCGGTTCGTGCTGGTCCTCGACCAGTTCGAAGAGCTCGCCGGAACCGATCCCGACGCCGCCCGCAGGCTGCTCGGCGACCTCGCCACCCTGGTCTCGGCGGGCACGGGCGTGCGGGCGGTGCTCACCGCGCGCGGCGGCGTGCTCGACGACGTGCTGACCCCGGACATCGCCAGCGCGCTCGACTCCGGCACCGTACTGGTCGGTCCGATGGACCGCGCCGCGTTGCGCGAGGCCATCGTGCGCCCCGCCGAGCGGGCCCCCGGCCTGGGCTTCGAGGACGGCCTGGTGGAGCGCGTCCTCGACGACGCGGGCACCGAACCCGGCCAGCTGCCGCTCGTCGAGTCGCTGCTCGCCCGGCTCTGGGCGCGGCGCGAGGGCGGGTTCCTCACCCTGGCCGGGTACCGCGCGGCGGGCGGGGTCGCGGGGGCGCTCGCGGCGCACGCCGACGACGTCGTCGGGCGGCTCGCGACCGAGGACGACCGCCTGCTGCGCAGGCTGCTCACCCGCCTGGTCACCACGGACCGCGACGGCCGGTTCGTCCGCCGCCCCGTCCCCTACGCCGACCTGCCGCCCGAGCTGCGCGCGCTGGTGCCGCCGCTGGTGACCGGGCGGCTGCTGGTCGTCGCGGGCGGCGAGCGCACCGGCGGCACGGTGGACCTCGCGCACCAGGCGCTGATCGACCACTGGCCGCGACTGCGCGACTGGCTCGGGGCCGACCGCGACTTCCTGCGCTGGCGCTCCGACCTCGACGCCGCCCGGCACCGCTGGGAGGCCGCCCGACCGCGACCGCGGCGCCCTGCTGCGCGGTCCGGAGCTGGCCGCGGCCGACGGGTGGGCCGACCGCGAGGCCGAGCTGACCGACGGCGAGCGGCACTACCTGCGCACCAGCCGCGCGCACCGGCGCACCGAACGCAGGCGGCGGTACGTGATCACCGCCGCCGTGGCCGCGCTCGCGCTGGTGGCGGGCACCCTCACCGTGGTCGCGGTCCAGCGCGGCAGCCGGATCAGCGCGCAGCAGGCCGCGGCCCATGCCGAGGCCCTGGCCGCCGAGGCCGGTGCGCACGCTCAACGCCAGCCCGTGCTCGCCGCCGAGCTCGCGTTGGCCGCATGGCGCAGCGACCCCACCAGCACCGCCGCGGGCACCACCCTCGCCGGCCGGTACCTCGCGTTCGCCGACACCGAGAAGATCATCGCCGCCCAGGCGGACCCGATCTCGATCTTCGCCGGCGGTGACGTGGCAATGGTCTCCGGACTGGGCGGGCGCGACCGCGCCTCGATCCTCACCGGCGTCCTCGGCGATCACCCCGCACGTCACGACCTGCCGTTCGAGCTGGACCACATGCGGCAGAGCACGGACGGCAGGTTCGTCGCGGTGCTCTCCGCGGACGGCGCGGTCCACCTGGTCGACACCACCCGCGGCGTCGAGCCCGTCCTGCTGGCCGACCCGGGGCCGGGAACCCGGTTCATCTCCGGATTCGATCCCGCGGTCGAGCGGCTCGCCTGGCTCGACCGGGAGTCCGACGGGCGATCCGCGCTGACCGTCCACGACCTCGACGACGGCACCACCAGCACCACAACCCTCGACATCGCGGACCTGACGGGTCTTCAGCTCACAGCCGACCCAGACGTGGTGCTGGTGCGAACCGGCACCACCGAGGACTTCGTCCTCACCGTCCGGTCGTTGAGGACGGGAGCCGTCCTGCGCGACGTGACCCAGTCCTGGATGGTCAGCGAGAAGTACGACGTCAGATGTGTGCCGGGCGATGGAACGCCGGGGAGCACCAGCTCCGTCATCGCGTTCGACACGGTCACCGGGGTGGAACAGCGTCGGATTCCCCTGCTCAGCACCTGCAGCAACTTCTGGCTGACCGAGGACATGCGGCATGTGCTCGAGCGGATCCAGTCACCGGTGGACCAGGAGCGGTGGCGCGCCACGGAGATCCAGTCCGGGCGAGCGTTCCAGTTCCGAGCGCCGCTCCAGCCAGAGACGTCGGTGTGGCGTCGGCCACGGACAGTGGCCAAGTCCATCTTGCTCCCGGCACCGGACGGGAGGACCGTCGCGCTGGTGGCCGTGGGGGGAACGCTGCTGCGGGTCCGCACGACACCTGAACCCGAGGGCGATCCGGTCGCCTTGATGCGGGGGAGCGTGCGCCTGGCGGGCGTTCACTACCTCCTCCTCACCGCGACCGGAGCGGCGACCTACGAGCGGGACACCGGTCGGCTGGTTGCGCGCATCGAGCACGAACGTGACACGCAGTGGCTCGTTGACGACGACGACCTCTGGCTCCTCCGCCGCGGTGAGAAGCGATGGGTGCTGACCCGCCATCCGGTCCCAGCGCTCCCTCCGACCACCCGGATCGAGCTGTCGTCAAGCGCTCTGGAGAACCCGCACATCGTCATCGGTTCGTCCGCCGACGGTCGTGAAGAGATCGTCCTCGAGCTCGTGGAAGGGACGCTCCGCGCCTACGACGCCCGGTCGGGTGCTCCGCTCGGCGCCCCCGTCGAGGTGGTGGACACCCCCGACGAGCGACGCTGGTACCGGGACCGCGACGCGATGATCCAGCGGGCCGGCCACCCCCGCCACGCCTTGGTCTCCACCCCCGACGGCAGGCTGCAGCTGTGGGACGTACCCGCGGGCGAGCTCGTCCGGGAGCTTCCGATCGCGGGAGCGGTCTTCGGATCCGCGGCGGCGTCGGGCAACCGCCTCGCGGTCAACAGCGCGACCGACACGGTGGAGGTCTGGGACCTCGCCAGCGGGCAGCGCGTCGGCGAACCGATGCCGACCCCCGGGCTGAGCTCGTTGCTCGGCTTCGACGCGGAAGGCCGCCTCGTCACGGTCCACGGTTTGCAGAGCGACCGGATCGTGCTCTACGACCTCGACCGCCGCGCCGAGGTGGCCACCCTGTCACCCGCCGGAATGGGCGAGGTTCGGATGACCGGCGACGGAGGCAGCCACCTCGCACGTGGCGAGTACGGGATCCTCCCGATGCGGATCCCCGCCTCCGTGGACCGGTGGCGCGACCACCTGTGCAGCCTGCTGCCGCCGGAGCTGAGCCCGCAGGCCCGGGACCTGCTGCCGCCCGGCGTCGACCCCTCGTCGCCGTGCGCGGGGTGAGCGCGGCTCAGCGCGCGGCGGCCCAGGCGGCGAGGCGCGGGGCGAGGGCGGCGAAGACGTCCGGGTCGGTGCCCATCCCGGCGTGGCTGCAGCGGACCTCCACCCACTCGGCCTCGGGGTCCTGGCAGGACCGCCAACCGACCACGCCGTCCTCCCGGGAGTAGATCGCCACGGCCGGCACGGACAGCTTGGCGGACAACCCGGCGACGGTGGCCGCGCTGCAGGGTCCGCTGAGGCAGTCGCCGTCGAGGAGGCCGCGCACGCCCAGCTCGGACAGCCGCACGACGGCGGGCAGCACCACGGTGACCAGGCCGCCCGCGTCCAGCGGGTCGAGCACCGGGCTGCCCAGCATCGCGAGCCCGCACACCAGGTCGGGCCTGCGCACGGCGACCATCCGCGCCAGCATCCCGCCCCGGCTGTGCCCGACCAGCAGGACGCGGCCGCCCGTGCGCTCGGCGTGTTCCTCGGCCCGCTGCTCGAGCCGGTGGACCAGGTCCTCGGTGCAGCCGACGTTGATCCCGAGTCCGGCGCCGGTGGGCGTGTAGCCGCGGCGGGCGAGCCAGCGCCTCATCATCGCCATCGACGCGTCGGCCCCGGCGAACCCGGGCACGACCACGACCCCGGCGCCGCCGCCGTCGTCCGCCTCCCGCCAGACGGGGTGGCGGACCAGCGCGGCCGCGGTCAGGCCCAGCGCAGACGGCAGGGAACGGCTCAGGTGCCGCGCGACGCGGCGCACGCGGTGCCACGGGGCCGCGGGCGAGTCCACGGTCACGCGGTCACACCCCCCGCTCCGCGGGGAGCCGCCCCCGCTCGACGGCCTTGACCAGCGCCGCGTGGTCGGCCTCCGTCTGGTCGGCGTAGGCGCGGGCGAACCGGGCCATCGCCCGGTCCACGTTGTCGCCGCGGCCGACGTACCCGGCGATCATCGACGCCCCGCTGGTGCGGGCGTGGCCCTTCGCGAGCAGGTGCCCGAGCACGCCGGCGTAGTCGGCGATCGCCCGCGCGTCGATGGCGTCGAGCGCGACCGTGCCCTTCATGTCGCGGAACTGCCGCACGTAGTACTGGCGGTCGCCGACCGTGGTCCAGCCCAGCAGGGGGTCGCTCACGGTCTGCAGCGCCTGCTGGTACTCCACCACGCGCTGGCCCTGGTGGGCGTGCCACGCCGACTCGCCGTGCACGTACCGCGCCAGCACCGACCGCCGCGCCTGCTTGAGCTGCAGGAACACCACGTCGTCCGGCGAGGAGCCCTCCAGTAGCGCCACGTAGGCGCGCAGGCCGACGCTGCCGACGCCGACGACCTTGTGCGCGATGTCGACGATCGTGTAGCCGCCCAGCGCGCGCCGCCAGTGCGGGGCGAGGGTGTGCAGGTAGTCGTCGAGCGCCGCGGCGAGCTGCTCGGCCTCGCCGTCGGGCACGCGGGTGATGAGCGGCGGCTCCTCCACGATCCGCCGCCTGCCCTCGATCTCCCGCGTGAACCGGGGCAGCGCGCGGTCGCTGGTGCGGTTGCGCGCCCGCCGCGCGGCCCGCTGGACCTCGGCGCGCAGCGGCTTGGGGCTCTCCCGCTCCAGCCGGTCGACGTCGAGCCGCTCGTAGGAGCGCGACAACAGCGGCTGGTCGGCGAGGTGGCGCACCTCGTTGCGGTACGCGGCGACGCAGGCGGTGACCGCGCTCGCGCAGGAGTCCTCGCTCGCCCCGTTCTGCCGCCCCGCCACCCAGATGCTCGCGACCAGCCGGCGCAGGTCCCACTCCCAGCTGCCCGGGTGGGCCTCGTCGAAGTCGTTGAGGTCGATCACGAGGTCGCGCTCGGGCGAGGCGTAGAAGCCGAAGTTGCCGAGGTGGGCGTCGCCGCAGACGACCGGCATGATCCCGGTGGCGGGCAGCCGGGCCACGTCGTCGGCCATGACCACCGCGGTGCCGCGCAGGAACCCGTACGGCGACTCGATCATCCGGCCGACCCGCACCGGGATCAGCCGTTCCACCCGGCCGACGTGGCTCTCCTCGATCAGCCGGATCGGATCCGGCCGGTCGGGGGGCGGGTTCCACTCGCCGAGCGACGACCGCGGCACCTTCTTGCGCAGGGCCTTGCCGATCGCGTAGCGCTCCGCCCGCTCGACCGGGCGCCTGCGCAGCGAGGAGTAGGGCGTGCCGTCGGCCTCCGCCAGGACGGTGTGGACGTGCCCCGCGCGGTGCCCGGGCGCCGGACCGGCAACCGGGGGCTGAGCGAAGCCGGTCACGCCCCGATGCTACGCATCAGCCGCGGGCCACGCCGACCGCGACCGCCAGCAGGACGCCGCCGGTGACGCCGTCCACGGCCCGCCGCACCCGGCCGCGGCCGAGCAGCGTCCGGCCCCGCCCGGCGGCGAGGATCACCACGGCCCACCACAGCGACGCCGCCACCACGGTGGTCCCCGCCAGCAGGAGCAGCTGCGCGGTGACCGTCGGCCCGGGCACGACGAACTGCGGGATCAGGCCGAGGAAGAACAACAGCGCCTTCGGGTTGAGCAGGTTCGTCGCCAGCCCGTCGAGGTACGGGTGGGCGCTGCGCGCGCCCCGCTGGTGCGCGGCCGCTGGCTCCCGGGCGAACGCGGCGCGCAGCGCCTGCACGGCCAGCCAGCCGAGGTAGGCGGCGCCGGCCAGCCGGATCGCGGTGAGCACGTCCGGGCGCGCCGCGAGCACCGCCGAGAGGCCGAGCGCGGCCGCGGTGGTGTGGCAGGCGAGCCCGGTGGTGATCCCCGCCGCGGCCCGCACCCCCCGGGCGGGCCCGGCGAGGCTGTGTCGCAGCACGACGGCGAAGTCCGGCCCCGGGGTGAGCACCACCACCAGCAGCACCCCGAGGAAGGCGGTCCACCGCTCGAGCGTCACGGGACCGGTGCGGGCGCGGGGTCGGTGAGCCGGGGCAGGTGGCGGGTCAGCTTGCGAACCGCGTTTCCGGATCCGAGGAGCGCGACGGCGTGCAGCCCGATCTCGTCCGTCGGCGTGCGGGCCACCGCCGCGGTGTAGTCGGCGTACGTGGGTGAGGCCTGGGCGAGGTCGGAGAAGGCGAGCGCGGTGACCCCGGCCTCCTGCGCTGCCCGGCGCAGGGCCGCCAGCTCGGCGGGCGGGGCGGCCAGGACGGGCACGACGACCTCCGCGATACCGGCCCACCGGCCGCCGGATGCATCGGTCAGGTCGGGCCCGAGGGTCGCGGCGCCCGCGGCGCCCGCGGACGCGCCGAGGACGGCGGCGGCGTTCGCGATCAGCCAACGCGGAGCGGACGGGTCGAGCACGAGGACACAACGTGGAGGCACGCCTCCAACTTCGTTGATCGTCCAAGATCGAGCAAGCAAGTCCGGATAGCATCCGGCACATGCCGCGAGACAGCACTCTCGATCCGGTCGACTGGCGCATTTTACGGGAGCTCCAGCAAGACGCTTCGATCACCAACAAGGAGCTCGCCGCCCGGGTCGGCCTCCCCACGTCCTCCTGCCACGAGCGCGTCCGGCGCCTGCGGGCGCTCGGCGTCATCAGCGCCGTGCGGGCCGTCGTCGACCCGGCCGCCATCGGCCGTGGCCTGCAGGCGTTCGTCGCGGTGCAACTGCGCCCGCACCGCCGGGAGCTGGTGGAGGCGTTCACGAACGCGGTGCTCGCCCTGCCCGAGACCCTGGCCATCTACACCGTCTCGGGGCCGCACGACCTCTTCCTCCACGTCGCGGTCGCCGACAGCGCCCACCTGTACCGGCTGATCGTCGACCACCTCACCACCCGGCCGGAGGTCGGCCACGCCCAGACCCACCTGATCTTCGATCGGCCGGTGACGACGCCGGTGCGGCCGCTGCACTGAGGGGCGTCGCTTCGGGCTCCGCGGAACCCGATTTCGGGCAGGCACCGGCATTTGCTGGGGCGGCCTCGGCCTGCCTGGACCTGTCGCGGCGCCACCAGGCGGCGGTTCCACTTCCAGGTTCCGCAGAACCAAAACTGTCAGCCCCGGGTGGGATCCTCGCTCACACACCCGGTGCGGAGGAATCCCCGATGCCCGGCGCCGTCGCCCCGTTCCCCACTCCGATCGATGCCCTGAGCGATCACCAGGTCGAAACCGCGCTGCTCGGGATCGCCGGTCACATCGCCGCCGCCCAGTGCCGGTTCCTGCAATTCCCTGCCGAGTTCGACGCGCGGAAGCTGTGGGCGGTGTGCGACGGGGTCACATCCTGTGCGCACCGGGTGTCGTGGAAGATCGGCATGAACATCCGCACCGCCGACGAACACCTGCGCACCGCCCGCGCCCTCCGCAAGCTCCCGGTGATCACCCAGGCATTCGGGGCCGGGGAGCTGACATCCAGGCCCGCACCCCGAAACGCACACCGACCACCCCCGACCCCGCACCCCAGCCGGCGGACCTCGTCGAGCGGGCCCGCGAACAGGAACCGGGGCTGGTAGCTGATGGCATCGCCGCCCGCCGGGCCGACGCGCTCATGGCGTTGGTCACCGGCCACACCGGCGACGGGAAGGTGGTCGAGCGCGGCCACGCCGAGATCGTCGTGCACGTCGACGCATCCACCGGCACGGTCCGCCTCGACAACGGCCCCACCCTCGCCCCCGCCACCGCGCAGCGACTGCTCTGCGACGCCGAGGTGCAGCTGCTGCTCGACGACCGGGCCGGCAACCGCATGTACCTCGGCCGCTCCCGCCGCCTCGCCTCCGATGCTCAGGTCCGGGCGCTCACCGCGCGGGATGGAGAACGGTGCCGATTCCCCGGCTGCCCCCACACCCGCTACCTGAACGCCCACCACATCATCCCTGGCAGGCGGGCCCACCGACATCGACCCTCATCATGATCTGCACGTTCCACCACACCGTCGTGCACGACCACGGCTACCGGATCCACCGCGTGAATGGTCGGTGGGAGTTCCGCCGCCCCGACGCAACCCTCGTGCCCGAGGCGGCCGATCCACTGAGCGGGAAAGCAGAGAGCCTGGTGGAGATGCACACCCGCGCCGGCCTGCACATCAACCACAAGACGATCAGCTCGAAATGGCAGGGTGACAGCCTCGACATCGACTACGTCCTCGGCCTGCTCCTGCTACCGAAGCGGATCCCAGCGGCGGCGTGAGAAGTCAGGTTCCGCGGAACCTGATCGCGAGGCGGATCAAGCCGCCGCCCCGCACCACGCCACCCGACCGCGCGGGGGCGGCGGCACGGCGTCCGGGTGCAGCAGCCACGCGATCGCCTCGATCCCGTCGACGAGCCGCGGGCCTGCGCGGACGACGTAGGCGTCGGCGTCGATGGCCGCCACCGCGGCACCGGGCAACCGTTCGCGGACGGTCGCAGCCTGGGCCACGGCCGCGTCGAGGCCGTAGCCGCACGGGGCGACGAGCACGACGTCGGCGGCGAGCGCGGCGATCTCGGGCCACTCCCCCGGCACGCTGCGGCCCGAGTCCAGGCCGCCCACGGGCTCGCCGCCGGCGCGGCGCACCAGCTCGGGGACCCAGTGGCCGGCGAGGAACGGCGGGTCCACCCACTCCAGCACGAGCACCCGCGAGCGCGGGCGGGCGGCGACCGCGGCCTCCACCGCGGCCAGGCGGGCTCGCAGGCGGTCGACGAGGGTGCCCGGGGCGCCGATGCGGCCGGCGACGGCGGCGATCGTCGCCAGCACGTCGTCGACGGTGTGCGGGTCGAGCGAGAGCACATCGGCCCGGCAGCCGATGGCGTCCAGCGCGTCGGCCACACTCCCGGCCGGGAGCGCGCACACAGCGCACAGGTCCTGGGTGAGGATCAGGTCCGGGTCCAGGGCGGCGAGCGCGGCCCGGTCCAGCTCGTACATCGGCAGGCCGCGGGCGGCCCGGTCGCGGACGACCGCGTCGATCGCCGCCGGGTCCAGGCCCGCCGGCAGCGCGGTGTCGACGACCACGGTCGCACGCTTCCGGATCTCCGGGTCGCACTCGTAGGTGACCGCCACCAGGTCGTCGGCCCGGCCGAGGGCGGCGACGATGTCGGTGGCCGCCGGCAGCAGCGACGCGATCCGCACGGGGCCGAGGGTAGGCGCCTGACACCTGGCCAGGTGGGGTCAGTTCCGACCCACTCGGAACGGGCAGTCCTCGCAGAGTTCTAGTTCCTCGCCTTGCGTGAGCTGCCGAAGCTCTCGCCGAGCCCGTGCCACCCGGCGCCACTCCCGCCGCTGCGTCTCGGTGTCCATCGACATCCCGATGCAAACCGAGACGACCACGAGGAGCGCAACGCCACCGACGATGACCAGTGTGAGGGTCATTGGCCCCACCCCGCCGCTTTGAGCATGGTTCCCCCTGAGGAGCCGCGGCGGTTCCGACTCTGGTTCGACGGAGCCCCCGCTATGAAAGTATGGGCAACGCAATTGCCATGAAGACAGCGGCCATAAGGGGAAGATGAGAAGGGAAGACACTGTACGCTAACCAGCGCATGCAATTGCAGAGCTGGGTTGCTACGGCATTCGGTGACCAGGCGGCGCGCACAAGCCGCCAGACGAGTGGTTTGAGGTAGGCAGAAGGATGACGTCCACCCGCGGCCCGGTCGTGCTCAGGCGGCGTCTGGGTTCCGTACTGAAACGGCTGCGCAACGAGCGCGGCCTGCACCTGGACGTCGTGGCCCGGCAGCTTGAGATCTCCCCCTCCAAGCTCAGCCGCCTCGAAACCGGACAGGTCGTACCGAAGATCAGGGACGTCCGCGACCTGCTCCTGATGTACGAGGCGTCGGAGGAGCTCACCGAGCGCATGTTGCGCTGGGCCGCAGAGGCCAAGGAACCCGGATGGTGGCACCCGTTCTCCGCGGCGAGCGTGACCGATCTCGACCTCTACATCTCTCTCGAGGTCGAGGCACGCAGGATCCGCATGTACAGCCTGCCCATCAGCGGCCTGCTGCAGACGGAGGGCTACGCCCGGATGCTGCTCGCCGGCGCAGCCCCGACCGCCACCCCCCAGGAGTTGGAACGGCTGATCGAGATCCGCATCGGCCGCCAGGCAGTGCTCGACCCGGGCAGGACGGACGCACCCCCGCTCGAACTCCACGCGCTACTGGACGAGCATGCGCTCCGGCGCGGCGTTGGTCGAGACGTCATGCGCGAGCAACTCCAAGAGCTGCTTCGCCGGGGCGAGTGGCCCAACGTCACCATCCAACTTCTCCCGTTCGACGCCGGCTACACACGCGCCAACGGCACGTTCGCCATCTTCGAACCGCGGGACCCCGCCGACGGCGCCGTAGTCAACGCCGAGAGCACCGGCCAGGACGCCTACTTCGAGACTCCTGCCGAGCTCAAGAAGTACGAGGCCATCTGGGACGACGTCCTGGCCCGCTGCCTCGACCCGGACGAGACCCGGAAGGCGATCGAGCAGATGCTGCGCGAGACGGTCTGACGGCCGTGCGCAGCCCCAGCCGTTAGCGCGGGAGGACGGCCGGGTCGAACTCACCAGCCGCCGCGCCCTCGAGAAACGCCTTCCACTCATCCGCTGTGAATGTCAAAACGGGGCCGTCGGCCTCGCTCGTGTTTCTCACCGCCACCCCGCCGCCATTAGGAAGCGCCGCGACGCCTACGCACCCCCCGCTGTGGCAGTAGCTGCTCACGACGAACTTCAGCGATGTGGACACTCGTACCTCGCCTATACTTGTTCGGGTCTTTCCAAGTCCGGGTCTTGCATCATCCAACGACCATCGACGACTGAAGCTGTAGAGCAAGCCGATGAATGGCTATTGCGCTGCGCCGAGCGACAAGCGACTCCGAAGGCCGGATGCTGGGCTGCCATAACATTCTGTAAGCGGCCCCTCCAGAGCGCTCAATGGCGATTTCGGATGCGGCGAGGCGTCGGCCACCGAGGACCAGACGACTCAGATCGACGCCGAACGGACCGGCGGCGCCACCGCTCCAGCGCTGGTCAACGCCCCAGGCTCGACGGTACGCACGACGCGCCGTAATCCGCAAGCAGTCGCGCGAGTCAAACCGAATACTGCAGGTGACCCACGGGCCACTTCCCCGCCCGAATAGGAAGTATCCATCAACCCAACAACGCCATTACGCGCTGTCCAACATTACAATAAGACGTCTGCGCGATCGCGCATTCAAGCAGATAACGACGACACTGCGCGCATTTCAGCAACATGGAGGCGGTGGGACCGAAGGGGCCGAACACAGGTCACCTGACAGGAGGTCGGGAATCGATGGGCCGGATTTCCCACAAGCCGGCAAAGCGCCCCTAGTACTACAGCCGTAGATCGTGATCATGTTGCTGGTCGGCGGCGGTAGTGGCTGGTTCGGGCGCGGTGTTGGTGTCGGCGTCGCCAGTGGCTCCAGCGCAGGACGCTTGCCAGGGACCGGATC